>Ga0208190_1000047_pt1 | contig 44247 bp, 35 predicted proteins | sample June2015DPH_13_1_FD_184708 | JGI IMG/M metagenome (GOLD analysis project Ga0208190, IMG submission 184708) | Peatland microbial communities from SPRUCE experiment site at the Marcell Experimental Forest, Minnesota, USA - June2015DPH_13_10... | ecosystem: Environmental > Terrestrial > Soil >... | reverse complement strand
AATGCGCGGTGACGAAACCGTGAGGCCAGAATGGGATGCCACATTCGTTGAGACGGTCCTCGATCCGATTCGGCGGGGGCTCGAAAATGGTGGCTCGGGTAATGACCATTTGAAACTCGCCGTTCACTCTGCCCAGCCGGGCCAGCACTCCTTCTCCCACCTTGCAGATCAACTGTACCGAGAGGCCGCCGGCTTCGCCTTCCGTGGGGATGCCGTGTTCTGAAAAGCCAGCCGGACCCAGCTTGCTGGCCAACGAAGGTGGACAAGCGCCATCGCCGATGATCTTGATTTCTCTGGTTTTCCTGTCAATGTGCTGAAGGTCGCCATAATATACGCGCTCTTTGCTCAATTTGGTGAGCAGGAGAACGGTCAACGCAGTATTGAAGTCGCCCAGCGTGGAGGTACCAACTCCATCCTCCAGCATCATGCTCTGCGCAAAGCAAGTAGCGGAGTAATCGCCGGCTAGACCGGGGAAGGATTGGATGGTGTAGAAATCAAACTTTTCCTTCGCCACAACTTTCTTCAGAGCGAGATAGAGACGCATGGAGCGCTCGGTCACGGGGTTTCGATCTGGCTCCTTGCCAAACAGCTGCCGCAGCCTGGGTTGGAGGTCATTCAGTTCTGTGGGGGAGATTTCTTCAGCGGTCTGCTTCAACTCCGTCGTATCTCGAGAGTCGATATCGATGCCAAACATCCTCATCCATTGGGAAGGATCGGCAGCGCCGCAGGTTTGTCCCATCCCGCGACCACCAAATGTACCGATGGTGGACATGTTCAAGAAGTTTTTGAGATGGGAAGCGCGGGCATAGCTGACGATCTTGCTCACAGTGTCTGGTTCGTCCAGGCTGCCGTATACGAACTTGTGAGGGACGCCGATTTCGAGCAAGCCTCCGTGCAGCACCAATCCGCCCACAGGGCGCCAGCCTTGAGAGCCGGGGTGCGTCCACACAAGCAAGCCCTTGCCGGTGGCGCAGTAATCCCGGATAGCGCCAACCAAGTGCGCCGCCCAAACCCAGGTGCCGGAAAACAGGACGACCGCGTCGATGGCGTCGTCGCACTTCATCTTCTTGAATGCGGCGCGGGCTTCTTCTTTGCTGGCGACGACAATGCCATGCTCAATCACCTTCAGACCCGCCGCAACCAGCGCACTCTTGGCGCGCTGCACCAAGGCGTCATCGATGAACGGCGTACCCATGGGGTCTTGCAGACCATCTTTGTGAACTCCAAACACTATGAATCCGATTGTGGCTTGTATCACCGTTCCTCCAAATGACCTTCTGAACTCTCAGGGCTTGTGATGGCCATCAGCGCCGAACGCAAATGGCGGTATTGTTTGGCTTGTTGCGCGTAGGCTGCCGCAATCGCATGATCGGGTGATAACACCGAAACATCGCGGACTACAAGTTCCACGGCCTGCGGCAAGCTGCCGTATTCTCCACATGCCACCCCTGCGAGTATGGCGCCGCCCAGACACACTGCCTCGGGACACTCCATTGCATGCAGCCGCCGTCCGGATAAAGCAGCCCGTAACTGAAGGCCCAGAGCGGACCGCGAGCCTCCGCCGGTGACGTAGATGTCGCGAAACTCTCCCACTGCTCTTGCCAGAATGTCGGTCATCTGTGAGAGTTCACAGGCGAGCCCTTCGAGGATGCCTTTGTAAATCTGGCTGCGGGTCGTGTTCGCGCTCAAGCCCGAGATGATTCCGCGTGCGTGCGGGTTGAAGTCAGGATTACAAGTACCGATCAGATTGGGAGTGATGCAAAGGCCCGTTGGGCCCGCTGGCGCTTCTCGTTCCAGTTTTCCGTAGTGAATCGACTCCGCGCTAGATGAATCCCAATCTTGCGGAGTAGAACTTTCACCGCACTCTTCCCCGTACAAAAGATCGTGGAACCACTTCATCATGATTCCCGATGGAAAATAAGCGAGCGTGACGAACTTGTCTGGAACCACGTGGCAATAAGAGTTGAGAGAAGCCGCAAGCGCCGCATCCGTTAAGCTGGGCTGCTCGGAAGCTGCCACAAGACATTCGTATGTGCCCATCGAATCGACCACGCGCCCCGAACCGATAGCGCCAACTCCCAACGCGCCGCAGGGCTGATCGTGGCCTCCCATGACAACGCTCGTTCCGGGCGAGAGACCCAGTTGGCGGGCAGCGGATCCGTCTAGTTTTCCTGCAATCGTTCCAGCAGGCACAGGGACGGGCAGGCATTCGGCATTGATTTCCGTGGCGGCGAGAATTTCTTCGGACCAACGGCGCTGGCGTACATCGAACGCCAGATAGCGTGAGGCCAGCGAATAATCGATATAGGCGGGTAGTCCTAATCGCGCGAGAACATAACCGATCGCGGTCAGGAAACGAACCGAGGGAGCAAAAATGTCGGGCCGATGCTTACGCAGCCAAAGAAATTTCGGAACTGGATACATGGGATGAGCGATCTGGCCGGTGATTTCGAACAACCGCTTTCTTCCGATTGTTTGCTCGAGCCACACCGTTTCTTCCGTGGCCCGATTGTCCTGGTTGAGGATGGCGGGAGCGATTGCCTGGTTGCGTTCATTGACCGGCACGAACGTTTCGCCGTGCGAATTCATGCACAATGCCCGGACGGGATCGGAAAGATTTTTCGACACTGCTTGCGAACAACAGGACACGGCGTGCCAAAAGCGCTCGGGATTCATCTCCGCTTGCGAAGGAGCGGGGAACTCAGGTGCGTACGAGCAGGCGTGCTGGGCAAGTATGTCACCCGTCCCCGCAAACACTACCGCTTTGCATCGACTCGAACCGATATCAATGGCAAGCAAACTCATGATGATTTCCGATTCCTGCTTGCTTCACGGCGAAAGTGTTTTCGTCCAACCTGCCGGAAGACGTGAGTCCGAGGCACGGGATCGCATTGCTGTATTCCTCAACGGCCGTCCCCATTCACAGGAACTTGTCTGCTGCGACTGAGAGCTTGCGGCCGTGAGCTCCGGACTCGACAACATCGATCTTTCTTCCGGCTATGGAGATACTCGCTACGCCACGAAATGTCTCCGGTACTTCCAATAACAGAATGAGAAACCGAACTTGAGTCTTGGACTTGGCTGGAAGCCAGCGATACGTGAGTTCGCCGAAGAGCGGACCTTGCTCGATGGTTTCGCGTCGCGGAATGGAGAACGGAGTTGTGCTGAACTCGATCCCCCGGCAGAACGTTCTTCCTGCCCAAGGCGCCTGGTGTCGGCTGTATCGTTCTTCCCAATTGCCCACCCAAGGGAAGTCTGCCCGTCGAAATGCATAGACGACGAGAAGCTTCAGGCGCGGGTTGCAGGCAGCGATGAAGCCAATATCGAGATGCGGATTCAGCAATTGGGCGGTGTAGTGTCCGAACCGCCGCGCCGGGGTGGTGCGCAAGTTCATCCGCTTGCGATCTTTTGTCGGGGCGAGGGGCCACGTGAACTCGGCATCTGGCTGAAGAGAAAATCGAGGGCTGTAGCTCGCCGGGCAAACTTTGGCCCGCGTCGCCGGCATATCAAACCAGGTGGTCTCCGCTTCCAGAAACGGTGGCCCGAAGGTGACATGTTCGTTCCACGAAATGGGCCTGTCGTAAGGGCTGAGGTTGACCGCTTCTTCTTCGCAATAAATCACCGGATTCTTGCGGTCGAGTGTGAGGTTCCTGCTGAAACTGATCCGGGCTTCGGGGAGGGTCAGACCATATTGCAATTGTGGCTTCGGCGACGGCGCTTGCTTCTGCACAGCCCACCTCAAGGCGGGCGCTTCGCCGTGAGTCGTGAGGCCCGCTGCGGTTTCTTCCAAGGAAGGCGGGCCGAAATGATCAAAGCTGAGGCTGTGTCCCGCAATGCCGGACAGCAAGCTGCCATCCGGAGGAGGTCCGTAGGTTCGAGCATGTTTCGCAGCCGTGTACTGGAAGGGATCGATGGTCTTCCATGGCGGCCGCCAGAGCGGGTTCACTCCGGAACACGCATTCAGATTCAACTCGCAGATGTGCCCTCCACCCTCGAGCACGGAGACATGTCCCCAATCGGCTTGCAGGCGGAATCCGGCGCGACCGTCCATTACATTCTTGTTGCGCGAAACCGCCGGTGGCTGGGAACCCGATGTCGTCATCTTGTGATCGCTTGAAATTCCGGCGTCGATGCTCCATCAAGAGCAGCACGAGCCTGTTCAAGAAACGCGCTGATGTTATCGGCCTGGAAAACATTGCGGCCAAAGAAAACACCCGCTGCTCCCGCGGCCGCCACTTCACGCACTACATTGAGTGCGTCTTTCTCCGAGGCATGACGGCTGCCCCCGAGCACCAGAATCGGTATGGGACATTGTTCCACCACCGAACGCATGGAGGCGGTGTCCCCGCTGTAATCCGTTTTAACCGCATCCGCGCCCAGCTCGGCAGCCATGCGAGTGTGAAGATTCAGCCACCTGGGGTCCCCCGGATTCTCCACAGCCTTGCCGCGCGCGAGGGACTCGACAATCAGCGGGATTCCAACTCGTTCACATTCGCGGGCAATCTCGGCGTTGCGCGCGATCTCCTTCATCTCGAACTCGGCATCTCCGGTGCCTACGATCAGATAGGTGAGAACCGCATCTGCACCCAGCCGTAAGGCTTCCTCGGGATGCGCGAGCAGCGAGCTGTACAGCGCGCCACTTCCGTTTTGCCCAATTGCCGACCAAACCGTGGTCCAATCCAGGCGGGCGATGAGAGCGGGGATTGGACCTAGCATGGTCGAGTTCGCGTATTGGCGAATGAGTCCAAGATTCAGCAGCAGAGCATCGACTTTGGCTTGGGCAAACTGGCGAATCTTTCCTAAGGGGTCCTCAGTTCCAGGAATCGGCCCCAATACCAATGCATGATCGAAGGCCACTACCAGGGCTCGGTGTTCCGAGCCTCCGAGCACACGATTCAAGCGAATCTTCTTGCCGCAATCACTCACAGTTTCCTCACGTCCCGGTTGAACTTGAAGCGGACTCAAGTTATCTCGCAAATGAGCGATTGTCAATCTTTTTGTTTGAATATGTTCATTTGCGCGCGCGTTTTCGCGTCTCCTCCACCTCTGCAACCACAACTTCAACGCCTGCCTCGCGCAGGGCCTCGATGTATTTTGAGTCGGTGCCGGAGTCGGTTACGAGGATGTCGATGTCCGTCACGGGGCCGACGTAAGCAAAGCTCTGCGTCCCAAACTTTGTGTGATCGGCTAAGGCGATGCGGGTCTTCGCGGCTCGCGTGATCATCTTCTTGATCTGTGCCTCGGCGTGGTTGGCGGTGGAGATTCCGTAGGAAAGATCGATTGCGCTCACCCCCAAAACTGCTTTGTCCAGGCGAATTTCGGAGAGCGCGCGCTGAGCCCATTCGCCGGAAAAGTAAAACGTATCCTTTTGAAGATCGCCGCCGGTGCAAAGGACGGTCACGCCGGAGCTTCTTTGCAACTGGCAAACAATGGTGGGAGAGTTTGTGACTACAGTCAGCCGATTGCGCTGATTCAAGCCACAGGCAAGCTCATACACCGTAGTGCTTCCCTCAAGAAAGACAGTGTCGCCATCCAGCACCAAATGTTCTGCGGCGCGCGCGATGGCATGCTTCTCGCTGCTATGGCTGCGGGATAAGGCTTCATAGGAAGGTTGGAACTTGGTGCTGGACATGCGGGAAACCGCTCCCCCATGAGAACGGACGAGTACGCCATCCTGCTCCAGGGCTGCCAGGTCCCGCCTTACCGTGGCGGCGGTAACTCCGAGAGCGGTACAAAGGTCGGAGGCGGCGATGGTGCGTTGCGCGGAAAGAATCTCTCGAATGCGAAATCTACGCTCTTCTGCGAGCATGATGGCTGCGTTCTCCTGACTGCCCAACCGGGTGCGGAACGGTGGCTCCGCGGCCCCAATTGTATTTGGGACGTAAACGATTTGTATCGCAGAAAGGGTGTCTCGGGGAATCATAATCGATCAGAAACCAACAATTTCATTGACAAGCGGGCAAACCATCGGTAGATTCGCGCAATTACAGCCTGGAACTCTTACATATCTCGCGCCCATGGCAATGAAGACTGAAATGCATCCCCGCCTGACGCGCGCTTTCGGTTTACTTCCCGCCACAGCCCTGAACATCTCCAACATGGTTGGGATCGGGCCTTTCATCACAATCCCGCTATTGATGGCTTCCATGGGCGGCCCGCAATCGATGCTGGGCTGGTTGACGGGTGCGCTCATCGTGATTTCCGACGGTCTGATATGGAGCGAACTTGGAGCGGCGTTGCCAGGTTCCGGCGGCAGCTACCATTTTCTTCGTGAGGCCTACGGCCATCAAAGCTGGGGTCGCCTGATGGCTTTTCTTTTCATTTGGCAATTCGTCGTGAGTGGGCCTTTGGAAATCGCATCCGGGATGATTGGATTCGGAAATTATTCTTCCTATCTCTGGCCGGGCTTGACCGCTCGAGGCCAGCAATACGTCGCCGTGGCCGTAGGCCTCGCCGCTTTGTTCCTCTTGTGCCGGCGGATGACATTCCTACGCAAGGTCACCCTGACTCTTTGGGTGGGAACGGTGCTTGCTATGGCAACCATCATCGTCACCGGTTTTTCCCACTTCAACGCGCATCGGGCGTTCGATTTTCCTCCGGGAGCGCTGGCCTTTGATCGTGGCTTCGTGCTCGGCCTGGGCAGCGCTACTCTGATTGCCGTGTATAACTACCTGGGATACTACGATGTGTGTTACATCGGGGACGAAGTGCAGAATCCGGCCTACGTAGTGCCGCGCTCGATTCTGTATTCGCTCGCAGTCTGCTGTGCGGGATACCTGGCGCTGCATCTCGCCTTGATCGGAGTGGTGCCGTGGCGGGAAGGAATTCATTCGAGCTTCATCGTTTCGGACTTCATGGAGCGACTGTACGGCCGGGGCGCCGCAATCGCGGTAACAATTTTAGTTCTCTGGTCAGCCTTTGGCGCGGTGTTTGCGCTTCTTTTAGGTTATTCGCGAATCCCTTACGCGGCTGCCATCGACGGCTATTTCTTCCGCCCGTTTGCGCAACTGCATCCCACAAAAAATTATCCTCAAGTCTCCCTTCTGGTTCTCGGCGGGGTATCGATTGCCGCCGCGTTCCTTAAGCTGGATCAGCTGGTCAGCGCCTTGATCACTACCAGAATCCTGGTGCAGTTTCTCGGACAGCTGTTTGCCATTCCGCTCTTGCGGCGAAAGTTTCCTGACAGCGCGCGCCCGTACAAGATGTGGTTTTATCCCGTCCCCATTGTCATAGCTTTCTTTGGATGGGCATATGTTTTTCTGACCTCGGGCTGGCTCTACATCAAGATTGGATTATTGACGCTACTAACCGGCATTTTGGTTTTCTTTATCTGGGCGAAATGGAAAGCTACCTGGCCGTTCAACCCGAGCCAGGATTCTGCGGGAGGGCCAAGTCTAAGGTCCGGCGCATAACAGAAGGAATTCAAGATGGGACATAATAAAGGCCGCGGTTTGTGGCTCCCCGGCGTATGGTTCGGCAAACTTCGCGTGGTTCGGGGCGCGAGTCTCTTCATAAGCTGCGTGTTGATCCTGGTGAAAGGGGGTCTTGGTATTTCTGAGCCGGCTAAGACTGCGCAAGTAGTTTCTAACATCGAAGGATTGTCTGTGTTGGTTCAGCCGAGCGACGGAACTTATGAAATCCAAACCGGAAAGGGCGGACACAGCGTCATCCATGCGAGAGTGGCGGCGGAGATCGATCATAAGTGGATCCGTTCTACGGATTATCCGAGACATGAAATATCTCAATCGAATGTTGACGATGCTTTCGGACATGGCAGGAAACTTACCATCACCTCCTTCGGACTTCCGAATGCCCCTGATCTCGCGTACACATTACTAATCTACGAGAGGAAAGGGTTTGGCGTTATCGAAACCGAGGTACAAAATCACACCGGCAATCCGATAACAATCCAAAGTGTCCGAAGCGTCGAGGCCGTCGGGAACAGAATCATCGATCTCGGCGGCAAGCCGAGCGCCGACCGAGTTCTCTCGGACAGTTTCAGCGAAGACTGGCCGCCACTGCAGATTTACGACTTGGGAAAAGCTGCTCAGGGAATGCACCGGGGCGTAGGCAGTCAACTCATTTACAACCGGGAGAGCAAGGAGAGTTTGTTTTTCGGGGCCCTTACTTCCAGCCGCTTCCTCACCATCATTCATTTGCAAGCGCAACCCTCGCCGGATGGCCCCGGCATCGCTTCCTATACGGTTGATTCGACTGGAACCACTGAGATACAAGCAACCGACCCAGAATCCGATCTGCGAGAAGGGCCGGCTGAAAACCTGATTGAACTCAGTGTCCCCCTTCCCGCAGGTGAATCAATAACTTCAGAACGTGTAATGTTTGCCGCCGGAAGGGACTATCACTCTCAGCTGGATAACTATGGGGCCGTAATTCGAGAACTGCATCACGGACGTGTGAGTTCAGACAACATGCTTGGATGGTGGAGTTGGACGGCTTTTTACACGAAAATTACCCAAGGCACGGCGCTGACGAACGCCCAATGGCTGGCCGAGCACCTCAAACCGCTGGGCTATGACTATTTTCATTTCGATCTGGGTTACGGATACTCTCGTGGCGAATATGCGACGCCCAACGCCTCTCAATTCCCTCATGGTATGTCGGATCTTACTCGCCGCATCTGCCGCTTGGGATTGAAGGTTGGAATTTGGACCGCTCCCTTTGAAGTGGGCGAGCGGGCCTGGATTTACGAGCATCACAAAGATTGGCTGGTACACAACGCCCATGGCGATCCGATTTCGATCGGCAAGGCCGAGGAGGTAGAGGGCGAGCGCTTGTTCGTGTTAGACGTCACTCATCCGGACGCTCAGGAATATCTTCGCCAGACCTATCGCACGCTGGTCCGGGAATGGGGAGCGCGCTACATTAAGCTCGACTTCATGGACAATACGGCAATCGAGGGTTATTACCATCGCCCGAACACAACCGCACTTGAAGCGCAGCGAATCGGGCTCGAGATTATCCGCAAGACGGTCGGCGAAGACGTGCTCCTCGATAAAGATGGAAGTCCGATGTTAAACCCGGTTGGCTTGGTGGATGAAGGCCGTATATCCCAGGATACAGGTCATGCGTTTCTCCGCAGCAAGGAAGCAGCGCCGGGCATCGCGGCGCGTTATTACATGCATCGCAACTTTTTCATCGATGATCCGGACGCCTTTACGGTTTCCCGGCAGCTTTTGGAAGAGCGAACCATTCAAGCGCCACTTACTTTGCATGAGGCGCAGGTCTCGATCGCGTTAGCGGCTATTTCCGGAGGAATGTTCGAAATTGGCGACGACCTGCCAACACTGGGGAGTGATCCGGAACGCATGGCCTTGGTCAAGAATCCTGATTTGCTTACCATGGCAAAACTTGGGAGGGCTGCCGTGCCGCTGGACCTTCTGACCTATGCAGACAAGGATGAGCAACCGAGCGTATTTCTGTTGCGCGAAGACCAGCGCCAGTCCATTTTGGCAGTCTTTAACTGGACGGAGCGGCCGAGTTCTCACACTTTTACCTTTGTCGATCTAGAGCTTCCCGCGGGGCATGGGTACAAGTTATTCGACTCGCTTGCCCAAGATCAGCCGCTGGCGATGGACCATGAAACACTCCGCTTGGACAGTCAGCCGGCGCACTCTGTCAAGCTGATCAAGATCATTAATACGTCGATTCCGATGGCAGCGCCTTCAATTGCCTTCCGTGTACCGTCTGCAGCGAAAAACGGGGAAGAGATTGAGTTCTCCAGCGTCGTATCTAAGGACGGCGTTCCCGCGCTCGCATATCATTGGGATTTCGGCGATGGAGTGTTAGCCGATGGCGCAACCCTCACTCATGCGTATACCGCTGCCGGAAACTACACGGTGCGGTTTACGGCGGAAGGCCTTGATGGCAAGTCCGCAGAGAAGATATTTTCGATCGCGGTCAGCGGATCGGTGAATCTTCCGTCTCCTCGGCGTTATCTCGAACCTCGCGAATAGGTGTACTCATAAGAAACGCTGCCGCCGATGCCGGAATTCGTTCCTTCGGAACGATGCCCGGCAATACCGACTACTTACAGTCGCAGTCAGGCACCACAACTCACCTTTTGTGACCTCATTCGTCAATTTCAGGACACCATTCAGGACAGTTGATCTCGGAGCTGAGAAATCAGGACAATGTGGACCCTCCGCACCACTGATCAACCAGATTCTTCCAATTCATTGTTGTCTGCTCCTTTTGCCCCTCAGCAATCTATCGGGATCCCCTCACCCTGAGAACTCACGCAGGCCTCCAATATCATTCTGGCTGGAGTGTCATATAAGCTCTCCGCTCAGGACACTCATACAATGAACGCAATCGCATCGCGGGGTAAGCCGCGGACAGCATGAAGCGAACCGATTTCCAGGGTGAACTCGGGCGGCTGCACGCCGCCAGCTTTGGCTGGGCGTTGTGGTGCTGCGATCACCAGCGAGACGAGGCCGAGGAAGTCTTGCAGACTGCTTACTTAAAAGTCGCGGAAGGCATGGCCAGCTTCGACGGAAAATCGAGCCTGCAAACGTGGTTTTTCGGCGTGATACGCCGTACGGCCTGGGAGCAACGCCGGCGGCGCTGGTTGCGCGACGGGATTTTGGGGCGGTGGTTTACGAGCCAGCCCGCGCCCGTGCCGGCGCCCGATCCGGAAGCGTCGGCGAGTATGTCGGAGAGGAGCCGCACGCTGCTCCAGGCCATGGCGGCTCTGCCCGCTCGACAGCGCGAGGTATTGCACCTGGTCTTCTATCAAGACCTGACGGTGGAAGAAGCTGCGCGGGTTCTGAAGATTTCATTGGGAACGGCCCGCACTCACTTTGCACGGGGCAAAGAGCAGCTTCGCCAGAGGCTTGGCCGACGCGAGGAAAAACATGACGAGAGATGATCAACAGGATGACCGGGACATTCGCGATGATGGCTCTCACGATGACGAACTGCGCGCCCGCTTTGCGGCTTTGCGGCAGGAGGAAGCAGCGCAAGCTCCGGTATTCCGGGGTCTGGCGGGGGTTCGGACAGAGCGAGGCCGAGGGCGATCCGCCGGCCAGATGATTGCCGTGACGGTGTGCCTGGTAGCGATGACGGCCGTAGCGCTCTGGCTGTACCTCACTCCGCGGAAGCCGGAACCGGGGAAGTTCGTTGCTTCTATTACGGAATGGAGCTCGCCGACCGACTTTCTGCTGGAGACGCCCGGACGCGAGATGTTGCGGACCGTGCCGGCAATCGGAGTATGGCATGACTACAGCAACGCTCCGATGCGGAGACAAAAACATGCGCAAGTTAAGAAGCCAGTTTTGCCTTAAAAGGAGGAACGCTCTTGAAATCTTATTTGGTGTTGTTGATGTTGCTAGTTTCGGGCGCGGCGTGCTGGGGACAGGATCCCCAGTCCGCCGACGACCCCATCGCCCAGAACCTGTTTGCGCCAGAACTGGTGATGAAGTACCACCAGGAGATCAACCTGGACGAAGGCCAGTCCAAGGCGATAAGAGAGGAGATCCAGAAGGCGCAGGCGAAATTTCTGGACATGCAGTGGGACGCGCAGGCTGAAACGGAAAAGCTGGTCCAGTTGCTGAAAGCCCGGCCGGTCGACGAGAACGCTGTCCTGGCCCAGGTGGACCAGGTGTTGAACCGCGAACGGGTTATCAAGAAGACCCAGATCTCGTTGCTCGTGCACATCAAGAATCTGCTCACGGACGCGCAGCAGAACAAGCTGATGCAACTGCGGCGCAAACCGTCGTAAGGACTCCACTGCTCGGAGACGGTTCGGCGATGGACAAACATGGGACACACGCCCGGCCTTCTGGGGCTAAAGCCCTCACAGAGAAGGAAGGCTTTATCGCAGCGCTGAAAGCGCCGCGCCATGCAAAAGCGAGGCCTTGCATCGCCGGTGGCTGGCTGCACTGGCCTGCTCTGCGCCCGCATCCCTTTTCTTGAGGTGTTCAATATGTGCGAAACCGAACGCACGAAAGAGCAAAAAGAAAATCCCGCGCACGGTTCTGCTTTTCGCTGGCGCTTGCCCCTGGCGTTCGCGAGCGCGGCGCTCGCTCTCGGTTGCGCTGCAGGTTGTGGCTCGGGACACTCCCCGGCCCCCGCAGTCACTCCCATACAATCATCGGCAGCGATTTGGTTTCACCCCAAGCCGGCGGGAGGGACTGAGGGCGGCTCAACCGACTTCCTCTTATTATTCCAGGCGAATGCGCCCTGGCCACGCGCGATGGCAAAGACCCAGGTGATCGGGCTTTACGCCGGGTGGATCGCCGACGCCAGCGACCAGGATCTGCAGTCGGTCGTAGAGTTTCTGAATGCTCACAATATGGGCATCGAAATCGAAGCGCCGGCGATGCAGGCGCTGGCCACATGCGGGTCGGGCGTTGAAGGCTACGTTCCCTATGGGCAGTCGGTCGAAACTTTCACACTCGCCTACTTGCAGCGGTTGCAGAGTCTCGGCGCCCAGGTACCCTACATCAAAGTCGACGAGCCGTATTTTTTCGGCAACAACGTGCTGAGCGATCCGAACTCGTGCCTCTTCTCGGTGGAACAAGTCGCCACCGAAGTCGGGCAGTATGTGCAAATAGTCAAGACGGTTTATCCCAATGCCCAGGTAGGAGACGTCGAGCCGATCATCGCGAGCGCTTATTTGCCTGACGTGGCCACGGCGATGGCACAGTGGCACGCCACTTATCAGACGGTCACCGGTGCGCCGTTCCCGTTCTTCATCGCGGACACCGATTTCAGTAATCCGGCCTGGCCCACCATCGTGAAGGGAATTGAAACGGCAACCAAGCAAAGCGGAATGCAGTTTGGCATTATCTATATCGGCGACATGCAGGATGTTTCCGACAGCGAATGGACCGGCACGGCTCTGTCGCGTTTCCAGACCTACCAGGGGCAGAACGGCGGCCAACCCGACTATGTCTTATTTCAATCGTGGGAGCCCGAGCCGCAATACTGTCTTCCGGAAACCGATCCCACCACCTTTACCGGCCTGCTTGACGCCTACATCGAGGCGACCAGCTGACCCCATGGCTCCGCGCCTTTGACGGGTTCCTCCTCTATCACCCACACCGTGAGTGCCATGCGAAATTTCCTTCCAACCGCGCATTGAGCTAGGAACTCTTCTTCAAAATTCAGCAAATCAGCATGCACACGACGGCAACCGTAGGATGACCTACTTGACCAGTTTCTGGATGACGGTAATCAGCTGATCGGCGTTGAAGGGCTTCACAATCCAGCCGGTTGCTCCCGCCTGGCGCCCCGCAGCTTTTTTCTCGGCCTGAGACTCGGTGGTGAGCATGAGGATGGGAGTAAAGGCGTACCCCGGCAGCTTGCGGACGGCCGTCATCATTTGGATGCCGTCCATATTGGGCATGTTCAGATCGGTGATAATCAGGTCAAACTTTCCGGCGCCGGCCTTGTCGAGGCCGTCTTTACCATCGACCGCCTCGACCACTTCGTAGCCCGCCTTGCCCAAGGTAAAACTGACCATCTGCCGAATGCTGGTTGAATCGTCCACACTTAAGATGCGTCTCATGGTTGATCCTTAATACCGCCGAGCTTATCGCCTGCTATGTGAGTTCCGCCGCTTGCCGAAACCCGCATTCGGTCTTGGAACATGCGAACTCAAAACAGTTCCACGCTGTTGCCTGCGACGGTTTGTTGGGCCACGGGCAAAGCCTTGCCGCGGAGCGCGGCCCGCAGCACCTCACGCTCCATCTCGGTAGTGTAAGACGCGGAAAACAATTGTTCCATTTCGTCCGGGTCGTAGCGTTGCTTCACGCCGGGATCATCCATCTCCAACTGGCGTCTGACTTCTTCAACTTCCGTAAGGACCACGTCGAAACGGTCAAAGCAGGCATCGAGCTGATCGCCAGTGCTGCCGACCTTGGCGATCTTGTCCTGCATCCTTCCGGTGGCGACTTTCATCTCCTGAGCCTGCTGGGCGGCAAACGCGGCGGCGGTTCGCAGGTTCTCAAGACTGGTCCTGGTCTGCACTTGAGCTTCCCGCAGCTTTTCACTGGCGGCTTCGGAAAACGCCTCCATCAGCTCATTCGCATGCTTCACCAGTACCATCAGCTCCTGCATGGCGTTCCCGGACTGATCGGTAATCTGGCCCCAGTCCGCCGAAACCCCCTTGATACTCTTGGCGATGGCAAGTATCACGTGGGCTTGCGTGCCCAGGTGGCTGGCTTCAATGATGGAGTTGAAGGTGAGCAACTGCAGCCGATGACGAACGGACTTTGACTTCTGCAGATGTTCGCCGACCAGTTGCATCAGGCTGGACAAGCCTCCGAGTGTGCCCTGGATTCTCTCGCTATAAGCCTGGCTCTCGCGTTCGAGACGTTCGATTTGAGCCAGCTGCGACGACGCGTTCCGCTCCTGCTCAAGAACCATGGGGCCGATCCCGACCATATCGGATGCGCTGACTTTCAGGATCCCGCCCATACACGTCCTGATCTGCGATGCCCAGTTGGCTACGGTTTCCTTGATAGTTCTCAATTGATACATCTGGATGGTAAGGCCGGCGTAAGCCCGAGGCAGCGCCTGATCGTCGCCGTCGCCGGAGTTCTCATCTCCGCACATTCCCGCTGCAATGAGCGCGAACCCCTCCTGCACATGCTCGATCTGCTGGCGCGTGATGTCGTGAGTCTGTATGGCGGTCACCGCTCCCGCAATCTGGCGGGCGATGTCCTCCACTCCTGACCGGAATTGCGCGGGCGCCCCCGAGAGTTGGGTCAGGCTGGACTCCACCGTTGCCAAAGCGTTCGCCAGGTCAACCTCAATGCGAGCCACGCTTTCCCGCAGGCATGGCAGTTCGTCCGAAAGCACGCGCCTGGTGTCTTCAATCGCAGCTCTGCGGACTTCGGTATGTCTGGCGAGCTCCTGAATATCGTCGGTCACCGACTTGGAGAAACCGGCCAGTTCGCGGGCGAGGTATTGGAAACCGGCGCCCACATCACCGAGATGCGCCACCTCGATGTTGGTGAGAACGCTCAGTGCCTTGGTTTCAATCGCAATCGCCGCCTGGCCCTGTGTTACCCGAGATAGTTCGCCCAACACATTCACTTCCTTCGTCACTGTCTCCAGGATTCCGGCAGTCGCCTGCAGCCTCTCTTCCATGAATTGCCGGGCGGCTGCGCCCAGGGCTTGCACCTTGGGCAGAACGGACCGCACGCTTTCATTTTCCACGCATTCGACAATCGCGGCCGCCAGCAGCATGATCGTGTCGGCATAGCCGGCAAGGCCTTCAAAAGTCCTGGCCACGGCCCCGATCTCGGTCTCGGTAGTGATGGCCAGAGCCTGAAGCTCTCCGGTTGCCTTCTTCAGAGGACCGGCAACGTCGATTTTGGTGGCAATACTCATCGCGACTTGTCCTGCGGCCAGTCTCATCGAGCGTAGTTGAGCATCGCCCCGGCCACTGCGTCCAAAGGCAGAACCTTATCGACCGCGCTCCGTTTAATGGCTTCATTCGGCATACCGAAGACCACGCAGGTCGCTTCGTCCTGAGCAATCGTTTTTGCCCCGGCTTGTTTCATTTCCAGCATGCCACGGGCCCCGTCATCGCCCATTCCGGTGAGAATTACGCCCACGGCATTTTGTCCGGCGTAGCGAGCGGCGGAACGAAACAACACGTCGACCGAGGGACGGTGACGGCATACCAGCGGTCCCTCTTTGATTTCGACGTAGTAGCGAGCGCCGCTCCGCTTAAGCAGCATGTGATGATTCCCCGGCGCGATCAGGGCGTGTCCCCGCAATACCGTATCGTTCGACTCCGCTTCCTTGACCGTGATGCGGCATAGGCCATTCAGGCGGTCGGCAAAGGCGCGGGTAAAGACCTCGGGCATGTGTTGCACGATCACAATGCCCGGCGCATCGGGCGGAAGCGCCTCCAGCAGAGTCTTAAGCGCCTCCGTTCCCCCGGTTGAGGCGCCGACGGCCACTACTTTCTCCGTGGTTTCGGCCATGGCGTGAGTAGCGGGAGAAAGAATCGCGTCCGCGGTTAGCTTGGGCTGGACCGCGCGCCTGGGCCGCAAAGTTTGCAAACGTGCCCCTGCCGCCGCCTTGACCACCTGGCAGAGGATAATGCGCGAATCCTCGAGAAATTGTTTGCTGCCCACGCGAGGCTTGGCGATGATGTCGACCGCCCCATACTCCAGCGCCTTCAGAGTGCTCTGCGCGCCCTCCTCGGCCAGACTGGAACAGATCACGACCGGGATCGGATGTTGGCTCATGATCTTCTGCAGGAAGGTCAGGCCGTCCATGCGCGGCATTTCGATGTCCAGGGTGATTACATCCGGCACCTGTTCGCTGATCCTGTCTGCCGCCACGAAGGGGTCGGCAGCGGTGGCGATGACCTCGATTTCCGGGTCACTGGAGAGCACTTCGCTGAGTGTCTGGCGAACCACCGCGGAGTCATCGACGATCAGGACGCGAATTCTCGGTTTGCTCATAAGCTCGATCCCGCTGCTCCATGTCCCGCTACCCCGTCTCATCCGAGCCGGCGGAGCAGCACTTCCCCGGTCCTGGTGAAGAAACGAATGTTTAAGCCTAAAGTACCTCCCAGGCTGGAGGCGAACACCGTAAAACCCTCCTCCTGTAGGACTTCAATCGCGGCCTCACAATTCAGCTTTCCGACCGTAGGTTTCGAGTCCTTATCGCTGACCAGGAGTACATCGGCGCCGCCAAACAATTTGACTTGCACCTCGCTGCGCACTACGCCGCATTGATCAAACCGCCGGGCGGCATCCCGAATGGCGAAATCCACGTAACGGCGGCCAGCCTCGACACTCAAAGCCGCCGCCAGGTTCGCCGGGCACCGGGGCAACTGGGAATGTGTCAGGGCGCCGATGCGAAGCCTCGCATTCCAGAAGGTGACGCCGACGCAGGAACCGAGAATTGTCCGGATGATCGCCGGTTCGCGAGCGAAGTACGACTCTCCTGGGTGTAAATAAACCTCCGGCAGTTCGTTCTCAAGTTCCAGCATTTTCTCTCCTGTAGGCGGCAGGCGCGACCGCTACCAAGGGGAGATCCATATCGTGCAGGCTCTCGGAATGGCCGACGAAAGCGTATCCGCCGGCTACAAGTTGATTGGTCAATTTTTGCAAGATCCGCTGCTGCGTGGGCCGATCGAAGTAAATGATCACGTTGCGGCAGAAGAACACGTCCACTTTTTGGGCCAAGCCAAAGTCGGCATCCATGAAGTTGAGACGGCGGAACTCCACCAACTGCCGCAGTTCCGGAACCACCCGCAACCGATCGGAATCGGGAGTGCGGCTGCGCATGAAGTACTTGCGCCGCAATTCCGGCGCTACGGGACGCGCGACGGCGGCGGCGAAGACTGCCTGGCGGGCTTTGGCCAGCACGGTGTTGGAAATGTCAGTAGCCAGCACCTTGAACCGAAACCCAGGGTGGGCGAGTCCATATTCATTCAGCACGATCGTGAGGGTGTAGGGCTCCTCGCCGGTGGAACAGCCCGCGCTCCAGATCAATAGCGGCCTCCCGCTCTCGTTGCGCGCCATCAGGTCGGGGATCGCCTTTTGCACCAGAAACTCGAAGTGGTCGGGCTCGCGGAAGAAATCGGTTTTGTTGGTGGAGACCACGTCGATTAAATGGACGATCTCTTCCTTCTGGCCGTGAGCCCCGAACAGATACTCACAGTACTCGGTGAAGGAGTTCAGATTCAGGCCGCGCAAGCGCCGCTTGATGCGCAGCTCCAGCATGGTCTTCTTGTCCGCACTCAGGTTGATCCCCGACTGGGCGTAGATCAGCTTACGCAGCCGGCCAAAGTCGGAGCTGGAGATGATCTCATCGCGCGCGCTCATGGCATGCACCGAGCGCTCGACGCGCTCCCACTCCTCTCCGTCAAGCGGTCGCTTCCACCGCCGCTGGGCTCGCCTCCGGCATGCGGACGGCGGATAATTGTTCGGCCGAGAAAACCCGGTCGATGTCCAGTATCATGACGAACTGGCTGTCGCGCTTGCCCATGCCCTTAATGAAATCGGTGCGAATGTGGGTTCCGATTCTCGGGGCGGGCTGGATCTGATCCGGTTCCATGTCGATTACTTCCTCCACCGAATCGGCGAGCGCGCCAATTACCGTGGACTCGTTATCCAGCAAGACCTCGACCACTACGATGCAGGTGTTTCTGGTCTTCTCGGTTTTCGACATTTCGAGACAGAGCCGCAAGTCGACGACGGGCACAACGCTGCCCCGCAGGTTGATCACCCCGCTCATGAAGTCGGGCGTCCGGGGGATTTCGGTAATGTTCGTGAAATCGAGCACCTCTCGAACCTTGGCCACGTCGGTGGCGAACACCTCGTTGCCGAGCTTGAAAGTAAGATACTGCCGCGTCTCCGTGATTTCGCTAACGCTCATAATCAGCTCCTTTTCGCATTCTGAAGGCAAGCGCGGGCCGCTGGCGGCCCGCGCCGGACCCGGTTAGAAGCGCTCGAATTCCTTGTCGAGGTCATCGCTCTTATCTTTGAGCTTGAGGCTGACCCCGCCTCCTGCAGCCGCCGCCTTCTTAGCCAGCGGGGCCGGATGGCCGTTCGCCTTTGCCGGCTTGCCCGCGGGCGCATCAAAGTGCCGTGGCGGTTTTGCCGCTGGGGCTCGGGGCGGAGCCGTGTGACCGCTGTCTCCGGTGTGGAAGAAGGCCAGCGCGCCCACCAGTTGCTCGGACTGGCTGGTCAGTTCCTCGGTGGTGGCAGCCATCTCCTCGGACGCGGAAGCGTTCTGCTGGATGACCTTCTCCAGTTGCACCAGCGCCTGATTGATTTGTTCGGCGCCGGTATCCTGTTCCTTGCTGGCGGCCGCGATCTCCTGCACCAGTTCCGCCGTTCTCTGGATATCGGGCACCAGTTTGGTGAGCATTTCGCCCGCTCTTTCCGATACCTTGACCGTGGTGCCGGAAAGTTGGTTGATTTCGCCGGCAGCCTTCTGACTGCGCTCGGCCAGCTTGCGCACTTCCGCCGCTACCACGGCAAAACCTTTGCCATGTTCGCCGGCACGCGCCGCTTCGATGGCCGCATTCAGAGCCAGCAGGTTGGTCTGGCGCGCGATCTCCTCGATGATCGAAACCCGGCTGGCGATCTCCTTCATGGCCGCCACCGCTTCCACCACCGACTTGCCGCTTTCCTGCGCGTCGGTAGCCGACTTGTTTGCGATCTTGTCGGTTTGTTGCGCGCTGTCGGCATTTTGCTTGATGTTGGAAACCATCTCCTCCATCGAAGACGACGCTTCCTCGGCCGAAGCCGCCTGCGCGCTCGCGCCCTTCGACACTTCCACCGATGTCGTGCTGATAGCCGCGCTGGCCGACGCTACCTCCCCGGCGATGGTGCGAATGTCCATCACCACCCGCGTGATGCCGGCCACCATCCCAGCCAGCGCCTGCATCAGCTTGTCCTGCGGCGACCGTTCCCGCAAAACGACCGTCAGGTTCCCATTCGCCATCTCCCCGGCCGCCGCGGCGACCTCGTTCATGGCCAGGATCAGGGCGTTGAGGTTGTCCTTGATCAGGTTGAAGTCGCCATGATACGTATCCGTGATTTGCGGCGGCATGTCGCCTTTGCTGATGCGATCGATGTACCCGGCGGTGAACTTGAGCGGAGCAATCACGGCGTCGAGGATCGAGTTCACGCCGCGCACGATCTCGGCATAGGCGCCGCGGAACTGGTCGTGTTTCCCCCGTTCGGACAACTGCCCGGCGTTCGAGGCATCGGTTAAGCGAGCCAACTCTTTCTGCAGGCTTTGCAGAACGACCGCGATATTATTGACTGCCTGCTTCATCTTTTCGTGGTCGCCCTTGTAGGTCTGGGCGATCAGTTCGTCGATCTTGCCATTGGAGATTTGAGCGAGGATGCGATTGCCTTCTCCAATCGGCAGCAGGATCGCGTCCAGCATGGTGTTGACGCCACGCACGATCTCCGAGTACGCCCCCTGAAATTGTTCCGGCTTGCCGCGATCGGAGAGCTGGCCTTCTTTCGAAGCCTCGGTCAGGCGCGCCATTTCTTTCTGCAGGTTCTGCACCACAATCGCGATATTGTTAACCGCCTGCTTCATTTTTTCGTGGTCGCCCTTGTAGGTCTGGGCGATCAACTCGTCGATCTTGCCGGTGGAGATTTGAGCGAGGATGCGATTGCCTTCTCCAATCGGCAGCAGGATCGCGTCCAGCATGGTGTTGACGCCGCGCACGATCTCCGAGTACGCCCCCTGAAATTGTTCCGGCTTGCCGCGATCTGAGAGCTGGCCTTCTTTCGAAGCCTCGGTCAGGCGCGCCATTTCCTTCTGCAGGCTCTGCACTACGACCGCCACATTATTGACCGCTTGTTTCATCTTTTCGTGGTCGCCCTTGTAGGTCTGGGCAATCAGCTCGTCGATCTTGCCGTTGGAGATTTGCGCCAGGATGCGATTGCCTTCGCCAATCGGCAGCAGAATCGCGTCCAGCATTTCGTTGATGCCTTGCACGATTTCGCGATGGACCCCATCGAACTGCTCGACCCGGCCGCGCTCAGTGAGACGGCCATCCCGGGACGCGTCCAGCAACCGCATGATTTCCTGCGAAACCAGCAGCACCTTGCCGTCCCCCGATTTTTGCGCGCCGCCCGACCGGCCGCCGGCACTATGCCCGTTCCCACCGTTTCCCGCAGCGTTGCCCTGCACCTTTCGGCTTTCGCGTACAACTTTAGTTGGCATGACTTCTGACTCCTTGATTAGATTGAATTTCTCTTTCACCCTTGCCGTGCGACCTTATCCAGCCGCTGTGATTTCCCCCCCGACGGACCGGGTGGTTACAAACCCGGACGAACTTGTGCTTATCGCGTGTGTTCCTACACCGCCGCTCCTTTGGCGCGCGGCCGCGCCGCTGTGCTTCGAAGCGCCTCCCGTACCAGGCGGTGCGGATCAAGAATCAACGCCACGCTTCCGTTCCCGAGAATAGTGGCCCCGGAGATCAATTCAACGTGCCGGTAGAATCGGCCTAGATTCTTAATCACCGTCTGGTGATCTCCGAGCACCTGGTCGACGACAAAGCCGTAGTGCCCGTCTTCGGTCTCGGCCACCAAGATTTGCTCGCGCTCCGGCTGTTTGGTCTTGATGTCGAAGTATTCCCGGAGGCGGATATAGGGGATGATTTCTCCGCGCACATAGGCCACATGCTTGCCGTTGGCCTTCTCAATGTCTTGCCGCGTCAACTCGATGCATTCCAGAGTGGTGGCGAGCGGCAGCACAAAATAGGCCTCCCCGACCCGGACCAGCAGCCCGTCAATGATGGCCAGGGTGAGTGGGAGGCGCAGGGTAACCGTGGTTCCGCCGCCGGCCTTGCTGGTGATGTCGATCGTTCCGCGTAAACCCTCCACCTTGCGCCGGACCACGTCCATGCCCACTCCCCGGCCGGATACATCTGTGATCTGCTTCGCCGTGGAAAACCCGGGTGCCAATATAAAGTTGAAGATTTCGTTCTCGCTAAGCTGCGCGTCCGCGGCCGCCAGACCTTTTTCAATGGCGCGCGCGCGAACCGCTTCGGCGTTGATGCCGCCGCCATCGTCCGCCACGCGGATCAGAACGCTGGCCCCGGAGTGCTGCGCGGAAAGATGGATGGTTGCGCTGGGACGTTTGCCGGCGGCAAGGCGGCGGTCGGCCGGCTCGATGCCGTGATCCATGCTGTTGCGGATGAGATGCATCAGCGGATCGTTCAGCTCGTCGATCACGCTCTTATCGAGTTCGGTATCGGCGCCCTCCATGGTGAGTTCGACCTCTTTGTGCAAATCCCGCGCCAGGTCGTGCACCAGCCTGCGGAACCGTTCGAAAGTGGCTCGAATGGGCAGCATGCGGATGCTGATGGAACTCTCCCGCAAGGCCGTGGTCAGCCGCTCGATTTCTTCCGATACCGTCGCCACTTCCGCATCCTCGTGGCGGGCGGCGATCTCGCCCAGCCGGGCTTGCATGGTTACCAGCTCGCCCACGAGATCGACGAACTGGTCCAGCTTGGCGGCGGGAACGCGAATGCTGGATGCATTGTCGGGCGTATCCGAGGCGCGGCGTCCCCAGGGTGGGGGCTTCTTTTCCGCAGGCTTTGCCGCTACAGCGTCCGGGATCGAGGCCTGGCCCGCAGCCGGCGCCACCGTTATTTCCGGCTTTGCTCCAGCCGTTATTTCCAGCGCCGGCTCGGCCCCCCGCTCGATCACTGACTCCGTCACTCGCTCGATCACTGGCTCGATTGTCAGCTCACAGCTGTCGGCCACGAAAATGAAGACGTCGGAGATCGCTTCCCGCGCGGCTGAAGTGGTGAGTACCATTTCCCATCGCAGGTAGCAGCGCTCCGGATCCAACTCGCCGATCGGCGGAATCGCCGCCATACTCGCTTTGGTCCGCAGGCTTCCCATCTGCTTCAGCTCGCGCAGCAGCAGCAGCGGATTGGTGCCGGTGCGCAACAGATCGCTCCCCGGGGAAAAGCGGATTTGCCAGTCCCGGGCTGCGCCCACGGCGGCCGCGGGAGATTCTGCAAGCGGGGATGACGATGGAAATGATGATGGGGATGACGATGCCGCCTCGGCGGCATGGCGGGTATCGGACTTCCCGGTCAACCGCCGCAATTTCGCCAGGATCTCGGCGGATACGCCGCTGTCCGCCGCGCCCCGCCCGCTGGCCGCCTCCAACATGGCTTTGATCTGATCGAGCGCCGCCAGCGAGAGGTTAATCAGCTCAGCGGTAACCTTGAGCCGTCCGTTGCGAACTTCGTCGAAAGCGTTTTCGAGGTTGTGACTGAACCCGGCCAATTCGTCAAAGCCAAACATCGATCCGGAACCCTTTATGGTATGCAGCGCGCGGAAAGCGCGCCCCATAAGTTCGGTGTCGTTTGGATTCTCGTTAAGTGCCAGGAGCGCAGACTCCAGCTCGACCAGGATCTCACGCGCTTCTTCCAGGAAGGCTAGTTTGAACTTGTCGATCGTCTGCTCTTTTGCCATGAACCACTCGGTGACTTACTTTCGAGCACTTCCTATGGGAAAGCTCTCAAAACCCGCATCGTTCACGGCCGCCAGGATCTCCTCTGGAACCGGCCCCGCCAGCTTGAGACTCCTGCCCGATCCTCTGGCTTCGCGGTCAGCCGCCCAAAGCAACTGCAACGCGGTAACGTCCAATCCAGTCGCGCATTCCAGGTCCACACACATGTCTTTTCCGGAGGCCAGTGCCTGGAGCAGAAGCTTCTTCAGATCTGCCGCGGTAGTAATGTCGATCTCGCCCTTCAGCCGGATAAGACACAGAGCTTCGCCTTGGTCCAGGGTTAAGGACATAATCGTTGTCTTATTCTTAAATCGGCGCTTCGGGAGGGAACTTTAATGCTTGGACAGTCCCGCCAACGCCGTTTCCTCCTGCTTGACAGCGCCGGGAACTGCAGTTGCGGTGGTTAAGGGTGTGCCGCACTTTGCGCAGAAGTTCTCGCCACCGGGGAGGGCTGCACCGGCCTGGGGTTTGGGACATCGCGATTCGAGCTTCGTGCCACACTGAGAGCGGAAGGCGGCGCCGTTAGCCGAAACCTGCAACGGGGGAAAGCGGAAGACTTATGCGAAGCAGCAGAAGTGTGGGAAGCCAGATGGCGCGAGAAGGGCGGACGTAACTCCGCCTTCTCGCGCCCAACCAACTCAGAGTGTCTTTTACGCGGTCACGAGTTGGTGCTGCTGGAGAGTCGAGGCGACAACGTCAGAGGTGTGAACCTGGGGCGTTCCCTCGATAAATCTTGCCAGCGTCTTCAACACTTGCGGATAAGTATTGGTGTTGTAGTTGTCGGCATCTTTCTTGTTTTCCCAGATGCTGATTGCGGTCACATCGATTCCGCCCTGGCCGCAGAAAGTGATCTCGTCCTTAAAACCATTCTGTTTACGCAGCAAAGGCAGGACGTCTTTTTCAAAAGCTCGCGTGTAATCGGACAGCATATTCGGCTTCAGATGGAAAGTGACATTGCGTGCAAACATATCAACCTCCTTAAAGGTTGTAGGGTTGTAGTTCGCTAAGAGGAGAGAACTTCAGATGGGCTGACTTAAGTTTCAGGAAATCTGAAAGAGGAGAAGAATGCTCACTCAGTTCAGATGGTGCATTTCAGTGGCCCTCTGCCTCGACGCGCAACCCATTGGTTCCACAACAGATCCGGTGCTGCCGAGTGTGGCCCGTCGTGTACCTTTGGCGGAAAGCGAGCCGAAACGCCAACTCCAAGCCGCTCCCGCACATCCCCCTGCCGTTCAAGGAAGTGATAGCGGACGTGCTCAAGGTGAAACCGCCGGAGAAAAAGACGACGGGAAAGAGTAGAATCGCTCGGCCCAAATGAATGTCTCAGTTGGAGGGGAGATATGCGATTTCTGTGGCTCGCGGTTTCGCTCGGAGGCGCTGTTGCCGGGTTGGGCTCTGCAATCCACTATTGGGAGATTGTGAGCAACGGCAGTTTGTACGGACCAATGGTGTATGTATGCCTTACGGCAATCGGTGTATGTCTTATGTTTAGCATCAGCGCATTTTCATCATTGCCAGACACTACAGCGCGGACAGGAGCCTATTCTGGAGATTTCGCCGGTCTAATGGCTTCGTTGGCGTGGTGCTCCGCCCTTATGCTGATTTTAATGGGCCAAGCTCCCGCTAAGGGAGGGAATGTCGCCTTTCTCGGAGGCATCATCGCTGCCCTAGCAAGCCTTGTCTTTCTCGTGCGCTGGTCTCGCAATCGCCGACATCGCATGAAACCATAACGGGGTCAGTGGGCCGTCTTTTTGGGTTTGTCGAAGGCATAATTCCGCGTTTTTCCCTTGACAGGAGCGCCCTGAGGTTGCAAACTCCATGGACCCGGTGAAGCCTTGCCGCGGGCCGACGAGGGTTGTGAGAACCCTTTTCCAGGATTCCGGCCTTTCCCCCTATCCCAGCGGACGCCGATACCGAAGCAGGACAATCCCGCGCAGGTTCGGGTGATCGTGTTGTATGCGATGAGAATGTGGGGAAGTTTTGTCTGCCCCGGGCTTTGGCAGCCGCAGCGATTTTGTCTTCATTTAGCGCGATGACTTTAGCCGCCAGATCCGAAAGACGGAGTCGGTATAAAAACCGGACGCCGCGAGGAATTTAAAAAGGGGAATTATGACATTAGGCCTCATGAGTTTGGTTACGCCATTAGGGCGCTGCGCCCGATTCGGACTGTCTCTGTTGGCATTGTCTCTGTTGGGCATCGGCTCACTACCCGCGCAGCAGGTGGGCACCAACGTCAACATGGTGACGGGGACCCAGTGGCCTGGCGGCGACCCCTTCTTACAACGCCAGAACGAGCCCTCGATGGCGATCTCGTCGCGCAACCCGCTGCACATGGTTGCCGGCGATAACGATTATCGCTCCGTGGATCTTCCAGCCGTTTCTGGCGAGGTTGAACCCACGGGCGATGCCTGGTTGGGCTTCTTCACGTCCTTCGATGGGGGCCAGACCTGGACCAGCGTTCTAGTCCCTGGATACCCACAGGATACGTCCATCCAAGGGTTGTTTTCTCCAATTCATGGATTGGGCGCGGGGGCCGACCCCACCGTTCGAGCCGGCACCAACGGCATGTTCTATTACGGTGGCCTCGCCTTCAATCGCCAGCAGGGCGGAGCGAGCAAAGTATTCGTAGCCACCTACACGGATGACAACAACCTTGAGGGTGGCAATTCCATTCGCTATCTCTGGACTACGCCGGTCGATACCGGCAACTCCAATCTCTTCGAAGACAAGCCATCGATCGCGGTGGATATTCCACGTCCGTGGTCCGGGTTTTGCATTATTCCAGCTTTGCCGCTGAAAAACATCCAGATCTTTCCGGCGGGAACCGTTTACGCAGCCTGGACTCAGTTTACGGGTGAGGAATCGAACGGCGTTGCAGCCATTATGTTTTCGCGTTCCATCGACTGCGGTCTTACCTGGACCCCTCCCCAGCAAATCAGCGGTACCGCTAAGACGAATCAGGGAGCGGCGCTGGCCATCGATCCGAATACCGGTGCGCTTTACATAACCTGGCGGGTGTTTGCGTCCACGAATCCGACTCAGTCGGATGCCATCATGTACGTTGCCTCTTTCAATGGAGGTAGCACTTTTACCAAGCCCGCGCTGCTAGCTAACATTGACGCGTTCGATCAAGGCGATACCTACGTTTCTTTTCGCACCAACGATTATCCGGCAATTTCGGTCGACGCGGCCAGCCACGTTTACGTCGCGTGGAGCCAGCGTGAAGCAGGAAATATCAGCGCAAATGGAGGCGACGCCCGGATTGTAGTGTCGACTGGCATCCCTACATCGAATTCTAACGTACCCCTGCAGTGGAGCACGCCGCTGGTGGTTGATAATTGGGCTGGCCGCGGTCATCAGTTCATGCCCGGTATGGCGTTTTCGGCGGGAAAGCTGACCGTTGCATGGTACGACCTGCGCAATGATGACCTGCTCGCAATCTACACCGCTCTCGGAGTCGCCGGCGAATTTTCAGATACTCTCGAAAACGACGGTGGTGCGCCGAATTTCCCCGTATTCGGCACCTACATTCAAGATCCCGAACCACCCTACCCGTCGGATGCGCGCAGGCAGACACTTGATGTCCGCGCGGCGCAGGCAACACCCGGCAATCCTCCAGCGTTCTTTCCTTCCGTACAAGTCTCCGATTACTCTTTCGGGTCGCTGCCGGGAAGTTCGGAGATTCAACAGCTGCTGGTCGATCCGCCGAATCTGCCGATGTTCCAGAGCGGCACGCTGCCATTTTTTGGAGATTATATCGATGTCGCCGGACCGACGTTTATTCCCAATGAGAACGGCACTTGGCGCTTCAATAATCTGGCGACCGATCCCGATTTCACCCACGTCGTGTGGGCGGACAATCGCGACGTAGTTCCTCCCGCCGACGGGAATTGGGCAAACTACACGCCCCCCACATATCCCGGTACGGCCAGCATCTTCGACCCCACTCAGACTCGCCCGCCTTGTACCTCATCAACCCCCGACACCGGCGATCGAAACCAGAACATCTACACAGCGCAGCTTGCGCCGGGTCTCTTCCTCAGCTCGCCAGGGAACTCAAAGCAGTTGGGAACAGGCTCGAACGGCCAGTTGATCCAGCGCCAGTTCGCCATTGTTGTTGCGAACACGACCGGCCAGACGCAATATTATGAGCTGACCGTCGCAGCCCAACCAACCGGCGGCGCCGCATCTTTTCTTCAATTTGCTGTTGCGGGCCAGCCATTTCCGTTGACTCAAATTCAGGTTGAGGTTCCGGCTCTATCGAGCACGTCCCGAGCGATCTTTGTCACCTCTACGATTGCGAATGCGACGGTGACGGTTAACGCCGCGCAACTGACCGGCCTGGGCGGCACTGTCGTGCCCGGGGGAGAAACTGCGTCAGTGACCATCAATGGCGACCCCAATAACCCTGCCAGTCAGGATCCGAACATCGCCAGCACCGAGAACTATACCCCTACGATCGCAACTCCGAACATCGCCAACCCGAACATCGCCAATCCGAACATTGCCAACCCAAATATCGCCAATCCCAATATTGCGAATCCGAATATCGCCAATCCGAACATCGCCAATCCGAATATTGCCAACCCAAATATCGCCAACCCAAATATCGCCAACCCAAATATCGCCAATCCAAATATCGCCAACACTGATCTCTCGGATGGCACCATCACCGACGGTACCTGGGCCATTACGAACACCGGTAATACATCCAGTGCATACGCCGTGAATTTGATTGGGCAAAGTCCGCCCCAGGGCATAGCCCTTCAGTTGATCGTTTACGGTACTTACGCGACCCCTCTCGTAACGCCCGCCTCAGGATGCACGCTGACCACGGAATCGCACTTCGTTCCGGTGACGAATATCATCAGCCCCTCGTTCACTACGCTGTCTCAGCTTTTCCAACCCGCTGCCAATAACCCTGCTTTACCCGGTCTGGCGCTCAAGCCGGGCGAGACGAAATACATCACTGTGCGCGTCTATGACCCGACGACCAATAACCCGGCCCAGGCTTTGCTCGATTACAACCCGATCACAGCCGTCACACCGGCCGTCGTATCGCAAGGCGCAAATACCGGAACCACGACTCCTCCGGCCACGCTCACCGTTGCCACCAAGGTATTGCCGCAAGCCACGCTCACCGGTGTGTATCCGACGCAGACGCTTCAAGCCACGGGCGGGTCCGGTGCTTACACATGGTCGATTGCCAGCGGCACCCTTCCCACGGGCATCACGCCGACCGCGGGCGGAGTAATTTCCGGAACGCCAACCGGAACCGCCGGAGCTTCCTCATTCACCGTTCAGGTGAAGGATGCGGTCGGCGATGTCGCGCAGCAGCCGCTGACCATCGTGGTGAATCCAGCGCCTGCGATTGCTACAACAAGCTTGAGTCCTGGCGATCAGGGATCGGCATATTCTCAACCACTATTGGCAGCCGGGGGCACGTTGCCGCTTAGCCCCTTTAGCATTTCCACGGGATCGCTTCCCTCCGGCTTGGCGCTGAATGGATCGATCATCAGCGGCACGCTCGCACCGACCGCGACAACTTCTAGCTTTACAGTAAAGATCACCGACGCCAATGGAGTATCGGCCACGCAGCCGCTTTCGATCACGGTGAATCCTCCGCCTATGATCACCACTACTTCCTTGCCGATTGGCGAGCAGGGGCGCCCCTATTCCACGGCCATCGCCGCTACTGGAGGAACTGGAGCGCTTTCCTTCCCCACGCAGAATGTTGACGGCCTGATCCTCAATTCGTCGGGCAGTTTCATCGGGGTTCCGAGTACGCCTGGCTCGTTCCCCTTCACCGCGATTGTGATGGACGGTCTCGGTGTCACTGCCTCCCAGGCGCTCATCCTGCCGGTAAATGCGCCGCTTGCCTTGAACGCGGCTTCTTTGCCCGCGGGCAATCAGAATGTGGCTTATCCGCAACAGCAATTGGTGGCCAGTAGCGGTGTGCCGCCATACAGCAACTGGACGTGGGCTCCGGCGCCGAGCTCATCGTTGCCTCCCGGCTTATCCCTCAACATATCGTCGGGAACCATCACCGGAGTGCCGACCGCCGCAGGAGCTTTCTCATTCATCGTAAGCGTCAGCGACTCACTCGGCGCAACCGCGACGCAAACCTACTCCATTGCGGTGCTTGCCGCCGGTCCGGTGATCGGCACATCGTCCCTGCCCAATGGCCAGTACAACTCGCCCTACACGCCCTTGACCCTATCGGCAACCTCCGGAACCCAGCCTTATACATGGTCTCTTGGATCTGGTGGTGCTTTGCCCGCGGGCATGGCTCTAAGTTCATCGGGCAGCATCTCAGGAACACCTGCCCAGGCGGGCATGTGGTCCATACCGATCACGGTGACGGATGCAAATTCGCTGACCGCAAACGGAGCTCTATCTCTCACCGTCGGTTTGGCGACCGGCTATGCCGGTAACGCCAATTGCTACATGCCCTATCCCACCACGCCTATGTATTATTTAGGTAATGGCATCGCCGGCCCCTGGAGTGTAACCGCCCCCGGAGCTTTGAGCGGGCAGTTGACATTCCTCCCCGCAGTCACGGCCACGGTCGCTGGCTTGGTCAGTACCAACGGCACGACTGTTACCTGGGTCAGCAACCAGGGAGGCCAAAACGACCAGTTCTACTTGTCACCCACACCTTCTTCTATCGTAATTAACAACGTCACCTACGGCGTGGCCTCCGTCAATTCGGCGACCACCCTGACCCTCACGCAATCGGCGGGCGTGCAAGGCTATGTTCCTTACTCCTACACGATCCCGGCTGGCGGCAACTTGTTGACCGGCTGCTTGTGGGGAGCTATTTCAAGCGCTTCCTACCAGTTGCAGCTTACATCGGGAACGTCAACGTTCACCCTGCCGTTACAGGTCGTAGCGCAGGACACACAGGATAACGGCACTGTCAACGTCGATTCCGCTGGCGTAGGCAACCTGCCGCCGAGCGGCTTCCAGCAGGGTGTGGTTACACCCGGGCAGAGCTTCGCATTCCTTCCCGGAAATTATGCCGCGGATTCCGGTTTCAGCGGGAATGCGCTGTTCGGATTTACCGGTGCCGCTCCGCAGCTCTGCGGCACTTTCCAGAATGTGCCAAATTCGCTTACCGCCGCATCACAGCCGGGTCGCTTCGATATCGCAATCGACGGCACAACCCAAGGCTGTACGCCGATTCCCGCATTTCCAACCAGCCCGGCTCCGATCGTGTTCGAGTCGGTGGATTCACTGCCCGGCCCAACCTTCTTTGGCGGGGCCACCACTCTCTCAGGCCTGGTGCTCTCCTCGGGCAATTCGAACGCGTTCGCGGCTGCCGGCAACGTGCTTGAGATCGAAGCTGGCGGCACCAACCCGAATCCAGTGACCGTGGCATTTAACTACACGATCAACAACACCGGTTGTCCAGGTTGTATCGATCAGCTTCAGGTTGGTTTGAACACGGACCCGAGCCCACAAACCTACGCCTATAACGGTGGATCTTTTAATTCCGGGAGCGCTAGCGTCAACATCAACGTGCCCAACACCCCGGGCCGGTACTATATCGCGATCGATTTCGCCGAAGATTACGGCTTCCTGTATTCCTCGGCATATTGGGCGAACGGGCAGCCGACCGCCACGCGATACATCGGCGTGGTCGACGTCTGGTAGTGAGGGCGGGGGGAAGAGTTTTGCTAACGAAGAGCCTAGCGAAAGAGGACTCTAGCGAACGGGGCTTCCGTTTGCTTCTAGCGAGCGGAGGCGTTTTCTTGCGTCGGCCGCCAGAGCATCGTTCGCGCTCTTCTCGCGAGCCTTCAGGTAATTTTGGTAGGCTTCCGCGGCGCCGGGACTGCCTAATCCTTCGCGCGCCCGCCCCAGGTAGTAATACACGGGCGCAAAATAATGCCAGCTGGGTTCGTCATCCAGGAATACAGCCGTGGCTTCTCCGCGCCGCTTGACGCAGGCGTCGAATTCCGTATCAGCGTCGGTGAATGCGCCCGCCTCCAGATAGGCGCGTCCCAGGCCGAAGCGGCCCAGCCAGGTATCGGCGATTTTCTGCGCGTCCTGAAAGGTTCGCACAGCGCTGCGGTAGTCCTTTTTCTTCATCTGCACTTCGGCTTCAATCAACTTGCCGTAAGCTCCGGGATCTGGTTCCAGACGCTGGCTCAACTTCTGGCTGAGTTCCATAGCTTTGTCGCCTTTGCCCGCTTCCAGAAAAATCATCGCCGCGGGGTAGAGCAGGCTTTCGTCGGCGCTTCCGGTCGAAGCTTGCTCGGCGGCAGCGATGGCCTTCGCGGTCTGTCCTTTCATCAGCAGAGCTTGAGCTTGCATCACGTACTTAGCGGCAGCTCGCGAAGGATCTTTTGCTGCGAGATCGGCATGGACGGCCGGTTCCAGAATCGAAAGCGCATCTGCGGGACGCCCCTGATACAAAGCCATATCCGCCAGCCCCACCGCCGCGGCGGATGCGCCCCAGGCGCTGATCGGCGCCACTTTTTTATAAGTCTCAGCCGCGGCTGCGTCATCGCCCCGTGCAAGCTGCGAAACTCCCAGGCAGATATATCCCTTCTCGAAATTCGGATTCAGCTTCAGCAACCGCTCCGACTCGCGAATCGCCACGTCAAAATCTCCGGCATACATGGCGAACAAGCCGTAGTTATTCAGATACAGAACATTGTTCGGATAGAGCGCAACCACACGCTGCTCATCATCGACCGCTCCCGTCATGTTCCGCGCATAAAACTCGGCCAGCGCCAGATTGCCTATGCCGGCGGAGTCCGCTGGAAACTGCTTCTCTAGCGCTTTGTACTGCTCGATGGCTTTCTCATAGTCGCGCTCCATCAAGTAATAAGCGCCGCGGGTCCGATACTTCTCGCGATCGGTCATGCGGTCGATTTTCGACATCGCCAGCTTGAAGTTCTTCTCCGCATCTTCCTTGTGGCCCATGTTGGCTAGGATCACTGCCATTCCGGCATAGGCGCGCCCGAGGTTGGAATCGAGCTCAGTGCTGCGCTTGTAGGCTTGCAACGCGTCGTCCCACTTTCCCTGCCATTGCAATTCCTGGGCGAGCGCGTATTGTTGCGAAGCTTCGAGCGATTGCGAGGAGAACGTCTCGGCGGCCGCCAGCTGCGCCGATTTTGGCGTCGCATCACCCAGTGCCTTTCTGAAGCCGGCGGCGATGCGGGCAACCGCCTCACTCACCTCCTTCGCAGAAGCGGCGGTGGCGTTCTCACTGTCAATCACCTTGTTCGTTCTAGGATCGAGGGCCTGCGCAGAAATCGCATATTTGCTTCCGTCCTGACGGATCGAACCTGATATCACGACGCCCAGGCCTTCGCGTTGCGCGATCAGTCGCGCGGAATTCTCGTCAAGTTTCGTGGAAGTCGAGAGTTTGGCCAGAGTCTTGTGCGCATCGCCCCGGCTGTACGTAGTGATGAATGATGCACCTTCCAATGCCGTGCTCAACACAGGTTCGAGCGTGCCCTCGAGAACCGGGTTGCCCGTCTGGTTGGTGAAATCGGAAACCAGAATTTTCACGAGCGGGTGCGCCCCAGCGGAGGCCTTTGGCCGCAAACTATAAATAAGAAATCCAGCCAGCAGAACGATGACCGCAGCCAGCGCAGAAAACACCTTCCAATTCGCGTGCGCCTTTTTGATGCCCAGCCAGGTTTCCAGATCATGGATGAGTGTCTCAATCGTCGGATAACGCGCCTCGGGGTCCAGCTGAATGCAACGCGTAATAATCCTGTTCAGAGGCCGTGGGATCTGCGGATCAGCTTCGATCGGGGGCGGGATTTGTTTCGTACCACGGTCGGTCAAGAGTCCTTTTAGCCCCGGAGAATGTGGCGGCAGATGACCGACGGTGAGTTCGTAAAGAATCAATCCCACCGTAAACAAATCCGAGCGAACCCCGAGTTTTTCGGCGCGTGCCTGCTCCGGCGCCATGTATTGGGGAGTACCCAGGATCGCACCGACTCGAGTCAGTCCGGCGGAGCCTTCCGCATCTCCCCGCGAAGCCTGCGTGAGCAGGATCACGGCCTCGGTGGAGCTGGCGATGCCGAAATCCATCACCGCCGCGCGACCCTCATGGTCGATCATGATGTTCTGCGGCTTCAGGTCGCGATGAACCACACCTGCCTCGTGTGCGGCCGCCAAACCATAGCAGACTTGCAGTATGATCTCGGCAGCTTCTCTCGGCGGGAGCTTGCCGCGCTTCTTCAGAATCTGCCCCAGTTCCTCGCCCTCGATGTACTCCATGCTGATGAAGCGCACGCGGTCGGCAACACCAAGGTCATAAATTCGCACTACGTTGCGGTGGGTGATCTGTCGCGCCAGTACCAACTCCTGGCGGAAGCGCTGCAGAACTTCTGTGCTGCTGCCCAGTTCCGGGCGAATCACTTTCAGTGCGACAAACCTATCCACCTCGGTGTCGTGAGCCTTGAACACAGCTCCCATGCCGCCCTCACCGAGGGTCTTCAGAATCTCGTAGCGACCGCCCAACACCGAACCCGGCGCCAGCGTGACTTTGCGGTAAGCAAGGGCGTCGGAGCCGGTGACCGCCTTGGACCAGCCGGGCGTTTCGATGTCGACGGTCCTATCGTCGTGGTCCTCCGTGATGTTGTCGACCATTTGGGTCTCATCTTGATCGACGGGGGTGGCCGTGCCGCAGGCTGGGCATTGATTTGCCGACTCAGGGACCGGGGTTTTACATGCCGGGCAGAGCATCAATGGGCCTGGTTGCCGAATGATTCGAAAAGGCGGAGTACGCCTGTCTCGGGTATCAATGTATCTTATCCTAATTGAGAAGCCGACATTGCTCCCCACTTGCTCCCCAGAAAGTCCGAGCACAGCCCCAAAGACCACATCGGTCGAATGGGTACAGCAAGGCAAGAGGCACGTAAATGTAAGTGACTGAAGCGGTAAGAGCCCTCATCGAACGTGGTAAACTGTAGGTCCGCACGCCGGAGAGGTGGCAGAGTGGCCGAATGCGGCGGTTTGCTAAACCGTTGTACGGGCTAACACCTGTACCGAGGGTTCGAATCCCTCCCTCTCCGCCAGATGTCTCAACTCCCGTAGTCATAATCGTTTACCTGACGTTTCCCTGCGAATCGAAAAGACTGGGAGATCATTACCCGTTCTCCGTCATAGTTTTCCCAGAGGAAACCGCGGAGCAGGTCACGAGACCACCCTTCCAAGGAATCCATGAAGCATGGCTTCGTATTCTTGGAACAGGCGCAGCTTATGTACTCAGAGGTTTGTGATCTTGGTTCCGGTGGGAACACGCATGGCCCTTCAGTGCTGGCGGCTAGCACCGATTGGTCAATTGACTCTGTCAGATACAAGGAGTAAATTTACCTCGCTCCCGATCTAGTTCTTATCCCGGCGATCTCCAGTTATTCATGTAAGCCGTCAGCATTATTGGTTTCTCGACCCACTGGGCCCCATGTAAGTACAGAAGATGAACTCCGCGCTCAGGTCGCGGAAGTGGGGGTTACTGTGACAAAGCTCGGGACAGACCTCAGTCTACGATGGCTTGTTGTAGTGGTGATGCTTTCCTGTTCTGCGCTGACAGCAGAAGCTCAAACATTAAGTCCAGCCACCGTTGCCTTCGGGAACTGGGTCCTACAGACCACCAGCACGGCAACCACTGTCACTCTCAGTAATACCCTGACAGTGCCTTTGACCATCAGCAGTATTTCGGTTTCGGGGAACTTCGGTCAAACTTCGAAATGCCCGGTCGCTCCAAAAACGCTGGCGGCAGGAGCAAGTTGTAAGATCTCTGTCACCTTCACGCCGACTGTTCTGGGTGCGAATACCGGGACGCTGAATGTAGATGACAGTTCCTCGACTTCTCCCCAAACCGCCCAGTTGAGTGGGAGCGGCGTGTATCCCGCCGCCTTATCGTCTTCAGCGTTGGCCTTTGGCAACCAGTTCGTGAATACAACCAGTGCTGTCAAGGTCATCACATTGCAAAACAATCAGACAGTACCTCTGACCATTGCCGGCATCTCGACTTCAGGCGATTTCGCCCAAACCTCGAATTGCCCCATATCTCCCGGCACATTGGCTGCCAAGCTTAGCTGCAAGATCTCCGTCACCTTCACGCCCGCTGCGCTAGGTGCTCGCACGGGGACTCTGACGGTCAGCGACAGTGCTTCAAACTCTCCACAAACGACAACGTTGAGCGGGACTGGAACGGCTCCAGTCAGCTTGTCACCCGCAAGCCTCACCTTCGCCAGCCAACTGATTGGCACCACCAGCGCCAAGAAGAGCGTGACTCTAAAGAATAACCAGGCGGTTCCACTCACGATTTCGGGTATTTCTACTTCAGGTGACTTTGCGCAAGTGTCGGCTACCTGTCCGCTGTCCCCCAAGACATTGGCCGCAGGAGCCAGTTGCACGGTTTCTGTTACATTCACGCCAACTACTCTGGGTACGCGGGCGGGGAATCTAACTATCACCGACAGCGCGAGTACCAGCCCGCAGACCGTGAGCCTGTCGGGCACGGGTACTCTGACCGGTTTGCTTTCGATCTCTGTTACACCCGCAAATCCAACACTCTCATCGGGAAATCAGCAACAGTTTGGTGCTACCGGCGCCTTGCCTGGCGGAGGGCAGGTCAATATCACAAGCTTTGTTAGTTGGTCGTCTTCGGCGCCGACCGTGGTGTCGGTGAACCCCAACGGGCTGGCGCAGGCAATCATGCAGGGAGCGGCAAACATCGCGGCTTCCTATGGATCAATCAGCGGGTCAACGACGATTACGGTCACGCTTCCGGCCCTGACCTCGATCGCTGTCATTCCGGCTAACCCGTCCGTCCCGGTGGGCGCACACCAACAGTTCACCGCCGTGCTCAGTTACAGCGACGGTAGCACAAAAGACACGACCACTTCAGTCAGTTGGTCTTCTTCCGCGACTACTGTCGCCACCATCAATAGCTCCGGGCTTGCCAGCGCCCTCGCGGCAGGGAGTACAACCATCACCGCTGCGTCGGAATCGGTAACAGGTAGCACCGTTCTGACGGTTTTCCAGCCGCAGTGCGTAACTGCTCCGCCTGGGTTGATCGGATGGTGGACGGGAGACGGCAACACCGTAGACATCGCCGGAAACAACTCTGGTACTCTGCAGAACGGAGCAACATACGGCAACGGAGAGGTGGGGCAAGCGTTCAGTTTTACCGGGAACGGGGCTTCCGTTCTGGTCAATTCTCCGGTCTATTCACCATCAAGTGGAACGCTGATGTTCTGGTTCATGCCGACCGGCGCCGGGTCGTTGACCGGTAGTTACGACGGCACCAACCGAACTCCGGGATTGTCGGTGGATAGTAACAGCAATCTGAATTGGGAGTTTGGAAACCTGTCGGCACAGGGGGTTGGGCCGGTCAGTCTCAATCAGTGGTCTCACGTCGCGCTGACTTATTCGACTTCGAACTCCGAAGTCAGCATCAACGTGTATTTGAACGGAAGCCTGGCCGCGAGCGCAATCGCATCTCCGCTCTCCGCCTGGTATCCGCAAGTTGCCTTTGGTGCTTACCTGGGTGGTCAACAACCGTCGTTCGCCGGTTCAATGGACGAAGTTGCGATCTTCAATCAGGCCCTGAGTTCACAACAAGTCCAACAGGTATACAACGCGGCCAGCGCGGGAATGTGCAAACCCACCCTGCAGGCCGTCACCGTGAATCCCGCGAATCCTTCGATCGCACCCGGAATTGTGCTGCCATTCAGCGCGACAGGAACCTACAGCGACACCACAACTCACGATCTGACCACTTCAGCCACCTGGAGTTCTTCGAATCCGGCGGCAGCAACCGTCAATGGAAGCGGGCAGGCGACGGCTGTCGCGATTGGAAGTTCGACCATCTCCGCGGCTTTGGGAGCGCAGGCGGGATCGACCAATTTGAATGTAGTGCCGAGCCTGGTGTCCATACAACTCAATCCGCAAAACCCAACGATCGCGGCCGGAACTACCCAGCCGTTCACCGCCACGGGCACCTTCAGCGACGGCAGCACACAAGACCTGACCACCTCTGTGACCTGGAATTCCTCCCTGCTATCGGTCGCGACCATCGCCGCGAGTGGACTAGCGAACGGCATCGCCGCCGGTCAATCCACAGTCACAGCAACGGCTGGTTCGGTCAGTGCTTCCACACTCCTGACCGTGAACCCCGCTACCCTTAATGCCATTACCGTATCGCCGGCGAATCCTATCATCGCAGCAGGTACAACTCAGGCATTCACAGCCACAGGGTTGTTCAGCGATGGCAGCACGCAAAACCTCACAGCCTCGGTGACCTGGGGTTCCCTTACATCCTCCGTGGCGGCGATCAACTCCAGTGGGCTAGCCACAGGGTTAGCGCCCGGCCAGAGCACAATCACGGCGTCATTGGGGTCCGTCAGTAATTCGGCGATCCTCACCGTCACCGCGGCAGTCTTAACTGGCATTGTGGTCAATCCCAGCAATCCATCGCTACTTGTAGGCAACACCCAGCAGTTCACGGCAACTGGAACGTACAGTGATAGCAGCACTCAGGACCTTACCAGCGCGGCGACCTGGAATTCGTCCAACCCCAGTGTGGCCAGCGTCTCAGCCGGGCTGGCGGCTGGATGGGCGGTTGGGACAACCACGGTAAGCGCCACCTTTAATTCGGTTAGCGGCTCGACCGCTTTAACCGTTACCGTGACGCCTCCCGTGCTGCAATCGATCTCTGTCACTCCTGCGAATCCTTCGGTCGCAATTGGCCAGAACCAGCAGTTCATTGCCACTGGACAATACTCCGACGGGAGCACTCAAGATCTGAGTAGTTCCGTAAGCTGGGGATCTTCTCAACCTTCCCTCGCCGGGATTACCACTGCAGGATTAGCTAGTGGTTTAAGCGGAGGGTCCACCGCAATCACCGCCACTCTCGGAACCATCACGGCCTCGGCAACGTTGAACGTAAACTCCCTCGCTTTAGTCTCAATCGCAGTGACCCCGGGCACCGCCTCCATCGCCCTGGGGACCGGTCAGCAGTTCGTGGCGACCGGGACCTACGCGGACAACAGCACGCTTGACTTGACAACCTCGGCCGCCTGGAGCTCGTCGCTGCCGTCGGTCGCAGCTCTCAACGCCACCGGACTGGCGACCAGCGCCTCGATTGGCCAGACTATGATCACCGCAACCGCTGCGAGCATCGCGGGTTCGTCCACCTTGACGGTAACTCCCGCCGCATTAGTATCCATTGCCATTACGCCCGGAATTCAAACCATTCCTGTGGGAACGACGCAACAGTTTGCGGCGACCGGGACTTTCACCGACGGGAGCACGCAAGGCATAACCAGCTCCGTGCAATGGGCTTCGTCGAATGTCTTCGTAGCGACGATCAGCGATGCCGCCGGCAGCCAGGGGATGGCCACCAGCGTGGCGACTGGAAGCTCCAGTATTTCCGCAACCATGGGGTCGATCTCCGCGTCAACGACCCTGACGGTAAGCGTCGCGGCGCTCGTCTCAATCACAGTGAATCCACCCAGTCCGTCCATCGCCCTGGGGACAACGCAACAGTTCACCGCAACCGGGATGTTTACAGATGGCAGCACTCAGGACCTGACCACCTCGGCCACTTGGGGCTCCGGGAACGGTGCGGCGGCGACGGTAAGCTCCACTGCGCTGGCAACTTCTCTCGCGATCGGGACTACCACCATTACCGCAACTCTCGGCGGAATAAGCGGATCTACGCTGCTGACGGTTACACCTGCCTCGGTGGTTTCCATTGCCGTGAACCCGGCCATCGCCGCAATTCCGTTGGGTTTGACCCAGGCTTTTACGGCTCTCGGAACATTCAGCGACGGCTCCACGCAGGACGTGACCAATTCAGTTCACTGGAGTTCGTCGGTTGCGGCTGTGGCCACCGTCAGCAATACGCCCGGCAGTAATGGAATCGCTACGAGCACCGGAAGTGGAGCTACGGTCATCAGCGCGACGTCGGGGGCGGTGACGGGATCCGGCAGCCTGACCGTGACCGCCGCACTTCTGGCCGCCATCGAAATCAGCCCCCAAAGTCCATCCATTTCAACCGGCGGCACGCAACAGTTCACGGCCATAGGGCTGTACACCGATGGGTCCACCCCGAACATCACGACCACCGCGAACTGGGCTTCCTCTTCTGCGACCGTGGCTACGATCAGCAACACTTCCGGATCGCAAGGACTAGCCACCAGTGCCGGGAGCGGAACCGCCGAAATCTCCGCCAGCGTGGGCCCACTGACGGCCTCGACAACCCTGACCGTGCAGGACCAGTTAGTCTCCATCAGTGTCACACCGGCGAGCAGCGTGATCACCCCAGGTGCCGTTCAGCAGTTCACCGCTGTGGGAACTTATCTGAGCGGCCTCGTACAAAATCTCACGAATTTCGCACTTTGGAGTTCCTCGAACGCAGCCGTCGCTACAATCACTGCAGGGGGCGCGGTGTTGAGCATTGCGCCGGGACAAACTGTCATTACTGCGAGTGTAGGCTCGGTCAGCGGTTCGTCCACTCTCGCAGTCACTCCCATTCAGCACGTAGTTATCATTTTCCAAGAGAACCGCACTCCCGACAACCTGTTTCAGGATCCGGTGCTCATCTCAAACGGTGCGGACATCCAAAACTTTGGAGTGAACTCGAAAGGCCGGACAATCCCGTTAAGCCAAATTGACCTAGGCACTGCCGGCAGCAATCCGGATAACTACGATCTCAGCCACGCCCACAGCGCCTTCGTTGCGATGTGCGACCTGAACACGTCCACCGGTGTATGTGCGATGGATGGCGCCGACCACATAACCGTGTCGTGTAGCCCAGGAGTTAGCAATTGCGCACCGGCGAATCCGCAATTTATGTACGTGAAGCCCTCTGACGTTCAGCCTTACTTCCAAATCGCAGAACAATACACCTTCGGCGATCGGATGTTCCAAACCAACCAAGGGCCCAGCTTTCCGGCTCATCAATTCATTATCTCGGGTACTTCAGCCCCTACGGCATCCAGCAACTCGTATGCGGCCGAGAACCCTGTGTTAAACGGCGTCGCCGCGACAGTTGCAGGTTGCATCGCTCCCCCCGCCGAGATTGTTTCGATGATCAATCCCGCTGGCAACGAGTCCAGTTCGATGTACCCCTGCTTCGAACATCAAACGCTCACCGACTTGCTTGAGGCGGCAAACATCACTTGGCGGTATTACGCTCCTACGGCTGGTTCCATCTGGACTGCGCCCAATGCGATTCAACACATGTGTGGACCCAACGTTGCCCCACCGAATGCCACGGAGTGCACGGGATCGGATTGGACTAACAACGTCGTGATATCGACTACTCAAAACCCAGCCCAGGTACTGACGGATATTGCCAACGGCCGGCTTGCCAGCGTGAGCTGGGTTATTCCAAGTGGACTGGCATCCGACCACGCCCGCTCAAACAATGGCGGGGGCCCGTCCTGGGTGGCATCCGTCGTCAACGCCATCGGCAGCAGTCCTTACTGGTCGAACACGGCCATCATCATTACGTGGGACGACTGGGGAGGATGGTACGACCATGTAGCGCCGCCGATTCTCAACTCTTATGAATACGGGTTCCGTGTGCCCCTGATCGTCGTGTCTCCCTATGCCAAGCAAGCGTACGTTTCACACGTCACGCATGACTTCGGAAGTATTTTGAAGTTTATTGAAGGGACATTTAATCTGCCGTCGCTGGGGTACGCTGACGTGCCAGCCGACGACCTCTCGGATTGCTTTAACTTCACGCAGACACCGACTCCATTCCAAACGATCGCGGCGCCGCTGAACGCGGACTACTTCCTGAACGACAAGCGCCCACCCGCGGATCCCGATGATGACTGAAAGGGAGTGCGACAGGGGCGGAACTCCGGGAAGCCTGTTCCGGCCTCGTCGTGGTTGAAGTCAGGAGGAATCATGGACACTGCTCCTGGGCCTGGGCGTGAAGGTCGAGGCGGAGAATGTTTCTACGATTCGCATCACCCTGGCGCAGTGGGTCTACCAAAACATCCATCACTCGAATACGAGCGCACCGTTCTGTGCTACTGGCAACAGCGCGGGATCAGCGGCGATTACCCACTCCGTCGCGCACTACGGGTTGGATTCTATTTTTGCCTTCATCGAACCCACGAGCGGTCCGCCGCTGGCCCGGCTCGACTACGGTTGCGTCGGCAATCAATCCCAAAAGGAAAAGGCCAATCTGATTTCTCAGACTGGCCTTTATTTATGCCGGCAACGACCGCAGTTTATCCTGAGCTTGCCGAAGAGCCTGCCCTGAGCCCGTCGAAGGGACTCCCACACACTTGGCGCGTGCAGTACCATCGGCCCTGCGGGGCTGTTGTTCCCAAACCGCAAGCCGCTCCTGGATTGAAGAGCTAAGTGCAACCCTTGTCGCAGTGGTTTCAAGAAAATTCAAAGGGGGGCGCGTCAGAGCATTCGTGCCGACAACAGAGTGAAGTTGACCAAGCCGAAGGGGCAGGCGTAGGAGTAAGTGTAATGCCTAGGCCTCCCAATCCTCCCCAAGAACCCACTCGACACATGTGGTGAAGCAACCCTTGACCAGACATCAACGGCTCCCGGAACGCTGGAAAGGTCCACTGTAATATCGAGTGTCTTAAGAAAGACGTCGCGGGGATCAGGATTGTTGTAGCGCAGGACACACTTCTGGCCGGAACACTTTACAGTGTCGAACCTTGCGACGGCGAGATTGTAGGCATCCCGGCAGAACTGCTGGGCGGCGAGAACGCTAAAAACTTCGCGCTTGCTTTCCCATCCAGCGCAGTAAGAACCGGAACCGGAAACCTCCGCCTCAAGCTCGGATTCCAGTTCCGACAGCACATCGTCGATGTCAGCGTCGAGCCGAGTGTATTGAGACATAAGCGCCTCCCCAAGATGGGACTGCCATGAGCCTTCGGAGCGGCCGAATGCCCATCACGCGAACAGCTTGGGCTATCACCGGGGCAGCGTCAAGTCCCCAAATTGTGGTCACTCGGATTAGCGAGTTCACAAATGGAAGAACTCGGTATCGGGCAAAGCATTCTATTCCAGCACTTGAACGATTTGCTTAATGTTAGACGAATAAAAGGCGTAACACCAACACAATACGGATGGAAGCAGAAACTGGCTTCCGGACTTTCATTCATTGCGAAAGCAAAAAATGAGCGTAAAAGGAAAAGGCCACATTCATTTCTGAATATGGCCTTTATTAATGCCGGCAACGACCGCAGTTTATCCTGAGCTTGCCGAAGAGCCTGCCCTGAGCCTGTCGAAGGGACTCCCACACACTTGGCGCGTGCAGTACCATCGGCCCTGCGGGGCTTAACTTGAGGCGCTTAGAAGGCGTGAGCGCGCGTCTCTTGCGCGCGGGAGCCCGCTGCCGAAATCCTGAGCGCTCTTCGCGAAGGATCTCCGCTACCTATCTTGCGGACGCACCGTTCCCTTATCGTCTATGCAGGAACCATAAGACCACCTTGAATATTCCAGTAGCGGCGAGCCACCCGACGACGAGCGACGTCGCAAACGCTAGATAGAACACCAACGCGGGCATCCCCTTGATGCTGTTAGGCATGAAACTCATGAACAGCATCACACCTATTATCGCGGAGGCTATCGCTTTGGGAAGGTAGCGAACTGGCATACCAAGCTCGGTGTGTAAGGCGGGCATTCACAACTGGGATGGAATGCCAGTCTGTCTCTTCACATCGAATATCTCGAAAGCACCGAAGAATTCGGACCGCGGAACCCAGAACCGCGCACCGGTCGATCCAATCGTAAACAGCACGACCGATACTCGCTCGCCGTTCAGTGAACGGGTCTCACCATTGCAGAATTCTGGGTCAGCCCAAACGGTCCCTCCTTCCGGAACCGGGTAAGTGTCATCGGCATAACCTTCCTCTTGATCCTTATGCACGGTAATATCCGACACGGCCCTAAACGCGGAACGAGAGAGAGTTTTGTTCATAACGTAAATGTACTCGCGACGTCGCACAAAGGGAAAGGGCCAAACGCCGCCATCTGCCTCTACCCGGTATAGCCGCCCAGGTCTCCCGATATCGGACAGGTGGCCGCCCTCCTCTGAGGGTCGCGAGGAGATGGGCTGATTTCCTCAACGCACTCTTCTTGGTGTGTCTCGCAGAAAAACTTTGATTTCCTGCCCTCTGGGTCGTTCACTATCACGCACTGCTCGTGGTCCATGTACTGCCCCTTCGGCCACTATTCTAGACCCAAAAAGGAAAAGGCCAATCTGATTTCTCAGACTGGCCTTTATTAATGCTGGCAACGACCTACGCTCCCACACACTTGGCGCGTGCAGTACCATCGGCCCTGCGGGGCTTAACTTGAGGCGCACTTGCGGGCGTGAGCGAAGCGGGAGCCCGCAGCCGAAATCCTGAGCGCTCTTCGCGAAGGATCTCTTCATCCAAACTGGAGTACAATTCGCTGCGGCGGAAGCTATGATTGCCATCCCTTCTCGGAGCGGTACGCTGGCTCTACTGCTGCTCGCCGCATGCACGGGTTGCTCCTCCAATTTACGTACCGGCACTGATGACGGGACGGACAGACTCCCGTCAGACCCGCAAAGTGCGGGGATATGCGATTCCCTGCGGGCCAGCATAAACAAGCGATCCTCGGCGCTCCTGCGCCGGGACGCCGGTGTGCCGCTCCCACTACCAGCTTACAAATTCTATGTTGACCAATTTCAGCCCCGGGTTCTAGCGCTCATCAGTTTAGAGGAACAGCTTTACGGGATCTGGAGGATTCCTACGGACAAAGGCCTGTGCCAATCGACAATGGCGGTATTAGAGCATCCGCGAGAGGCCGCGGAGGTGTCTCGCTACCTCAGAGCCCACGACCTTGACTCGCCCACCGCTCGCCTGTATGACGAGGAGTTCCAGAACCTCGGAAAATCCAGTGACGAAGAAATTGAGTATGTGAATAATCTTGTTGCCTTCTGGGATCACTTGTCCGATCTGGGTGAACGTAGGGCGATGCTCCGCAAGGAGATCCCGATGATCGGGATCAACACCTCGACCCAAAAGGAAGCGGCAGAACTCTTCTCCAGCCTTCAGGCACAGCTGGACGCCATTAACGGTGAGCTTCCGGCGTTCGGCCAGCGCAGCATCGCCGACGCGCTTAACGGGACATCGCGCTAGCTAACCAACGACCTCTCCCAAAAAGGAAAAGGCCAATCTGATTTCTCAGACTGGCCTTTATTTATGCCGGCAACGACCTACGCTCCCACACACTTGGCGCGTGCAGTACCATCGGCCCTGC
>Ga0208190_1000046_pt1 | contig 44637 bp, 37 predicted proteins | sample June2015DPH_13_1_FD_184708 | JGI IMG/M metagenome (GOLD analysis project Ga0208190, IMG submission 184708) | Peatland microbial communities from SPRUCE experiment site at the Marcell Experimental Forest, Minnesota, USA - June2015DPH_13_10... | ecosystem: Environmental > Terrestrial > Soil >... | reverse complement strand
TCTTAAGCGCCGGGAGCGAATCCAATCGAATCGGACACAGCATGGACTCTCCCGGCTGACAGCGATTTCGGACGCGGGTTCGACTCCCGCCGCCTCCACCATACCTAAGTCGTGTTTCATCAGCGACATACCTTCCATAGGCAAATTTGAGGGGCATTTTTGTACGTGATTTGTACGTTGCGCCCATTTTGACCGACCTCTTCCATGCGGGCAAACTCACCTCTGAAGTGGGGAGCCCCATGCTGCTTTCCGTCTTTTCCCGCCATTCGGCCGACTGCAAATTCGCTCACGACCGCTCCTGCCGCAGGTGCAATTGCCCCAAATGGGTGGGCGGGCAGGTGAACGGGTATTACTTTCGACAGAGCGCCAAGACCCGACAGTGGGCTGAAGCCGAAGAGGTGCGGGTAAAGCTCGAGGAGGCGCTCGAAAACATTCCGCCAGGCCCCAAGCCGAATCCCCGCTACTTCTTCTGGAGCGGCAATGGCGATAGTCGTTATCCAGGAGAATCGCCGAAAGGCTGGACGCATCCTCCTCAACCGGTAACGGTGTGAGGTGGCTGCCGTCGGCAACCTGCAGCACATCGGGCTGCCGCGAAAATAACTCCAGCATGAAAGGATAGTCCGCGTTCGTGGGCTTCTGGAAGCGGTAGAACTGTTTCTCGCCGGTTGACTTCTCCTGAACCTCGTAGCCGCCCATGCGTACGAACTCCCAGAATGCCTGTACAAACGCGGCATCCAAAGCCTCGACGTAGAGCACGATGTCCAGGTCCTTTGTGGCCCTGAATGCGAGTCCGGCGGCGGTCATGGCGATGTCGCACGCGGCGCCGCCGATGAGCACTTAGCGATCGGCATAATTTCGGAAGTGTTCGCGGAAGATTTCCAAGCCCTTTACCATTTGATTCTCTCCATCATCTCTTCCAGCGCGGCTTCGGTACGCTCGTCTTGGTCGGCCTTCAGAGAAAGGTAGAGCGACAACGAATCAATGAAGCCGTGTTCGGCGAAGAGGGCCGGCGGATACCACCAGACCTCAATTTCGCTGGCATCCGGGTCCTGAGCTGGCACTTCGACGATCTTCTGTCGCAGCCGCAGCACTTTCCAATCCTCCCGGCTCAGAGCAAAAGTCTTGTAAGACGGTTCGGCCAGCATGCTGTAGTGTGCCAATGCAGTGAGTCCTGAACGGATAGCGTCTTTCATGCCGTCCGTACGACGGATAAACAGTCGTCTCTTTACCGGGCTGCGAAAGAAGGGCTGAGCCTTCTCCCAGATTTCTTTTCGGTCTCCGTTGAAACGCAGGCAGCGCTCCCGGCCGCGGACCGTTGCCTCAGCAATGCTCGCAGTCTCCAGCTCGTCAAAAGCGCGGGTCATTGTCATGGCCGAGTACCCCAGCAGCGGGGCCATTTCGGCCGGAATGAGCACTCGCCCTGATTCGCGGAGCAATGCGTAGAGGACGACAACCTGAGTCGCCGGGCTGAACGTGGGAGACTCCTCGCGGATCCTGCGGAAATGCTCGCGCAAATCGATCGCCAGCATGGGCAGATACATCTGGTTGCCTGGAACAATAAACGGAACCTTCTGTTCGATCAACCGCTTTCTGTTGTACGCCGTCACCTGCGCTCGGACGTAGATCAGGTCCGCGTGCTGCTTGGTCTGGAGCAGGTCCATGTGCTTGTGCACCGTCGCTGGCGACTGCTCCTCGGGATTGGCATCGATGACGAAAAGAGCATTGAGTCCCAGCAACTCCGCTTGCGCGAATCTGTACCTTTCCCTAAGGAAAGGCGGCAATTGTTCGGCTCCGCTCCACGGCCTGGACTTCACGGAAACGCCTAGGGCGTCGTGAACATAGCGTTCGAGTTCATGGAATTCGGGATGCACTTGCGACCTCTTCACACTTTATGCACGATAACATAGCAAATGTGATCGTGCAAATCAAGTGTTATATTGGCAAACAGCGTGAATAGCATTGCGCCTTTGAGGACAAACCCATCCCGGTATTCTGAGCGCCCGAGTCGAAAAAGGAATCGTTCTACGGCGTATTTGCCGAGGATGCGCTGGTAATCCTCACCCTTCTCCTGTGCAAGCGTGAGCAGGCGGGCGCGGACGGATGCGGCAAGATTCCTGGCAGGTTCCCGGCTCATAGAGCCTCCATATACGGGCGAATGACGTTGCTTACGCGACAGATCTTCGCATAGCGGTAGATCTCATTGGCGGTGGCTTTCTTCTGGCGGAGGCTGTCCTTGAGCGCCTCGATGGCGATGTCCAGTCCGATCTTGTTTCTGAACTTGAAGCAATCGGCGACCGTCTTCGCCACGGAATAGACGCTGATGACGACCCCTTCGGCTCGATGACTGGATTTGAAAGCCCGCAAAGAGTTTTGCTACATCCACCCCGAAATGGCGACCTAGTGTCAATCATTTGTCAAGGGAAGACAAGAAGACCTTAGGGCGCAGGTCAGGACGAGCCGACTCCAATCTGTCACTTGTGGCCTGGAATCCGAACGAGAGATCTTTCGTTACAACCCTGAAGGCGGGTTAGGCTGCTTTTAGCCGAGGTCTGTCGGCGGGGCAGAACTCGGACGGTCATCCTTAGCGACACTGGTAGAAGGTGTGCGGTATCCCTCGGTGGCGAGATGCTTCCCCATCTGCTCGTACATTGAGTCGTCGTGCGGCTGCCAGGTGCCAAGACCGTCCACATAGCGGTTGTACATACAGAAGGCAGCTGCGATCAGCACCGTATCGTGAATCTCTTTGTCCGTCGCGCCCAGCTTTCGCGCAGCTTCGACGTCCTGCGCCGTTACATGCTTGCCGCCTTGCTGAACCTTTCCCGCGATAACCAAGAGACCCTTGAGCTTCTCTGAGATCGGCGCCGTCTCGAAACCGGTCTTTACGAGCTTGACCGTGTTGCTTTCGCCGAGGTGAGATGCCGCCGCAGCGCCATGGCTCGTCTGGCAGAAATAACAATCATTGAGGGATGAGACATAGGTCGCGATCAGCTCGCGTTCAGCGGGCGTTAGGCTATTGGGTTCGTGAAGCAGGATGTGCGCCAGCTCGCGCATGGGCTTGGCAGTTTCGGGACGGAAAGCGAAGCCTGCGGATATTCCTGGCAACTCTTCGGGCAAATTGATATGGGCCATCTTCGATCTCCTCGGCCTTCAGGTTATTGCTGCGGCAGATATTCCTTGCTCATGGTTACATAGCCCTCTTTTGCCGTCTTCTTGCCGCGCTGGCGATAGAGTTCCTCGTCTTTGGGCTGCCAGGTCGCAAGCCCGTCGACATAGCGGTTGTACATGCAGAATGCCGCTGCGATCAGCACGGCATCGTGGATTTCGACGTCGCTTGCTCCGGCCCTGCGTGCCTCTTCAACGTCGTTCGCGGTCACGTGCTTGCCGCCCTTTTGCACTTTTCCGGCAACGACAAGCAGGGCCTTGAGCTTTTCAGAGATGTCGGCGTGCTTGAAGTCCGCCTTCACGCGGCGCACCAGTTCTTCGTCGTCATTCAAATGCGCGGAGGCAATGGCGCCATGCACCGTCTGGCAGAAATAGCAATCGTTGAGCGAGGAGACATAAGTGGCAATCAACTCGCGTTCACCGGGCGTGAGAGAGTTCGGCGCGTGCAGCAGGACTTCCGCAAGCTCATTGAGAGGCTTCGCTGTTTCCGGCCGGAAGGCCATCGGGCCGCGAATGCCCTGCAAGCCCTCGGGAAGACGAATATGTGGCATGGGTGCTGTCAGCTCCTTTCGTGGATTAGGTTCGCAGATTGGCGGGTGGTGAGAAATCTGCGCGCCGGTACACCGCAAAGCACGATGATTACACCGACGAAAGCCGGAAGGGGATCATGCATGAGAATGAGGCCCGCGATTACGAGGCAACAGGCTATGAATATGACAGGCGCGACAGGAAACCACCAGCCCCTGACAGGGTCCGGTGTTCTGAACAACGTGGAGGCAGTGAGCGCGAGAAACAGAACTGCCGAAAAGATAATGTAGGCGAGGACCCGATCGAATGCTCCAAGCAGAAGCACGGCGAGTGCAAGACCGGTCTGTAGCAGGATCGCATTCGCGGGCGTGCCAAAGCGCGGGCTCAGCTTGCCGAACGCAGGGAAGAAGGAGCCGGCTTGAGCCATGGCGTAGAAGACGCGCGGGGCAGCCATGCTGAGTGCCGCCATCCCGCCGCAGACACAAATGAGTACGCAGATGGAAAGTACGCGCGCGCCGGTAGCGCCAAAGAGAGCCTGGCCAAATTGCGCAACGAAAGCGGTATTCGACGTCAGCTTGTCGATGGGCAGAACGCTGAGAAAGGCGCCACTCACGAGGAGATAGACGGCAGTTACAATCGAGACCCCGCCAACATAGGCCAAAGGGAGGTTGCGTTTGGGGTCGCGGATTTCCCCTGCGATTTTGCCGGCTTCCCACCATCCCCCAAAACTGAAAAACGCACTGACCGCCCCGCCGGCTATCGCCGGAAAGAGTGCGTCGGAACCAGGCCGGCGTTCCGCGAGAGGAAGAAGGTTGCTGACATGTGCGTGACCCGAAACAATTGCCCACCCTACCAGCGAGAAAAGTACGCCGAGCTTGAGGATGTTCACGAAGGACATGACAGCACCGCTCAAGCGTGTGCCCAGAATATTCACAATCGCGAATGCACAGAGAAGGAATGCCGGAACCACCGCGAGCGCTCGACTGCCGAGCGGCAACACCTGCGCCACATAGGCTACCGAACCCACCGCCAATGCCGCGGCGACTCCGGGGTACATCACGAGGGAGCTCATCCAGCCATAAAGAAAAGCGGTCTGTTCGCCATACCCGGCGCGGAGATAAACGAACTCGCCTCCAGATTGAGGGAACCTGATGGCAAGTTCTGAATAGCAGAGAGCGCCGCTCATCGCCATCAATGCCATTCCCAGCCAGACCAGACCGAGCAACATTGGTGAGCCGAGCGACTTCGCCATTGCGGCTGGTGTGAGAAAGATGCCGAGAGCGATGGATTCGCCAGTAACGAGGGCGATGACAGCCACCAGACCAAGTTTCCTCTGCTCACTCGCCACGCTGTGTATCCTATGTCGCCATTTGGCGCCGTGCATCCACCGAAAGGATGAGGACCCTACCTGGCCGGCGATTCCTTGCTGCGGTGGAATGCATTTTCTCTCCTTCGAATGGTGGAGAGTTACGTCAATCATCTGACCGGAGACAGGGCCGATCCTCCTCATTAGAGTTTATTTTCGCAGTCTTTCCCAAGGTCTACAGGGTCTGGGACGCGGCTATCCGTGTTCCGTCGGCATGATCACTATCAACTCAAAAGAATGGGGTCTTCTCGATGAGTCAACACCTTTCTGCGCGGCTTGTTCCGCTGGTCTCGGTTTTCGCAATGCTTGCGGGCATTGCCGGCGCCCAGGTTCCTACCGGCAGTATTAACGGCATTGTCACCGACCCAAAAGATGCAATTGTCATTGGCGCACGAGTCGATGCCGTGAGCACAACCCAGGGCGTATCGCGCAGCACGGTCACGAATGGCAGTGGCCGCTATGACTTACCCGATCTTCCCGCCGGAACTTACGATCTGGAGATCGAGCAATCGGGATTTGCCACGAGCGAATTCAAGGGCATCGTGATTGAGGCGGGCCGAAGCTCGACCGTTGACGCCAAGCTGCGAATCGCCAGCTCCGGAACAACCGTGGATGTCAGCGGATCCAGCAGGGGCATTGACCTGACACAGTCGATGATCCAGGGACAAATCACTTCGAAGACGATCGAGAACATTCCCTTGAACGGTAGAAACTTTCTCGAGCTGGCGTATCTTGTTCCGGGAAATCGCCCGGCGCCCACATTCGATCCCACCAAAACCAACACGCTTGAAGTGAGTTCCGCCGGAGGGTTTGGCCGCGGCGGCAATGTCACCGTGGATGGCGGCGACAACAACGACGAAGTCGTTGGCGGCACATTGGCCAACTTCCCTGAAGATTCAGTTCAGGAGTTTCAGATTGCGACTGGCCGCTTCACGGCCGCTGTCGGACGTTCCGGCAACAGCATCATCAACATCGTCACCAAATCAGGCGCCAACACCTATCATGGGTCGGTATTCCTGTTCGAACGCAATCGCAATCTCCAGGCGCTACCGGCGACGTTTAACCGCAGCCTGCCTACGCCTCCGTTCGATCGCGAGCAGTACGGCGGCTCGATTGGAGGGCCCGTCTACAAAGACAAGGCGTGGTGGTTTTCGTCGGCCGAATACCGCGACCAGAACGCGTCGCTGCAGACAGGCACGCGCGACTTCACGACGGATTCGATCCTGAATACCTCTGCACCGGCGCCCTTGCGCGACGCCCTCTGGTCGACCCGGTTCGACGAGCAACTGGGCGCACGCAACAAACTCATGGCGCGCTACTCGTTCAATCGTTCAACCGACACGTCGGAAGCATCGCCATCCATGAGCACACCGGCATTCACCGCTGCCGAGCGCCAGAACTCGCTGAATCGATTCAACTCCGTAATCGCCGGCATCACCACGGTGATTTCTTCTTCGCTGGTGAATGACGCATCATTCCATTACGACAACTTCTATAACGACATTCCGCCGTATCCGAAGAACACGGCGACTACGAATCCGGCTTTGAATTCAACCAATGAGCTGATTTTTCCCGACCTCGCCGACGGCGAGAATTTCAATCTTCCCCAGGCCACTTATCTCGACCGTAATCAAGTTCGCGATGCGCTTTCGTGGTCGCTCGGCAAGCACTCCCTTCAGGTTGGTGGCGAGTTTCAGCACTATACCGCGCACGGAGAGATCAACCCCTTCGGCACAGGCTCGGTGGTCCTCACTTCCGATTTCGGCTTTGCCGATCTGAATGGCGATGGGCAGGTCAACGACCTCGATATTCCGATCGCAGTGGCCCTTCACAGCAAGGCGCCCGTGGTGCCGGTTCCCATTCCAACGGTCTTCGACAGCTACGTCGCCGGCTACGCACAAGATGACTGGCATGCGCTTCCCAACCTTACGCTGAACCTTGGCCTGCGCTGGGAGTATGACTCAAACCTGACAGGCAACTCCAGTGCGCACGATCCCTGCCCCAACCTCACCTCAACGCCCACCGTATCCTGCACCTGGATGGCGAATATTATCGATCTCAAGAAGATCCCAGATAAAAAGGACTTCGGCCCGCGCGTGGGCTTTGTTTACAGCCCATTTGCCAAAGGTAATACTGTCATTCGCGGCGGCTACGGTATTTATTATGACCGCATCATTCTTGAGGCCGGCGCGGAGGAGCTTGTCCAAAACGATCGCGCCCTCACGGTGACGCAGTATGGCGGCTCGGAATGCACCTCGCCTTTTGTGCCAGGCCCACCCAGCCTCGATGCATGTTTTGCCCCTGAAGGCAGCTTCGTGTCGGGAACGCCCACGCTAGCAGCTCCCTTCAGCGGGCCGCACCAGACCGGCGGCATCGGAATTCTTGCCATGGGTCCGGATGCGCATCACCCGCTTTTCCAGCAATTCTCGCTGGGTGTGCAACAACGGGCAGGTAGCGATTGGATCATCTCCGCTGACGGCCTGCACGTCTTCGCGACACGGCAGATTATCGGCCACCTGCTGCGCAGCACAACCTCCACGTCGCCCGATATCAGCTGCCCGGGAAACAACGTTCCGTGCAGCATTACCGATCCGCTTAGCGGTATTTCAGATAACATCACACTGCTTCAATCGCAGGCTAAGTCGTGGTACGACGGGTTGCTGGTGAGTGTCGAACATCGTCCCGCCAAGCTTGGGCGCGTCAGCTACCAGTACAACGTCAGCTACACTTTGTCGAAAACCTTCGATTACTCCGACGACGATCAGTTAACCGCGACTGCCGACGAGCAAGTCGACCTTGTCGAAGGCATCAATAACTTGCGCCTGGAAAAGGGCTACGCGGTTTCCGATGAGCGGCATCGGCTCACGCTCTATGGCGAGGCCGAGTTACCTTGGAAGTTCTCCCTCGCGCCCATCTACACTTATGGTTCCGGAGTGCCCGCCGACACGTTCCTTCCCGGCACGGCAAACAATGCCGGCGCAAGTGGTTCGCGCCTTCCTCTGCTTCCGCGCGATGCCTTGGCTCGCGAGGTCAGGAATAGCGCTCAGTTGAATACCATCATCAATCGCTGGAATGCCCTGCCGGCTTGCCCTGCGCCGTTCCCCTGCAATGCCGGCGGCCCGATCCAGAATGTGCCCGCGGGGATCAACTTCTACAGCCCCTTCAGTTCACTTGATCTGCGACTCAAGAAGGACATTGACCTGGGCGAGCACGTAAAGTTGAGCCTTGTAGGCGAAAGCTTCAACATTTTCAACGAGACCAATATTCGGGGGTCAAACACCGCCAATTTTGCCGGACGCAATATTTCAATCAGCCCCTATGTGCCGGCGCAGCCTGGACCGCCTCCGGTTCCCGCACAAGCGGTTCAAGATAACTTTTATTCTGCTGTCAGCACGGCGGGAGGGTTCTTCGGCTCTGGTGGCCCGCGAGCCTTCCAGTTTGCCGCACGCATTGACTTTTAGCCGGAGGTGTACTTGGCAGTCCCGGAATACGAGCGACTCTCGCGATCAATGGGACGCCCACGATCGTCCGCGTCCCGGAATCTGTCAGGAGTTGAGGAAGATGAAGCTGAAGGCGAAGTCTCCGAACTTTATGATTACTTCCGGTCTCACTTCGGCCGTACCGATATTCCGGGAATCCTTAAGTGTTTCGCCACTCATCCGCCGCTGCTTCGTCACATGATGGCCCTGTCTGAAAGCATGATCTTCGGGGACGGCCACTTGACTCGCCGGCACAAGGAGATGATCGCAACTTTCGTCTCGTCGCAGAATGAATGCCCATACTGCGCCGACAGTCATGGATATTTTCTTCGTGTACATGGAGGCTCGGCGGAAGCACTGTGCGCCATCCAGAAGAACGATCTTGCCTCTTCCTCACTCACGGCTGAAGAACAGAAACTTCTGAGGTTCGTGCAAAAGGTCGACAGCAACTCGCACGAAATCGATAAAGCCGACGTAGATTTGCTCTGCCAGGCCGGCTGGAGCCAACCTCAGATTGCCGAGGCTGTCCATGTCGCAGCCCTGTTCGCCACATTCAACCGCGTCGCCAATGCTTTCGGGCTTCAATCGCAGGGACTGCTGGCTCTCTTCGAAAGCCAAGGCGATGCCACCGTCGGGATCGAAGCGGAATAGAAAGGTGTACACGATGGCTACAGCGCAGGAGTCGGCCGCGCTTTTTCTTCAAGATGTCGAGAACAATCCGCAGCCCAGCCCTTACTTCGACCTGATTGCCGCGGCCAAATCATCCGGAGCGGAATACTGGCATATCTGGAACCTGCTCGCATTCCGGCCGAAGGCCGCCTATCATCTCGTTCGCTTCTCGCAGGAGATCATGCATGAAGATGCGCCCATCAGTGTTGCGATGCGCGAGCTGATTGCGGCTTATACCTCGTCGCTCAACAGTTGCGAGTTTTGCATGAAGGCCCATGCGGCAGTTGCAATTCATTTGTATGGCGACGCAGATCTCGTCTGGGGAGCCATTCGCGATCTGGAAAACTCCGCGCTCCCCGAAAAAGACAAGGCGATGCTGCGGTTTGTGCGCAAAGTTACCCTCGAATCCGCGTCGATCAATGCGGCCGATGTTGCCGTTCTGCACGGTCAAGGCTGGGACGACGCCTCCGTCTATTACGCGATCGCCGCCTGCGGCCTCTTTAACTTCTACAACCGTTTCGTGTCAGCGAACGGAGTCAAGCCCGTTTCTGATGAAGCGTTTCATTCCTTTGGCGCCCGGATGGCAAAGATTGGATATGTCCGCGAATGAGAAGCTACTGTCAAAATCCCCAAAATTCGAAACCTGGTCCCTTCCGGTTTGCATCGTTGTTTCTCGTGCTTCTGGCATCAGCGTGCTCTGGCGTCACTCTGCGCGCTCAATCAGTCGATGCTGTCCCTACGCATACCTTCTTTCGCGTATCGCTGGATAAGTCCTTTCCAGCCTCGGCATCTGGACGCCTGCTGCTTTTTATGGGCCCAGTATCCGGCGACCCATCCACTGTCGACATGAACATGATGTCTCCAACCAGCGTCTATGTGGCGGCGAAAGAAATTCCGATCCTGGCGCCCGGAGAGTCAGTCGATATCGATGCTGACGATGTAGTGTTCCCAGGGCCTGTATCCAAAGCCCCGGCGGGGAACTATCGAGTTCAGGCTGTCCTCGACGTTCATCACAGCTATAACTACTTAGGTCGCGCCGCGGGCGATTTAGTGAGCGCGCCGATCTCGATCGGCGTTCCGTTCACGAGCTCGTCGACTCCATCTCTCACGCTCACGCAGGTCGTTCCCGAACCTCCCGATCCACTGGTCGATCGGCAAGACGTGAACGCGGCACTTAAGCCGCTGGACTTCGTCAGCCCGGTGCTCACAAAATTCTGGGGGCGCGAGATTCATATGCATGCCTGGGTTCTGTTGCCGCCCCACTATTCCGATCATCCCAGTACTCGCTACCCGACGGTCTACTTTACACACGGGTTCGGCGGCACGTTGAACGGATTGCGGGCCCGCTACGCCCCCATCCTTTACGACCGCATGAAGCAGGGCAAGATGCCGGAGATGATCTGGGTGCTGCTCGATGAGAGCAGCCCCACTGGCACGCACGAATTCGCAGACTCTGTGAACAACGGGCCATGGGGAACAGCACTGACAACCGAACTGATTCCCGAGATTGAGCGCTCCTATCGCATGGATGCGCGCACCTCCGGCCGCTTCCTGCAAGGCCATTCCTCGGGTGGCTGGGCGACCCTGTGGCTTCAAACGACGTACCCGAAGATCTTCGGCGGAACCTGGTCTACTTCACCTGATCCAAGCGACTTTCGTTTCTTCAGTACCATCGATCTTTATGCACCGCGCGCAAACTTTTATTACGCGGCAGATGGCACGTTGACTCCGATTTTGCGCGATCACGGCCACCCGCTGTCCAACATGCGGCAACTTGCTGGCCTCGAGACCGTGCTTGGTCCTTACGGTGGTCAGCTTGGTTCGTTTGAATGGGTCTTCTCGCCCAGAGGTCCAGATGGCCGGCCTATGCCCCTCTTCAATCGCACAACAGGCGAAATAGACCCTGCAGTCGCGTCTTATTGGCGCAATCACTACGACATCGTCCCGCACCTGAAAACTGACTGGAAGAGTATCGGCCCTGACCTTCAGGGAAAGATCCACCTGTTCGTTGGCACGGATGACACCTTTTATCTCGATGGCGCCGCGCACAGCCTGCAGGCCACTCTCGACCAACTCGGCTGCAAGGCGCAATTCACGTTTTTACCAGGACGGTCGCACTTCAATGTTTATGTGGTTGGGGACGATCGCTATGCTCTGTTCGATCGAATTGCGGCAGAGATGTATGCAGTTGCTCGACCGGTCCATAAAGGTCATTGATTTCTTCGTTCATTTCCGGGATCTTGAACGACGTCGACAGCCAAGGCCTATCCCCACTCGTGTACCAACCCAAATAGTGAATGATGATCGACATTATCGTCACCTTTTGCCGTGTTTCTTTGTTGGGATCGATTACTTGCGCTCTATTCGACGGCTGAAAGGCGCATCGTAAGATCTTGGGGCGTCTTTCACGACCGCTCCTCTGTACGAGGCTCAACCAATAATCAGTTCCATGCGCTGATTGTGCGGGCAAACTCACCTCTGAAGTGGGGAGCCCGATGCTGCTTTCCGTCTTTTCCCGCAATTCGGCCGACTGCAAATTCGCTCACGACCGCTCCTGCCGCAGGTGCAATTGCCCCAAATGGGTGGGCGGGCAGGTGAACGGGTACTACTTTCGCCAGAGCGCCAAGACCCGACAGTCGGCTGAAGCCGAAGAGGTGCGCGTCAAGCTTGAGGAGGCGCTCATCAAAGGCCTGCCGCCTTTCGGCACCGCAGTGGCGACCGGTTCAGCGCCGCCAATCCCCACTCCAGCCGATCCTCCTCCGCCGACGTCCGGACGGAAGTCCCTGAGCCACGCGTACCGAAACCGCGGCCAAGGGTCACGGTGACGCAAGCGGTCGACGCATACCTGGCCGATGCCGTGAGCCGCAGCGTCGAATCCTCGACCCTCAAGAAACTCGAGACCATCTTCCGCAAGCAGTTTCTTGCCTGGACGCGCGTCGAGGGGATCGAATACCTGGATGAACTGGACCTGGTCACTCTGCTGAACTTCCGCAGCAACTGGGAAGACGGTCCCCTCGCCAAGCAGAAAAAGCAGAGCCGAGTGATTGGATTCTTCTGGGCCTGCGTGAGGCGCACTACGTCAGCGGGCAGGGCTTCGCGCCTCCTGAGTTCAGCGAGGAACCGGAGATCACGCAGGAGGAGGTGCCGTACTAGAGTACAGCGATAGCGTTAAAGCAATCCAAGTTTGAAAATACTGAATCCTGGTGCGTTTTCGACGAGTACTCCTCAAAATTGCGAGCAGTCTTCAGTCATTGCTTGCAATGGGCTGGCCTCGCCATTCGACGGCTCAATGTCCGGATAGCCAGTGAAAGGCTAAAGCCCCTAGCCAAGCGTTGATTCGCAGCAACGCAGACAGTATTGCTGAAACAGTTAGAAGGTTTCAGGATTTGCCCCATAGAGAACGCTGTCCGTTTCTGCTCGTTCCCAGAGCTGTTCATCAGTCAATGTTGTCTGAACAAGTTCAATCGGTTGGCCTCCGTCCTCGACGATCACTACCTGAAAGCCTGGGATTGGCTCATACGGCCCGAGCAGGGTGTTGTATCCCGCGCTCGCCCGCTCCAGGTCGTCCACTCGGAATGCCACGTGAGGAACGGTTTGGAGAAGGGGATGCAGCGATGAGCCTGGCTCAAAACGATGCCACTGGATGCGCAGAGTCCTGCAGCCACTATCGCTGGTATACATGCCGAAGAGTTTGCTATAGCGCTCGCCTGGCTTCTTTTCCGTAGTGGGTATTCCCATGTGGTGGAAGGTGCACCGGACACCATTGATCTGCATTCCATATTCCTCTAGACAGAAAATATCAGTTCGCATCGTGACATTGACGGTAATACTCTGCGCGCATTTTTTTGAGTGACTCAATTGGTATGGAAGGTAAACACATCGGGCCGGTTATAGTGGCCGGCCACATCCAAGTCGAATTTGCCCCGCGGGATATCGTCCAAATCCAGGTCCGCAGTTAACAGTCGTTCGCCTTCGGCCGGGCCAGCGATGATCTCTCCTCTCGGAGAAACAACGAGACTTCTCCCATCGATCTCACCGCCCGTCTCTCTCAGATCTTGCTGCCAATCGTCCTTGGTCAGGAACTGGCAGGCGCTCAGCACAAAACAACGCCCTTCGTACGCAATGTGACGCATACTCGACTGCCATATCTCTCTCGCGTCCACGGTGGGAGCACACCAAAGCTGAACGCCCTGATTGTAGAGGTGCTGCCGGTATAAAGGCATGTAGTTCTCCCAGCAGATTGCCATGCCGATACGGCCCAGCTCGGTATCCACTACTTGCATGGTTGAGCCGTCCCCTAATCCCCAAATCAGACGTTCGCTGCCGGTCGGCATGAGCTTCCGATGCTTGGCGATGAGTCCCTGCTGGGGCGAAAAGAGGAGCGATGAACAATAGAGGGTGCCGCCTGCGCGCTCGACGACTCCGATCACGATATGAAGGCTGAGCTCCTTCGCCCAGCTCGCCAGCGTCTCTGTTTCCGGGCCAGGGCATTGGATGGCGGCCTGGGAGTAGCGGCGAAAATGCTCACGTCCCTCATCGGTTCGATTTCCGACAGTGGCCCCAAAGGTCAATCCTTTCGGATAGCCGCCCAGGAGCGCCTCTGGGAATACCAACAGCTGCGCGCCGGCAGACGTTGCCTCATGGCATCGCTTCTCGACCTTCTGCAGGGTCGACGAGGTATCGAACAACACGCTTCCCACTTGTGCGACGGCAGCTCTAATCATAATGTCATGCTAAATGTCGGCATCGCGAAGATGCATACCCAGATCCAAGGTCCTCGCACAAGTTCCGAGAAATTCCGTTTCGACGATCAAACTGGGACGTCAGATGTCGACCACAGGCTGATTCACGTTTCAATAACCGCAGTGCTTCGAAATGCGACTCGGCGAATTACGGTCATTCCAGAATCTTCCAGTCGATATTGACGCTTCAGGGGATACCCTTTTCACCCAGCGTACCGTCGTGGCTGGCACGGGGAGAAAGAGATTTAAGATGGCGGTATGGGCAGTATTCATTTGTTTTGGCTTGTGGTCATCTTCTTTCTGACCAGTGCAATCAGCGTTGTCACAGGCAGCACGTCGCTCATCACAGTACCTGCGATGCTTCAGTTTCATATTGATCCGCGCACAGCAATTGCAACCAATATGTTTGCCCTGACGTTTATGAGTATTGGCGGGACTCTGCCGTTCTTACGCAGTTCGGATGCGAACCAAAAGCGGCTTCCGCTTCTGGTGGGTCTGACATTGCTCGGCTCCGTGATGGGTGCGTTCCTGCTCTTACGGGTGCCGACTCGCTCGGTTTCCATGATTGTTTCGTTTGCCGTTATTGTAGTAGCAACCTTCTCAGTGGTCTATCGCAAGTCTGGGATCCAGGAGTCGGCGATTCCGCCATCTATCGGGTCCGAAATTGCAGGCTACGCATTGACGTTTCTGCTCGGAATCTATGGTGGATTCTTCAGCGGAGGCTACGTCACGATTCTGACAGCCGTATATGTCGCGGTCTTCAGGTTTACATTTGTCGAGGCCATCGCTACAACCAAGCTGATGAACGTCTTCTCTTCCGCCGTCGCCACAGGGGTGTTTATGTGGCACGGACTGGTCAGTTATCGACTTGGTCTGCTTCTTGGCGCAACTATGTTCTTAGGGGCTTTGGTTGGGGCACAATTTGCTATTCGCATTGGCAATCTATGGCTTCGCCGCATCTTTCTGACCGCTGTTTGGGCGTTAGGACTGAAGGCCCTGATATTCGACGTATGGGGAAGCCCAGTGGGTTCTGAATCTGCCTCACCGAGACAATAGCACCACAAAGGATCGTGCGCCTGTAATCACGAAGCCACTTCCGTAGCTCTGGAAAAGTCGGCCAGTATCCAGGAATCACAGATCAACTTTCCCGAGCCAACATAACCATAAATATATCGGCAGGCTAGGTGGTTAAGCGTGCCAAGTGTAGGCAAGTTCTTCAAATCCAATTCAATTTGCCGTTGTCGAGAGCGCTCTTTGGGGCGCTTTCAGTTTTTTTGTGGCTGGAAATGCAGGCCCCCAGCCAGAAAAGGTGAAGTATGGCCGCAACGAAGTTCACGGAAGCCGAGCGCGAAAAACTCTTCACGCAGCTCGAAGCGCCGTTCGATCCGGCGCTGATCAAGTGGCGCGTGATGCGCACTTTCGACGATGGCCGAAGCGGCGTCATCCTGCCCTTTGCCGATCCGCGCGCCTGCACGGACCGGCTCAACGAACTCTTCACGCCGTCGGGCTGGACGCGCGAGTACACAATCTCGACCGTGCCGTCGCTCTGCCGCACGGAGCGGGGCAAGGTGATCGTGACCAGCAAGGTGCTGGTGGCAACCGCCGTGACGATCACGCGTCTGGGCAGCCACACAGGCACCGGCGAAGAGTGGGCCGACCGCGCAAACGCCGCTACTTCGGCGGACGCCCAGGCATTTAAGAGGGCGTGCAGCTGTTTTGGGCTGGACCGCTACCTCTACCGCTTCGGGGAGACCCGCGCGCGACTGAACTCCCGCGGCGAGCCGATGGCGATCTGCGCAACGGAGGCGAGCCTATCCGTCCGCATGACCACACAGTTGACGTTACAGGAGCGGAGCCGGGAGATTACTGTGGTTCATCTCGTCGACAAGGAGAAAAAGAGAAAAGATCCGGCCGGTAGCAGAATACGCGCCGATTCAGTGCGGAAACTTCGGCCTCATCCATCCATAGACCCAAGTCCCGAATAGCGCACTGATCAGCGACGCGATCATTACTGATACGCCGTTGCCTATCAAAGCAACGAGCGGGCCGGGGCATGCGCCGGTCAGCGCCCATCCCAGACCGAAGATCGTTCCGCCGGCCGCGTAGCGTATGCCGGTGCCTAATTCCTTGGCAGGGACGGAAATAGGTTCACCCGCGACGGACTTTATTCCAGACCGCTTGATCAGCGCCAGCGATATGGCCGCAGTGACCACTGCGGAACCGATAATGCCATACATGCGGAACGACTGAAAGCGGAACATCTCCTGAATGCGGAACCAAGAGATGACTTCAGATCGGCTCAAAACGAATCCAAAGGCGATGCCCAAAAGCAGATAGACGACCAGGAATGCGGGCCTAGCCGCTTGCGGTTCGGAAATACTCGCGCCGCATCCCTCATATTCGGAGATTGAGGTCGTGGTCATAGCCCTCCCAGCACAAAAGGCAAAATAAAGTACGTGGCGGCCAAGCCGCCGGCAAAGAATCCGAAGACGGCGATCAGCGATGGCAGCTCGAAGTTGGCCAGGCCGCTAATGGCGTGGCCCGAGGTGCAGCCCGCCGCGTAAGCTGTGCCAAAGCCCACCAGGAACCCGCCGACGACAATCAACACGAAACCGCGTAGGGTGAGCAGTGCATGCCAGGTGAAGAGCTCATGCGGCGCGACTCCGGAAAAATCGTGAATTCCCAGCCGCGCGAGCGCCGCCCTGGTCTCCGCAGAGATGGCAATGGTTTGTGGCGGCCCTCCATGGAAAGCAAGGAAGCCTCCGATCAGCACTCCGAGCAGGAACACGAGATTCCACAGCCCAACTTTGCGCCAGTCATAGCGGAAGAAATCCAGCTTGCCTGGAGCGATAGCGGCGCAGAGATGACTCAAGTTGCCGGAGATACCGAAGACTTTGTTGCCGACCAGCAACAATGCGGGAACAAACAATCCGATCAGAGGACCTGCTAAATACCAGGGCCATTCCCTGTAAAGCCAGGCTGTCATTGGCGTTCACCTCATTCTGCTAACCCTACTTCTTGTTCCTGTTCCATCCGAAAGCGACCTGAAACGAATTCTGGTACATGCTCAAGTTCGCGTTTCCACCGCCATAGGTTGCGGGGATGGAGTTCACACCATTCACGGCGCCATTAAAGCCGTGGATGTAAGCGAAGCTCACTTCTTTCCCCGTCTTCGAGGTCCAGGTTCCTCCCACATGCAGGTGGTCCTTGGTCACCGCCGGAGCCAGAAGGTTGAAAAATGTCTGCGTGCCATCGAATGGAGCGCCGCCGTGATTGTAACCCGCGCGCAATGTCAGCGATGAGGCCAATTCGTAGTCAAAGCCTGCCTTCGACACGTTGATATCGTGCCATCCGAAGCCGGGACCTGCCGCAGAGCCGAGCGGAGAAGTGCTGTCGAGCGCATTGGCGATCGACTTCACCGATCCGTAGAGGATGCGCTCCTCGTCGAAGAGCACGGTTGCCTTGGACCCTAGCTTAACGGCCGCGCCTCCGGCGAAATTGGAGGGAATATCGAATCCGCCTTGTTCAGCGAACAGCCCGCTGTACTTGCTGAATTTGCTCACGTACGTCCTGCTTTGCCAGGTTGCACCCACGCTCAACACGTGATTCAACTCGCCCAGCCAGCCCACGCGCACGCCGGCGCCGCTCGAATAGGAGTACCCATTGTTGGTCACGTGCGTCGGGTCGCTGGAGATGGCCTCAATATACTGCAATCCCTCCGCGGCGAAGCGCTGCACGGCGATATTGGCAGCTACGCCGAAATAATTGTGCGCTCCAGCCTTGTATGAAAAGGTGGGCGAGATGAATACCTGATCGATATCCACGCCGCCCCGCGTGCTGCCCAGCAGTTGAATCGGCTGTTTATACGAAGTATTCAACCCGCCGTTTCCATAGATCGCCACGCCCAGGGCAACCTTGGGCCGGAAAAGAAGGCTGTAGCCAAGCTCGGGAAGCTCGAAGTTCGTGACCCGGTTGCCATCATAAGTGCCATTCACATCGGGGTATCCCTCCGGCAGTTGGTTGCCGGTGATGGTCCCAAATCGCACCGGACGAAACAAAGTCAGCCCAATATCGAAACGGTTGCCAACGAGAAAAAGCCCCGCGGGATTGGTTGCGCCCGCCAGGCTGTCACCCGGATATGCAATGCCCGCTCCACCCTGGCCTTGCTGCTTGGTTCCGTATCCGGTTAAGAAGTAGCCGTCGGTGGCAAACGCCGAGTCAACGAAGAACAGAAACGCCACGGCAAGTACGAGCACTCTTCCAGCGATCGTTTTCATGCAGACAATCTCCTAATTTGTGGTTGCAATCGTTGGGGTGCGGGCTTCAGATACATGCCGGAGGAGTTTCTTTCCGGGCATGCTCACTTTCACTCGCTTGGCTGGAGGTGTCGCCGAGGCTGGCAGTGATTTTGCGGGCATTCAATAGAAAACCCACCTGCCAGACAACCGGCGGTGGGCTAAGAAACTACTTTAGCTGGGGCTAGGCTCTCATACCGCATACCGAGAAAGCCCCGCCACGACCCGCCAGAGGACACACTGCGCCCGTACAAGCGCAACAACATGACGGATAAGCGATTCTCTGAGGGTCGATCACCATGCGACTAAGCCTACTAGGCGGTATTGCTTCATGTCAATCCGCGTCTCCGACGAAGCGACGCTGCCTCGCGCCCAGGTCGGCCTGTCAAATTTGAAGCACTGAAGGAAAGGTCAGCCTCTCGAGGAGACCGACATCTCACTGATATCGTCAACTTGACGTCAAGCCAAACCCGGATTGCGCCCTTGCCGCAAATCCCACAGCGCGGCGATGAGCGCATCCACTTCTTCGCAGGTATTGTAGAGCGCGAATGTGGCGCGAACGGTGCTTTCCAGCCCAAAGCGGCGCAGGATCGGCTGCGCGCAGTGATGTCCGCCGCGCACGGCAATGCCTTTGCGGTTCAGATAGTCGCCGATCTCTTCCGTGCGGAAACCATCGATCACGAAGGAAAGAACGCCTGCCTTCTCCTTTGCCGTGCCGATGATGCGCAAACCAGGAATGCGCTCGAGTGCCGCCGTAGCGTAGGTGAGCAGCGTGTGCTCGTGGCGCGACACATTTGCGATGCCGACTCGATCCAGATAATCGATCGCGGCGCCCAGGCCGACGGCGTCCGCAATGTTCCCCGTGCCCGCTTCAAAACGCTGAGGCGGCGGTTGGTAAAGCGTTTTTTCGAAGGTCACGTCCTGGATCATGTTGCCGCCGCCTTGCCATGGCGGCATACTGTCCAGTACTTCTTGCTTCCCATAGACAACGCCAATGCCGGTTGGCGCGAAGACTTTGTGGCCTGAAAAGACGTAAAAGTCGCAGCCGATGGCCTGCACGTCGACGCGCATGTGCGAAACCGCCTGCGCGCCGTCAACCAACACGCGTGCGCCGTGACGGTGGGCGGCCTCGGTCATCGCGTTCACAGGCACGATAGTGCCCAAAGCGTTGGAGACGTGCGCAATGGAGACCAAACGCGTTTTCGGCCCAAGCAGCTTTTCGTACTCATCGAGGAGCACCTGCCCCGAATCGTCCACCGGAACAACACGCAGCTTTGCTCCCTTTTTCGCACAGAGCATTTGCCAGGGAACGATGTTGGCATGATGCTCCAGCCAGGTGATGACGATCTCGTCATCCTGTTGAATGTTCTGAAGCCCCCAGCTCTGCGCAATCAAATTGATTGCCTCGGTGGCGCCGCGAACAAAAATAATTTCCCGCGCCGATCCGGCGTTGAGAAAGCGCCGCGTTTTTTCGCGCGCAGATTCGTATGCATCCGTAGCGCGCGCAGCTAACTCATGTGCCGCACGATGGACGTTGGAGTTCTCGTGTTCGTAGAAGTAGTCGAGACGATCGATGACCGACTGCGGCTTCTGCGTTGTTGCTCCGTTGTCGAGCCAGATGAGCGGACGTCCGTTGACGGTTTCGCGCAGGATGGGAAAGTCCCGGCGAATCGTCTCTACGTCGAAGGACGTTGACGAGAGGCCGAGATCGCCCAGAAGCGGGTTCTGGTCAGTCCCTGGGGCGACGACCGGCGCGACACCGGCGGGATAGAGGGGCCGGGGCTGGCTATCGGGATCATGGGAAGCCGGCGCGCGAAAATCGGGCACGTGTGCAACCGTCCCTGCGAGATGCGGTGCAGTGGGGTCGAGGGGCGTAGCAAACGGATTGCCGCTGCTCGCAGCATTCTTCTCTGTCGCCGTCGGGCCCCGGGGGGCTGCCACGGCCGGCACGGGACCGGGAATCGTGGGCGGAGTTGAGAAGAGCGGCCGCGCTTCCTCAAGAAAGGAGAAGGCCGGAATGGCTGAGGAATCGACTGCACCGAACCCGCCTGGGACTGTTGGTGCGGGTGGCTGCGACGATTGCGCGAATTGGGAAGGCGAAACATCTGTAATCAGAGAAAACGGAAGGTCCGCAAATCCCTCATCGTTCGGAACCGGTCTGGCGAATGCGTTCGCCGGCGAATTCGGTGCCGCAGTCTCTGCGCCGGGTTCGACAAAGAGGGGCCGCGCCTCCGCGAGGAATGAAAAAGGTGGGCCGGCGTAAGGATCGGCGCCGCCGCCCGGGACCGCCAAGCGCGGCGTAGACGGAGCAGGAGAGCGTAGGTCTGGAGCGACATTCCTGTCAGGCGTCGCGACGAACAGCGCGGGCTGTGCTTCGGTCAATCCGGCCAATAATCCCGGAACTGCGGGCGCGGTTGGACTCGGCACAGCCGCATAAGGATTCCCCGTGAAGGCAGAGTTCGGCGGCAACACTGTCGCTGCTGCCTTGGCTGCAGGTAATTGCAGCTCCTGTGGCAACGCATTGAAGATCTCGTTGGCCACGCGGGCTAACTCTGCCGGAGACGGAATACCTGCAGGCAACCCTGCGCCCGGGCCGAGGCCCGAGACCCAGTTAGCGGAGTCAGGAGATTCTCCCGAAACAGGCGTTGGGCTACTTGTACTCATGGTATTGTCCTACGTCTACGTCTTCGAGCAGGGCAATCGCATCGTCCGTGAGCACGGCCGCGGAGCAGTACAACGACACGAGGTAAGAAGCGAGTGCTCTCTGATCGATTCCCATGAAGCGAACTGAAAGGCCGGGGCTCTGTTCACCGGGAAGTCCCGGCTGGAACAGGCCGACTACGCCCTGCTTCCTTTCGCCAACCCGCAGCAAGAGAATCTTCGACTTATGGTCCTTGTTTCTGATCGCGATTTTGTCTGAGGGAACGAGAGGAATTCCGCGCCAGGTAAGGAAGGGCGTACCGAACAGGGTTACCGTTGGCGGGGGCACGCCACGGCGAGTGCATTCCCGACCAAAAGCAGCGACAGCGCGCGGATGCGCCAGGAAAAATGAAGGCTCCTTCCATACCTTGGTCAGGAGCTCATCCAGATCGTCCGGTGTCGGGGCGCCCTTGCGGGTCTTGATCTTCTGCGAAGCGGACACATTATTCAGCAGGCCGTAGTCCGCATTGTTGAGCAATTCGCTCTCTTGCTTCTCCTTCACACTTTCGATAAGCAGCCGCAACTGCTCGCGGACCTGATCGTAGGGATTGCTATAGAGATCGGAGACCCGGGTGTGTACGTTGAGAACCGCATTGATGCTGCTCAAGCGGTATTCGCGCGGCTCTTCCTGGTATTCGACGAATGTGGAAGCAAGCGTCGACTCGTCTTCGTGGCCGCAGGTTGACTCGATGGCTTTGGTCTCATCGACTTTATTGACCCTGAATGTTCCAGCCTCAAGCGGCTTCCAGTCCAGCAGGCGAACCAGCCAGCGCGGTGTGATGGCTCCGAATTGCGGAGCAGTCTTGGTGACATTGGCTAACTGAAACGCGGATTCCTCGCGCAACGATGTGCGGATAACTTCCTCAGGCACTGGTTGCCTCCTTTAGTCTTGAAAACCTACTGTTGATTGCCCGTGCAGACGTACTCCGTAAATTGAGGATTCATCGCGAAGTGGATGGTGCAAGAGGGCAGACACTTGTGAGTATAACTGCTGCCCCTGGGTCCTAGCTTGAGTGTGGAGCGCCGGGCGGGAATTGAACCCGCGAGTACAGGTTTTGCAGACCTGCGCGTTTGCCACTTCGCCACTGGCGCTTATTGAACAGGAGCGGACAATCAGGATCTAGTTGCCGGGCCGTTTGGGAAGATTGAGACTGGAATCCCCTTTGCAGTTCAGTCCTCAGATTCCGATCAATACTTCCGAACGCTCCTGTCCACGCGATCTGACCAGGCGTGAATGCCTCCGGTCAGATTCCACACGTGAGTAAAGCCCGCATTGCGCAAAACCTGTGCTGCCTTGGCGCCACGGGGCCCCATCTTGCAGACAGTGACAATGTTCCGGTTTGCATCCAGCTCGTCGATCCGCTTGGCAAGCTCGGGAAGCGGAATCAGTTGTCCGCCGATGTTTGAAATCTCGTACTCGGACTCATCGCGCACGTCGAGTAGAAAAAGGTTCTCGCCTGCATCGAGCCGTTGCTTCAGTTCTTCCACTCGTATTTCTTGAACGCCCATTTCAGTCTCCGAATTTCAACTCAAAATAGAAAACCCACCTGCCAGTTCAATTTCTGGCGGTGGGTCATAATGAGGTGCCGGGTTGTAACTTACTCTACCCCAGCCATTTCCTCACGCCAGAAGACATGTGCACGCAACACATCCCTGCGCAACAACACGCTTCGGCCTTCATGGCGGTAAGAGTCTTCACTGGACTAATGTAGCACCAAAGCCCATCGAAGGCAAGAATTCAGCGATACAGTTTTCACGGGAGGGCGTTTATTCATACGAAAGTTGTAGGCAATTGGCCTCTACTCGGCAGGATTCAGCACCACGAATCCGCCTGAATGGCTGATATAGATTCTGTGGAAAATTGAGGCTGGCAGCAGGCCGACAGAATCGAATGCGACCGTCCGCCGGGACTGAACCACGTCCAGGCCGGGGATCATCGTCTTGCCAACCCGAATGGTGATATTGGACAGGATGGTGACTCCGTCCGCGGCGCTGGTGGTCGCTACGGATCCACTCCATGGCTGCGACGCCCAGGGCTGGAATTGATGAGCATTATGACCGGCGGGGAATAGTTCCGGTGTCTTTGCACCGGTATCCAACTGAAGCTGCACCGTCATCCCGCTCGGGTCCATGAGTTCGACTGGAATAAGAAGGCGGTTCGTAGTGGGAGAGCCGTTATATTGGCCTATCGTCTCGAATCGACATCGCTCTCCTGTGGGAGGTGCGCCTCCGAAGTGCAGTGAACGTTGTTTGTAGTCGATGAGAATGTCAAATCTGGAAAGAAAATCCTCGCCAAGAACGCCGCGAATCCCCGGGGCTAATGTTTTTTGCCGCGCCAGCTTATCTACGATTGCTCCCAGGCCGGACGACGAAACCCCGCCTAACCGCACATCCTCAAGTCGCACCAACTCATCTAGCCGCAGATGCAGAATCCCGGTGAGCGAAGCCTTGCCGACGACGGGAGCCTGCAACAGCCGTGCAAGTTCAGGGTCAATTACGGTCCGGGTGGTGCCCGTGTCCAGGAGAAAACTGAAAGGGCCGGAGCCATTCACCATCGTTTGAACGACAATCAGATATCCGTCGCGCAATCGGAACCTGACGATCTCGCCTGCTTGCTTCACTTGCGCGGCAAGCGCCTCAGGAAGAACAACCACGAGCACGAGAAGAAGAAAGCATGCAACCAGTCGACATCGGCCAAAAAGACTACATCGATCCGGGTGACAACATCGATCTGGCAGCAGGCGGGCCGTCAGCATCGTGACCTTCCCATCGGCTTCGCGCTCAATTCCCTCGAGCGTTCACTGTCCCAGAAATGTACTTCTTGTCATGGGACATTGTCCACAAAAAGAAATCTAGCTGCCAATTGGCCCGGATTCTGTGCCGCCGGTCACTCCTTTTCTTCACTTAAACGAGCGGAATCCTCTAATTCTTCTGGCCTCCAGTGCTCCCAGATGCGGCGGGGCCGCGCTGAATGATCTGATCCCCGGCCAACCGCCTCTAAACCGGTAACTTAGCTTCTGCCGGGAACCTGAGCGAGTTGTCCATGCTTCGATAGAGAGCCTCCACAGCATTGAGCAACGCGACCACTTCTGCCTCCAGTTGGTTAAGGGCATCTGTGTTCTTCTCCCGGGCACTGGCGATCACCTTCTCAAAGCGGCCGTCGATTAGCCCAGATTGGATGAAGTCCCTGGCGAAGTTCTCAAATACAGCGGCATCGGTTTGCGCCTCAATGCCCCTTGTAATCAGCAATGCGCGAGCAGTGCGGAGCGTAATGGCATAGAGTGCTTCCTCGCTCTCCAAATCGCCCGAGCGAAGCTCTTCCAGCAACTGCCTCGCGCCGTTGAGATCGACCTCGATCAGATCGAAGAGCCCCGCCGAGCACTCGCCCACGCCCCTCCCTACCAGCGAGAAGGTCTCCTTGGATCCCCAGTCGTGGTAGTAGCTCGCGTCATCACTGTAAGTTGGAATACCACGGAAGCGGCCGGCAATCTCCCGGATATCCTTCGCACCTTCGCCGTCTACGTATGCGGCAAAGGATGGGTGGTCATTCTTCTTCAGGATCCAGAGCTTCAAGACCTCATGGACAAACTCGGGAAGATCGCGCGCGCTCACGCGATCGATCTGTCCTGCCAGGCGCGCCTCGCCGGCGCCAATCTCCGCTCCGGCAACAACCATATAGGCCGGGAACATATGTTGCCCGTTGCGGCCGACATTGCCGAAGAAACCAAGGTCGGCGAGCAAGTGTTGTCCGCAGGTATTCGGGCAGCCCGACAGATTCAGCCGGAAATCGGGAATCTGGTCGAGATCAAGGGTTGAGTTTTTCAGGCGCTCCACGGTTGTGGACAAGGCGCCCTTGGGAAGGCAGATGCCGAGCTTGCAGGCATCCGCACCGGTACAGGCGATCGAATTGCCTGCAAGGCGCGGGCCAGCAGAAAGCGCCGTAACCTCGCGAACCAGGTGATAGACATTAGCCAGATAACTCTTTGGGATATTGCGAAGCCGGAGGTTCTGGCCGAAGTTAGCGCGCAGAACATCGCTTCTGAAGGGCTCAAGGAAATTCGCGATTCGAAGGGCAGACGCGTTGCTCAGATTGCCAAGGAGAATCGGAATCCGAATAGAGACCAACCCGGAATCTCTCTGATTCTCGACATAGCGATCCTTCCACCGATAAAACTCCGGAGACCAATCATGCTCCGGGACAAACGGCGGGAGTTCGCTGGATTGCGGCACATCCTCGATGACCAGTGGCTCCGGGTGTTCGCTGCGGACCAGTCGTAGTTCCTCCTCATAAAGATCGCGGAAGCGGTTCTGGCCGAGAGTCTTCCACAAGAACCGGAGACGCGCTGCATGGCGATTCTTGCGGTTGCCGTGTTTGTCAAAGAAGCGCTTGACGGCGCTGGTCACGACATACACATCCTCGGCGGGAATGAATTCGTGCAGATGATGCCCGACCTCCGGCTTGGCGCCCATCCCTCCGGCAACATAAACTTGGAATCCTTTCTCCGTCTCACGAATCTGCGCCACGAACCCCAGGTCATTGAACTCGGCGTATGCGCTATCGGAAGGCGAATTGGAGAAAGCGATCTTGAACTTGCGCGGGAGCAGCCACGAATCCGGTTCTGCCATCAATCTGCTCGTAAGCGCGAAAGCATATGGACTCGGATCGAATACTTCATCGATGCCGACACCCGCATCCGGAGACACGAGAATGTTGCGCACTGTATTGCCGCCGCCCCCGCGGGTAGCCAGGCCCGCCGCGAGCAGTTCCCGCATGACGGTCACGACATTCTCCAGCGCAACCGTGTGAATCTGAAACTCCTGGCGAGTCGTAATATGGATTGCGTCGCTCCCGTAACGCGAGGAAATCTCCGCGATAGATCGCAATTGCGTCGGGGTGAGCGCGCCCCCGGTTGTCCTAATGCGTACCATATAAGTCCCGTCCTGGCGCTGCTCGTAGCAGCCGAAAGGAACGCGGCGCACTTTTAGCGATGCGGCATCGATCTCACCTCTCTGGTAGCGCGCAATGTAGGAATCTAATTCTTCAAGCTCGGTTTGAAGCGTGTCCGGAATTCTATAGAACATAGTTACATTCTCCTGAGAGAGACGGCGCTCGCCCGGCATTGTTCCATGCGGAGCGAGCACGGTTAGAGCAGAGGCCAACGCGGCACACCTATTGATTATTGCTGCCCTTGGTTACATCTCTCCATTGTTCGATAAGCGACTTAGAGCCATTGGTGCGATGAATTCGTCCATTGAACACGTCGTCCCATGTGATGTAGGGGTAGAGATTGTGTTCTTTGGCCTGCTCCTCGAATTCAGCCTTCAGTTGAGTCAATTTCTCAGGGTACTTCTGGGCCAGGTCGATGCGCTCGGTGGGGTCGTCTTTCAGGTTGTAAAGCTCCCAGGCATTTTCATCAAATGGCTGCGCACTGGCGGCATTTCCAGTGATAAAGCTGCTTGGGTAAGCCAGTTCGGCCTTCCATCCGTTGTCGTAGATCGACCGCGAGCCGAAGATGTAGTAATACTGCACCGTGTGATGCCACGGAGCGTTGGCATCGTTGATGGAATCGGCGAAGGAGAAACCCTCGATGGGCTGCTGCTTGATCCCCCTGATCTCCGAAGGCGCCTTGATGCCCACGAGATCGAGGGTGGTGGGAAGAAGATCGATAACATGGCTGTACTGAGGGCGAATTCCGCCTTTGTCCTTGATACCTTTAGGCCAAAAGACGATAAGTGGATTGTGCGTGCCGCCTTCGCTGTTGGCGTCCTGCTTCCAGAACTTGAAAGGAGTGTCGCAGGCCTGCGCCCAGCCCAGCGGGTAATTCCCGTTGGTGGCATTGGGCGTGCCTATCTCTCCAATCTTGTTCAGGTTGTAGTCGATATTTGCCTGTTCCGACGCGGGCCTCGCCAATAAACTCTGATCGACGGTTCCGTCCAAAGTGCCTTCTTTGCTGGCTCCATTGTCACCGATCGAAATGAAGATCAGGGTATTGTCGAGTTGTCCGATCTCCTTCAGGTGATTGACTAGGCGGCCGATCTCAAAGTCCGTGTAAGTCAGATAGCCCGCATACACTTCCATGAAACGCGCATAGAGTTTCTGTTGTTCCGGCGTCAGGGAATCCCAAGCCTTGATGTTTGGATTACGATCGGGCAACACGGCGTTGGCCGGGATGACGCCGAGTTGCTTCTGGCGTTGGAAGACTTTCTCACGGAAAACGTCCCAACCCTCGTCGAATTTGCCTTTGTATTGATCGCTCCAGTATTTGTCCACCTGGTGCGGAGCATGGGTGGCGCCGGGCGCGTAGTAAAGGAAGAAGGGCTTGTTAGGCGCGACCTTCTCCTGACGGTCGATGTAGAAGATCGCCTTGTCGGTGATCTGATCGCTCAGGTGACGGCCGTCAGGACGGACGTGAGCCTGATCCTCCACCAGGTCGGGATGATACTGGTCCGTCTGCGAACCGAGGAAGCCAAAGAAGTGATCGAAGCCCTTTCCGGTTGGCCAATGATTGAAAGGGCCGGCGTCGGTCGCTTCTTCGTCCGGCGTTATGCCATACTTGCCAACCGCAAAGGTGTTGTATCCGTTGTCGCGCAGGATCTCGGCGATCGTACCGGCCGTGGCAGGCACGCGGCCGTCCCATCCGGGGAAGCCGGCGGACATCACCGTGTGCGAAAATCCGGACTCGTGCACGGATGCGCTGTTACGCCCAGTCAGGAGCGCGGAGCGGGTGGGAGCGCAGATTGCCGTCGTATGGAAGTTCGTATAGCGCAAACCATTGGCGGCAAGGCTGTCGAAAGTCGGAGTCTGGATAAGCCCACCGAATGTGCCGGCAGCGCCATAGCCTACATCATCGATCAGAATCCACACCACGTTCGGGGCGCCGGCAGGCGCTTTCACGGGCTCCGGCCACCATTCTCTTGACTCGGCGAGGGTCCTACCAACGACGCCTTGATACGGCTGCGCGTCTTGAGCCTGCATAGGTAGTCTCGCGCTCATCGCAAGAATCAGCGTCGAAGTCAACGCCTTCATTTTGCTGTTCTCTTTCATTGAATTCTCCTGTTGGTTTAAGTCATTCAGAGACGACTCGGATAAAAATTGTTGACCTGCCCTTCGATGTTCCGTTGCCGACGCAGTATAAGCGGCGAAGGGAAGGATGAATACTTTGACTGACGCCGGACGGCTAGCCCGGCGAGGACCAGCCGGCCGAGTATGCTGAACGCGGTAAAGCCAAAACCAGGCGGCAATGTCACCTGTTGGTACTGCTCTGTGCCTGCTCCTTTTGCCGATCGAGATACCACTGGGGCAGGTAAGTATGGTGAGTTCGCCCCGCATACAGATCGTCGAAGGTAATGTAGGGGTAGAGGTGATGTTCTTTGGCCTGCTCTTCGAATTCGGCCTTCAACTGCGCCAGCTTGTCCGGATACTTTTGAGCCAAATCGATGCGTTCAGTCGGATCGTCGTTCAGGTTGTAGAGTTCCCAAGCGTTTTCATCAAGTGGCGGGTTGGTGAGCACGTGTTTGGTCTCGACGTCGTTGGGATACGCGAGTTCGGCCTTCCACCCGTTGTCGTAGATCGACCGCGAGCCAAAGATATAGTAATACTGCAACGTGTGATGCCAGGGAGCCTTGGCATCGTTGATCGAGTCGGCGAAGGAAAAGCCTTCAATCGGCTGCTGCTTGATGCCGCGAATCTCTTCAGGCGCCTTGACGCCAACCAGATCAAGCGTGGTGGGTAGTAGATCGATCACATGGCTGTATTGGGTGCGAATGCCGCCCTTGTCCTTGATCCCCTTCGGCCAGTAGACGATGAGCGGATTGTGCGTTCCGCCTTCGCTGTTGGCATCGGATTTCCAGTACTTGAACGGAGTGTCGGCGGCCTGCGCCCAGCCCAGCGGATAGTTGCCGTTCTTAGATTCGGGCGTGCCGATCTTGTCGATGTTAGCCAGGTTATAGGCGACATTTTCTTCCTCGGTTATCGGCTTCCGGATACTGGAACGATCGATCGTGCCTTCTTCCGATCCTTCCTTGCTGGCGCCGTTATCGCCGATGGAGATGAAGATTAGCGTGTTGTCGAGCTGGCCCGTCTCCTTCAGGTGATCGATCAGGCGGCCGACTTCAAAATCCGTGTACGTCAGATAGCCCGCATACACTTCCATGAAGCGCGCATAAAGGTTCTTCTGGTCCGGCGTCAGCGAGTCCCAGGCCTTGACGTTCGGGTTCCGATCGGGGAGTGTCGCATTGGCAGGAATCACGCCAAGTTTTTTCTGATTCTCAAAGACCTTCTCGCGAAAGACGTCCCAGCCCTCGTCGAACTTTCCCTTGTATTGATCGCTCCAGTATTTGTCGACCATGTGCGGAGCATGCGTAGCGGCAGGCGCGTAATAGAGGAAGAACGGCTTGTCCGGCGCGGCCTTCTTCTGGCGATCGATATAGAAGATCGCCTTGTCGGTGATCTGATCGCTAAGGTGACGGCCATCGGGAGTCACGTGCGCCTGATCCTCTACCAGGTCCGGCTTGTATTGGTCGGTTTGCGATCCCAGGAATCCGAAGAAATGGTCAAAGCCCTTGCCGGTCGGCCAGTGATCGAATGGACCGGCGTCGGTCCCCTCGTCGTTAGGCGTTATGCCATACTTGCCCACCGCAAAGGTGTTGTAGCCGTTGTCGCGCAGGATCTCGGCGATAGTGCCGGCCGTCGAAGGCACCCGGCCATCCCAGCCGGGGAAACCGGCGGACGAAGTTACATCCGAGAATCCAGATTCATGCACGGACGCGCTGTTGCGGCCGGTCAACAGCGCCGAGCGGGTCGGCGCGCAGATGGCGCATGTATGGAAGTTGATATAGCGCAAACCATTGTTGGCCAGAGCGTCGAACGTGGGAGTCTGGATGAGCCCGCCGAATGTTCCGGCAGCGCCGTAGCCAACGTCGTCGATCAGAATCCACACAACGTTCGGCGCGCCGGCGGGCGCTTTCACGGGCTCCGGCCACCATTCCTTCGACTCCGCGAGGGTTCTGCCAACGACCCCCTGATAGGGTTTTGCCTCCTGGGCATGCAGTGAGAGCTTGGCGCCCACCGCAAGGACTAACGTTGACGTCAATGCCTTGAAAATGCGTTTCTCATTCATAGAAATCTCCTTGATCTGGATCATCTTCAGATAACTCGGTTGATAAGTCGCTTGCCAGCCGCCTCAATCGCGCTCCGAGCCGCATGGTGTCCGGAGCGCGAGAAACGATCTGGCGGCGCCGGCTCACTTCAGATCGACGGTCACCTTTTCAATCTCTCCCGTGAAGCGATAGGGAGATCTGTATTCGAGGCTCACAGGCGAACCGAGATCGCTGCCCACGTCGAGGGTTTCTCCGGCGGCGTAAACGCTAGAGAACTGCGCCTGGCCGGCCGGAGCACCGTTGATCGAGAGGCGAACCGAGCCGGAGACCGGGCCGCGGCCGGAGAAAGCCGGAGAGCCGACCGACGGCGCGGCGCCGACCGCAGCCGGCTCGGGCGTGACCACGAGTTCGATGTGCTGGAGCCCGGGGCGAAGGGTCTGGGTAGCGACGAGTTGATCGCTGTGATCGTTAGAGACGTTGACTTCGTAGTAAACGTGGTTGTTTTTGACAAACAGGCTGAGGCCGCCGAGCTCGCCGCCTTCGGCGAGGATAACGCCCTCGGCGCCGTCCGGAGGAACAATCACATCGGCATCGATGGTGTAGGCGTGACCGAAGAAGCCGGGCGCAAACCGCAGAGGCACCCTCTCGTCGCCGGAGCGGAAGACGAACGAGGTCTTGTCGCGCTGGGTGGCATCGAGTGGCGAGGAACGGGCAGGCAGAATCGGGTAAGCGTGGTTGCGCGTCGCCTCTTCGTCGAATACCGTGATCAGCTCCTTGAGTTTCTCAGGATACTTATCGGCGAGGTTATGTGCCTGGCTGAAGTCATCGTTCAGGTTATAAAGCTCCCAGGGGTGGACGTCGATGTCCTTGTCGGACTTGGCGGCGTAGAAGTCAGGCTCCCAGGTTGAGTGGAGGCGATTGCCGGCCCACCATCCATCCTTGTAAATGCCGCGGTTGCCGCTGGTGGTGAAGTACTGGAAGGTGTGACGAGTAGGGGCGTCCGGGTTATCGAAGGTGTAAGTCAGACTCTTGCCTTCGAGGGGAATCTGCTTGACACCATCGACTTCGTCGGGGAACTTGATGCCGGCAATGTCGTAGATGGTTGGGGCGATGTCGTTGACGTGGGAAAACTGACCGCGCAAGCCGGGCTTGATATGACCCGGCCAGTTGACAATCAGCGGGTCGGTTGTGCCGCCCAGGTGCGAAGCGTCCTGCTTGGTGCCGACAAAGGGCGAGTTGAGCGCCCAGGCCCATGAGGCCGCGTAGTGATTCATATAGAGTTCGCTGCCGAGAAGTTCGGCAATGTCGTTGCGTTCTTCGATCGTTTTGGGCTTGCCGTTCACATTGCGGGCGTCGTGGCCTTCAATGCCGCCTTCGGCGCTGGCGCCGTTATCTCCGATGATGGCGAACACAAGTGTGTTGTCGGTCTTGCCCTCTTCGCGGATGGCGTCGAGCAAGCGGCCAACTTCGTAATCGGTCTGCTCCAGGAAGCCCGCATAGACTTCGGCTTGGTGGGCAAGTAGCTTCTTCTGATCGTCGGTGAGCGAGTCCCAGGCCGGCAGGCCGTCGGGCCGCGGCGTAAACTCGGCGTTGGCAGGAATCAGGCCCTCAGCCTTCTGCCGGTCGAAGGTTTCCTTGCGGACAACATCCCAGCCGCGGTCGAAGCGTCCGCGGTAGTGTTCGACCCATTGCTGGGGAACCTGGTGCGGCTCGTGGGTGGCGCCGGTTGCGAAGTAAATGAAAAAGGGCTTGTCGTTGGCAACGGCGTCATGTTGATGCAGCCATTGAATGGCGTGGTCGGCTATGTCGGTGGTGAAGTGGTAGCCGTCCTTGGGAGTCTTCGAGGGCTCAACCGGCGTGGTGTCGTTGAAGATGCGCGGATAGTATTGATCGTCGGCGGCCTGATTGAAGCCGTAGAAGTGTTCGAAACCGAGACCCGTGGGCCAATGATTGAACGGGCCGGCGGGGCTGACCTCCCACATAGGCGTGTTGTGCCACTTACCATACGCTGAGGTGCTATAGCCGTTCTCTTTAAGTACTTCGGCAATCGTGGCTGCGCTCTTGGGCAGCACAGTGTTGTAACCCGGAAAGGGCGCCGACCACTCTGCGATGGAACCGAAGCCGACCTCGTGGTTATTCCGGCCGGTAAGCAGCGCCGCTCGCGTCGGCGAGCAGAGCGCGTTCATGTGAAAGCTGTTGTAGCGCAGGCCGGTGTCGGCCAGCCGCTCGAAGTTCGGAGTATAGATGGGGCCGCCGAACGCGCTGCTGGCGCCAAAGCCGACGTCGTCAATCAAAATGACAACAACGTTGGGCGCATTGGCAGGAGCCTTGGGCGGCTCGGGCCACGACTGCGGCGGCGCTTCGTGCACTGGCGCAGTCGGCCAGCCTGGCCTTGCTTCCGTGTCCTGGGCTCTGGCGGGCAGCCACGAGTTAAAGGCCGCTGCTCCACTGAGCATCAACCCCACTTGTTGCGAGATCTTCATGATCTGTCTCCATTTCTCTTTTGTCCGGGTAGGTTCAGAGAACATGCCAGCCCGCGCACATTCGCTCGATTGCGCGATCGCGGCAGTCCCATCGATGAGCTATGCAGGAGTCAACAACAACACTTGCTACACAAGGGCAGGCGCATTCCGGCCCTCCCTTAAGGCAGCGCTGACGCGCTGCCGTCCGCCGGCCCGCACCCACTCCATCACCCTCGCCGGCGCTCTGTTCTGCTTCAGCTCTTCCGCCATGAAGCGCATGTACGGATCGATGTGATGGAAGAAATGCTTGTAGCCGGCGCAGAGATAGTTGAGCCCGTACTCCCCGGATGCAGTCGTCGTAAATCGGTGCTTGGGGCACTCGCCATTGCAGGCAAAACGCACATCGCACTGGCGGCAATCGGATGGAAGCGCAAACTCCTTCGCATTGCCAAAGCGCGTTTGCTGCGGTGAGCTCACCAAGCTCGATAAATTCTTCTGCATGATATTTCCCAGCTTGTTGTCCGGATAAACGAAATGGTCGCAGGAGTACACATCGCCATTGTGTTCGACAGCCAGCGCGCTGCCGCAGGTGGGCTTGAAGACGCAGAGGGATTGCGGCACGCCATACCACGACTCCAGCGCAACGTCGAAGACCTGCACATAGACGCGGCCCACATCCTGAATGACCCAATCATCGAAGACCTGCTGCAGGAATCGCCCGAATTGCAGCGGCTCGACCGACCAATCGGAGACGGCCGACTCCTGCCGCGAATACGGCTTCAGCAAAACAAGCCCATTCGGGTCGGGCTCCTTGGCAACCTGCTCGACAATGGGGATAAATTGCAGATACTTGCTGCCGATCTCCTTGAGGAAGCGATAGACCTCATGCGCACGATAAGAGTTCAGACGATTGATGACGGTGAGTGTGTTGAACTCGACGCCATGTTTCTTGAGAATGTGGAGGCCGCGCATCACGCGAGCGAAGGTTGGCTGGCCTCCTTTGTCCACTCGATACGCGTCGTGAAGATCCTCCGGCCCATCGACGGATAGGCCGATCAAGAATTTGTTGCGCGCCAGGAATTCGCCCCAGGCATCGTCGAGCAGTGTGCCGTTCGTTTGAAATGCGTTGTCGATGGTTTTGCCGTTCGCATATTGTCTCTGCAGCTCAACGACTCGTTCGAAGAACGGAATCCCTAGCAGGGTTGGCTCGCCGCCTTGCCATGCAAAGCTGACCTGCTCTCCGGGCTGCGATTGAATGTACTGACGAATGTAGGTTTCGAGCACATCGTCGGCCATGCGGAATTCACGTCCGCTGCCTGGGTAGAGATTTTCCTTCTCAAGGTAGTAGCAGTAAGTGCAATTGAGGTTGCAAATTGCGCCATGCGGCTTGGCCATGATGTGAAACGGCTTCATCGGAATGCAGCTCTTTTCCTGAATCGCAATGTCGGCGAATGCCCAATGAAAAAGCCCACGAGGCAGAAGCTCGTGGGCCTGGATTGCGAAGATTCAGGGGATGCGGACCAGTTAAGACCGCATCATTGCCGCGTTCCCACGAGGCTGCTCGTCTGTCGGTAGAGCGACAGGGCAACAACAACCGCGGGATATGAAGCTAACATTCATTAACCGCAAATCCTTTGCACTTACATTCTCGTCAGCCTCAGGTATGCAACCCTGTAGCGAGAACTGACTCGATAATGCATGGCGATCGAAAAACTGTCAAGCGATCAGCGATGATTTTTATCTCTTTCCTGCAAAAATCATGAGTCGCGCTTGACATGAATTCGACTTTATGGCTCAATACGAAGAAATGCAGGAGCAGAAACCCATCCCGGCAACACTCGTTTCCGCTTCCGAGCTGGCTCTCCGTCGCTCGTGTTGTTGTTGACCCTCTGCATTTTCTCTCGCTCAATCCATCGCTGAAAGTTTGGCCGCGTACCCGCAGCCGTGTCCGGCTAAGGTCTTCATTTACCTGGCATTGTGCTTGTATGGGACGCGTGACCGGCACTCGATCATTCGGCGCCTGTCATTCGATTGCAGCCTGAATCAATGGCTCGAGACATCCCTGACTTCAACGGAAGGAAAGCTATCCGTGACTAAAACACCGCGACTCGCCGGCAAAGGTTCCCATTGTTGTCGCATCCCTCAATTCCCTGAGCAGGATGCGCTTTTCGTCGTGGGCAAGTGCATCGTACCCATTTAATAGCAGTGCGCGAAGCGTGCATCGCGATGGCCCACGACGAATGTCGTGGGCCATTTCACTTTGCGATCGAGATCGATCGCCCTTGGAGGCAGTTATGAACGCTGTACACTTCTCAATTCGCAACTTCGTAAAGCAGAACCTTCACGCCTTGCTGGCAGCCCTGTTCGTTTTCGCGGCAGTGTCGGCAGTGCCGGCGCAGATTGTCGAAACCGGAGTCATTACGGGCGTTGTGAAGGATAACTCGGGTGCCGTCGTGGTGAAGGCTCACGTAACCGTGCGCAACACCGATACGGGACTGTCGAGCAACACAAGCACCGATGCGCAAGGCCTCTATGTTTCGCCGCCGTTGAACCCGGGCAATTACGACATTGAGGTCGATGTTCCGGGCTTCACGAAGGTGGTCGAGCATGTAAGGCTCGAGGTGGGCCAGCGCGCAACCGCCGACATTGCTCTGGCTGTCGGCGCCAACGCGGAAACCATCGAAGTCCAGGATACGGGCGCCGTATTGGATACGGAGAGTTCGTCGGTCTCCAATCTCCGCACCGAAGAAGCCGTCCGGGATCTGCCTCTCAACGGCCGCAATTTCAATGAGCTCTTTAGCCTGGGCGCGGGCGTTATCCCGACGACACTCCAATCCGTGAGCATTCCCTATACGCAGCAGCGCGGCCCCTCGTGGTTTGCCATCAACGGCTCTCGCTATCAGGAAAATCGCACGCTTGTGGACGGAATTGGCGACAACGAAAACCATAACAGCATGACGGCGGTCTTTCCGCCCATCGACGCCATTCAGGAGTTCTCGGAAGAGACCAACGACGCCGACGCCCGCTACGGCCGCAGCAGCGGCGGCACCATCAACGTGGTCCTCAAGTCCGGCTCCGACAAGTATCACGGCGACGCATTCGAGTTTCTGCGCAACACCGCTCTGGATGCCAGAAACGATTTCAATATTGCAACTCCAGGACCGACAGGAGAGAAAGCCCCTCTGCGGCAAAACGAGTTTGGCGTCACCTTCGGCGGACCGGTCTTTTGGAAGCAGGCCAACCCCAAGACCTTCTTCTTTGCCGACTATGCCGGAAAGCGTTTCGCCCAGGGCCAGACGAATGTGGAGAGCGTGCCAGTTGTCAATGTCACACCGGCGGGCTATGACTTCTCCGCGTATTCAGCCGCTATCAAGAACCCATCAACACATGTTGCGTATGCCAACAATTTCGTTCCAATCAACGATCCGCTGATCGATCCAACCGGCGCGAATATTCTGAAGTTCTATCAGAAATATGCGCAGCCGAATCATGGGAGCGCGAATGCGACCGCCAACAATTTCTTCTACGGCCCGTTATTGATCATCAACGAAGACGACTTCGATGTGAAGATCGACCGCAAGTTTACCGAGAGAGACAGCGCCTTTCTTCGCTATAGTCAGGGCCATGACATTTTCTCCCAGCCCGGCATCCTGCCTACCCCACTGGTGGGCGACGTCATCTGCGGGCCCGCAACGGACCCTGCGCATCAGGCTGTGCTCAGCGAAACGCACGTCTTCTCGCCCACTATCGTCAACACGGCGCGCTACGGCTGGACTCGCTTCTTTGTCTACGCCAAGAACTGGGACGCCAACGTGGCGATTAATGGCCAAGATGTTCCCACCTATCTCGGCATTCCAGGCGTAGATATTCCCGGCAACGCCCTGTCTGTTGGATTGCCGGTGATGACCTTTACCGGCTACACGGCGCTCGGCGATGCGGGCAACAGTCCCACGAACATCGGAACCAACAATTACCAATGGGACGACGATCTCACTCTGGTGCGCGGCAAGCACTCGCTGGATCTCGGCTTCGATCTGATCCGTCTCGAATACAACATATTCCAAACCGGCGCGGAACACGGCTCCGAGGCTTTCGGAACGCGTTACACAGGGCTACCCTGGTCCGATTTGCTCTTCGGAGCGCCGACCAGCGGCACCTACTCCTTCCCCTCTGAGGTCGGTTTGCGAGAGAGCGATCTGTCCTTCTATGCGCAGGACAATTACAAGGTCAGCAACAGGCTGACATTGAACCTGGGCGTGCACTATGAGAACTTCCTGGGCTGGCCATGGACTGAGGTTCACAACAAAGAATATGCCTTCGTTCCCTCCATCTCGACGACAGCTTTGGAACAGGTGGGCACCAACGGCATTCCGCGCAGCGGCCTGAGCGGCAACAACCTGAACTTTGCGCCGCGCGTGGGGCTGGCCTACAAGGTCACCAACAAGACAGTCCTCCACGCCGGCTTTGGCATCTACTATGCGGCGCCTGACGTTAACAATGCGTCTACCTTGTCGGGTAATGTCCCCGTGGATAATTATTGGGCGTTCAATAATCCGGCCGCTTATGTAGCCGGCGCCACGAGCAGTTCAGTGTTCAACTATGCGGATGACGGATATGCTCACACCCCTGTCACGTCGGGCAGTGCGGTGCAACCCAATACACCCGCCTTTGCCGTGGATCCAAATGCCAAAACTCCATACACCGAGCAGTGGCATGCGGCTATCGAACAGCAGATCCCCTTCTCAACTGTCCTCAAATTTGCCTATGTCGGAACCAAGGGCACGCACTTGGATAATTTCCGGGACATCAATACCGACCCGTTGGTAGCGGGAACAAACAGTGTTACTTATAATCGCCCCTACGGAATTCCTGGAGTTGACGGCGCAGTCTTTGCTCAGATCAGTGAGCTTGAGACCAGGCAGGTCTCAAGCTACAACGCGCTGCAAGTGACGGCTGAGCGTCGCGCGCATGGACTCGGCTTCCTCGCCTCCTACACCTACAGTCACGCCCTGGACCAAGGTTCGAGTGAAGGGCCCACCGTTACGAATCCCTATAACCTCCGTTACGACTACGGAAATGCGGACTACAATGTCCCGAATCGCTTTGTAGCCAGCGCGAACTACCAGTTGCCCTTCAAGGGCAACGGGCTGCTGGGACCGCTTGAGCGCGGATGGCAGGTGAACGCCATTGGGCAGTTCTTCGACGGCTTGCCGTTTTCCGTGGCTTCGGGCACTGCATTGGGCGATGGGCTGACGACCCGCGCACAACTGTTTCCCGGCTTCGGCAATGGATCTTTGCCAAAAGGGAAGCGGACGCTCAGCCAGTGGTTCAATACCCAGGCCTTCGCGGTTCCCGCCGCGGGGACGTATGGAAACTCGGGCCGCAATATTCTTGAGGGCCCGGGCACAAAGACCGTAGACTTTTCAATCTTCAAGGACACTCACCTGACCGAATCGAAGGTTCTTCAACTGCGCGCGGAGGCCTTCAACCTCGCCAACACGCCACAGTTGAATAATCCGGCCGCTACCGTCGGAACCTACAACGCGACAACAGGCAAGTGGAGCAATGGCTTTGGCACCGTTTCCTCGGCAGCTTCTGAGTCAACCTTTCAACGGACTGAGCGCCAGATTCAATTTGCAGCAAAGATCAGTTTTTAGTCTGCAAGGCGGCGCTCAAAACACCGGGCGCCGCAATTCGTTCAAGGAAAACGTACGGAGCCTTTCAGCTCGACAACTCCCAATACACTCGCATCGGAGGCCATCCACAATGGAAATCACGACCCGCAGTTTCTGGACTCTGATCCACGGCATGGGCTTTGGTGCGCTCTATCTGCTGGCCGGCTCCGGGGCCATCGCACTGCTCTACCGCCGTGTTTCTGCCGATGCTCCGGCAGCTACCACGCCACAAAGCGATCGCATCCTCGGCATCTATCTTGGAACTATGGCTGCACTCGCGTGGCTCACGGTGCTGACCGGAACCTACATAATCTATCCGTGGTACCGAGCCTCTCCTCCAGATGGAACCGTCAACCTCGCTGCATTTCCTCGTGCTCTCCTGCTCTCCCATCCGGCCACCAAGCAGTGGCATTTAATCGGAATGGAATGGAAAGAGCACATTGCATGGCTGGTGCCGATTGCAATCACGGTGGCTGCGTACATTGCGATTAAGTATGCTCGCGATCTTGAGAATCATCGACAGCTGCGAATTGCCGTTCATGGATTTGTAGTCATCTCTCTTCTTGCGGCGGGCATTGCCGGATTCTTCGGCGCGATGCTGGACAAGAGCGCTCCCGTTAATGGCGGTCAAACGATTCATCTGGCACAGGAAGAATAGTCATGATCAAAGACGTCATAGTCTCGCGGGACTCATCCGCAATGCCTAACGGCTCCGGTGCCGCAGCTATCCTCTCAGCTGGCATTGGATCGCTTGCCGTTGCAGTCTTCTCGGTTGCGGCGGACAAGTCTTCAGCTGTGAAGAATCTTTTTGTCTTTTACAAACCAACCGGGGCTCTCTCCGGCGAAACCACGGTGGCCGTTCTTCTCTGGCTCACCGTATGGGCAATTCTCAATTGGCGGTGGCGAAACCGAAGCGTTTCTCTCTCGCGTATCAACATCACCGCGCTTGTGCTGCTTGGTCTCGGTGTATTGCTGACATTCCCGCCATTGGGCGATCTGTTCTGAGAACACCTGATTTGCCAGCGAGCGCAGCGCACTCCGTCCGCACCGCTCCACTTATGAATGCGAGAACAAATGGAAGAGACCGGAACCTTTTGTCGTAAACCCTTGAAAAGCCCGTTAGCTGGATCCGCAGGAGGCCTCAGGCTCGCAGGGGTTGCCGCGCTGTTTGTTGGCCTGACGCCTCTTTTTGCGGTAGCGCAGACGGCATCGGATACGGGCGCCTCGTTTTTTGCGCGCTACCAAAGCCGGGTCAGCGCAACGCAAAGCCAACAACCGCACTGGGTGACGCCGCTGGTGACTGTGACCCCCCGTCTGGAACAGGAATTCCGCACTGATTTTGTCAGGCAGTCAGTCGCTTCGTCTTACAGGGTCTGGAACTATGGCAACAGCAAGGGGCTGGAGTTGATTCCCGAGCGGCACACCGAGGTGATCTTCAACCTGCCGCCGTTCTTTAGTCGTGAATCCCCGCATTCACGAGATGGTTTTGGTGACGTCAGCTTTCTTCTGAAGGAACGCATTTTTGCGCGTAACGAAGACCACGGCAATGCAATTGTGACGGCGTTCTTGGGAGCCTCGATCCCCACCGGTAAGAATGGGAATGGAAGCTGCTGTGCCGTGGTGACGCCAACCCTGGCTATGGGCAAAGGGCTTGGTCTGCTTGCGCTGACCACGACCGCCGGCGGTTCTCTGCCTGTTTCGAATGCAAAGGGCCTGGGACACACCGTCGCCTGGAACAATGCAGTGCAGTACCGTCTGTCGCCCCGGGGTATTCTGAGGTTTTTCTGGCCAGAAGTTGAAATCAATTCGAACTTCTATCGAGGCGGAGCGAACGACGGCAAGGAGACGGTATTTGTGACTCCCGGATTGGTGGTCGGGCGCATTCCACTGACGCATGACGAAAATGGCGGTCCGGGACGTCTTGGCGTGACGCTTGGCGTGGGGGAGCAGATAGCCCTCACACGGTTCTATACCACGAACCATAACATGATCTTTACCGCGCGATTGCCATTCTGACGTTCTGGTGATCGGAAATTCAAATCATAGAGACGACTGCAAGACTATGCCGAGCTGTGAAACTCACTCATTGAAACCCGGCACTCACGCATCGTTAACTGCTGTGCGGAGGCGCTCAAGACATCGGGTGCCGCTCTAACCTTGAAATAGCACGGCCGGAAAAGTTTCGGCACTCGCCACTTTGCTCGAACCACGAACTGATTCGTGTCCGACGGTCAGTATTTCGGCACTGCGGGGTCAACTTCGTCGGACCAGGCTAAGATGCCGCCGGCTAGATTCACCACTTTCGGATACCCTGAATGTTTGAGGAACTCAGCAATACGCTGGCTACGTCCGCCGGCCTTGCAGTGGACAATGATCTCCTGGTTGCGGTCGATCTCGCCGATGCGCTGAGCAACATCGTTTTGCGGGATCAGCTTGCCGCCGATATTTGCGATTTTGTATTCGAACGGTTCGCGGACGTCGAGAATGAAGAGGTTCTCACCGGCATCCATGCGCTTCTTTAGCTCCTTCGCGCTCAGTTGCGGGATTCCGTTCTTCACGGCTTTTTGCGCTTCACTCGCGGGTTCGAGACCGCAGAACTGTTGGTAGTCAATGAGATGGGTGACCGTCGGGTGAGCTCCGCATACTGGACATTCGGGATTCTTGCGAAGCTTCAGTTCGCGGAAGCGCATCTTGAGCGCATCTACGAGGAGCAAGCGGCCGATCAGCGGTTCGCCAATACCGAGGATGAGCTTGATTGCCTCGGTTGCCTGAATCACTCCGATGAGTCCGGGCAGAATACCCAGAACTCCGCCCTCAGCGCAACTGGGCACGAGGCCTGGCGGCGGCGGCTCGGGATAGAGGCAGCGGTAGCAGGGGCCATCCTTCGTAGCAAAGACGCTGGCTTGACCCTCAAAACGGAAGATCGATCCATACGCATTCGGCTTGCCCAACAGCACGCATGCGTCATTGACCAGGTAGCGCGTGGGAAAGTTATCGGTACCGTCGGCAACAACATCGTAGTCTTTGAGGATATCGAGGGCGTTTGCGCTCGATAGCAGCGTATCGTGCTTCACGACGTTGAAGGCGGGATTGAGAGCCTTGAGCTTCTCCTCGGCCGAATCGAGTTTCTTGCGGCCAATATCGGCGGTTGAGTGAATGATCTGTCGCTGCAGATTGCTGGCGTCCACAACGTCGAAGTCCACAAGGCCGAGAGTGCCCACACCGGCGGCCGCCAGGTACAGCGCAAGCGGTGAACCAAGCCCGCCAGTGCCAACGCAAAGTACGCGCGCGGCCTTCAGTTTCCGCTGGCCTTCTATGCCGACCTCGGGAAGAATCAGGTGGCGCGAGTAGCGGACAAGATCGTCTTCAGTCAGTTCGGGCAATTCGATGGCTAATGCCGCCGTATTCATAATCCCTCATTAATCTTGATGATTTCGTTCATTCCGCTCAGCATCCCTTGATCGCATGCGCGTTGGTTCGCGGGGCTAGCAGCCTCCGGCGATGGAAGGAATAATGGAGAGTGTGTCGGCGTGCGAAACCTCCGTAGCTTCCTTCGCCGACAGGTAACGCACATCCTCGTCGTTCAGGTAGATGTTCACAAAGGCGCGCACCCTACCCTCGCTTGTAAACAAATGCTTGCGCAGCTCGGGAAACGTCGTAGTCAGCTCATCCAGCGAACCGGCAATGGTTGCGGCGTTTACTTCAACAGCATCCTTACCTGCCGTGTAGGCACGCAATGGCGTGGGGATGAAAATCGTCATTCTCTTTGGTTCCTCTCTCAATCGTTCTCTGCTTCCCTTTTGATGCTCATGGCTACTTACTGACTCACCGGGTCTTTCACTGCATCGCGCACTTCGATCGCCTCCGCCTCGAATCGTTTGTTCTCTTCGGTCTCTCCTGCCAGCCGGAAGGAGTTGGTTGCCGCCGCTTTGCCGTTCTCGACCGCGGTGATGACATAAGAGCAGCCCAGCCAATGGGCCTCGGCAAGGTCGGTCTGCGACCATTGCGCGGGGTGGTCCGGATGCGAGTGATAGAACCCGGCAATGCTCAGCCCCCGAAGCCGCGATTCCCGCTCGATTTTCACCAGTTCTCCGGGAGAAATCTGATAGCGCTTGTGCGCCGAGTCGGTGCGTGTGTTGCCGGCTTTGGCGGATGCTTCTATCGACCATCCGTCGGGGGTCGGTCGCCCCAGCAGCGCGCCACAGCATTCGTGCGGATAAGTCTCCTCGCCATGGGCGCGGATGGCATCGTAGACTGCCTTGCTCAGGCGCAGCGCGCTCACGCTTCCTCCCAGAATCGCTCGCTGAGGTATTTGTCCGCTGAATCCGGCATTACCGTGACGATCACCGCGCGTCTTCCGTTGGCCGCCTCTTCGCGCGCAATCTCAACGCTGGCGGCAACCGCCGCTGCCGCGGAGATACCCACCAGCAGACCCTCCTCACGCGCCAGCTGTTTCGCCATGGCGTACGCTGCTTCGGTTTCCACCGCCAATTGACGATCGGCAAGATCCGGATCGTAGATGGCCGGCACAATGGAGGTAGCCATATGCTTGAGTCCTTCGAGACCGTGAAACGGCGAATCCGGCTGGAAGCTAATGCACTGAACGGCCGGATTCAGTTCCTTAAGTCTTCGGCTGGTGCCCACGAATGTGCCGCTGGTCCCCAAGCCTGCAACAAAATGAGTCACGCGGCCCTCGGTCTGCCGCCAAATCTCAGGCCCTGTGCCATCATAATGAGCCTTCCAGTTGGCGTCGTTCGAGTATTGATCCACATAGCAAAAGCGCTCCGGGTCGTTTCCGGCCAACTCCCGCGCGCGGCGAATAGCTCCATCGGAACCCTGGTCGGGGGCAGTCCAATCTACTTGCGCTCCGTAGGCCTTGAGGATGCGTTTTCGCTCCGGGGAAACATTGGAAGGCATTGCCAGCCGTACAGGAAATCCCTGTGCTGCACCCAGCATGGCAAGCGCAATGCCAGTGTTGCCGCTGGTTGCATCCAGCAGTGTCTTCTCCGGTCCCAGCCTTCCCTGCGTCTGCGCCTCGCGGACCATCCCCCAAGCGGCACGGTCCTTTACGCTGCCGCCCGGATTCAGCCATTCGGCCTTGGCCAGCAAGGTCACGCCCTCAAGTCCGCGCACCGTCTTATCCAGTCGGAGAAGCGGCGTATTACCGATTTGCGCAGAGGGGAGTGATCCGAGTTCAACTTCCGCGCATTCCATTCGCATCGATAACTACCGCCCTTCTTCATTGATTGACTGACACTGCACTGTTCGAAAGTGTGAATCACATGCGAACGCACACCCTAATCGTCTTTAACGCTTATCCGATAGGATTGAGGAGCCGGAAAGATCAGCTGAAGAATTGTGTTCGTGCCACGGCGCTCAACTCCACGGGACAAGCCCGAAAGGAACGACAACAACAACATGGACACGCACGCTGCATAGAGAGAGTATAAGAGCGCACGGATGTAGCGTCAATTTTGCAACTTGAGTTTGAGAATCGGCAGCGAAACCTCCGTCGCGGTCCGGTGCGAGCTTGCAATTCCAATTGTGTCGGCGCTCCGACATCCAGATGCGGTTCCAGAGGTGCCATCCTCAATCCTCGTCGAAAGCCGATCTTCAGCGTCGTCGGTTTGATGTATAAACGATGAAGAACTCTTCAGATGGTCCGCTGAACCGAATGGAAGGTGAAGCTGTTGGAGGTTCGGGAATTCTAGGATTTGTTTGTACGCGATTTGTACGCAGATTTGGCACTCATGGAAATCTGTGAATTTCGGGCATTCCTAGAATGAATAAGTTGCGTGTTTTCAATGCTCAGCACGAGTGCGACTCCCGCCGCCTCCACCAACCTTCGCCGAAGGCGAAGGTTGTCGCGCCGAAGCCTTGGCGAAGGCGGACTGTCGCGCCGGAGCCTTAGCGCAGGCAGGTTGTCGCGCCGAAGCCTTGACGAAGGCGGACTGTCGCCTCTCGTCCGCACAAATAGAATGATCCTCATGCAGTGAGCATTCCGCGTGAAAAGGATTCAAGAGCGCGCGCCGTGGAACGACGAAGACTACTTCAGCTCGCGGGCACAATGGCTCTTGGCCGAGTGATCGGTTTAGGCGCCGCACAATCTGCCCGCGGAATCACGCCATCCGTCCCATCCGACGGCGCCGAAGCGGCTCGACCTTATCCGTTCCCAGTCGAGGTTCTCTATCATGGCAGCCGCGCCCGACGTGAAATCGCATTAACGTTCGACGCCTGCCCGCGCAAGGAACGCCCCGAATTCTCAACTGAGATTGTCAATTATCTCCAGCGAGAGCAAATTCCAGCCACATTTTTTGTATCCGGCTTATGGGCGGAGCACTGTCAGGACGGCCTTAAGCGACTTGCAGAAACGCCGTACTTCGAGATTGGACTGCACGGATATCATCATTGGCAATCGAGTGAATTGACAGAGCCGGTCATCGCCTCAGAAATCGAGCTC
>Ga0208190_1000042_pt1 | contig 45995 bp, 38 predicted proteins | sample June2015DPH_13_1_FD_184708 | JGI IMG/M metagenome (GOLD analysis project Ga0208190, IMG submission 184708) | Peatland microbial communities from SPRUCE experiment site at the Marcell Experimental Forest, Minnesota, USA - June2015DPH_13_10... | ecosystem: Environmental > Terrestrial > Soil >... | reverse complement strand
CGTCCGCCGCAAACGCGAGCGGCTCAGTTCAAACGACCCTATCGAAACTGCCCCGACCGCACGACCTGTGCACCCCCACACTCCTTCTTTCGGGGCAGTCCCGATAGGGCCCTAACGTTTATCAGTATCGATCCCGGCAAACTTCCCAGAAGCCGACTTCTGGAGAGTCAGCCGACTAATGCGTGTGCATTGGCGAACAAAGCCGCACAATATCATGCGAAAGCTCAGTTAATGGGTATGTTCCCAAACCATAGCTTCAGCGTTTATCAGTCGACTCGGTCTTGTCGGTCCAGGACTTCGAGTGGGCAAGCTGCTCGGCCCACGCGTCCGCGTCTTTGCCAACGGCCCACTGTCCTGAAATAATCTCGCTATTCGTCACAAACACCCGCGCGAACGGCGCTCCGAGCGTGGTCCCTTCGCGCTTGAGCGCAAGGATCTGGCCGTTCGTGAAAACAAGGACCAAGGATTGATCGGGCGAGGCAAACGCCGTACGCGCGTCCGGGACTCGGGCCAGAACCTGGTTCCAGCCAACCTCGAGGGCGTCACTACCGACGAGCGCCCTTGGAGGACGCAGAGACGTCGCACAGGCAGCCTGATACCCGCGTAGTGCGCGGCCACTGTGACTGAAGGTCCATTCGAATTCCCAGGCCATCCTTCCACGAGCAATGCTCCATGCCTGGTCCGCGTCTTCGAGAAACTCCCGATTATTGAAATCGCTCTTTTCATCCACGCAGTTTTCGAGATCTTTCCGAAGCACGGCGTCCGGGGCTTTTGGCCTCCATGGATTCTCCGCGTCGTTTCGAGCCACCGCATCAATCGGCAAAATTAGCGGGCTGGAAGTGTACTCTCCGATCTGTTCGGTCACCGAAAGATAGTCGGTGCCCACCCAACTCAACGACAAGCTACGAAGTTCATCGTCGTCCTCTTGCGGAGTCGCTTCCGGCTTGGCCGATGGCTCAGAGAAGGTCGGCTTAACCCCCGCGGGCGCAGCCCATAGCTGCAAAGCAGGCTCTTTGGATGGCTCCACTTGCTGCGCTTCTTCGTCGTTTGCCTGCTCGTTCGCCTGCGGCTGCGCGCTAGAAGCCATTTTTGGCAAAGTGATTCCGATTTCCCAGAATCCGCTCTTACGTGGAAAGTAAAGATGCGGACTATTCACAGCCACACTCATCTTGCTGCCTTCGATCACCACTAGCCTGGTCTGAAACTGGCTTCGGCATGAGTTTTCTGAGGCACAGTCCGGTCGCACAACTGCGAACAAGAATCCGAATTTTGAGGTCGTCTGGTCCGGCGGAGTAGCGGCCGCAGCGAGAGCCATTGATCTGGCAATTAGAGCAAGCGCCAGCAGCACACTCTTCCTCATGGCTTCTGTCCTTTGACTGCTGCGAGTGATTCCTGGTATCGCTTCTCTACATCTGGCGCGCTCTTTAGGTACCCGGGCTGACGCTTCTCGGCTTCTTCGAAAGCGGCGATGGCTTCCTGATATCGGCCAGCGTCATACAATGCCCATCCGAGTCCTCCGAGCGGAAACGCTTGCCTGGGACTCAAATCGGCTGCCTTGCGGTACGCCGTCGCCGCCTCATCGTTTCGGCCGAAGTCATGCGCGAGCTTGGCAAAGCGGTACCAGGTGTTGGCCACTTTCTCATCTTCCTTCGGATGTACCCTTGCCAGTATTCTCTCTTCGAATCGCGAAACATTTTGTTGCTCCGGGCCGAAGGATTTCATCTCGTTCGTCAGAGCATAGACAGGGGTGGAGCAGTCCCATTGATCCTGGAAAGCCTGATCGAACTGACCGAACGCTTCTTGATATCTTTTTTGGTGCAGGTAGAAGAGCCCAAGAGAGCCGTGCGTCGTGCAATCACTGTGCTCATCGGCAGCCTCTATATATTGTTCTTCTGCGCCCTTGAGATCACCAGAGGCCTCGAGCGCCGATGCATACGCATCTCTGTATAGAAAATCGCTGGAATGCCCGGCCAGATACCCTTTATAGATCTCTGCCGCTTCGGCTGCTTTGCCTTCCACAACCAGTGTGCTGGCGAGGTTCAGTTCCAATGTGTGCTGCGGATCGAAGCCTCGCTCCAGGGCCTTCCGATATGCCGACTCTGCAAGCGGATACTCCTTGATTCCGTTCAGCTGCCACGCCAGGGTTTCCAGCTGTTCGCTATCGAGCCGAATTGCTGTCGTGCAACTTGGACGGAGCTTCGTCAGATTCTTTTGCTCGATGTATAGCGAACACAATCCAGACGCGTACCGCGCATCGTAAGGATTTGCCATGAGGCCTTTTTGAAACACTGCTTCTGCTTCGGCAATTTTTCCGCGCGACTTCAATGCGTTTCCATAGCCCGCATATGAGCGCGGATCATCGGGCGCACTTTCTAATGCGATCTGCCATAGTCTCAACCCTTCGTCGCTGCTTTTATAACTATCGGCGCTATCGGCCAGAATGGCCACGTCCACGTAATAGCGCTTCCATTCCGGATTCAGTTCAATCGCTCTCCGATATGATTTCACTGCTTCTTCCGGTTTGTCGGTACAGCAGGAGGCGCGCAAAAAATACGCTAGCGCGTTTTGCGGGTCGAGCCGGATCGCATCATCAAGTAGAGTTTTCGATTCAGGGCCGAGTGGTTCGGTTATGAATTCATAGGTGAGGACCTGGGATCTTTCCTTCGTGCTCAACAGCAATTTCTCCGCGTGCCTGCAGGCTAGTAGATTCAGGTCTGCGATGCAGCGTTCCAAGTACCTCCCCGCGTCTGTGGCGGTCATTTCATGAGGCTGCGATGATGAGGACCGCGGCTCAGCCGCACCTGTCTGCGCAACCACCGGCGCAATCCAAGCAGCAGCCACCAGTGACAATAGAGCCAGACGAACCGAAACCATATAGAAAATCTATCATGGGGCTTCTCGTGGGATTCTTTGACTGAGCTGCCCGTGCCTAATACGGCAAGTACCTAGGTTCTGGATCACCTAGAGGCCAGATTGTTCCAAAGGTTTTCAAGCGGTCTGCATCTCAGAGTCCTTTCGACCTTTGAAGGGGCCAGACTCATCAGTTTGCAGGAGCAACACGCTGCTTGGATTCCTGGTTGTGATGCACAAAAAGGTCGCGATCTCCCAGCAGCGAACAGTAACCATTAACTGCGGCAATCAGACAAGTGCCCGACACTGGCCAGAAACGTTAGGGCCCTATCGGGACTGCCCCGAAAGAAGGAGTGTGGGGGTGCACAGGTCGTGCGGTCGGGGCAGTTTCGATAGGGTCGTTTGAACTGAGCCGCTCGCGTTTGCGGCGGACGCGGTGGGCTATGGGATTTCAATCCGTCCGTGCTGGTTGCAGGGTGCTCTAAAACAACCACCCGAGACGAAGAGAGACATGGCGTTGTTTTTGAACATCGCATTGGAGTTCTTGACTGGTGACAGAAAGAGTGGTGTTTGCAGTACCCCGTCGCCGCGTGAGCATACGAGGGCATGGCGTGCTGGAACACACCTACAACCGACGTTGATCGAAACCAGTTGCGCCATCGGTATCTCAGGAGGAGTCAAGGCTGCACCTCTGGGGATCAGGCATGGTCAGGGCCGATTGAAAATAAAGTTGGCTGCTGGTCAGCCGTTCAATAATGAGCATCGGACCGGCACAAACCGGACATCGCCAATGAGTTGGTGCGTCAGGCTCGTTTGCGCAGTGCGCGCTGAGCAGATCGCGGCAGCGTGACAGCATATCGCCACGTCTGCGATTAGCGAAAAGTCCGAAGTGGCGGATGCGGACCAACCCTTTCGGGAGAACGTGGATCAAGAATCGTCGCAGAAACTCATCTGCGGAAACCGTCATGATCTTCTGCTTACCGACCCGTGTGTAGTCTTTCCAGCGAAACGAGACTCGATCATTCTGGAAAGCAACGAGCCGTTGGTTGGAGATGGCGACGCGATGTGTATATCGCGCCAGATAGTTTAGAACATGTTCCGGACCTCCGAAGGGTGGCTTGACGTATACCACCCAGTTTTCGCGGAAGAGGAGTCGCAGGAACGCGTGGAATCGGCGGGGCTCAGCAAGGCTCTGGAGTGAACCGTGGAACTGCAGCTTGTGCTGCTGGAAGAGTTGTTGGAGTCCGGCGGCGAACTTGCCGCGGAAGACACGGCTGAGTGCACCGACGGGCAGAAAGAATCGGTTGGATGAAGCGATCCATCTGGAACCATTGGGAGTGAGGCCGCCAGCGGGAACGATGTAATGTACGTGGGGATGATGTTGAAGGTTCTGGCCCCAGGTATGGAGCACGCCGAGAAACCCGATCTCTGCTCCCAGATGCTTTGGATCGCGGGCAAGTTCGAGTAGCGTCGCCGCGCTGGCTCGGAAGAGCAAATCGTAAAGCAGTCGCTTGTTCTGCAAGATGAGAGCAGAAAGCTCGTGCGGCAAGGTGAAGACGATGTGAAAGTAAGAGACGGGCAACAGCTCCGCCCTGCGCTCGGCTAGCCACCGGGAGCGTGCGTTTCCCTGGCATCGGGGACAATGCCTGTTCCGGCATGAGTTGTACGAGATAGCCTGATGGCCGCAGCGCACACACTGATCACGATGACCACCCAAGGCCGCAGTGCGACAGCGGACGATGGCATCGAGCACCTTGCGATGCTGCCAAGCAAGATGTGATCCGTAGTGTTCCCAGAATCTGTTTCCTGCTGCACGGACGATGTCGGCCACCTCAAGGGTGGGCCGGTTCATCGCTTTTTCTTCAACCGGGAACGCTTCACGTCGTTGGGACTGGAGACCTCGATGGTTTCCAGCGGACTGGGAACCGCCTGCAAATGGCGTCGGGACAAGTGTAGATAGACGGTTGTGTCGGACAGCTTGGCATGTCCGAGTAAAACCTGAATCGTACGCAGATCGGCGCCGGCTTCGAGCATGTGGGTGGCGAAGCTGTGCCTGAGCGTATGGGGAGCGACGTGCTTAGCGATGCCTGCGTGCTTCGCGGCCTCGACCACGGCAGTCCAAACAATCTTCTCCGTGATGGGTACATCGGCCCGCCAGTTGTTGACCGTGCCGGGGAACAGATATGTTTTTGGTTTCATCCAGCGCCAGTACTCGCGCAGGGTCTCCAGCAGCTTCGGGGATAATAGGACATCGCGATCACGGGCACCCTTGCCCTGACGAACATGAATGACCATGCGTTCGCTGTCGATATCGGAGACCTTGAGGTGACACAGTTCGGCTCGGCGCAGGCCGGTTGCGTACAGCATCATCAGCATGGTGCGGTGCATTAGGTTTTGAGCGGAATCAATAAGCCGCGCCACTTCTTCCTGACTCAGTACCGTGGGCATCCGCCTCCGACGCTTCGGAAACGGAATGTGATCGGGGAGATACGGTCGCCGGAGTGTCTTGACGAAGAGAAAACGCAGAGCGGCAGTGCGACCTTCGATGGTGGCTGCGGAGAGTTTGCAATCACGAAACAGGTGAACCTAGTATTCGCGGATGTGGTTTGGACCGAGTCGGTCCGGCGAACGGCGGAAGTACTTCGCAAAATCCTCCACCGCATGGATGTAGGAACGAACCGTGTTCTGCGCGTAGTTGCGACGCTGGAGTTCCTCCAGCATCAACTTTCTGAGATGGGTCACAGTGACCTCCTTGTGACCCAAACCTTACACGGGCAACAATGCTGGGGCCGACCACGCGGTAGCGTCCGCCGCGCCAGCGGCTTAGTTCAAACGGGCTTCGAGGAAGTTGGCCAGATTGGTAACGGGAAGTCGGCTAGTAGAAAGTGATCTCGTCACTTGGCCTCGATTCTGGGCGGATCACGGGCTACTCGGAAGTTATCGACTTAGCCCGGTTTTCCGTTTCGCGGCACGAGAATAGCCAAGGCGTCTATTTTCGATTAACGTGGACTGTGAAAATAGTAAATGGAGGTATGTTCGATCTCTTCGCGAAAGGGGTTCGATGTTTTTCGGAGCAGGTGGCGGCTTTTCAACAAGCAAAATTGTACGATAATTGTACGATGGACAGGGTTCTGTAGGCCTTTTGGCACTTTAGTCCATTTGTAGAATCAGTAAGTTACAGAATCTAAATGGGGATGAAAGGTTCGACTCCCGTCGCCTCCACCAATATCTAGTTTGTTTCCAGTTACTTACGTACGAATTTTTAATTTCGTACAATAGCATTCTGCCGGGGCGTGTTTTCCGCCGGGCTTCTCTGCGATTTTTCCCGTTCAAAACTCACACTGCTTTTTTCAGTCATGCGACCCGCGTTGCGGGATCGTAACTGCGAATCTCAGGATGCTGGCGAAACACGGGTCCAGAATTCGTCAAAGTCTCTGGTATCGAAAAATGCAATCGCCTTGATGACCTTCCCTTCTTTCATCTGGAAATACCACGTGTAGGTGTTTCGGTATGGTAGACCGTCCTTCGCAGTGGCACCAGCGTCGAACAGGATGATGACCGTGTCGGCATCCGCGAATATGCCTCGCACGCTTGGGACGAGCGGCTTCATCATCCGGGCGTTGAAGGGCATGATTACATTGTCGAGAAATTCCTGGCGACTGTGATACGTCTTTGACAGTGGAGACGAGCCAACTATCGTCCATTCTGCCTCTGGCGCCAACAATTCGAACGGACCGCCTGTGCCGCTTCTCCAACGATCAAAGCTCGCTTGTACGATTGCCTTGTTCGCTTCCTGATCGGTCATTGAGTTTTTGGGCACAGCTGCCATGGAGGTTCTCCTTTTTTTGCCTTCTGTTATCCCGATGCACATCTCTACTTGTTGCGATCGAGCTAAAGTTGTTGCTCCCGAGTCGATTACTTCCTTTCTTGTCTAAAATCTCGCCACGCACTTCTTGTCACTGAAGACGCACTCGCTTGGGCATGATGTACTCGTGCCTCCACTGGCTTGAGCGGTCTTGAAATTGCCCTTCCGGAGTTCGGAGAGTTCGTGCCCGACCTTGAATCCAGCATTCACAGCCGAGCGAATCGAACAATGGGCGTCGGCGATAGCTTTTACATTGTTGGCAGCGATTTCGTAAGGCCGGACTCGTTTGTCCAATGTCCCCACGCCATAACTGAGAAAAGCCGATGTGAGATTGCTGCTGACACCAAAGCCGAGGTGCAAGTAGGCGATGACGTATTCGCTCAGGTTCTCACTATAGTTATCATCTCCGGTGAAGTTCCGGTCTTTGGAGACTGAGGTCCATCGCAAACCATCCTGGACAATGGCATATCGGAAGGTATCGGCATACGCTTTGAACCCGCCGTATTTATTGAAGAAGTCTAGAAACATGACTACTTCGGTGTCGTATTTGCCGGTGTGATTCTCCGGATCGGTAAAGCGTTCCAACTGCAGTCTGGCGGAAGCGCGCAAGCTCCGCTTAGTTGCCGGGTCGAGCGCGGCGCTATTATCGGCAATGGATTGCATGAAGACTGCGTCCATCGCATTTGGAAAGGGGCTTCGGTGATCCGCCCACCAATCCATGGGCCAACCGCTGGAAAGGAGTCCGGTGAACACGTTGATTGACTCGTGCAGTGGCAGCAGATATCCCCAAAAACCCTGAACCAGCTCTCCAGAGATGGGGTCTTTTAGTGCGCTGGTAAATGCATCGCCTGTAACGGTGTTACAGAACGTGCTTTGAAGCCACCATTTCGAAAACCCACACCCAGTGGCGGCTCCTCCGGTCGGGGTCGTGATCTTAAATACGAATTGCGTCTTGGTGGGCACCACGGGAAACAGAACCTTATCTTGAGCAATCACGGCATCGAAGTAAGGAAAGAATCTGGGGATAGCCGATGCATTCTGCGGGTTTGCCCAGAATTCGCGATCCACGCAAACAATGCTTTGATCCGATTTGTAGACCATCACGTAGTCGACGTCGCCGCCTCCAGAACCGGCGCGCGAAATGCCGCAATCCCCAATGATGGCTCCTCTTGCCGTCTGCATCGTCGAGGCAACATCAGAGGGGCGGCCAGCGGAGAAGCCGACCTCAGATTGCGTTCCCAAAGGGCGTACAAGCAAAACGATAAGCCCGACTGCCAGAGTGGTCATCGTCCATGTTGTTGAGAGCTTTAGCATCTTAGTTTGTTTTTCAGCGAACAACCTTCGCCAAGAATTGTTTCGTTGCCAAGGCAATCTCTTCGACGTGCGTTTCGAGTGCGAAATGTCCGGTATTGAGCAGTTGAACCACGGTGTTCGGGTTGTCGCGCCGGAAGGCCTCGGCGCCTGCAGGGACGAAATATGGATCATGTCTCCCCCATATTGCGAGCAGAGGCGGCTGTGCTTTTCGGAAGTACTCCTGGAAAGCTGGGTAGAGCTTCACGTTGTTGGCGTAGTCGAGAAACAGATCCAACTGGATGTCCGTGTTGCCAGGCCGCGCCATCAGCGCGGCATCGAGCGTATAACCTTCGGGCGCAATTAAGTCCGGGTTTGAAATGCCTGAGGAATACTCCCGGCGCAATCCTTCGAGGTTCAGAGCTGTCCGAATCGCCGCGCGGTTCTCGGACGATGGTTCACTCCAGTAGCGCCGGATGGGAGCCCAGGCGTTCCCCAGACCTTCTTCATAGGCATTACCGTTTTGCGAAATGATCGCGGTCACGCGATCCGGGCGCGACATCGCCAAGCGAAAACCGGTAGGTGCGCCGTAGTCGAAAACATACAGCGCGTAACGCGTGAGACCAAGCGCATCAGTGAAGGCAAGAATCGTCTTAGCCAGGCCGTCGAACGAGTACTTGTAATGGCGTTCGTCTGGGACTTCGGTGAAACCGAATCCCGGAAGGTCGGGCGCAACGACTCGATAGCGATCAGCCAGGCGAGGAATCAATTCTCGATACTGAAATGATGATGTTGGGAAGCCATGAAGCAATAACACGACAGGAGCGTCGCTGGGGCCCGCTTCTCGATAAAAGATTTTGAGGCCGTCTGCCTCAACGCGGTGAATCGACGTCCGCGGAATTCGCAAATCCTTTTCCGATTCCTGAACCATCTCCATTTTGTCACCCACTGATTTGAATTTAGAGTTCGACAACTACCTTGCCCAGGGATCCAGATTCGACGAGCTCGTAAGCAGCGCCAAGATCGGCCCCTGAAAACCGGCGCTGGCTGAGAAGGGGCTTCAGTCTTCCTGCTTCCGCAAGCGATGTTGCCCGCGCGAGTATCTCGCCGTGATGTAGCCTGGCTTCGCCGCTAATGAGAGGAAACAAAGTAAATACGCCTGAATAAGTGGCACCACGAAATGACAGCGGAGCCAGAGAATGTGTTCCCCATCCGAGGATGCTTACGACGTGACCGGTATAGCGCTTGACCGCAGCAAACGAAGCGTCGAGTGTCGCCCCGCCGACGGTGTCGAGGATGATGTCGAACCCTTGTCCGGCGGTGCAGGTGGCGACATATTCTTCTACCGGGACTGTTTCGTAATCGATGGCTGTAGCACCAAGATTTTCGACGACAGTCTTCTTGTCCGCGGAAACCGTAGAGAAAACTTCTGCGCCGAAGGCATGCGCAATTTGAACCGCGATGTGACCGACGCGGCCGGCGCCCGCATGGACCAGCACTTTGCTGCCAGCGCCAACCTTGGCCCGATCCACAAGTCCTTCCCACGCCGTTATCGTGCTTAAAGGAAGCGCCGCTGCCTCACGCATGGAAAGATTCTTCGGCTTGTGAGCGAGCAGGGCCGCGTCAACGGCGATAAACTCGGCGAGGGTCCCCTGGAGTCCGCCGACGCCTCCCACCATTCCATAGACTTCATCACCCGACTTAAAAGCTGTGACACCAGCGCCAACTGCTTCGATCGTCCCGGCCATGTCGAGGCCAAGTACCGCTGGTAGTGGTTGCTTGGCGTGCGCTGCTTTGTTGGAAGTCTGGTTTGCCGCGTAAACGCGATCGTGGCTGGACACGGGGATGTCCGGCCGCCCCCACGGCGCCTGGTGCGCAAACGACACGGAGAGAAAGCAGAATATTTGAAACCAACGGATGATCTTCATACTAGTTCTCCTTGTCCCCTGGAAAACCGGGCGTCTTGCTCGTTTCTTGCGGCTCGTGCTGTTTTAGCCAGAGCTGCATCAACTGAATCTCCGATTGTTGATCAGTGATGATTTCTTGCGCCAACCTGCGCATCTGCGGATCTTTGCCATAGAGCAACTGAGTTTTGGCCATTTCAATAGCCGCCTGATGATGCGGCAGCATCAACCTGACAAAGTCAACATCTGTCGCACCGGATGGACTTATCGCTGCCATGGCGACGTGCATCCTCTCCATGCTTGCAGTCAACTCGGACCAGTCAGGATCACCAGTCGACTCATTCGGCTTCGGCAGGTGGGAGTCATGCTGCATCGCTTGTATTGCTAGCGCACAGAAGAAGACTGAAGGTATTAATAGTCGCCACCCAGTTCTCATTTTCCTCCTCGCTTTCGCGCGAGTTGAGCGCGACGCCTGAGCACTTCGGACAAGCTACTACTCCCCGGCCTTGGCTGCTAATGTTCCCACGACGGCGATATTTTGCAGCAAGTCCTGAGGCAAGCCGTGCCGCTCCTGCAAGTACGCGGGGCTGTTATATGAAAGCCACACTTTCCCTTGGCTGTCTTGCCAAACCAGAATCTTCAGAGGAAGGTCGATCGCAACGCTGGGGGCAGCCAGCATGAGAGGGGTGCCCCCTTTGGGATTGCCGAAGATCAGCAGCTTCGTGGGAGGCATTTTCATCCCCGCCTTTCCTGCTTCCCCGCTGTGGTCGATCAAAGCGAACAGTGTGATTCCCTTTGCTTGAAGAATGTCCTTGAGCCTTTCCACGGTCTGGTCAACCGAGTGATTGCTTGGAACGTCGACGATTCCATTCTTCTTCTTGACCGAATCAGCCGCCGCTGCCGGCAGAGCCAGACCGACGAGTAGTACAGCCAGGTGCCATAGCTTCATAACATGTCTCCGTTTCCGCTTGCCGTCGCAACGCTAGTGATTGCGATCACTACACTCACTGATAAATCATTGTGTACCCTTCTTGCTCCAACTGGGTCACTCTTACCATCGCATTGACGTTAACCTTGATTCCGGGAAGAAGATTCGCATTGCCCCAGTGATTGCCCTTCGCCGTAGCACCACACAACTCAAGTTGCACGCCTTTTGCCATGATTCCGTTCAAGGTTTTCTTGTAGGGGTTTCCGGTCGTGACATGTCGATTGGCGTCGTATGATTCGTCGTTCAATACGAGATAAGCAGCATCCCCGTGAAATATCACGACTATCTGTCCTTTGGCGTTCCAGTCGCGCACGTCACTGGCAAGTAGATCGATGTCTCCGAGCGCAAAGGGCATGTCACCGGCGAAAGCAGCATGGCCGAAGTCGATTACGACGTTCGCTTTCTCCAGCGTGGTCGGTATGTCGATGTGAAGAGGCTCCTCGGAGTTTGCACCGGCGCTGTCCTGAGCCAACGCGCTAAGGTTTACGCACATGGAAATTGCAAAAATTACTAACCATCTATTTCTGAACATAAATCGTCTCCTTTATTTGTGCGTATTCCTCTTGTCTCGACGGTTTCCGACTGGCCCGTCAGTCTTTTTGCCCCGTCCGCTCGCCCGTTTGACGTCGCAACGTTGACTCGGGTGGCAAGTTTAGCCGCTGCGGCAATCGTTAAGCGGCGCCAGTCGGGAATTGCGTCCCCACTCGGCCAGTCCATCCATTCGATTTCTTCCACCCAATCATGGATGGACTGACGGGGCATAATCAGAACCAAACAGTTCCTGCACTGCTTGTGCGTAAGCGGCAAGTTCTTTCTCAGCGCACGCCAGACATCCGGCGGTGAGTTCAGAGCAGAATTGTTTCGTCCTTTGCATGAGGAATTCATGAACTCCAGCGACTACATGGACTACATGTTCACGAAGATATGCAATGCTCCGGGGCTTGAGAACCTCAAGAACTACAGAATTCAGCCTAGATTTTTCTGCAGGTCCAGGACCGGGTCAAGCGGGCATTGCGGTTAAGCCGGCCGGGTTCGACTGTCAATCGGGGTGGGAGGCCGGACCTATTCGCCGAAGGATGGTTCTTATCTTTTCGAGTGGACTGGTGATGGGCTTGCGAAAGACGATACTTCCGGGGACAATCACAGTAATCTCGGTTCCGGAATCAGGGGAACTGCTAACGGTGAGCTTACCGCCGATGCGCGCGACTCGTTCCCGCATACCTTGCAAACCGAAATGTCCATCCTTGCCTTGTTCCGCGAGCGCAGGGTCGATACCGACACCATTGTCCCTAACTTGCACGGCAAGATCGTGCCCATATTTCAATTCAACCTCTAGTCGACTCCCACGCGAGTGCACACAGGCATTACGAATGGCCTCATAGCCGACCCGGTAGATCTCGTCGCGCACGATCGGGTGCATCTCCTTCGAGCCTCCCCTCACAGAAAAAGACACATCAATAGGGCTGAGCAATCGACACTCTTCGGTCGCCCGCCTGAAGGCTTCCGCCAAGTCGTTCTTTTGCATGGTTGAAGTGCGCAGCGAGTTCAGTGCAGCTCGCCCTTCTTGGACTGCTTGTGCAAGCCAGACAGACAACTGCTCCAACGCCCGTCTCATTTGGATCGGGTCGGATGACTTTTCTAGCGCATCTTCGGCAACCAACTTGCTGCCCTGAAGAGTTTGCAAAAACGTGTCATGGAGTTCCCGCGCCATGCGAGTGCGTTCTGCCAGCCTCTCATCAAAACGGGCGCTGAGGGATTTGTGAATCTGCCGCATCCGTAGGCGATGAACGCCCCAAATCATCAGCATCGCAGCGGCGATGCATAGCGCGCGGAACCAGATGGTCTGGAACCACGCCGGCACGATACTGAAGTCAAGTGTTGCCCCCTGCTCGTTCCAGAGCCCGTCGTTATTGCAGGCGATCACACGAAAACGGTACTTGCCTGGCGCAAGCCTGGTATAGAACGCCTCGCGACGCCCGCCCGCCTCCTGCCAGTCGCTATCGATTCCTTCCAATTTGTAGCGAAATCGAACTCGTGAAGGCACCGAAAGGCTCAGAGCCGTGTAGGCGATCTTGAAATTTGCGGGTCGAGCAGGGAGCACCAGACTCGCCCCCGGCATGTGACGACCACACCTTCGTTCCGGGAATCCGTCTAACCATCAACCGACAAACCCCGCAACAACTGCTCAAGAACGTGAGCGTCGAGACCCTCGTCAAGCACTATCAGGAGCACGAACTGCCGGACGTTTTTTCAAAGCAGAAGCCGGCGACTGGAAGCTCAGACGAGCACCACAAGTCCTACTCCACGCAGTATGCCTACGACATTTACTTGAAAAAGTGGGTGCTTCCACGCTGGCGGTCTTACCGTCTTTCCGAGGTGAAAGCGGTGGATGTCGAAGCGTGGTTGAAAACAATGCCGTTGGCACGTGGGAGCCGGGCCAAAATCAGGAATCTGATGAGCGCCCTGTTTTCACATGCAATACGGTGGGAGTGGACGGACCGAAACCCGATCAAGAGCGTACGTCAAAGCGCGAAGCGAATGAGGACGCCCGATGTCCTGACGCCCGAAGAGATCATGGCACTGCTCAAAGAACTGCCAGAACCTCTTCGAACGGCGGCAGAACTCGACGCCTTCACTGGTTTGCGACGTGGCGAACTGATCGGCTTGCAATGGGAGGATGTGGACTTCGAGAACCTCGTAATCCATGTTCGCCGTTCAGTCGTGATGATGGTTCAGGGTGCTCCCAAGACGGAAGCCTCCGCCAAGGATGTACCACTCGACGCGGCTTTGGCAGAGTCGCTGCTAAAGCTGAGGCTGGTTGGTCCGTACAATCGAGAAACGGACTGGGTGTTTGCCTCGCCGACGATGAAAGGCAAACAACCGCTCTGGCCAGAAACTCTCTGGCGACGTTACGGACGACCGGCAGTGAAGGCGGCCAAGATCGAAAAACGGGTTGGGTTCCACACGTTCCGGCACACGTACACAACCTTGCTGACTCAGAACAACGAGGAAGTGAAGGTGGTGCAGGAGCTCCTACGTCATGCGAACAGTCGCATTACGCTGGATCTTTACGCTCAGGCGGGTATGCCGAACAAGAGACTGGCGCAGAGCAAACTTGTTCGGATGGTGCTCAACAAGGGAGAAGCACTGGCCTAACTGGACCAAATTGGACCATGACGCAAATTGCCAATTCCTTGCAAGTGCTTGAAAGAATTGGCGGGGACGACGGGACTCGAACCCGCGGCCTCTGCCGTGACAGAGTCGCTGGCCGATGTAACTTATTGGAACTTAACGGTACTGACAGCCCGTTCTTATTCCTCTAAGGGAACACAAGGGAACTCTTTGACCGGCTTATTGGACCCCGATCGGACCCAGATTGGCCCCGATGCAAAATGAATCCACCATGCTTTGCTCTTAAACGCCTCACGTCGCAAAGTGGCTGACGGGAAAACTCATGTTTTCAGGCTTGTGTGAGAAAGCGAGACAAGCTGGTAAGTGTCGGCTCAGCAAACTGAGCTTGCTATCATAGCCGCGTGTCCGGGGCCAAACTCTTCACTCTAGTCACCGTGTTCTTCCTCACGAGCGTGATCAGCGTCGTGACCGGGAGTACATCTCTCATTACCGTGCCTGTGATGATCGCCTTGGGCATTGAAGCCCACGTCGCGATTGCAACCAACATGTTGGCTTTGACTTTTATGAGCGTGGGCGGCTCCTTGCCATTCATGGGGAAAGGCGTACTAACCCGGAGCCGTTTGCTGCCCTCGATCGTTCTCACAATCATTGGTTCTGGTTTGGGTGCATTGCTATTGCTCACCGTACCGCTCAAGGCTTTGCAAATCACTATCGCCGTGGCCATGATTGGCGTGGCCGTATTCACCCTCCTGAACAAAAACTTGGGGCAGGCCAGTCATGATGTTCCCGCATCACGGTTTGGAGTAGTTGCTGGCTACGCGACTACGTTCCTTCTGGCAATCTACGGCGGCCTTTTCAGTGGTGGTTACGTCACTATGCTCACTGCCGCATTTGTTCTGCTGTTCGGTATGGCTCTTCTGCAAGCCGTTGCTACCACGAAGGTGATCAACGTATTTTCTTCGGGCGTCGCCACACTGATATTTGTTTGGCGCGGTATCGTCGATCTAAAGCTAGGCATCATTCTGGGCGGTTCCATGTTTCTGGGTGCGCTGCTGGGAGCCCGCATCGCCCTGTTCTTGAGCACGGTCTGGCTGCGACGAATATTCATTGCGGCAGTACTGGGCCTTGCCGTCAAACTGCTCTTGCCCGTGCATTAGGGATAACTCTTGTGTCCGGCGGCTTCTCAGCAATATTTGGAGGCGCGGGGCGGAATCGAACCGCCGATGAGGGTTTTGCAGACCCCTGCCTTGCCACTTGGCCACCGCGCCCCTTGTTACTCAGTTTTGGCCGACACTCTGCCTTACTTCAGCGTTCAGAATGATGGCTTGAGCAATCTCTTTCATCGGTCGCTTTTTCTGCTGGCTCTGGCGCTGCAAAGCCAGGAAGGCTTCGTGCTCGCTGAGTCCCAGTTCCCGCTGGAGAATGCCCTTGCCGCGCGCGACAAGCTTCCGTGTTTCCAATTCCATCAGCAGGTCAGAATTCTGGCTCTCCAAGCGCGAGATACCGATATCAGCGCCCAGCAGAGCTCCGACGCTGGACAGCAGCTTGACTTCTCGGAGGCTGTATCGGCGGGGTCGGCTGTGCTGCAACTTGATCACACCGACCAATTCCTTGCGGGCTAGCAACGGTACCGATACAAACGTCTCGCCAGGATCGGTTGACCATTGGTCAAAAAAACTCGCCTCGGAGTGCTCCTGGCTGTTGCTCGAAATGGCCAGTGGAACCCGATGTTCCGCCAGTAAGGCCGTGTAGCCCTTCCCGAGTGGGAGCTTGGCGTATTTCGGCTCTTCTTGATCCAAGTGCTTCCAAACCCAAAGCGCCAGTTCTGCGCCGTCCCGGACGTAGATGAAGCACCGGTCGCAATTCACCAGTGCAATGGCGAAGCTCACGGTGGCGGCCAGCGCCTCATCCAATGTATCGCCGCGGGCAATATGACTGCCGATTTCATATACCCATTCAACATCGGTTTCAATCTGCGTTTGTTTCGTATCCACGGTGGTTATCCTTATCCTGAGATTCCTTTCGGTTGTGGGCTCCGATTCGGCGAATCCGTACTCTGCCCCTTCGCCTATTGCGACTTGTCAGCTCCTGCAATTCCAATCTCCCTGGCGCGTTCGGGCCTTGGTGTGACCGCAGCAAACAGCGACTCGGCCTCACCGGCCGCTAAAGTTCGGTTTACGGTGAACAGCCAGAAATTCTCAAACCGATCTTGCTGGCATCTGGTTTGGAACAGACCCTGGGACTTATGCTCGGCGATGATCCAGTCCACGACGATCTGATAGGAAAGGGATTCCCGGTAACCGAAGCGAGTATTGCGATCGAACTGAAATTGCGGACTGGGTGAGTCTGTAGCAGTGAACGAATATCCGAGCACCGACGTGTAAGGCGCAGGATCCCTTCCGCCGGCCTGCGCGCCGAGTACGATCGGGCGTTGGCTTGCCGGCAACCGTTCAACAGCTTCTAGAGCGAGAATCGAAGCCGCTTTGTGTTCTCCATGAGTCTGTTCTGACGGCAGCAGCACAAAAACGAAATCGTAATGTCCCTTGCTTAATCGCTGTTGCAGGACACGCAGAATTCGCTCTTCATGCCAACTCCGGTGGAGGGATTCACCGGCGTCGAGCGTAAACCGGTCATCTTTCTCGTTCAGGAACCACTGGTGCTGAATGCCCAAGATTCTGCCAGCCCGTCGCGCCTCCTCTTTGCGGATACCAGGGAGTCGGGCTCTGCCAACTGCTTCATTCGTCAGGTCGATCCCGTAGTAAGGAACCGCCAGGGAGGAATATCGGTAGCCAGCTTCACCATCGGTGATAACTACTTGATCGACGGTCCCGAAGAGTTCTTTGCTGATTCGATAAACCGTGCCAGCCACTTCGTATTCGTCGTCCGGGTGAGCGACGACAAGCAGGACTCGAACAGGTTTTCGCGCCAGCTCCCTTGGCAACGCGCCATTCTGAGCCACGGTCGCGCTGGTCAATAGTGCAACCACGAGGAACGCTAGAAAGGGTTGGGGCTTCATGCAAAATATCCAGGAACAGCCAGGTCGATTGCGGTTGAAAAACACTCAAGCCAACTGGAAAGAAATAAAGATGGGTGTGCATCGACAGCGAAGTTGAACGCGATGGCGGATGGCAAGCACTTTGAAATCCGGCATTGGCAAGTATGTCTATTCATATGATAGCCTATATTGGCTTGCTGAGCAACGTCGTGTCAGCCTGCGAACACTCGGAGGCCTCGGAAGGCCTCGGGGCTTCCCAACACCCAAAGGATTCCTCATGCAGATCACTTCTAGCGCGAAACTGGCCTCTGCAACCGTACTAGCAATCTTTGCCATCACCCATTTGGCGTCGGGACAATCGGTAGAGGGCACGTGGGACGCGACCGTCACCGTGAACAATGTTTCCGTTCCCTTCCGGATCGAAATCGACGGCACCGGAGCGGACGTTCATAGCTACTTCTTTAACGGCGACGACCGAGTCAACTCGTCAAACAGTGGAACATTCCAGAATGGCTCTCTGGTGCTGACTTTCGACAGTTATGCCACGAAGCTGGAAGCGACTCTTAACGATGGGGTACTGAGTGGAACGTACGGCGGCTCTGGCAGTGCCTATGCGTTCCAAGCAAAGCGGCACGAACCATCCCTCGCTGCAAGCGGCGACCAACATGCACCTGATATCTCCGGGCTTTGGGAAATTCAAGTCAAGAGCCCGAAGGGCGAGTCGGCGTGGCACTTCGTCGTGAGCCAGACAGGCGCGAAGATCGATGCAGCAATTCTGCGGGTCGATGGCGACACGGGAACCCTCTCGGGCAATTTCAAGGACGGCAAGTTCTTCCTCAGTCATTTCACCGGAGAGCGGCCGTTTTATGTGGAAGTGACGCCGCAATCCGACGGTAGCCTGCAATTGCAGATCGCCAGCTTTCATGACACACAAACCCTGATAGCGCTGCGGCCGGCGGAGGCACGAGCCAGAGATCTTGCTCCACCCGACGACCCAACACAGCACACAAAGGTGAAAGATGCGAGCCAGCCGTTGCGCTTCAGCTTTCCGGATGTGACCGGCCGCATCGTCTCCAGCACGGACGAACAATTCCAAGGCAAGGTGGTGCTCGTCAATGTCACCGGGAGTTGGTGCCCGAACTGCCACGACGAAGCCCCTTTTCTCGACGAACTCTACCGGAAGTATCACGGTCTGGGACTCGAGATTGTCGCTCTGGATTTCGAACCGGCAGAGCAACTAAAAAGCCTCGCGCGAGTCCGCGCGTTCATCAAGCGCTATGGAATCGAATACACTTACCTGATCGCCGGAGAACCAAGCCAGCTGAACGAGAAGATTCCACAGGCAGAAAACCTGAATGCTTGGCCCACGACATTCTTCATTGGCCGAAATGGCCTGGTGCGTTCGATCCACACTGGTTTCACCAGCCATGCGAGTGGCGAACTCGATTCACGTTTGAAGGGCAATGTGCGCAGCGAGATTGCCCAGTTGATTTCGGAGAATGTTCATGTTGCAAAGGTTGGGAACTGAGAACTCGGAGTTTGCTTCCCTTAATCAGAGAGAGCGTCGACCTGTCGCCCGCACTTTTTGTATCTTCAGACATTGCAGGATTTCGAGAGGCAGAATGTGCGTTCATCCTTCCAGGAGTCAATCATGATAAGCCGTAGAAGCTTCCTTTTATCCGCCGCAGCCGCTGCTGGTGTCGCTGTTGCACAACCAGTTCTGGGAAAGGTGGCCGGCCGAGAACCGTTCACCCGCAAAGAACGCGTAGACCGGGCACTGGCAGGGCAGGATGTAGACCGTCCCCCATTCACGCATTGGCATCACTTCGGACCTCAGACTCCCGAAGAGCACGCCAAGGCCACACTTGATTATCACTGGAAGTACAAGACGGACATCGTGAAGGTGATGAGCGATTATCCGTATCCAAAGCCCGAAGTCAACTGGTATGAGCTGAAGGTTCTAGACAATCCCTTCCCCGACCAGATTCGTGCCTTGGAACTGATCCGTGACGGACTGCATGGCGACGCGTATATTCTCGAAACTGCATTCAATCCCTGGCAGGTCGCGGTCAAACTTTCGTCGAAGGAGGAGGTCGTTCGCCTCCAGCAGGAGAACCCGCAGCGACTGCTCGACGCCCTTGATGTACTGACGCAATCGCACATTAACCACGCCAAGCGCGCCTTTGCTGCGGGCGCTTCGGGAGTTCTCTTTTCGATTGCGAACGCCAACCGGGCGGAGCTCTCACCGGCAGACTATGCCAAATTCAGCGCGCCGTTTGACAAGCGTTTCTTTGCGGCGACCGCCAGCGCCAAGCTGAACTTTTTACATTTGCACTGGGAGAATGAATATGTTGAACAGTTTGTTGACTTCCAGGCCCCGGTCGTCAACTGGTCCGTCCAGTCCAGCGGCGTGTCGGTCAGCACTGTGCGCAGCAAGTTCTCGCAGACAATCGCCACTGGAATCGATGAGAAGAATTACAAGGATCTCTCCTCGGAGCAGATTCGCAACCAATGGCAGACCGCCAGGAATATCGCTGGCAGCAAGTTCATTCTGACGCCGGGATGCTCAGTCCCCAATGACAGCACCGACGAGGAACTGTCTCGACTTCCTCAGGTTGTCGGAGCGTGAGCACTGCACGAGCAATCAATGCGGCAGTTTCGACCTCAGAACTCCGTGCAGCCACGTTCCAGTCAGGGCGAACACAATAGCGTTCCTGTCTGCTCACTTAGCATCTACCCGGCGCGAGTGCTCATTTATGGTGATTTGGATCACAGACGATATACTAGTACCCTACTAGTCTTAGTTGGGTTTGCAAAGGTATCTGCCGAATTCCGATCCTTGGAGAACACTCGACCATGAAGATCGCAAGTGACGTCACAGAACTGATTGGTAATACGCCGCTCGTGCGGCTCAACAAGGTAACAGACGGCTGCGCTGCCCAAGTTGTGGCGAAACTGGAGAGTTCGAATCCTTGCGCCAGCGTAAAGGATCGCATTGGCGTCAGCATGATAACCGAGGCCGAACGAGCCGGGAGGATTCACCCTGGCAAAACCGTGCTCATCGAGCCGACCAGTGGTAACACAGGCATCGGACTGGCTTTTGTTGCCGCGGTAAAAGGATACAAGCTCATTTTGACGATGCCCGAAACCATGAGTCTGGAACGGCGCGTCCTGCTACTTGCCTTCGGCGCGGAAATTGTCCTTACCCCAGGGCCGAACGGTATGAAGGGTGCTGTCGCCAAAGCTGAGGAACTTCTCGCCAAAACCACAAATGGTTTCATGCTGCAGCAGTTCGACAATCCGGACAATCCCAAGATTCACTTCGAGACCACCGGCCCGGAGATTTGGAACGACACGGAGGGGCGCGCTGACACCTTAATCTCTGGCATCGGCACGGGCGGGACCATCACCGGCGTCTGCCAATACATCAAACCGAAGAAGCCCTCATTTAAGGCCGTCGCGGTCGAACCAGCGGAGAGCCCCGTCCTCTCTGGCGGTAAGCCTTCGCCCCACAAGATACAGGGCATCGGCGCCGGGTTTGTGCCGAGTATTCTGCGCCGGGACTATATCGATGAGATTGTCACGGTGACAAACGACGAAGCCATCAACATGGCGCGCCGACTAGCGAAGGAAGAAGGTCTGTTAGTGGGCATTTCGTCGGGAGCCGCCGTGGTGGCCGCCCTGAAAGTCGCGAGTCGAATAGAAAATGCGGGCAAGCTGATCGTGGTGGTCCTGCCGGATTTTGGAGAGCGCTACCTGACAAGTATTCTCTTTGACTCACTCAGGAATCAGGCGCTGCAGATTCCGACTTCGGCACTCGCGGGATGACGCATGTTTCATCGCGGAAGGAAAGCGCGAGGAAACGCGCTTCGGCTTCGATGCGCAGATTAGGACTTGCGATGTCCCCGACCAGCCTGCAGCCGCAGTAGCGTGGCGACCAGCGCATCGACCTCTTCGCGAGTGTTGTAGAGCGCCAGTGAAGGGCGGACGGTGCTCTCGACGCCCATGCGGCGCAGGATAGGCTGAGCACAGTGGTGCCCGGAACGCACCGCGATGCCTTCTTGGTTCAGGGCAGCGCCTACGTCCTCAGTGCGGACATCATCGAGCACGAACGACAGCACGCCTGCCTTCTCACGCGCGGTCCCGATCAGCCGCAGACCGGGGACAGTTAGAAGCCCCTCGGTCGCATAAATCAGCAATTCATGCTCGTAGGCGGAGATGCTTTCCATCCCGATCTGATCTACATAATCGAGAGCTGCACCCAGTCCCACGGCATCGGCAATGTTGCCGGTGCCGGCCTCAAAGCGCCCTGGGGCTGTCTGGTAAGTAGTCTTCTCGAAGGTAACATCCACGATCATATTGCCGCCACCGTGCCAGGGTGGCATCGTGTCGAGCAATTCCAACTTTCCATAAACAGCACCAATGCCGGTAGGAGCGAAAATCTTGTGCCCGGAGAAAACGTAGAAGTCGCAGTCGAGGGCCTGTACGTCCGCGCGCATGTGAGAGACAGCCTGTGCGCCATCGACCAATACGCGCGCGCCGTGACGGTGGGCCATCTCTACCATCTCGCGCGCTGGTGTGATCGTTCCGAGCGCGTTCGACACCTGGCTGAACGAAACAATCCGTGTGCGTGGGCCTAGCAGTTTCTCGTATTCTTCGAGAATCACTTCGCCGCGGTCGTTGACCGGCGCCACTCGCAAGCGGGCGCCCTTCTCTGAACACAATTGCTGCCAGGGCACGATGTTGGCGTGGTGTTCGAGCCAGGTGATTACCACTTCGTCGTCCTTCTGCACATTGCGGCGGCCCCACGCTTGGGCGACGAGGTTGATTCCTTCGGTTGTACCTCGGACGAAAATGATCTCACGGGTTGAAGAAGCGTTCAGGAAGCGGCGCGTCTTTTCGCGTGCGCTCTCATAGGCGTCGGTAGCTCGGGCAGCGAGCGTGTGGGCAGCGCGGTGAATGTTGGAGTTCTCGTGCTGATAGAAATACGACAAACGGTCGATTACCGCGTTCGGCTTCTGGGTGGTAGCGGCGTTGTCGAGCCAGATCAACTGCCGACCGTGGACCCGCTCTTGCAGGATCGGAAAATCCTGGCGAATCAATCGCGGGTCGAGCGGACGCTTGGCGACGCCAAGCTCCCCTGGGGCTAGATCGGGACGGAACTCGAACGATTCGACGCCCTTTGGCAAAGACGTGGACTGTTTCGGTGTTCCTTCCTCATGGGAAGTTTCGCGGGGGACACTGGCGACCGCGGGCTGCGGAACACCAGGGGGCGTCGTGGCTGCGGATGTACCAGGGAGCGCAGAGGACAGCTCGCGAAGATCGGTTTCAGTTGGAGGCCGCGTCGGCACTGACGAAGGCAGAACTGGAACGCCTGGGGGAGACTGCACACCGGGCACGCCAGGGAAAGAAAACATCTCAGTGATGGGGGAAAATGTTGGCGCGATTTTCCCGTACGCAGCTCGTCCCTCATCCGCCAAATCAGCAGCGTTTTCCTGAAGCACAGGCGATTGAACGGCATTGGGGATCGCAGGAATCGACTCGGGCGCTTTCGCAGAAGACGGGACGTCAAGCGAGGCCGGGGCCGCCTGTGTACTCGGTTGCGACACAATCGTTTCGGGAACACCTGGGGCCGACGCACCCGGAACACGGGGGAAAGAAAAAAGTTCATTCGAAAAATTGGGAGCAGTCGCCCATGGATCCGTCCTGGGCCCGCCGCCCGAAGTGCCTGGCGTCTGATATGGCGTCGGAGCGATCGGGACGCTCGGGACAGATGCCGTCGCGGCCGCCGGTGAAGACGGGGCCGCCGCCAGATCCGACCCGCTCGGCGGAGCGGTCGGCGGTGACGAAGGAATTGCCGGGACGCCGGGAAAAGAAAACATCTCCAGGGCAGGTGGAAACTGAGGGGCAGCGGCCCAGGGTCCGGCCCTCTCTCCTTCAAGTGAAGATGACGAGGGGCTGGGTATCGCGGATGGGGAAGCGGGAGTTGGAACTTGGGGCACGAGTGCCACCGCGCCAGCCAATGAAGCGGCAATCGCCCGGAAATCGGCCTCATTCCGCACGCCTATGGGCACCGCCGAGGGCATGTCTGGAAGCCCTGGAACAGAGCCCGAGTTTGGCACACCTGGAAAAGAGAACATCTCACGCGGATAATCCGGGACGGAAGTTCGCGGAATGGATCCCGAAGGCGCGCGCAGATCGACCTCATTGGGCGAGGCTACTGGCACGCTTGCGCTGGGCAGCGCCGCGAAAAACTCATTCGCGAGCCGCGCAAGCACTGCCGGATCGGGGAGTGCTGCTGCGAAGAGCGACGCACCCACGAACTTCTGCGCACCCTCTTCATGTGCGGGAGGCGAAGCCAGCGAGTCGGCCTCGAAGCGATCACTTGTACTCGTGGTATTGGTCGACATTCACGTTCTCCAGTACCCCGATGGCGTCTTCCGTCAGGACTGCAATGGAGCAGTAGAGCGAAATCAGGTACGAGGCGATCGCCTTGTGATTAATGCCCATGAACCGAACGGACAAGCTGGGCGAAACCTCGCCTGGCAGCCCAGGTTGGAACAGACCGATGACCCCCTGCTTCTTTTCGCCTGTTCGTAACAGGAGGATGCTGGTTTTCTCACTCTTGATTGCCAGCTTATCGGAGGGCACCAATGGGATGCCGCGCCAAGTCAAGAACTGCGAGCCAAACAGATTCACCGTGGGTGGGGGAACGCCGCGGCGCGTGCACTCGCGTCCGAACGCGGCGATCGCCCGCGGATGCGCAAGGAAAAAACATGGCTCTTTCCACACCTTGGCGATCAGTTCGTCGAGGTCGTCCGGCGTGGGTGCTCCCTTTCTTGTCTTAACCTTGAGCTCCGGAGCAACGTTATGGATCAAGCCGTATTCTGTATTGTTAACCAGTTCGTTCTCCTGCCGTTCTTTGACCTTCTCGATCATGAGACGCAGTTGCTCTCGGATCTGGTCGTGCGGGCTGCGGTACAAATCCGAAATGCGGGTCTGCACATCGAGAACCGTGGTCACCGCGTTGAGCGTGTACTCCCGCGGCTTTTCTTCATAGTCGACATAAATCTCTGGCAGATCGATTTCTTCGTCGGGGCTGCACTCAATCGTCCGAGTGCCCGGGCGTGTGACTTTCACTTTGTTGACGCGATAGGTGCCGGCTTCAACGGGCACCCACGACAGGAAGGTGACCAGCCAGCGGGGCGTGATCGCCTCCATCATCGGGACTGTTTTGGTGACATTCGCAAGCTGGCGGGCCTGCTGCTCGCTCAGCGTATGACGGACTTCGGCTTTCTCAGGCATGGATTAGCTCCTCAGTAGCAAAAGGGGAATGATTGTCGAATGCGATAAACAGAGAATTGTGGAGTTCAGTTGCGCAGAGGCAACGTCGCATAACTTGCGAACGGTAGATGTTGTCGACGGGATTGTCTGTGACTCGCATCACTGCGTTCTGAGACTTGATCTGCCTCATTGTGCGAAACGTAAGAAATCAGACACACTATCTCGCTGCGTGCAGAATTCCTGATGAGATGTAACGCTTCCGGAGGCTAATGTCAAGTTAACACATCGCCATTGTGGGAAATATGGGATCAACGAGAACGTCGGAATCGACTGCTCACGCCGGTTGGGCGTGATTTGGAAGTGCACGATCACGCGCCCGCTGTGGAAGCTTGCGCTCGATAGAACTTCTTCTTCGCGCGGGAGCGGATCTCGTCGAGCTCCGCGTGAAGCCTTCTGATTTCCGCATCCAGTTCGATGAAACTCAAGCACGGGGCCGTAATCAGCTTATCAGCCCCGATGCCGCCGTAATCGTGACCGGCGTTTGCTTTCACGCAGACACAGGCGGAGGGCTCCTTCGTAGATGGATCCCTCTCCAAGTACAAGAGATCGAGACTTGAGGTTTCCATGATGCGCTGATTATCCCACAATTCTTGGGCAAGGCCACAGCATAGCCTCAAAGGGTCGGTAACCTCCCAGGAACACTCCACCTAAACGCCGAGTGTGGTGGTCTTGGGATTCTCAAGATCACATCGAGTGAGGGCGTAAATTACTGATGCCACGCGCTGTTCCGTGCGGCGAAATGTGAAAGCGATTGCGCTCTCCAGACAGGGAATGCGCCCGGGGACCGGGCGATGGCTGCTAACGCAACCTCTTGCAGCAAAGCCCTTCCGCCCGAGAATCGGCCAAAGGCTTGCTACCATTAAGAAATAATGTCTATTATACTGCTAGGGATTAATGGGGCCTTTACTTGTGAGTGACCGGCAATTCGACATTTTGATCATTGGTGGTGGGTTCAGCGGGACGATGCTCGCTGTGCACCTGCTACAGGACACGGACTTGTCCATTGCCGTCATCGACCGGGGGACCCTGCCCGGACGAGGCCTCGCTTACGGCAGCCCGCATCAATTTCATCTCCTCAACGTGCCCGCCGGGGAGATGAGCGCATGGCCCGACGCACCCGATGATTTTCTACGCTGGGCAAGAACTCACTACGATGCTTCGTTGCAGGCGCGTAGTTTCCCACCCCGCTCCGTCTACGGCGCTTACGTGGGCAGCTTGCTGGAAGCGACTCTGGACGAGTTTGGTAAGGAGCGTTTTCAGTGGATTCGGGACGAAGCACGTTCGCTCCACCGCCGGAAAGGCAGACTCGCAGTCCAAACCAACCTAGGCACCGAACTGCTGGCAAGCGTCGTAGTGCTGGCGACAGGAAATTTTCCGCCCGCTAATCCTAAACTGCCCGGGCTCACAACTTCCGCCTCGTTGTATTTTCAGTTTGCCTGGGCCAAGAATGTGCTGGAAGAGCTGCCCACAACCGGCAGCGTTTTGCTGCTGGGTTCGGGGCTCACCAGCGTCGACCTCATCATGGCACTCAAATCGAAAGGCTTCCGTGGAGTGATTCACGTGCTTTCGCACAAGGGACTGTTTCCTCGCCCACGTCGCCAACAACGTCCGGATGAACCGTGGCCGATATTTTGGGATGAAACATCTCCTCGAACCGTGCGCGGTTTGCTGCGGGTGATTCGCAGCCAGGTACGAGCCGCTGCCGCCCAGGGCATCAACTGGCGAGCGGTGATTGATAGCCTCCGGCCGGTGACGCAGGAAATGTGGCGCTCTTTACCGATTGAAGAACAGCGCCGATTCGTGCGCCACGTCCGAGCCTATTGGGATGTGCATCGTCACCGCGTCGCACCGGAAATTGCTGACTTGCTTGACGACATGCGGAGCGACGGCTTAGTGCGTTTGCATACGGGAACGGTTACCCAATATTCCGAGAGCGATCACAGGGCTGAAGTCCGTTACCGGGACCGGGAAAGTCGAACCGTGAAGACGGTGCGGGTGGATCGTGTAATCAATTGCTCCGGTTCCGAAACAGATTGCCGACGCATCGATGAATCGTTTATTACCAGCCTGGTAGTGCAGGGATTCGCCCGTCCCGACCGTCTTTTCCTTGGCGTAGATGTCAACGAGCACGGAGCGCTGATTGATTACAAGGGCATGCCTTCGCATCGACTGTACGCGATCGGACCAGTGCGCAAAGGCTGCTTTTGGGAAACCACTGCCGTCCCTGAGATTCGCACCCAAGCCGCCACTCTGGCAGAACATCTAGCGGACATTTTCCAGCGAAGCAACCCTCGTTCCGGACGTGTGCTCAAGACTGCCTAGCTGAAAGGATGGCGACAGCAGGGACGCTAGTGCGGGATTTTCGATCTCAGAGGACCGTACAGCCAGGTTCCAGCCAGGGCGCTGATGATCGCGACGATCATCACGGTGACGCCACTGCCTACGAGCGCGAAGAGCGGTCCCGGACAAGCTCCGGTGAGCGGTCCATGAGTCCTTCCGATGTGATGGGATCTTTCTCCAGAGTCTTCAAGCCAGCGATGAAGTCTGTTACGCGTGATTTCGAGGGATGCACATTCACCGTTCGACTCATTTTCGATTTCTCCATCAGCGGGGCTACTGCGGACCGCAACTGAATGTTTCGCGTTATGACGGCCCGATGTGAAGGCTGGAAATGTCTTCCAGATACACTCCAGTGCTGTGCGCGCCCGGAGCGGAATCCCGGGTCGATGTGAAGATGAGCCAATGGCCATCCGGGGAAATAGACGGGTAGCCACCGAACGCATCGTTGTAGGTCAGGCGCACCTGCTCATCGCTGTTCAGATCGCCAAGGAATATTTCAAAGTTGTGGGGAGGCAGGACTTTTACGAAGACATAATGATGACCATCGGGCGCCGGGAAGGGCGACCAGTTGGTGCCATCGTCGTGGGTAAGCTGGCGCAGTCCGGTGCCGTCTTCGTTGATGGTGAACAGAACCATGGGCAGAGGGCTTTTGCGGGCGACGGCATCGGCCGTACGCCAGGCGCGAAAGATGATGGTTTTGCTATCACGAAATACGAAGGCGCCGCCTGGCTGCCAGCCGTCGAGGTGAGTGATCTGGACCGGATCGCTGCCATCAGGGTTCATCTTCCAGAGTTCCATTTTTCCCGAGCGCTGGCTGCCGAACAGAATCCACTTCCCATTGGGAGCGAGCGAGACCTCGGCGTCGTAAACCAGATTGTTGGTAAGACGCTTTACCTCGCTGCCATCAAGGTTCGAGGTATAGAGTTCAGAGCCCTGGGGATAGTCATTGGGATCGGAGTAGTTCGACTTGGGCAGATCTAAATGGTCGCGCGTGGAAGTCCAAATGATTCGCTTGCCATCCGGAAAGAAAAAGGAGCAGGCGTCGTCGCCGTGATCGTTGATGCGGCGAATCTCCGTGCCGTCGATCGCGAGCGTGTAAACGTGGTAGCTGGTGTCGCCTTCCTGTTTGGCGTTTCCGATGATGTGGCGGCCATCGGGAGCGAAGTAGAATTCGGCGCCGGGGCCAAGATTCGGAATGCGATGCACGGGGAACTCTTGGCCACCGGTCGCCGCGGGAGCGGACGGTGTTTGGGCGACAACCGCCGGGGCGATGAGTATCGTGAGAGCCAGTGCGAACCATCGTGATGGTGAGAAGCGTTGGTGTCTGTCGTCATTCATAGATCGAGGTGCATTGTTTCGTTTCATTTGGTCTTTCTCTTTCAAAGGCGCCCTTTCCAATCCGCGCTAGAACTGCAGTTTGAGGGCTACTTGCACGTTAAATGGTTCTCCGGGCCCGATGCCTGGCAAGCCAAACTGCTCGCCATTAGTGGAAGTGATGGGTAGCGTGAAGGGCGCCCCGGGCCCGGCGGGAATCAAGAGATTCGCACCCAAGAAAGTCGGATTCCCAAGGTTGGCGCGATTAAAAATGTTGAAGAGCTCGAACCGTAATTGCGCTTGCACGCGTTCGGTGATCGCGGTCGACTTGTCGAAGGAAAGGTCTACGTCCTTGAAGTTCGGACCGAAGAGTTGATTGCGGCGGAAGGTTCCGAACGAACCGGGATTGGGGAACGCGAAGGCGTTCGGATTGAACCAGTAGACACCGCTGCTGGTGACGTCATGAGAAACGCCCGAGTAGGGATTGCCGACGAGCACGGGGCGGTCCAGGTTCTCGCCGGTGCCGCTCCAATCGCCGATGGCATCCAGATCGAAGGGCAAGCCGCTGCGGAGGCTGAGCGTCGAATTGACCGTCCAGCCGTGAGTGAGCCATTTCGGACCGTGCGAGCCTGGAATGTTGTATTGCACGAATGCAGTGAAGTTATGGCGACTGTCGAAATCGCTGTTGCCGTAATCGGCGTTCGGGTTGGTGCTGTCCTGCGGAGCGCCGCCGAAGCTCGAGATATCGAGCGTGTGCGCCCAGGTGTAGTGAAACTGCGACACCACGCCGTGCCAGTTCGAGGTGCGCAACGAAGCCTGGAGAGAGTTGTAGTTGGAGTTTGCGCGCGTTTGCATTTCGTCAATGACGCCGTAGCTTGGATACTTCGCATAGTACGGGCGCGTGATGTTGTTGCCATTCTGATCAAAATCCGCCGGATTGAAGTCGCTGCCGAGCGCGGATTGGTTCAGATCGATCAGTTCGAGCAGGTGGCGGCTTTGGCTGCCAACGTATCCGACTTGCAAAACCGCTGATTTTCCCAACCCCTGCTGGACGTTCAGGTTGAAGTTGTAGGTATAGGGAGTATGGAAGCGCTGACTTACCGAGTACAAGTTGGCGAAGCCGCCGGCGCTGGCTTGAGCAAAGATCGGCGACCCGTTTGAGGGGAGCAGAGTTCCCGGCGGAAGTGAAACGCTGACTGCCGGATTGGCGCCGATCGGGTTTTCCTGGACGCCGTTCGGTCCGCCGTTGAAGACGAAGCTGTTACCCAGAAACGGCGACACGTTGACCGTGTCGTAGTAGACCCCAAACGCCCCCCGGATGACGAAATCGTGACGGAATGTCGGTTGATATGCAAACCCGACGCGCGGTGCAAAATTGCGCCATTGCTGCGGGTAAAGCGAACCGATGCCCGAGCCCACCAGAACCAAACCCTGGTTCGGAAGGAACGTCGAAAGGTCCTGCTTGCCGTCGTGGATGGGCCCGATGTAGTCGTAGCGCAGGCCGAGATTCAGATTTAGCCGCGGAGCGACCTGCCAGTTGTCTTGGGTAAACAGTGAAAAGCTGTTCTGGAAGACCTTGCGTGCAGGATTCCCCTGCACGATGCTCGCGGTGTAAACCTCACCTTCCAGGAAGTCGGCGAGCGCCCCAACATTCCCATCCGTGATCAGCGGCGAATTCGCCCAAGGATCGGAAGTCAGCTGCTGATAACTGAATGCACCGCGTTGTCCGGTGTGTTGGTTGTCATAAACCTGCCCGCGTCGTATCTCGCCGCCGAAGCGCAATTGGTGCTTTCCCACAATGTATGACACTGCCTCGGTGATATGGCCGGTAATGTCTTCGCGTCCGGAGCTGGGCGTCGGACCAATCGGGTCGAAACTTCCGATGGTGATGTTTGGAGCCCCAGAGAGCGCCGGGTTGGTCACACCCGTGTTGAAGCCCAGCGCGACAGGATTGTAGCTGTGGTTCGCGTCCGCAAAGGTTTGGTGAAAGTAGTTCAAGCCGAAGGTGAACTGGCTGGTCAGCCGCGGAGAAAAGATGACGTTGTCCACCAGCGCCCAGTTCTCGGCATGCATCGGCGCCCGCTCGAAATAGGGCGTCAGGTAGGAACTCGTGGGAGCCGTCTGCGTTCCATCTCCCACGAACGCACTCAGCGACAGGTGATGGCTCGCAGTGAAGGAATGGTCAAACTTGATGATCCCGTTGTTGCTGTCACCATTCTCGTGGCCGGGGTTGAAATAATTATCCAGGATCGCGGGGCCGGTAAGAGCGTTTGCTGGCCACAGGTTCTGTAACAGCGTGAGCGAGACAGGATTTACCGCGATGGGGGAATAGTTGCCATACTTGCCGCCGGGATTGTTGAGCACGTCTTCCGCAGCAGCCTGGTAGGCGAGAGAGGGCTCGGTCACATGCTCAGGCAATCCGATGAGGAAGCTCTGGCGTTCAAAGGAGGCATAGTAGAATGTCGAGTTCTTGCGGATCGGGCCTCCGAGACTGAGGCCGTACTGCTGGTTGCGAATCTCTTGCTTTTCTGACCCGCTGGCAGCAAAAGGAGATACGACAGCCAGAGCTTCGTTGCGATTGAAGTAGTAGGCAGTACCGTGAATCTGATTCGTGCCCGACTTCAGCAAGATGTTGGCAACGCCTCCCGGATTTCGTCCCGCCTCCGCACTGCCCTGAGTGACGAGCGAGAATTCCTGCACTGAATCAAGCGGGAGCAGCACCCCGGGTATGCCATACACTCCGCCCTGATTGACGGCGGAAGTATTGTTCCAAAGATCGTTGTTGTCGGCGCCCTCGATTTGCCAGTTGATCTGGTCCCCCTGTGTCCCGTTGATAGCGCCGAGGAAGCCGACGGTATAACCCGCGTATCCGGGACTGAAAGATAGCAACTGGGTGAAGTCACGGCCGTTGAGAGGAATAGCCTCGACGGTCGAGTCATCCAGCACATTCGTCTGCGTCACTGTCGACGTCTCCACGGCTAAGCCGTTGGAACTCACGTCCGCGCTGCCCTGGGAGGTAGCGATTTCCAGGTGCACGGGCAGGCTGCGCACTACTCCGGCCTCGATGGGAATGTGAGGCGCGACAGCGTCGCGGAAGCCGTCCTTATGCGTGGACACGGAATAGGCGCCGATGGGGAGATCGGGCAGGGAGAAGTCACCGGCAGAGGTCGAAGTCGTGGAATAGACCAATCCGGTCGAATCGCTCTGCGCTCTTACCCCGACCCCGGCGACGACGGCGCCGGTCGGGTCGAACACCGTCCCGCGGATCCCGCCGCGAAAGGTTTGAGCGTGAGTTATGTTCCCGATGGAGAGCAGTGCGAACAGAACAGCTACGGACCCGATGCGATGGCGCGCCATGTCTTGTTTTCGCCCCTTATGGAAGTATGTCTATTATATTAATCGACATCATAGCCTTGCAAGTCTTTTTTGTTCGATCGATTTTGCGTATGTGCATTTTCGTGCACACGTCTCCGAGCGCAATGAACGATGAGAGTGCAGGGCGATGATCGCCTAGTGCGGCAACTGCGGGCGGAGCACGCCGTAGAGCCAGGTGCCGGCCAACGCACTCAGGATGGCTGCTGCCATGACGGTGACACCATTGCCGACCAAGGCGAAAAGCGGGCCGGGGCACGCTCCAGTGAGTGCCCAGCCGAGCCCAAACATTGTTCCGCCGACCGCATAGCGCACACCGTAGCCGAGAGTTTTTGGCGGAACGTAGACGGGTTCACCACAGATTGTTCTGGCGCCCAGCGCCCGCAAAACCGCCAGGGAGGCTGCCGCGACCACAATCGCCGAGACGATGATTTCGTACATGCGAGGAGATTGGAAGCGGAACATTTCCTGGATTCGGAACCAAGAAACAACCTCGGACTTCGTCAGTACGATACCAAAGCCAATGCCGAGCAGAAGGTACGCCAGCAAGCCGATTCCAGACTGCCTTTGACCCTGCCGGGGTGTTTGCTCGGTTGTAGATTTGTTGGACATTGCTCTCACAAGAACAGCGGAAGAAGAAAATGAGTTGCGATAAGACCACCGGCGAAGAAACCTACCACCGCGATCAATGACGATAGCTGCAGGTCAGCAAGGCCGGAGATGGCGTGACCGGAAGTGCAACCTCCGGCATAGGCGGTCCCGAACCCGACCAATACTCCGCCCAAGACCACCGAGACAAATCCTTTGAGTGTGAGCAACGCAGACCACGCGAATATTTCGCGCGGCGCCAGTCCGGAGAAATCGTGGATGCTCAGTTTCGTCAGCGCGATCCTGGTCTGCTCCGAGATTGCGATGTTCTGCGAACCTCCCCAGTGCGAAGCGAGGAAGCCTCCCACCAAGATGCCGACGACGAAAAAGAGATTCCAAAGGCCGGTTCGCTTCCAGTCGTAACGAAAGTAATCAAGCTTGCTGGGCAGGACAGCCGAACACAGATGCCTCAGGCTACTCGACACTCCAAACACCTTGTTATCCACGATTAATAACGCGGGCACGAACAAACCAATCACCGGCCCGGCCACATACCATGGCCAGGGGCCGGAAAAGGAAACGAACGTCGAGATTACGTTGCCGATCATTTGCCTTCGCGATCACCGTTCCAATACTACCTGCCCCACCCAAAGCTGATGCCGACCGAGTCCTGATACATGTGTAGGTTCGCGTTGGCACCCGGGATCGGAATCGAGTTCACGCCATTCACCGTCTTTTTGAAAGCGTGCTGATAAGCGACGTTGATCTCTTTACCGTTGCTTAGCCCCCACGTCAGTCCAGCAGTTAGATGATTCTGCACCACAGCGGGCGCGAGCAGGTTGAAGAAAGTCTGAGTAGCGTCAAAGGGCAATCCCGAGTGGTTGTAGCCGCCGCGCAGCGTGAGTGCGGAACTGGCTTTGAAATTGATTCCTGTCTTTATCGCCGTGATGTCATGCCATCCGAAGCCGGGGCCGTTGTTGGCGCCCAATTGAGCCTGGTTCGAGTCGAGATTCGCAATCGATTTCACCTGTCCGTAGAGAATACGCTCGACATCGAAGGCGACGGTCGCCTTGGGATGGACCTTCACCGCGACGCCGCCGGCAAAGTTGGCGGGAATGTCGAATCCGCCTTGCTCGGCGAACAGCCCTTTGTATTTGTCGAACTTCTGCATGTAGGTACGGCTCTGGTACGTTGCACCAACGCTCAGATACTGACTGATGGTTCCCAACCATCCCACACGGAACCCTGCGCCATAGGAGGCGTTGTAACCGCGATTGGTGACGTCGCCAGGAGAACTGGAAGCGACAGGGTTGTCGAAGTTCTGCAGACCACCAGCGGAGAATCTCTGCCACCCCACATTCAGCGAGGCACCGAAGGCATTGTGCGAGTTCGCCTTGAACGCCACCGTCGGGGCTACGAACAACTGCTCAAGATCGACTCCCGCTCGGGTGCTACCTAGGAGGGGAATCGGAGTGGTGTAGGAGGTGTTCATTCCGCCGTTGCCGTAGATCGAAACGCCGAGAGACAAGTTGGGATTGACCAGATGGTTGTAGCCAATCTCGGGAATGAAGTAATTCTTGTGCCGGCTGGCATCGTAAGGGCCGTCCGCGAATCCGGTTCCGGTGATCGTTGCGCCCCGAATGGGACGGAAATAAGTCATTCCGAAGTCAAAGCGGTTTCCGACAAAAACCATACCCGCTGGATTGGTCGCAGCCGCCAGGCTGTCTTGGGGAAAAGCAAGACCAGCGCCTCCCCACCCTTGCTGCTTAATGCCGTAGCCCGTCGAAAAGTAGCCGTCGGTAGCAGAGGCGGGGATAGTGAGAAGCATGATAAGTGCCAGCAATTTCTTGCGGTCGAGATTCATGCGCGGGGAGCTCTCCTTCGATTGAGGTTTGCACATTACAAGTTTGTACATCGATATACTAGAGTATCATGGCGCGAATAGGCAACGCAGCTTAACCGCAAACGGGAAACACGGTATGTTCTTTAAACGGCGAGAGCCGACTCAGTCACGAACGGCAGTTGGGCTTTTTCCCAAGCGCTAAAACCACCTATCACGTTCGCCACGTTCCGAAATCCGGCGCGCTGTAGCAGACTGCAGGCAATCAGACTTCGATAGCCGCCTTTGCAAAGAACGGCGATCGGCACCTGGTGGTCAACCTCGGGCATTGAGTCTTTGAAGTCGTCAAGAGAGCGCCAGATCGCACCCTCGATGTGACCAGCTTCCCACTCCGGCTTGCGGCGCACGTCCAATACTTGAACCCTGTCATTCTGGAAACGATGGTTCAAGATTGGTGCATTAATCTGGCTCAACTCGGTCAGAGGCAGCCCGGCCGCGGTCCATCCCTCGACTCCATCTTTTAAGTAGCCGCGTGCGTCGTCGATTCCGACTCTGGCCAGCCGCGTTCGTGCTTCCGACAATTGCTCCTGTGACGCCGCAATCAGCACTGGCTGAGAAGATAAACCTAGAAGGCTCCCTGCCCAGAATGCGAATTCTCCAGAGAGCGGGATGCTGACTGCGCCGGGAACGTGCCCGGAAGCAAACTCATCACCCGGGCGGACATCCAGTGCGATCACTCCCTCGACAAGCAAGGACTGCAGTTCTTCGGGTGAAATTGGAGCGAGTGTGGAAAGTTCTGACAAGGAAGGCGCACCCGCTCGGTTGATCCGTGCATCCTGCGGAAAGTATTCCGGACGGGGCGGCAGGTTGGTGGTCAGTTGCCGAATGAACTCTTCCCTGCTGCCGATCTGCAGAGCGTAGTTAGTCAGCCGTTCGGTGCGGATCGTGGAGAAGCGCTCCGCGCGCATCTTGCGCCCGCATAGAGAACCGGCACCATGGGCGGGGTAGACAAGCACATCGTCGGGGAGCTTGAGCAGTTTGTGATGCAGGCTGTCGTAGAGCATTCCCGCCAACACTGCGGGAGTGTGAGTTTTCGACAGATCGGGGCGCCCCACATCCCCGAGAAACAGTGTGTCTCCGGACAGAACCGCCCAGGGATCGGCGGACGTGCTTTCATCGGTGACCACCAAGCAGACGCTCTCTGGCGTGTGCCCCGGCGTTTCCAGAACTGTGATCCGCATCTTGCCTACCCGCAGTTCGAAACCGTCGCGTACCTCCACGTGGGGAACAGTTGCTCCCGCATTGGGACCGATGTAAATCTTGGCCCCGGTACGTGCCGCCAACTCTTTGTGTCCGGAAACGAAGTCAGCATGCAGATGGGTCTCAAAGATGTGGCGGATCCTTAGCCCATGCTCCCGTGCTGCATTCAGGTAAACATCCACGTCGCGCTGTGGATCGATCACCACTGCTTCCCCCTGTGACGCCAGCATGTAAGAAGCGTGAGCCAAGCAGCTCAGGTAAAACTGTTCAAAGTACAGCGTCGATCCTTCGCCCTGACGAGCAATCGCTGCGATCGAGGCCGGGCGAAGGCTTTTGGGATCTGACTCCGGGGCGGGATGCGGCATCTCGCCGGCGGTTAGCAGAGTATTTGCCAACTCTGAGACTTGGACCCGAAGCTCGGGAACAGCGATGGTTTCCCACAAGCTCCCCTTACGAACTGGTCCAATGGTGTAGAGAAAATCCGAAGCGGCACCGTCGGCATCGATCAAGGCTCCATCCTGGGAGACATCCAGGCCAAGATACAGAGGATCGGGGCGGACCATTCTCTGGCGTAGAAGGTTTGTGAGCAGAGGATTGTCGACTTTGCGAACATCACTCTCCGGGCCCGTACAGTTAATGACGCGGTCCACGCGCAGACGTTCAAGCTCTCCGGTCCCGCGGTTCTGGTAAGTCACATCGACTCCGGCAGTGTGTTCGGCGTACGCGATAATTCGCCCGGCATGCGTCTCGATCTGGCCCTTTTGAATTTGCGACGCAAGCCGCGCACCGATTTCTGGGGCTACGCGGTGACGATGCACGTCCCAGTGGGACCGGACATGGCGCAAGAACCGGCGCTGCTCCAGCAATGAAAGGGAGCGCCAGATTTCTTGCGTGAATGGACGAAGAGAGTCAATCGCCGCTCGCCATCCACTTCCTGCTCTTTCCGCTGCTTCTACCTGAGTGCGAATCAAGCGCAGAAGTCCGCGCACGGTTCTGGGAGAACTTTGGTCCCAGAAAGGCTGGCAGGCAGTAGTCGCTTTGTGAGTCTGTGGCAGCAAGCCACGCCGGGAAAGCATGTGAATGGTGCCGCCGAAGCCGCTTTCGCGCAACGTAATAGCGACATCAACACTGGTGAGGCCGGAACCGACCAGCAGAACGCTGCCGTCCTTGGCGAGGTCGCTAGGCGCACTAGCCGCCCACGGATTGGGAACATAGCGCTGGCTGTGTGGTGTCTTTCCCGGGAGTCGGGGATCTCCGGGCGGAAAATTGCCAAGTGCAATCACCACCTTCTTCGCGAGTCGCCTCCCGCCACTGCGAAGACGGATCTCTGCCGCACCCTCAACCCAAGCTACCGAGACAGCTTCATCTTGCACATGTTCGAGCCGGCCGGGATAACGTTCGATTTCTTGCTGCAGCAGGGATGCGGCATACTCCCCATAAACGCGGCGTGGAAGATAATCGTCGGGAGTCACGCCGGGGTCGTGGTTGAGACGCGCCCAGCGCAGAAAGTGCTCCGGATCGTCCGGATAGGCGCTCATGTTCCTTGCCCGGACATTCAGCAGGTGTTCCGTGCACCGGGTGCCGTAGGCCACACCGCGGCCTAAGCGAGCATTTCTCTCAATGAGAATTACGGAGACGGTGCCGCCGGACTTGCTCAACAACCGGGCCGCGAGAGTCGCTCCCGCAAATCCTCCTCCAACGATTGCGACCGTGAACTGGGGGCCCACCAGGCTTTCGCTTCGATTCGCGTGCATCCTGACTCCAGTATTAAATCTATGTCGATCAACCTACTCGACACGCAATCCAGGGACCACCGACATGGCCTTTTCGAGCCTTCAACCGCTTTGGCGAACAGCTAGTCCTTCTGGGAAGACTATCCGTTTCATCCCGAGGGAAAGAATTTGCCGTGTTCACCACTCCTCTGGGAGATGCATGGGAATTCTATCAGCCAATGTCTAGTACCTCCATCGGCTATATGGTATAGTCTCCAAAACTTGGTTGCCATGCCACTTTCGTGGTGGTGATCGGACGGTTCGTGCCGAGGTCCTGAGGGCCGCGCCTCTGGGGGCCGTAAGCCAAATTGATCAACTGGGGGAGATTCCTATGAGTCAGATTCGTTCGGAAGTACTTGCGTCCAACCGCGCCTATACCGCTAACTTTGGAGACAGGGGCAAACTGGCCTTGCCGCCAGCCCGCCGCTTTGCAATTCTCACCTGCATGGATGCCCGCCTCGATCCCGCCAAATATGCCGGCCTAGCCGAAGGAGACGCGCACGTGATCCGCAACGCTGGTGGACGGGCCAGTGACGACGCCATCCGGTCCCTCGTGATCAGCTACAAGCTGCTGGGCACCCGGGAATTCTTTGTGATCCACCACACCGACTGCGGGATGGAGTTTTTCACGAATGAAGTCATGCGCGGGCTGCTGGCTTCGAGCCTGGAAACCGCGGAATTGACGCCGAGCGGTTTCCGCGATGTAGGCCACGGTCCCGGATCCACTGCCGGTGAGTACATCGAATGGCTTACCATCCGCGATCAGGCTCAGGCCGTCATTGACGACGTCGAGCGTATCCGCACTCACCCCCTCGTGCCAAAATCCATTCCTGTCTATGGTTTCGTCTACGACGTGCGTTCCGGAAAGTTGATTGAAGTGGAAGGCGCCACCGAAGTTGGGAAGGCTGCCTGATATCTGAGGAAGACGAGCTAGGCTGTGTGCCCGTCACGTTGCGCAACTACAAACTCATGCGAACTCTCTGGCTCAATGCCCTTGCTGTCACTGCTGTAGTGATTGCCGTGACGCTGGTTGTGGTCAAGAACATTCAAGGCGATACCTCGAACGAACTGCTGAACGTCTCCTATGATCCTACCCGTGAACTGTTCCAGGATCTAAATCGCCAGTTCAGCGCGCAATATGCAAAGCAGACCGGCAAGAAACTGACGATTCAGCAGTCCCACGGCGGCTCGTCACGCCAGGCGCAGGCCGTCATTGATGGCCTGGCCGCCGATGTCGTCACCCTGGCACTGCGCTCCGATGTCGAAGCTCTTCACAAACGTGGGCTGATCGCCGATGGCTGGGCCCAGCGGTTGCCAGACAATTCCGAGCCATACACTTCGACCATTGTGTTCGTTGTCCGCAAAGGAAATCCCAGGAACATCAAAGATTGGCCCGATCTGGTTCGGCCCGGCGTTTCCGTCATCACGCCGAATCCGAAGACATCGGGAAACGGAAAACTCAGTGTTCTGGCCGCCTGGGGATCGGTAATCTACCGCGGTGGGACCGAAATGCAGGCTCTGCAATACCTCAAAGCGCTCTACCAGCACGTACCCGTTCTCGACACCGGCGCTCGCGACGCGACCAATACGTTCACCCAAGAGAAGCTCGGAGATGTCCACCTAACGTGGGAGAACGAGGCTCTTCTCGAAGCGGAGGAATACCGGGGCGATCTGGAGATTGTGTATCCTCCGGTGAGCATTCGCGCCGAACCAAGCGTTGCCTGGGTTGATGCTAATGTGGCGCGCCGAAAGACCGAAGCCTATGCCAAGGCCTACCTGGAATTCCTCTACACCGACCAGGCACAGGAAACGATCGCCCAGCACGGCTATCGCCCCATCAATCCCGAAGTACTGAAGAAACACGCGAACCGTTTTCCGCAGATCGATCTCTTCCCTGTCACCATACTTGCCAAAAATTGGGACGAGGCGCAGCAGAAGTTCTTTGCTGAGGCCGGCGTCTTTGACGCAATTCATCCAGGGCAGGCAAAACAATGAAGCTCGACTACTCCTGGGGAAACGCGCGCCACGATTTGCTAGCCGGCGTGACTGTCGCAGCAATCTCTCTGCCCCAGGCCATGGCTTACGCCCTCATCGCGGGCGTTGACCCTCGCTTTGGCTTGTACTCCGCCATTGTGGTCACACTCGTGGCTTCGATCTTCGGTTCGTCGTCCCACTTGATTAACGGCCCCACCAATGCCATCTCACTGGTGGTATTCAGCGCGCTTGCCTTCTTTGATCCCGATGCCCGCTTCGATGCCTACCAGGCTATGTTCCTGTTGGGGATCATGATCGGAAGCATCCAGATTCTGATCGCCGTTTTCAAACTCGGTGACCTGACACGCTATATCTCAGAATCAATCGTCATTGGTTTCATGGCCGGGGCAGGCACGCTGGTGGGCCTAACGCAACTGGGAAACCTGACCGGCATTCGCGACCGCGGTACTGGACAGCAGCATGTGCTTTACCGGCTCTGGCTCACGCTTAGCGCCGGCCATATAAATCCGCGAGCCCTCGGCATTGGATTGGGAACGATTGTCCTGGTTGTCGTGCTCAGAAAGTTGGCACGCAAATATCGTCTGCCGCAGCTCGATATGCTCCTGGCCTTGATCGTTGCAGCGGTAGTAGCTGCCGCGTTCGGCTGGTCGAAGCCTGCGCTAGACGGCAAAACGGTCCTATCGGTGGTCGGCAGCGTTCCCCGCAGTCTGCCGTTACCTCATGTTCCTGAAATCAAGTTCTGGTGGGTGAAGGAATTGTCGGGAAGCGCGCTGGCTATCGCTTTCCTCGGACTTCTAGAAGCATTGGCGATTGCCAAGTCGATTGCCAACACCACACGTCAATCGCTCGACTACAACCGGCAGTGTCTTGCTGAAGGTCTGGCCAATCTTACCGGTGGATTCTTTCAGTGCTTGCCGGGTTCCGGCTCCCTGACCCGCTCGGCGATCAACTTTCAGGCCGGAGCAGTGAGCCGCGCTTCCGGCGTATTCGCAGCGGGAACAGTCGGCCTGGTCGTGATTGCTCTCGCGCCCTTCGCCCGTTACATTCCCAAAGCCGCTCTAGCCGGGCTCCTGCTGGTCACGGCTGCAAGACTAGTCGATTGGAAGAGGCTCAGCTATGCCATGCGGGCCTCCCGCTACGACGCAGGCTTAGTCTTGGTTACCGCCCTTTCAGCGGTCTTTATCAGCGTCGAGTTCTCTATTCTGATCGGCGTGGCTTTGTCGATTCTCTTGTTCGTTCCTCGCGCCGCTCTTCTGCGCTGGTCTGAACTCGTGGTCAGCAGCGAGCGCGTCGTTCGCGAGCGCTTGCCAGACGACCCGCCTTGCACGGCAATGCTGCTTTACGATCTGGAAGGTGAACTGTTCTTTGGTGCGGCGCCGGAACTGGATCGTTGTTTCGATCAGCTCAAACAGCGCACACGCGACGAGAACATTCGCTTCGTCGTCTTGCGCCTCAAACGCACACGAAATCCTGACATGGTTTCCCTGGAACGCTTCGACCACTTTCTGCATGACATGCAGGCCCGCGGCGTAATTGTGTTGCTCTGTGGTGTTCGTCCGGAGTTTGCCAAGGCGATGGCGAATCTGCGCTTCCAGGAGTGGCTTCCCGCGGACCGTATCTTCCCCGAAGAAGACGAGAAATTTTCTGCGACCCTTAAGGCGGTTCGCTATATCTATGATTTATTGAAACAGAACTCCTGCGATCACTGCGGACAGAATGACCTGGTGGGGGCGGACCGGCACCCACTGTATTACTTGGTTTAGTTCGTGATGCTTTGACGTTCAAGGCTGACATCACTTCCTCATGGCATCCGCCCACGGCGCCGGGCTGATGTTGTTGCCGATTCTGATGGCGCAGCCAATACCTGGCATGACGCACACGATGGGAGGAATGACTGCGGTGCCTTCGTCGTTGAGCCCATCCGCGGTTGGATTGGCCGTCCTGATCCCACACTGCAAGCATGTTGGCCGTGGCTGGAATCCTTGCCTTCCTAATTCTTTGAGACCTATGAAAAAGTAGGGCTGCGGCTGCTGCAGCACGCATGGCTCAATTTTGACCTTCTCTGGGCAATCGCCTTAATAGTGGCTGGATTTGCTGTCTTGTTCTTTTGAATTGAGCCGCGATTCCGCCGAGATTCACTCCACAATTTGCTCCGAGGAAGCTACCCGACGGATAGGCAATCTTGACCTACCGTTCATAATAATGTACATTAAGGCTTTTAGTGAACATTACTCTGGACATTAGCTATGAGGACCAGCCGATCATCCGTCGTAATGCCATTCCCGGTAAGGCATGCCCTGCGCCAGCTCGGCCGCGACATCCGTGACGCCCGGCGGCGGCGGCGCATCCCCGCGGCCATCGCGGCGCAGCGCGCCTCGATCAGCCGCACGACCCTCGTCAAGCTTGAAAAGGGCGATCCCGGCGTCGCGATCGGGATATACGCCACGGTCCTTTTTGTGCTGGGGATGGCGGACCGGCTGGGCGATCTCGCCGCGCCGAAGAACGATCCCGTGGGCCTGCAGCTCGAAGAAGAAAACCTGCCGCAGCGCATTCGCGTGGCGCGCAGCCCGAAACGCACGAAAGACAAGTGATGGACAGAGAGGCTCTCGTATACGTGGATCTCGACGGCGTCCCCCACCTGATGGGGCGTCTCTGGGCCCGTACGCGCAAGAACAAGGAAAGCGCCACCTTCGAATACGACACGACATGGCTGGAAAATCCCGCGCGATTCTCTTTGGAACCAGCCTTGCAGGTTGGACCGGGCCCGTTTCACACGCCGGCAGACACACCCATGTTCGGTGCCATCGGCGACTCCGCGCCCGACCGTTGGGGGCGAGCGCTCATGCGCCGCATGGAACGCAGGCGCGCGGAGCACGAAGGCGGGGCGCCGCGCACGCTCCAGGAAATCGACTTCCTGCTGCAGGTGGACGACGAGGCTCGTCAGGGCGCGCTGCGCTTTGCGGAAAAAGAAGGCGGCCCCTTCCTGCGGGAGGAGGGCGTCAAGCGCATCCCCCCGCTGATCGAGCTCCCGAAACTGCTCTCCGCGGCCGAACATGTGATGGAAGAAAAAGACACCGAGGAGGAACTGCGACTGCTGTTCGCGCCCGGCTCCTCACTTGGTGGCGCGCGGCCCAAGGCTTCCGTCAGGGAAAAGGACGGCCATCTCGCCATCGCGAAATTCCCACGGAAGGACGATGAAATCAACACGGTGGTCTGGGAAGCGGTCGCACTGTCCCTCGCGAAGAAATCTGATATTCCCGTGCCCCAATCCCGTGTCGAAAACATCGCTGGCAAGCCTGTGCTCCTCCTGCGACGCTTCGACCGCGACGGTGAACGGCGTATCCCGTTCCTCTCCGCGATGAGCATGCTCGGATCGAAAGACAGAGAAACCCGAAGCTATCTGGAAATTGTTGACGCGTTGCGCCAGCACGGTGCTGCGCCGCAAGCCGATATGGAAGCGCTGTGGCGGCGGCTGATTTTCAACATACTGATCTCCAACACCGACGACCACCTGCGCAATCACGGCTTTCTGTACGAAGGCCAGGCAGGCTGGCGCCTGTCGCCCGCTTACGACCTCAACCCGGTGCCGACCGACATCAAGCCGCGCATTCTCAGCACCGCAATCAACGAAGACGACAACACGGCCTCACTCGCACTGGCGATGGAGGTGGCGGGATATTTCGAACTGGACGCTGGCAAGGCCCGCAAAATAGCCGCACACGTCGGGAAGGCCGTCTCTAAATGGCGCGATGAAGCCACACGGCATAGTCTCGCCAAAGGCGAAATCGACCGCATGGCGTCGGCATTTGAGCATGATGATCTGAAAGCGGCTCTCGCAGCGCGGTAAGTAGAAAGAGCAGCACGATGCACGGCATATTGTTTGCCTTCACAAGGTATTTTCTTTTCCCGCTCGGGGCTAAACGCCTACGTCGACTGGCAGACCGGCTTCATCAAAATCCTTGCATTCAAAACCGCCAAGGTTGCCGGGATATCCGAGTTGATTTGAAATTATCCGGGTCCGGCCGATCGTCTGATCGTCGCATTCATGCGTATGGCCATACACCCAGAGGGCCGGCTGGTGAGTCCCAATGATCTCCACCATGTCCAGGGAATTGAATGCCGGCGTGAGAGGGCCGCCTTTGTATTTGGAGTTGGGATTGATGACCGGTGCATTATGGCTGATAACCACGCGCGGACCGCTTATATCCTTCCCGAGCCAGTTCAGCAATTTCGACGCGAAGTTGTTATGCAGGGCAGCGGCGTCGACTGGACTGAAGCGTGTTCGGTCGGGATTGCATATCAGCCGGAAGTCATTCATTTGATCCTGGGCGGTTTCCATGGCGCGTAAGTCGCCGCCGTTGAAATCCGTCCACATCGTGCCGCCGAAGAAATTGACACCCCCGATGCTGACCTCTTCATCAAGCAGCAGCTTCACATGCGGATGTCTGTCTACGAGCCACGCCTTGAATCTATTGTCCTCTTCGTTCATTGGTCGCCGCGTGTAATATTCGTGGTTTCCTGTCACATAGAGGACGGGTTTCTTCCATTTCTGTAAGAGCCGATCGAGCGGGTCGTAATCTTCGAGCGTAATGATATCGCCTGCCAGGATCATCACATCTCCATTGGCGTCTGGCGGTAACATCCACCCCGAGCCAAATTCAAGATGCAGGTCGCTATAAGTAATGATTCTCATGCTCGTAAGAGAACGCTTGTTTGAACCCGTCTTTCTCAAGTGCCAGATCTCCTCCGACAGCGGTTTTTTTGCACTGTCTCGATGTGTAAGAGGACGATTCCCATCAACAGCGATTCAACTCGGGGCGGAGCGTGTTTCGTGGAACTAGAAATCTGACATCCCCCGGATAGCTGAATAATAAGCCGAGGCGCAAAGGCCAGTGTCAAGGCTCTTGGACCGCGAATGCGGCGCGCGAAGCGCGGCCTTGACACTGACCGGGCCTTGGCTATGCTCTGGCTATCCGGGGGATGTCATTTCGGAATTGCATCACTAGAGACCAAGACCCAAACCCTGACCAATCTGATTCGTGTGCGTGGTTTGTGGTTCTATCTTGTGCGCTCCTGGCTCTTGCTGAATCGCGGGTGAATGGGACACGTCGCGGCTGAGTTCCTGCCCCAGCGTCGATGCATTGTTCGTATAAATCTGCGCGTCGTAGCGTCCACGTGAGACCGAGACATAGGCCATGCGGCTGTTGAGCAGGTCCTTCGCGCCCAACTCGGTGTCCACGTGAATGAGGACACGGTCGGCAGTCTGTCCCTGGCTGGAGTGGCTGGTCATCGCATAGGCATAGTCGAGATGCGGATGCTTGTGTGTCGTAAGCTCGACCGGACGACCGCCGTCCATCTTCAAGCGCAGCCGGCCGTGTCCGTCGATGATCTCGATGATCCCTAACTCGCGGTTCGCAACTCTGACCTCGTTGGCCGGCGCAGTAAATTGGATGCGGTCGCCCACTGAAAAACTCCGCATCTCCTCGCGGAAGACGGAAACGCCCTGCTGTCGGCGCGGATCGTAAGTGCGCTGCGTGCCATCTTGCAGCTCGACTGTCAGCCGGTTTTTCGGAGCGTCGATACTCTTCACCTGTGCGTACTCGCCTTTCCCGATGCCGGTCTCCTTTGAGGCGCGAGAGTAGCGCAGCACATCGCCCACCTCATAGCGCTCGGCCCACGTGCGGTCCGCGCCAGTGAGGTCTTGGCGCGGCACTAGCGTCCTGATGCGGTGCTCCTCGTTGCTGACGATGCCACCCCGCTGCAATTCGGCATGGACGCGCTGGTTGATCTCCATGCGAGAGCGATTGTCGGGAGAAATCACCAGCGTATTGTCGGGTGATTTTGCATAGTCTTTTGCAATAGCGGCGATGCGCTCGTCGTGGTTTTTGATCTCTTGGACTCGACCTTGCCGGTCAAGACTCTGGACTGCTTCGCGCACTTCACCCCGCGCAAGCTGCGCGACTACCCGCTTCAGTTTTGGGTCTTTCTGGCGCACAATCTCTTCGAGCTTCACCGTTCTCATACCCGCGTCCTGGAGCTGCGCGAAGGGCCTCCCGGCCTCAACCGCCTCGTGTTGCCGCCGGTCACCGACGAGCAACACACGGTCATTCGGATGGAGCCGGTTCACAAACTCATGCACCTGCCTGGTCGATGCCAGAGAGGATTCGTCGAGCACATAGAGCCGTTTTTCGCCGGTATCCGGCTGCTGTCCACGTACCAGGTGCTTCTGTAGCGTGGATGTCTCCATACCTGCTTCCCCGAGCTTCTGCGCCGCGCGGGACGTTGGCGCGAAACCTTCCACTCTATAGCCGTCGGCCTCCGCACCTTCGCGGATCACGGACAGAGTTGTCGTCTTGCCAGCGCCTGCGATGCCATCTAACCCGACAACCTCCTCCCGCGAAAGAAAGATCTCGTCTACTGCTTGGCGCTGTGAAGCATTGAGTTCCGGGTGACGGTCTTCCGTGGCGATGCGCACTTGCGGCGAGACCAGCATGGGATCGCTATAGTCGCGCCGATTGCCTTCCTGCATCCGGCCAACGATCTCGCGCTCCATGTGCACCATCGTCGCGGTCGTGTATTGTTTGCCAGCACCAATGTGCGAGACTTCGCGGAACTCCCCGGTCTCGATCCGGCGCTCGAACTCCTGCCGGACCTGGGCATGGGTGGTTTCTCCCATGCCGCGCACCAGCGCTGATTCAAGGATCGCGCGGCGATCCTGCACAGCCGATCTCTCAAAGACATGATCGCGCGCCCATGTCACGGCCTGCTTCGCCTGAACCTCTGACTCCGGGATCTGGTATCGCCGATGTTGGCGCGCCTGTGCGACGACGCGGTCCGCCTGATGCCCGTACTGTGCGGCCAACTCGCGGTGCCGTTGTAAGACTTCCCCCGGCGACAGCAGTTCCTTGCGGTCGCGAGTATGGTGGGCCGCGATCTGCGCCGCTGCAGCTCCGTCGATTCCTTGTTCGCGGAGATGATCTTTGATCTGTTCACGTCGCGGGCTGGAAGCCTCCAGATATTCCTTCGTGTAGCCTTTTATTTCCGGCTGTCCATGCTTGCCGCGCTCCAGTTCGTAGCCGAGCTTTCCGAGACGCAAGGCCAATTCAGTTCGGTAGACCGCCGTGACGTAGCGCTGTGACACGAACA
>Ga0208190_1000040_pt1 | contig 46342 bp, 44 predicted proteins | sample June2015DPH_13_1_FD_184708 | JGI IMG/M metagenome (GOLD analysis project Ga0208190, IMG submission 184708) | Peatland microbial communities from SPRUCE experiment site at the Marcell Experimental Forest, Minnesota, USA - June2015DPH_13_10... | ecosystem: Environmental > Terrestrial > Soil >... | reverse complement strand
AATTACACATGGACCAGCACCGGCGGCCGAGCTACCGGCAAAGATAACACTGCGAGCCTCGACACGAATGGCTTGGCGGGAGGCAGTTACACCGTCACGGCGCATATCTCGGATCCTCAGCTGAAGAAGGGAGGCGAGGCCAGCTGCACGGCCGCCTTCACGGTCAGGGAGCTGCCGAAGAATCCGCCGGCCCTCGCATGCGCGGCCAACCCGTCGAACCTTCAGGCTGGCGCGTCTTCCACAATCAGTTGCACCTGCACCAGTCCTGACAATGTCCCAGTTACGGTCGCGGGCTGGACCGCGAGCGGAGGCAGCGTTTCGAGCAGCGGCGGGGGCAATGCGGTCCTGGATACGACCGGAGCTTCCGTCGGGCCAATCACGGTGAACGCAACTTGCAGTGACCCGCGCGGGCTGAATACCCCGGCCAGCACGCAGGTAATGGTGGAGAGCCCACCGCCACCGCCGCCGTCGCCTGAGATCCTGCGGCTCGAAGCCCGGCTAGCCCTGCATAGCATTTACTTTCCGACCGCTCAGCCGAGGGTCGAGCAGCCCAATGGTGGCCTGCTGGCCAGCCAGGAGCAAACGCTGGTTTCGCTGGCGGACGATTTCAAGAAGTATCTGGAGACGAAGCCCGATGCCCACTTGACTCTTGGAGGCCACGCCGACCCGAGAGCTTCGGTGGAGTACAACCAGGCACTGTCCGAACGGCGCGTCGAACGTGTCAAAGGCTTCTTGATCGAGCACGGCGTTCCTGCTGCGAACCTCGAAACCAAGGCGTTTGGCGAGGAACGAAACCTAACCGAGGCCCAAGTCAAAGAAGCGGTCGAACAGAACCCGGAATTGACTCCGGAACAGCGGCAGAGAGTGCTCAGCCACCTGCAGACGATCGTCCTCGCGAGCAATCGTCGCGTAGACGTCACTCTGAGTACTACGGGACAACAGTCCGTCCGCCAGTATCCGTTCAACGCGGTGGATTCCTTGACTCTGCTGCAGCAGGAAGCAACCAAGAAAGCGAACAAGCCTGCGGCCAGGAAGGGAACGAAGCCTGCGGCTCAGCAGTAGGAGCGAGCGAGCAAGCAAACTCGGAGCGCACCGGAGTGACTACAGTGCGGCTACGCGCCGCTGCACCAATAGGAAGTACAGGGCAAGGAGAACCAGCAATAGTCCGTTCACAGCCAGAACCCAAGGCGCGGTGAATATGGGAACGAGCCATCCTGACAGCAGGTTTCCCATGGGCATACCGCCGCGGAAGGCGACATTGTAGACGCTCATCACCCGCCCGCGCATTTCGTTGGTAGTGATCAACTGCACCAGCGAATTCACGGTGGCAAAGACGGCCATCATGGAAGCGCCCACCAGCACCAGAATGGCTCCACTGGCTGGCACTGACTTCGAAAGGGCGAACCCGGAAATCCCCGCGCCCAGGCAAAGGAGCGCGCCGAGAGCGACGTACCCCTTCTTCTTTATGTTGCCCAAGCCTGCGATGGTCAACGAACCGATGATCGAGCCCAGTCCCATCAGAGACAGCAGATTGCCGTAAGTCTCCGGACCGCGATGGAAGATATCTTTCACGAACACGGGAATGTAGGTGCGCATGGGCATACCGAGAGCGGTCATGCAGAAAGCCAGTACGATCAGAGCTTCCATGGAAGTCTGTTTGCGAGCGAACTGGATGCCCTGCTTCAGGCTGACGAACATTGTCTCCGTGGTCTTCTGCGGCAGAAAGCGGGCGCTGATGATGGACAACGATATGATCGGCGCAAGAAAAGAAAGTGCATTCAATCCGAAGCACCACTTCTCTCCCAGCTTGGCTAAGGCCTGCCCGGCGAGCGCGGGCCCGACCATGACCGCCACGTTGAACTGAATCGAATTCAATGCGATGGCGTTCGGCATGTCTTCCCTATCGACAAGGGTAGGAATCAGCGCCTGATAGGCCGGGCCGCCGAAGGCCTGGGCGAAGCCGGAGATGAACGAGAGACAGAGGATATGCCAGACGTGTACGAGGCCGGTCGCCACCAGGATGGTGAGTATGCCGGCGGTAGCCATCTGGACGTATTGGGAGCCGAGCAGAATCTTGCGTCGTTCGACACGATCGGCCACCACGCCGCCGATCAGCGAGAAAAGAAAGATGGGAATGCCGCCGAGAAATTGATCCAGCGCGAGTAAGAACGCGGAGTGGCTGAGGCGATAGATGAGCCAGCCCTGGGCGACGATTTGCATCCAGGTGCCGATGCTGGAGGTGCAGGCGCCAAACCACATCAGGCGGAAATCGCGATATTGAAATGCTTTGAAGACCCGGCCGATCACTCTAGCGTCTCCATAGTCTCCCGCAGCAGGCTAACACGCGGCTTCTCCTATTCGGCTATCTGGCAGGTTCGGCCAGTTTCTGGTAGTGGTGCAGTTCGATAGGGAAGCGAGCCAAACGCGCGATTGATGGGTCGCAAAGAACGCGACCCGTCGCGCGGCTCGCCCAGATTCCTCACGGCGCAAAGAACGCTTGTTCGGAATGACAATCAAACTGCACCACTACCCAGTTCCTGGGCTGGATGCGCGCAGGCAACCCAGACAGGTATCATGGTTCCACTCTGCATTGGACTGAATCGGCAAGCAGAAGGTAGCGACCCATCCAATATAGGTTCTTAGAGCTAACAACTTTGGGGCCAACCGCAGAGGATCTTGATTGGATGCGCGGTATTCGCAAATAGTCTCGGCCATCATCTGAACATGAACTACGACGCTATTCTTGTGGTCTCATTCGGCGGACCGGAATCTCGCGAAGAGGTGATTCCCTTCCTGGAAAACGTGCTGCGTGGACGGAACATTCCGCGCGAGCGGCTGTTGACTGTGGCCGAGCACTTTACCACTTCGGCGGCAAAAGCCCGATCAACCAGCAGACGCGAAATCTGATCGCGGCCCTGGAGGCGGAGTTGGAACGAAACGGGCCGAAGCTGCCCATCTACTGGGGAAACCGAAACTGGCATCCGCTGCTGTCTGAGACTCTGCGGCAGATGAAGCAGGATGGCATCCGGCGAGCGGTGGCCTTTGTGACTTCGGCCTACAGTTCGTACTCGGGTTGCCGGCAGTATCGCGAGGACATTGCGCGGGCGCAAGGCGAGGTTGGGCTTTCTCAGTCTGGGCTTTCTCAGTCTGGGCTTTCTGAGTCTGACCGAGGCGCGCCGGAAGTGGACAAGCTGCGGCCATTCTTCAACCATCCGGGGTTCATCGAGGCCACAGTGGATCGAGTGCGGGACGCGCTACAGGCGGTTCCGGCAGAGGCGCGGCAGAACGTGCAGATCGTTTATACCGCGCACAGCATTCCGGTTTCGATGGCGAACACTTGCGATTATGTGAAGCAGTTGGAGGAAGTACGGCGTCTGGTTTCGGAAGCGCTGGGTCACGGTGCCGATGTTCATAAGAACGATGCGCTGGTTTACCAGAGCCGCAGCGGCACTCCGGCCCAGCCATGGCTGGGACCGGACATTCTGGAATACTTGCGGCAGGTGAAGGCGGGAAAGCTGGCGTCGGCGGTGGTAGTGGCGCCGATCAGCTTCATCTCCGATCACATGGAAGTGTTGTACGACCTGGACGTGGAAGCGCGGCAGGTCAGCGATGCGCTGCAGTTGCCCATGGTGCGGGCGAAGACAGTAGACCTGCATCCCAAGTTCATCGGCATGATTCGAGAGCTGATTCTGGAGCGGATGAATCCGGAGTTGGAGCGGCGGGCGGTGGGAGTGCTGGGGCCGCGAGCGGATGTTTGCGCGGAGGATTGCTGTCCGGCGGCGGTGCGACCCGGACCGCCGCGCTAGGACCCAACGGACCGATGAACCGGAGGACGCCTGATTAGCGGCCTTCGAGATTCTTCACCCGGTCTGACAGAGCCTCGACCTCGGTATCCAGTGCACGAATCGCTGCGGCGTGGCTCTTCTGACGCAATTCGACTGGGGAGGCGCGCTCTTGGAATTCAGTCAAAAGAGTGGTTTCTGCCCTCTGTAACCGTTCGCTCATCCACTGTTTGTCTTCTTCGGTCAGCACATCCCAATTGTAAGGCAAGGGCACAATTTGATCGCAGGGTTCTATCGAGAAAGCCGGACAGTCAGGCGCTAAAGCGCGGACACAATTTCGAACTTTAGCGGCACGACTGAAGTCGTGCCCTTCCCGAACCGACTTCGGCCCTGAGTTTTTCCGCCGATTGCTAGACAGCGCTGGGAACTTTGGGATGTTCGTAGTCTGTGGCTTTGGGACGGCCTTCGACCAGATGCATGGTGTGGAGGATGGTCTCGATGACCGATTCATTGCCGACGGCCGTGTTGATCATCATGTGGTAGAGGGAGCGGGTAGGCCAGTCGGCATTGAAGTAGTGTTTGACGTAGGCGATGCGTTCACGATCGACGGAGTCCACGAGTTCCTCGGCGGCCGATTTTGTAGATCCGTCCTGCAGCAGGCGGCGCACTTTTTCTGCGCGCGGGGCATAGAGAAATACGTGAAAAGCATCGGGTTGCTCGCGCAGGAAGTAAGGAGCACCGCGGCCGACCACGACGGCATTGCCTTCCTGAGCGATTCTGGCGGTGATTTGCTCCATCATCGAGACCATGCGATCGGTGTCGAAGGTCTGACTTCCCAGCGTGGAGCCGGGTTCATAGCTGCCGCGCCAGAAAACTTTGGCGAGGCGGTAGAAGCGGCTGTCCATGCGCTCGTCGCAGCGCAGGACGGCGGAAGGATCCACGTGAGCGAGGCGGGCAATTTCTTCGGTGAGGAGGTGGTCCCAGACTTTCCACCCCAAACGCTGAGCCAGTTCAGCGGCAATGGCGCCGCCGCCGCAGCCGTACTCACGCTCGATGGTGATGAGACGAAACATGAGTGCTCTAGAGTCCCTCAGCGGCTAAAGCCGGTGTTGGGAAGCGGCCGAGTATCGCAGCGGTGAACCGCTGCGCCACCCAAAACCAGCCAAACAGTCATCCAGTCTCCGTCCAATACCAGAGGCCGTTATCTCGACTTTCGCCGCGCAACCGCCATCCAACGCCCGACGCCGTTCCCTTCATTTTACCGCGCATCTTACCGCGCATTAGTGTACCGCGATCCCGCCTCCGGGTTTACCTTTTTTCATCAGGAAGACCAGAGGAACCATGACGAGGATGGATATGCCGAGAAGGCGAAAGTCATCGAGATAAGCCAGCATGGTGGCTTGCCGCTGCAGTGTGCCTTCAATCAGGGCGTAAGCCTGCTGGGTGGCGAATGACGCGCTCGCGCCGTGTGTCCGCAGGGCCTGGGTTGCGCCCTGCAGCATCGACTGAAAGGCGGGGTTGGAGGCGCTGAGATTGTGAGATAAGTCGTTCAGGTGAACCTGAGTACTGCGATCCAGCTTGGTGGTGACCAGGGAAATCCCAACGCTACCGCCGATATTGCGGGCGAGGTTCATGAGGCCAGAGGCGGCATTGTTCTTGTCGCGCGGAAGAAAAGCATAGGCCGCGGTGTTGATGGGGACAAACAGAAATGCCATTCCGGCGGCCTGGAAGACGCGGGCCATGGCGGCGGTGCGGAAGTCGATTTCCAGATCAAAACGGGCCATGTGAAACAGGGAACCGGAAAGGACGACCAAGCCGAAAATCAGCAGCCAGCGCGGACTGTAGCGCGAAAGCAAGAATCCCACGAGGGGCAGCAAGAGCATGATGGTGAATCCGCCGGGCATCAGCGCCAAGCCGGATCGCTCGGCGGTATAACCGAGCAGAGTCTGCATGAATAGCGGCAGGAGCAAGGTGCTGCCCAGCAGGGCGAAGCCCAGCATGAACATCAGCAAATTGGAGACGGCGAAGGTACGATCGCGGAATAAATGCAGATCGATGATGGGTTCCTTGTTCCTCCACTCCCAGATGACCACGAAAATCAGGGAGGCCGCGGCGATTGCGGAAAGGATCACGATGAAGTGAGATTCGAACCAGTCATCGCGCTGGCCTTTGTCGAGGACAATCTGCAGCGCGCCCAGGCCGAGCGCCACAAAACCGAGGCCAATGTAGTCGATTTTGGTTTCGCTGAGCTTGCGACGTTTGAGATACGGCGGGTCTTGAATGAGCCGCGAGGTCAGCAGCAGGGATAGGATTCCGACCGGGATGTTGATGAAGAAAATCCAGCGCCAGGTAAAGTTGTCGGTGATCCAGCCGCCGAGGGTGGGACCGATGGCGGGGGCGCTCACTACGGCGATGCCGTAGACGGCAAAGGCCATGCCGCGCTTCGCGGGAGCGAAGGTATCGGCGAGGATGGCTTGCTCGCTGGGTTGAAGCCCGCCTCCACCAGCGCCTTGCAGCACGCGGCAAATGATGAGAACCGCCAGGTTCGGGGCGAGTCCGCACAAGAAAGAGCTGACGGTAAATAGGGCCACGCAGCCCATGTAGAAATTCTTGCGGCCGACGATGGAAGAGAGCCAACCGCTCAGGGGCAACACGATGGCGTTGGAGACGAGATAGGAAGTGAGGACCCAGGTGCTCTCGTCCTGCCCGGCGGAGAGGCTGCCGGCGATGTGGGGGAGAGCGACGTTGGCGATGGAAGTGTCGAGCACTTCCATGAAAGTAGCGAGCGTAACCGTGATGGCGATGATCCACGGGTTGACCGCGGGACGCCAGGCATCGGCACTGGCGTTATTAAACGTCGTGGCGCCGGCGCTCATTGCCGAATCCAGACCTTGGGATCGACCGACATGCCGGGACGCAGCGACTGATCCTTGTTCTGGTCGGGATCGAGCACGATCTTAACCGGAATACGCTGCACGACCTTCACATAGTTTCCGGTGGCATTCTCGGGGGGCAGCAGGCTGAAACGCGCGCCGCTGGCGCCGGCGACGCTGTCGACTTTGCCGTTGTAGCTTCTTCCGTTGGCATCGACTTCGATGGTGACGCGCTGGCCGACTTTCATGTCACGAAGCTGGGTCTCCTTATAGTTGGCGGTGATCCAGACATCGTTGAGAGGAATGATTTTCAGCAGTTCCTGGCCGGGGGAGACGTTCTGTCCGACTTCGACAGTGCGGTCGCTGACCACGCCGGAAACAGGGGCCACGATTTTGGTGTACTGCAGATTTAGTTGTGCCTGATCGAGGTTGGCTTTCTTGAGTTGTGCGTCGGCTAATGCGGATGCGGCCTTCGAGCGCATGATCTGTATTTGTTTGGGGCCGGTCTGAGCGCTGCGCCAACTGGCTTCGGCCTGGAGTAGTTTTTGCTGGGCTTGAGTGACCTGCGACTGGGCAGCATCGGCGTTGGCGTGAGCCGCTTGCACGGCGGCGGCATTGGCGGCGGCGGCGGCCACGGCTTGATCGTATTGCTGCTGAGAAATCTCCTGCTTGTCTACCAATTGCTTGTAGCGGGCGAGATCGTTCTGGGCCTTGACGTTGTTGGCTTCGGCTTCATCGCGCTGGGCTTTGGCGGCGTCGAACTGCTGCCGGGCAGCGGAGATTCCAGCGCGGGCACTGGCCACATCGGCCTCGGATGCAGAGACTTGACTGCTGGTGTTAACGGAAGTGATAGGAATATCGACGCCGGCGGCCGCGGCCGAAGCTTGGGCGCTATCGAAATCGGCTTTGGCGCGGTCGGCAGCAACCTGGTAGTCGGCGGGATCGATTTCCACCAGCACCGTACCCGCTTCGACATACTGGTTGTCCAGGACATTCAGCTTCACGACGTGGCCGGAGATGCGGGTGCTGATGGAATTGATGTGGCCGTCTACCTGGGCGTCATCGGTGGATTCGTAACTGGTGACATAACGGTAGACGAAAAATCCCACGACCAGCAACACGAGCACAGCGATCACGATCGCGATGCGGAAGCCGGGACTGGCGGTGCGGGAAGGACGAGTGTGGAAATCGCGTTCCGTCGCCGGCAAAGGCTTGGTCTGGCTTTGAGTTTGATCCGGCGGAGCGGCGGGGGTTTGCGTCGTCGGTTCCATGAGTTATTGATTGCCTTTCAAATAGCGCTTGACTCCCTGTTCGGCATCGCCGATGGCGCGAGCCAGTTCGATCTTGGCCAGGTTATGGGCGTAGAGACTTTGGATGTAACTCTCATGAGCGCTGGCCACGGACTCCTGCGACTGAACCACTTCCAGGTTGTCGGTGACGCCGGCGGCGAAACGATCGCTGGACTGGGTGAAAGCCTGTTCCGCCAGGTCGACGGAACTGCGGGCAACCTCGACTTGCTCGGCGGCGGAGCTGAGGTCGAGCAGCGCCGCGCGGACTTCATAGTCGATGCGGCCACGCAGATCGGCCAACTGAGAACGCGCTTCCTTCAACTGGGCATCGGCTTCGAGGACATCACTGTGAGTCTTTCCTCCCGCAAAGATGGGGATGTTGAGGCCTCCGGTGACCTGCCAGGTTCCGTTGGAATGGGCCGGGGTTACTCCAATGTCGCCGTAGTTCGCGTTAACGTCCAGGGAGGGATAGTGCCCGGCGGTGGCGGCGCGGCGCGAAAGTTCCGCGGCCCGTACCTGCGCCTGCGCTGCCTGGTAATCGGATCGCGAGGTATAAGCGCGCTGCAGGTAAACCTCGAGGGGCAAAGGAGTCAACGACTGGTAAGGGGCTTTCTCGGTGAGGACGAATTCCTGACCCGGCGGCAGGCCGATGATGCGAGCTAACGACAGCTTCTGCTTGGCGAAGTCGTTGCGCGCCGCGATCAGTTGCTGCTGGCGGGTTTGCAATTCGACCTGAGAGCGCAGAGTGTCGATGGCGGGGCTGAGGCCGGCTTTAAGCTGGTCGGTCGCTTTGTTGTACAGAGCCTGGGCGTTCTTAACCTGGGCATCCGTGGTTTCAATGCGAGCGGCGGTGGCAATGGCCATCAGGTAGGCATTGCCGACGGCAAGGACAACCAACTCACGCGCGTCTTTGAAGGTGTACTGCGCGGACTTCAGGCTCTCGGAGGCGGCGCGTTCTTTCTCGAGGTCCTGGAAGTTGAAGAGAGACTGGCTGAAAGAGGCACGCGCATCAAGGTAGTTGAAGGGACCAATCACGCGGGGGAGCGGGAATGGAAAAAGGTTGCCCTTGAAACCAAGAGCGGTGAGACTCTGGGTTTGAACATCTTCCTGCACTCGGGCCGAGAGGTGGGGCAGTAGTTCGCTGAGTTCTTTCCAGCGCTGGCCCCGGGCCATGATGGTCTGATCGCCGGAGAGCAACAGGCCGAGATTGGCACGCAACCCCCGGTCGATAGCCTCCTGGAAACTCAGTTGCAAGACTTCCGGAGTAGCATGGCCCTCGGGCTCGCTGCCGGTGAAGGGACTCTGCGTTCCGGGAAGTGAGATGGAAGGCACAGGTGCGGAATTCTGGGCCCCAAGGCGCGGGATAGCGAACAGCAGGAAAAGTGCGACAAAAAGAAGTCTGCGGTCTGGTTGAGCTAGGAAGCGGGGCATTTCCGGTTCTGAAAAAGTCCCATGATAAAGAACGTCTTCGGGACGACCTTTCTCATTCATAGCATATCGTCCTTGTAATTGATTCGCATGAGACATGTCACGATGCAAAAACCGGGCAGCTTGCGGGCGTGAAGTTGGGTGTTGCCGAGAGCCCACGGCGGCAGGCATTTCGCCGAGAGGACGGGCGAGCGAGCAAGAGGAGCCGAGATCTGGGGATCGCAACAATTCATGAAGATTATATTTCTTCCCCCATTATTTGGTAGTGGTGCAGTTTGATAGGGAAGCGAGCCAAACCCACCCTTCGGTCGCTTTCGCTCTCACCGGGCAGGCTCTCACGGCGCAAAGAACGCTCGTTTGACAATCAAACTGCACCACTACCCGTTACTTTAGACACTTTCCGCTCCACAGAGGCTGCCGATAGAGTGAAAGTGGCAGGTTTATCTCCCATGCGTCGAGTGGTCATTCTTATCGTTATCGTTGGGCTGGCGCTGTCTGCCAGTCTGCTCATCCGCACCAGCGCGGCTCAGGCGCAGAGCCACGGGGATCGGAAGGTCATCAACAGAATTGCTCCGGTTTATCCGGAACTCGCGAAGCGCATGCACATGAGCGGTGTAGTCAAGCTGGAAGCAGTGATTCGGGCCGATGGGAACGTTAAGTCCACCAAGGCGTTGGGTGGGAGTCCGGTGCTGATCGAAGCGGCAATGGATGCGGTCCGCAAGTGGAAGTTTGAAGCTGCATCCGAAGAAAGCACCGAGGTGATTCAAGTCGCATTCGAGCCTCGCTAACACTAGTCGCGAGGTCTGCGAACGTCCACTGACTCATGCCCGCATCGAGCCCAAAGCGCGCCAGCAAGGAAGCCGACCGCCGCCGGCGACGGCATCCGAGATATCGCGGGGATTTCCGAGTGACCCTGAGTTATTTTCAGGGAAACAAATACCAGAAGATCGAGGGCCACTGCAGGGATCTGTCGGAAGCGGGAATCGGCATACTACTGGCGGCAGAACTGGATGGGGGTGAAGTGGCGGGGTTGAGCTTTTCACTTCCCGGATCGGCGCTTGCGTGGGAGTTGCGCGCGGTGGTCCGCTACCGCCGCGGATTCCAGTACGGCTTCGAATTCCTGTCGCTCACGGACGAACAGCGGGGAGTACTGGGAAGGTATCTGAAAGGCCTGGAGCCTGTCGATTGAAAATTACCGGCGGAATCTCGCGCGGGGGTGACTTTGGTCATCTTGCGGGAGGGTAACGGTTGGCTCAAGCTGATACCGGGACTGGTTTCCGGGGACGAGCGCCGACGCGTACTTCAAGATGAGTGATTCAAGGTCTAATGCCGCATTGGGGACGGACTGGACACGTCTGCTGGCCGATCCAGACCTGGCCCGGAACCTGGGAAAACTGCTGCAGACGTATCGCGATGCCCCGCCGGAGAAGAGAGAAGAAGCTTTGCTCGCGGCCATGCGGGAGATCAAGCACGGCGCGTCCAGCAATGCAAGTGCTCCAACTTCAACCAAAGTTGCGACCGAGTCTGCGCCCCAGACCTTGCCAGCGCCGACCTCGGCAGTTCCGCCGTTTGAGCCAGACATCTTTAGCCCCAACTGGGGACAAGATCGAAGACGGCATCCCAGAATCAAGTGCTTTGTGGCAGTAGAGCTGCGGGTTAATGACGCGGATGCTCCGATTTGGGGAAATCTCTCCAATACCAGCCTGGGCGGATGTCAGGTAGAGACGGCAGCCCTGGTCGGCGGCGGCGCCAAGGTCGAAATCGGACTTTGGGTGGCGAGTGGCAAGATTTGGGTGAAGGGTCTTGCGCTCAGCGGAGTAGTTACGCGCAACGCTCCGGCAGGAGGCGTGCGCATTCGCTTTGCCGGAATGGATCCCACCGGGAAAGAGAACCTCCGGCAGTTTCTCAAGTATGTCCAGGAAGCTACAAGATCGTTGAACAGCGAGAACAGCTATCTTCAACTGCTGAAATAGAAGCAGCTTCCTCTTTCCTCTTCTTCTTTCTTTCTCTCTTCTTCTGTTCTCTTCTTCTGTTCTCTCGTGGGTTGCACTGTTTCCGCATTTTGTCTGCATTTTTCACAGATCCGCCGACATTGGTCCGCAAGAAATTGATACACTCGGTGCGATAGCTGAAACCCTTTTCTGCCCCGGAACTCTAATAGGGCTGGCCGGTAGTGGTGCAGTCTGACAGGGAAGCGAGCCAAACGCCCGATTGATGGGTCGCAAAGAACGCGACCCGTCGGGCGGCTCGCCCAGATTCCTCACGGCGCAAAGAACGCTTGTTCGGAATGACAGTCAAACTGCACCAGTACCGGGCTGGCCGGTGGAGCAACCTAGCACGGCAGAGTTGTCCTCTGGGAGGAGCGCGCATCGCATGGTAGCCAGTGAACAGGCGTTGGTGACCGGCAAGCAATTGGATACGCTGTGCATTAACACGATTCGAACCTTGGCAATTGACGCGGTACAACAGGCCAACAGCGGACATCCGGGAGCGCCCATGGGGTTGGCGCCGGTGACCTACTGCCTGTGGCAGGAGTTTCTGCGCTACGACCCGGAAGATCCGAAATGGTTGAACCGTGACCGGTTCGTGCTGTCGAACGGGCACGCCTCCATGCTGCTCTATGCCATGCTTTATCTTTCGGGCGTGAGGGATGTCAGCAAGGATGGCAAAGTTCTGAAGGAGCTGGCCGTTCCTTTGGAGGAAATTAAACGCTTCCGGCAACTGGGAAGCCGGACTCCGGGTCATCCTGAGTCGCACATCACGACGGGGGTAGAGACCACGACGGGGCCGCTCGGGCAGGGCGTGGGAAACAGCGTGGGGATGGCGATTGCGAGCAGATGGCTGGCGGCGAATTTCAACCGTCCCGGTTTTGAGGTTTTCGATTTCAACGTCTACGCCATGTGTTCGGATGGCGACCTGATGGAAGGCATCGGGGGCGAGGCGGCGTCGCTCGCGGGACATCTGAAACTTTCGAATCTGTGCTGGATGTACGACCACAACGGCATCACGCTGGATGGTCCCGCGGATTGGTCGTTCAGTGAAGACGTGGCTACGCGATTTGTCGGGTACGGCTGGAACGTGACGCGCGTGGCCGATGCCAACGATCTGGAGATGCTGGCCAGAGCCTTTGAAACCTTCCAGAAAACGACAGATCGTCCGACCTTGATTATTGTGGATAGCCACATTGGTTATGGATCGCCCCACAAGCAAGATAGCAATGCGGCGCACGGAGAACCGCTCGGCGAAGAAGAAGTGCGGCTGACGAAGAAGTTTTATGGCTGGCCGGAGGATGCCAAGTTTCTGGTGCCGGAGGGCGTGCGCGAACATTTCCAGGATGGAATTGGGAAGCGCGGGCATGACGCGCGGGCGCAGTGGGAGAAGGTGTTCGCGGAGTATTCACAGAAGTATCCCGAGTTGGCTGACCGGTTGCATCGGATGCAACGCCGGGAACTTCCGGACGGATGGGAGAAGAATCTGCCGACATTTCCGGCGGACGCGAAGGGGATCGCTACGCGCGAGAGTTCGGGCAAGGTGCTGAATGTGCTGGCGCAGAACATTCCGTGGCTGATCGGGGGTTCGGCGGACTTGGCGACATCCAACAAGACCGCGTTGAAGTTTGAAGGTGCAGGCGACTTTCAGCCCGGCAACTATGCGGGACGCAATTTGCACTTCGGGGTGCGCGAGCACGCGATGGCCGCTAGTGTGAACGGTCTGACGGTTTCTGGAATCCGCGCGTTCGGAGCGACCTTCTTCAATTTCAGCGACTACATGCGGGCTGGCATCCGGCTGGCCGCGCTGATGGAAGCTCCCTCCATCTTCATTTTTACGCACGATTCGATTGGAGTGGGAGAGGACGGGCCAACGCATCAACCGATCGAACAACTGGCATCGTTGCGTGCTATCCCGAACCTGGTTGTGCTGCGTCCTGGCGATGCGAATGAAGTGGTCGAGGCTTGGAAGATCATCGCGAAGTTGCAACACCAGCCGGCGGCCCTCGTGCTGACGAGGCAAAACCTTCCAACGTTCGACCGAACGAAGTACGGTGCGGCCTCCGGCACGGCGAGAGGCGCGTATGTTCTGGCCGACGCGGCCGCGGGCAAGCCTGAGGTGATTCTGATCGGCACCGGCAGCGAAGTTTCACTGTGCGTTGAGGCTTACGAAAAGCTCAAGGCAGAGGGTATTCAGGCACGAGTGGTGAGCATGCCTTCGTGGGACATCTTTGAACAACAGGATGCGGCTTACAAGGAAAGCGTGCTGCCTTCTTCGGTGACGGCGCGGGTTTCAGTGGAGATGGCGGCCACTTTCGGTTGGGAGCGCTACGTTGGATTGAAGGGACGAAAGATCGGTATGCACCGGTTTGGGGCCTCGGCGCCGTTGAAAGACCTGTTGAAGTTTTTCGGTTTCACCGCGGATGCGGTAGTTGCGGAAGCGCGCAAGGCGATTGCGGACAAGTAGAGGGCGGCAGCTGTCCGCACATGATCAGGGAGAAATTATTATGCAGACAACTGGAGTTCTGGAAACCTCAAAAGCTACGAATCCTCTGAAAGCGCTGCTCGGCTACGGGCAGTCGATGTGGCTGGATTACATCCGGCGCGATCTGATCACCGGCGGAAGTTTGAAAACGATGATTGAAGACGACGGGCTGCGCGGGATGACTTCAAATCCATCGATCTTCGAGAAGGCGATCGGCGACAGTTCGCTTTACGACGATATTTTGAAGGCGCTGTCTTCGCGCACTGACCTCGACACAACGGCCCGCTACGAACAGATTGCCATTCGCGACATTCAAGGCGCCGCCGATTTATTGAGACCGGTGTATGAGAGTTCGAAGTTCCGGGACGGGTATGTAAGCCTGGAGGTTTCTCCGCTGCTGGCGCACAAGACGCAGGAGACGATCGACGAAGCCCGTCGGCTGTGGAAGGCCGTGGAGCGCGAGAACGTGATGATCAAGGTTCCGGGAACGCCCGAGGGCCTTCCCGCAATTCGTCAGGCGATTGGCGAAGGCATCAATGTCAATGTGACGTTGTTGTTCGCGCAGGAAGTTTACGAGAAGGTGGCGGAAGCGCACATCGCCGGACTCGAGGATCTCGCAAAGCGCGGCGGCAATCTGAACAAGATCGGAGGCGTGGCCAGTTTCTTCATCAGCCGCATCGATTCGCTGGTGGATTCGCTGATCAACGAGAAGCTGAAGGCGGCCACCGACGCGCAACAGCAGGCGCTGCTGAAGAGCCTGCTGGGCAAAGTTGCAATTGCAAATGGAAAGCTCGCCTATCAGCGCTATCAGCGCATCTTCAGCAGTACGCGATGGGAAGCGCTGGCAGCCAAAGGAGCGCAGACTCAAAGAGTCCTGTGGGCGAGCACCAGCACGAAGAATCCTGCGTATCGTGACGTGATGTATGTGGAGGAACTGATTGGGCCGGACACGGTGAATACGATGCCCCCGGCCACGATCGATGCATTTCGCGATCACGGAAAGCTGAGGAACAGCCTTACCGAGGATGTAGCTGGCGCGCAGAAAGTGATGGACGATCTGGCGAAGGCGGGTATCTCGATCAAGGAAGTGACTGACAAGCTGACGGCCGACGGCGTGACTCTGTTTGCCGATGCGTTCCACAAGCTGCTGGCCGCTGTGGCGAAGAACACTCAACCGAAAGGGAAAACCGCGTGAGCCGCCTGAAATCTTCGCTTCCGGAAAGCCTGACCGCGGCGGTGAAGACTACCGTGAAAGATTGGAAGGCGGGCGGCAAGATGCAGCGCCTCTGGCAGCGCGATGCGTCGCTTTGGACTGGCGACGATGAGGCCAGCTGGCTAGGGTGGCTGGACATCACCGAAGAGCAGATTGCGCATGCGATGGAGTTGCGGAATCTGGCGAAAGAAGTCTGGAGCGCTGGTTACAAGGATGTCCTTCTGCTCGGCATGGGTGGGTCCAGCCTGTGCCCCGAAGTTCTGCGCATGACGTTTGGCCAGACTGCGGGATACCCCGATCTGCACGTTCTCGATTCCACCGATCCGGCGCAGGTAAAGGCGTTTGAGAACAAGATCGATATTGCCAAGACGCTCTTCATTGTTTCCAGCAAGTCGGGCAGCACACTCGAACCCAACATCTTCAAGCAGTATTTTTTCGAGCTCACAAAGAAGGCTGTGGGCGCGGACAAGGCGGGCAGCCACTTCATTGCCATCACCGATCCCGGGTCGAAGATGCAGAAGGTGGCGGAGGGGGATCGTTTTCGGCATATCTTTTTTGGCCGACCTTCGATCGGTGGCCGCTATTCGGCGCTTTCGCATTTCGGCATGGTGCCGGCGGCGGTAATGGGGTTAGACACGAAGAAATTTCTGGACCGCGCACGAGAAATGGTCCGGAAGTGCGGGCCTTCGACCGAAGTCGAGGAAAATCCTGGCGCAATGCTGGGAATCATTCTGGGTACGGCGGCACGGAGCGGGCGCGATAAGGTCACGATTGTCACTTCCCCGGAGATCTCCGACCTGGGCGCGTGGCTTGAGCAGTTACTCGCCGAGTCCACGGGAAAAGTTGGAAAAGGCATCATCCCCGTAGACCGCGAAGAATTGGCCTCGCCGGAGGTGTACGGCAACGATCGCGTGTTTGCGTACGTCCACACGGAGACTGCGGCCGAGGCTCAGACAGAGGCGAAACTGGCGGCGCTCGAAAAGGCCGGGCACCCCGTGCTGCGTATTTCGATCCCGGACATCTACGATCTCGGCGCGGAGTTCTTCCTCTGGGAGATTGCGACTGCGGTTGCGGGCTCCATCATCGGGATCAACGCTTTCAACCAGCCCGACGTCGAAGCCAGCAAGATCGCGACCCGCAACTTAACTTCTGCATACGAAAAGAGCGGCTCTCTGCCGGCAGAAACACCTGTGCTGGAAGATGCCGGCGTCAAGCTTTTCACCGACGACAAGAATGCGGCGGAGCTGGCGCAGGCCGCGGGTGGAGACAAGTCTCTCGCCGGATATTTGAAGGCTCATTTAGGCCGCATCGGCGCGGGCGATTACTTTGCCGTGCTGGGATTCATCCAGATGAACGCCGAGCACGAGAAAGCCTTGCAGGCGATAAGGCACGCGGTGCGAAATAAGAAACATGTGGCCACCTGCCTGGGCTTTGGGCCTCGGTTCCTGCATTCGACGGGACAGGCGTACAAAGGCGGGCCGAATTCCGGAGTGTTCCTGCAGATCACTTGCGACGATGCGTTGGAGCTGCCGGTGCCGGAACAGAAATATACATTCGGAGTAGTGAAGGCGGCGCAGGCGCGGGGCGATTTCCAGGTGCTGGTTGAGCGCGGGCGGCGGGCGCTGCGGGTGCATTTGGGGCGCGATGTGAACGCCGGTCTGGCGACGCTGGCAGCAGCGGTTCAAAAGGCGCTGGGATAGTTTAGCGGCAAAATGCCGGGCGAGGCGCTGCGCCTTACGCGCGGAGGGTCTCGGCGATAGCGATTCAAGGAGTAACGCATGCAATTGGGAATGGTTGGTCTGGGCCGCATGGGCGCGAACATGACGCGGCGATTGATGCGCGGCGGACATCAACTGGTGGTGTCGGATCTGAGTGCGGATGCGGTGAAGCAGCTTGCGGGCGAGGGAGCCGGAGGTTCGTCGTCACTGGAAGATCTGGTCGGCAAACTGACGCCGCCGCGGGCGGTGTGGGTGATGGTGCCCTCGGGCGGCGCCACGGAACAGACGGTGCAGAAACTCGCGCAACACATGCGAACCGGCGACACCATCATTGATGGTGGCAATTCTTATTTCAAAGATGACGTGCGGCGGGCAGGTGAGTTCAAGGGCAAGGGCATTCACTACGTGGACGTGGGAACCAGCGGTGGCGTATGGGGCCTCGACCGCGGATATTGCATGATGATTGGCGGCCCCAACGAAGCGGTGCAAAGACTCGATCCGATCTTCAAGACGCTGGCGCCGGGTGTGGGCGACATTCCGCGCACTCCGGGCCGGGAAAAACTCGGCGGCACGGCCGAGGAAGGCTACATTCACTGCGGCCCCTCAGGCTCCGGCCACTTCGTGAAGATGGTGCATAACGGCATCGAATACGGGTTGATGCAGGCTTATGCCGAGGGCTTCGACATCTTCAGGAACGCCACCAGTAAAGACTTGCCGGAAGATATCCGCTACGATTTGAACTTGCCGGACATCGCCGAGGTTTGGCGGCGGGGCAGCGTGGTTAGTTCGTGGCTGCTGGATCTTACGGCGATGGCTTTGACGGAGAATCCGACGCTTTCGGAATACGAAGGCTATGTGCAGGATTCCGGCGAAGGACGCTGGACGATTCAGGCCGCGCTCGAGGAAGCTGTACCGGCCGATGTGTTGACTGCGGCCTTGTATGTGCGGTTCCGCTCGCGGCAGCAACATACGTTTGCGGAGAAGATGCTCTCCGCCATGCGGCAGAAGTTTGGCGGGCACGTTGAAGCGGGTGAGGGCCAGGCAGGAGCAGCCCAGCCAGTCAAAAACAGAGCGTAGCCAACATTTGTTTCAGCGCAGAATCCTGAGGACGTAATCATGGCTCAATTGGCGGAACAGCCGGCACGAACCACACCGCGCATCGGCAAGCAGGGGGATCCCTGCATCATGGTGATCTTCGGTGCGGCCGGCGATCTAACCGCGCGCCTGTTGATTCCAGCTCTGTACAACCTGGCCCGGGCGGACTTGCTTTCGAAGGAGTTCGCGGTGCTGGGCGTGGCCCGGGCACAGATGTCAGACGAGGATTTCCGCAAGAGGATCCTGGACGACGTCAAAGAGTACTGCGGCGACTGCATCGACGTCGACACCTGGGATAACTTCTCGCGCCGCTTCTATTATTTTGCCGGCGATTTCAACGATGACACGCTTTATCCGAAGATCAAGGATCGCCTGGCCCAGATCGACCGCGATCACTCCACCCATCAAAACGTGTTCTTTTACATGGCGACGGCTCCGAGCTTCTTCGGTCCGATTGTTGAAAAGCTTGCGGCCACCGGCCTGATGGAGCAAAACAACGACCACTGGCGTCGGGTAGTGATCGAAAAGCCTTTCGGTCACGACTTGGAATCGGCCAAAGCCCTCAATCAGAAACTGCTCAAGCTGGCCGACGAGAAGCAGATCTATCGCATCGATCATTATCTGGGTAAAGAAACCGTCCAAAACATCATGGCGTTCCGTTTCGCCAACGGAATTTTCGAGCCCATCTGGAACCGCCGCTACATCGATCACGTACAGATCTCTGTAGCGGAGACCGTGGGGGTGGAAGGCCGGGGCAGCTATTTCGACCATGCGGGCTCGATGCGAGACATGGTGCCCAACCACATTATGCAACTCATCAGCCTGACTGCGATGGAGCCTCCGATTTCGTTTGACGCCAATGCCGTGCGCGACGAACAGGCGAAGATTCTGCATGCCATCCAGCCCATCAGCGACGAGGAGGTTCTGAGCCGCTCGGTACGCGGACAGTATGGGGAGGGCACAGAGGGTGGCGAGCACGTTCCAGCGTACCGTTCCGAAAACGACGTCGCGCCGGATTCGCGAACGGAAACCTTCGTGGCGATGAAGCTGCTCATCGACAACTGGCGCTGGGCCGATGTTCCCTTCTACCTGCGCACCGGAAAGCGGATGCCGGCGCGCAACACGCACGTGGTGATTCAGTTCCGGCAGGCCCCGTTTGTGCTGTTCCGCGACACTTCCGTGGAACACATGATGCCGAACCAGCTGGTGCTGCACATCCAGCCGGAGGAAGGCATCTCGTTGCAGTTCGCGGCGAAAGTTCCGGGCCCGGTGATGCGCCTGGGAACAGTGGACATGAACTTCGAATATCAGGAATACTTTGGCAAGCAGCCCAGCACGGGCTATGAGCGGCTGCTGCACGATTGCATGATCGGCGACCAGACCTTGTTCCAGCGGGCCGACATGGTGGAGGCGGGCTGGAGCGTGGTAAATCCGGTGCTGGATCTTTGGAAGGCGCTGCCGCCGCGGAACTTTCCGAATTACGCCTCGGGCACGTGGGGACCGAAAGAGGCCGACGAACTATTGGAGCGCGATGGCCGGCGCTGGAGGAACTTCGAGAAATGATTCTGGCCGGCGATATTGGTGGAACCAACGCTCGATTAGCCTATTTTCAGCCCCAGAATGGCCATCTTCATCTGATTTCCGAACGCGTCTTTCCCAGCCGCGAATATGGCGAATTGGGCGAGATCGTCTGCAAGTTTCTCGAAGACGCGACGACGCGTCCCGAGATTGCCTGCTTTGGAATTGCGGGGCCAGTGCATAATGGGCGCGTAGAAACCTCCAATCTTCCCTGGATCATCGAACAATCGCGCCTGGCGAAACAGATTCAACTGCCCGCAACTTTGTTAATCAATGATCTCGAAGCGAACGCATGGGGTATTGGCGCGCTCAGCCCGCACGATCTGATTGCGCTCAATCCGGCAGGAGCGTCGGCGGGCAATCAGGCAGTTATCGCGCCGGGAACCGGCTTGGGAGAGGCCGGATTGTTCTGGAATGGCAGCCAGCATCAGGTTTTCGCGTGCGAGGGCGGACACGTGGATTTCGCACCTCAGGGAGAACTGCAGATTGAACTGTTGCGGTTTCTGTCCGCTCGTTACGGACACGTCAGTTATGAACGTATCCTGTCCGGTCCCGGTCTGGTTAACGTGTACGAGTTTTTGCGCGGGAGGGGGTGTGGAGAAGAACCTGCCGGCTTTGCGGTGAAACTTGATCAGGGAGACGCAGCCGCCACGATTTCCCGTGCGGCTCTGAGTGGAAGCAACTCCATCGCCGAGCAGGCGCTTGATTTGTGGATCTCGGTTTACGGCGCGGAAGCGGGCAATCTGGCTCTTAAGACCATGGCCACCGGCGGAATTTTTCTGGGCGGCGGCATTTCGCCTAAGGTTCTTCCGAAACTCACGAGCCCAATATTTATGCGCGCTTTTCTTGAGAAAGGCAGATTGCGTCCGCTGCTGGAAGGCATTCCGGTTCAGGTCATCACCAATGACAAAGCCGGGTTGCTGGGCGCGGCGCGCTGCGCTGCCACCAACGCCAGCGGCGCGCGGGTAGTGGCTTCATGAATTCTACTTTGGAGCTGCGTAAATTGACCACGCCGCAGGATCTGTTTCAGGCGGCTGCCGAGGAGGTCTTGCGCGCGGCTGCCGAGGCAATCGCGCGGCGCGGGCGCTTCACGATTGCGCTCTCCGGTGGATCGACTCCCAGGAACCTTTACACCCTGATCGCAGCCAACGCCAGCGCTAGTTTGCCTTGGGACCAGATGTTCTTTTTCTGGGGCGATGAACGCCACGTTCCTCTGAACGATCCGGACAGTAACTACCGCATGGCCAAAGAGACTCTCCTGTCGAAGGTTCCCATTCCCCCGGCCAACATCTTTCCCGTGCCCGCCGATAACCCGGACGCTGCCGCGGCAGCGCAAGCCTATGAAGATACTCTGCGAAAGTTTTTCGCCCTGGCGCCAGGCGAATTCCCCAGATTTGATTTGATCCTGCTGGGCATGGGACCGGACGGACACACGGCGTCATTGTTTCCGGAGACTGCAGCGTTGCAGGAAAAATCCCGACTCGTGGTGGCCAACTGGGTGGAGAAGCTGAGCAATAGCCGGATTACCTTCACACTGCCGGTGCTGAACGCAGCCCGCTGCGTTGCGTTTCTGGTGAGTGGGGCGGACAAGGCCGCGGTGCTGCATGAAGTACTGGAAGGCAAGGCGCCGGGCGAGAAGTATCCCTCCAAACTGGTGCGGCCGATTGAAGGCAAGCTAATCTGGTTTGTCGATCGGGCTGCAGCCAGTGACTTATCCACCGCTGCGTAAAGAGGTTTCCCAGTCGCGGCGGAAAGCTAGCCGCGCCAGCCCCCGATTTCCTTCAGGCCCTTGCCGCGCGAATGTTCGAAAAGACGCACCCGATGGCGGGAATGTTCAAACTCGTGGATGTCGGCCCAAACTTCCGCCTGCCACGCTTTACCGTGGGTCGCGGACTCGCCGCAGGTGGCGCAACGGGTGTGGAGGCTGATAGAAGAAGGCTCCGCGACAACTGCGCCAGGCAACTCGATGAAGATGCAGCGAACCTCCTGGATCTCCTCTTTTTCGTCGAGCAGGTGTTCGTAACGCAGCAGGTAACTGAATCCCAGCTTGCGGGCTTCGGCTTCGGCCTCGGCGCGAGTGTGAAACGGGCCATATTCTGCCCGTAGTTGCTCGGTGGAGTCACAAGCCATCCAAAAAGTCTCTGTGTAGTCCATTCCCGCCCCGCCCAGGGATTGCGGAGCTGGCTCAAGTTGCTGGCGAGCCCGCTCGATTGGGTCGGAACTACCAATGCAATTTGCAGGCCGACTGCGATGTATACACAAGTCATTTATATTCTTTGTGTTACGCCGATCTTTCGGGCGAATCAGAGGGTCAAAGTGCAAACCTTTTGCAGCAGTTGCCCGTCACCCAAGGGTTGCCTGCGAGAACTTGCAGAGCCCCGAGAAGGGACGTTATTGAGTCCCACCCCTCGGAATGAACAGGGACCACTCAGGAAAACCATGCGAAGTCGCTCTTCCAACGAAAATCGCACACTTCTGAAGACTAGCCGGCTGCGGCACGACGCAGCGCAAACGTCGGATGTTCATCCTCTTCCAGCCAGTTCTTGCCACCATGGCCGGCCACATACATGGCTAACTCGAGCCGGCTCCAGACTCCCAGTTTGTCGAAAGTGCTGCGCAAGTGATTCTTGATGACCTGCTCCGTCGTACCCATGAGCTTGCCAATCTCGCGATTGGTGAGACCCTGCCACACCAGAGTAGCCACTTCAATTTCCTTCGGGGTCAAGCGTTCACGCGGCATCATAACTTCACCTCCGCCCTGTCGAATGCGGCTGTCGCCAGCCGCACCCGCTTGCGCCCATCCCGAATTCCAGCCCGCAGAAAGAGGGTGCGCAGGTGCTGCTTTACGGTACGCGGGCTAATGCTCAACTGGCCTGCGATCTCCTTGTTGCTGCAGCCCTGAACCAGCAGGTCGAGCACCTGCTGATCTCTGGGTGTAACCTTCATTCCATCGAGGTCCATCACGGCAGTTCTCCTTACCTGTTGTCTTTGTCTTCTCACATTTCATCGGATTGCAATCCGCACTATCGGCTAAGCACATCTTTCGCCAAACCTTCTACGCCCTCCCGCGCCGTACTTAAGACCAGCGCGTACTTACACTTAGGGACAAGGACCATAGCCGCACAGAAGAAGCGCAGGAAATCGCTGCCGTGGTTATCCGTCCCAAATTGGGCGGAGAGCGCGCGAAGCCGACGGGCTAGACTGCAGCTGCGCCGCACTCAGGGAAGCCTGTTCAGACAGCCGGGCATCGCGGGTAGCTACCCCTGCCTTATAGATAACCTCCCTCCTTTCATATTCTTGAAGGTGTCTGGACTCCGTTGACTTAAGCGCGAGGAAAGGGGTGAGAACTCCAAGGAGGGGGTGGCGCGGCGGGCAGACGCAGCTTTCCCAAAATGGATATTAGCGGCCCGCCACACTGTGCAATTTGGCACTGGCGCTCCGAGCCGGCATTTCTTGCCCCAGGCTTCCTCCCTCGGGGGGCGCGGCGCGTTCCAGCGCATCCGGGGCTGCATCCAGACATGTGGGGCAGCCGGTGAAGCGCCCTTGACGATCATGCGGGATGCCTCGATCAAGTGGGCCTTCCCGGTGAAGCTCACGAGAGAACTTGAGCATGCAGGGGGAGACCAAGTAATCAAGTTCTATGGTGGGGGAATTGCTCTAAGATAGACTTGTTCTCCGGCGGGCTACGCCCGCCCATGCTGGCTACAAGGGCCGCAAGAGCGATTGTGACCGATCAGAAAAACAAACCAGTTCTCGACGAGCAGACTTTTGAGAAGCTGCTGGAAGCCGCTTATGTAATCCAGGAGCACAACCGCGAAATGCGGGAGATGGAGGAAAGCCTGGAGTTGCACAGCGGGGAACTTCGGCAGCAGGAGGCGGCCACTCAAGCCGCATTGCAAGCAAGCACGAAGGCGCCGGAAGAACACCCACGTCCCAGCAGCGACTACACGCTTACGTTGGCCGAGATCGTCGAAACGCAGCACCAGATTCAGATTCGGCACCTCGAATCGGAGAAGGCGATGGCGTTGGTCGCCGACAGAGTCGCGGGCATTACGAATGCGAGTGGCGCGGCAATTGGAATTCTGGAGGGAAAAACTATCCGTTACCGCGCTGGAGCAGGGGCTTCGGCTTTGCCCTTGGGAAGCAAGGTCCCTTTGGAAACGGCGATTTGCGCTTCCAGCGTGCGTACCGGGCAGGTGCTGCGCACCCAGGATATCCGCACCGAGTTTATGTTCGATCCGGACTTGTGCCGGAAGCGAGAAATCCAATCGCTGGTCACCGTGCCGATCTATCACGATGGCGATATTGTGGGCGCGCTGGAACTCTATTTCGACAAAGTGCACGGCTTCGCCGAACAGGACATCCATACCTGCCAACTGATGGCCGGGCTGGTAACGGAAGCGATTGGGCGAGAGACCGAGTCGGCGTTGAAGAAGTCCATGGCCGCGGAACGATCCTCGATGTTAGCCGCAATCGAGAAGCTCAAGCCGGATCTGGCAGCTTTGGCAGGAAGCCAACCCTCTGAGATTGCCGGCAAGGAGCTTGGCGTCAGCGCGGCCAGCCCGATGGAAAGCTCCGGCTGCTGGAAGTGCGGAGGCGCCCTGGTCGCAGAGGAACAATTTTGCGGCAAATGTGGCGCTCCGCGGGTCGGCGACAGCGACCAATCCAGTATGCAGAGCAAGCTGGCATCGGCTTGGCATATGCAGTTGGCCAGCCAGGAAACTTCCCCTGCTGCAGCTCAGAACGGCAACTCCCCATCTCCAGAAGCAGCGCGCTCGGTTGCAGCTCGCAGGGCCGTGATGGTCCCGAACGCGGCGGAACAAGAAGAGGAAGATAAGCCTGCTCCACCGCACCCGCTGCAGAAGTGGGGCGAGGAGGATCCTTCGTCAGCGCAGTTAGTCGCAGCCAGTGCAGACGAGGCGCCGCAGGTATCCTTATCGCCCGGATCGCAGACCGGCGGAAACGATCTCGAAGCTTCCTCGACCGCGCTCCTGAAGCCGCAGCCCGGAGACGTTACCTGGAGTTCCGCCGCGAAGGCCCGGGACTTCCTGGAGACGCTGGCCGGAACTCGCTCACCGGGGGCATTGGCACGCTTCTGGCACGCCCGTCGCGGCGATTTCTATCTCGCGTTCGCGGTGGTTCTGGTGGCGGTCGTCATCCGCTGGGGAATGCTGTCCAGCCACTCGGTGGGTGCGACGGGCCGTGGAACTGCGGTTTCCGGGAGTGCGAGCCGGCGCAAGCCGCCAGCTCCGGATGCAGATCTTTCCACCTTCGACAAGCTCCTGATCAGCCTGGGACTGGCCGAGGCCCCCGAGGCTCCGGAATACAAGGGCAATCCCGACACTCAGGTGTGGATCGATTTGCACACCGCCCTTTACTACTGCCCCGGTTCCGATCTGTTTGGCAAGACACCGAAAGGCAGGTTCGCCAGCCAGCGCGATGCGCAGCTGGATCAGTTCGAACCGGCTTATCGAAAGGCATGTGACTGACTCTCCGGGGCCCTCGCCCGCGCCGCCGCAATGCCCAAACGACATTTCCACACATCGGGATTTGACAACCTTCTGTGTCGGGAGTGCAATCATAAGCAGTGCCGTTTCTTCCGGAGAAAGATGTGGCTCAACCCACAGACGAGTCCGACGCGACAACCTTGCCCGATCCGGAGCTGAATCCTCTCCTGAATCCGCTGCTGGCGGCGCACATGGGACGATGGGCAGAAGTGTATTTCACCAATCCGCCGGAGAAGCGCGGACAGGCGATTTCTGAGTTGCTGCGCGAACTGGAGAACAGTTCTCCCCCGGAGCCGGTTCCGGTTCAACACAGCAACGTGCAGTACGTCCGCAAGAATGTGGAAGACGAAGTTGAGGAAGATCACGCTGAGGCGGCGCCGACACCGGACTCATTTGTGGTGGCCGCTGAGGAGCCTCCGTTAACTTGCGGCTCTTGCGGCTACAACAATTCAGCGCAGCAAAGATTTTGTGGGATGTGTGGGTCGCCCCTGAGAGTCTCGCCAGCGCACCCACCACAAGTCGCGGAAGCCGCACCGCAGGCTGCAGCAAGTTGGGGCGAACTCGACCGGGCGTTCGAAGGCAGCCTCAGCGGGCCAGGGGTTGCGTCCGATTCTGACTCCGTTGATATCGGGCATCCCCAAACAGCGCACAGCGCACGCTGGCCGCTGCCGCAGGAGAATTTTCCTGACCTCGGTGAGCCCCAATTTCAATCTGAGTTTATTTCTGCTCCCCGTAGTTACCGGGTCTATATCGGCGCGGTGTTGGCGATCCTTCTCGTCCTGCTGGTGTACATGACATGGCGCGGCAGCGCAGCCTTTTGGGGCGGGGTCACGGCTCCGGCTCAGATCCCGCGAGCGGTGCCGGCCGAGCAGCCTGCATCCCCCACGTTGGCGCAGCCGACTCCTGCCCAGAGTGTTGCCCCGACGAGCGCTCCCCCTACCCCGCCGGTGCGCAGCCAGAGCCAGCCTGATGCAGATTCGCAACGGGATGCTGCGGTCGACAGGCGCCCCACTCCCCGGATCGTCCCCGTGACTGCGAGTTCCTCCACTCTTGCCGCGGCACAAGGCGGCTTTGAAGAACTAGCGACCGCGGAAAAATATTTGAACGCCGGTACAGGTACGACGCCCGACACGCAGGAAGCTGCCCGCTGGTTGTGGAAAGCGGTGGCGAAACAGAATTTGACCGCCACCTTGCTTCTCTCTGATTTGTATCTTCGGGGAGACGGCGTGCCTAAGAGCTGTGACCAAGCGCGCCTGCTGCTGGACGCAGCGGCTCGAAAAGGCGACACCGCCGCCGCGGAGAGACTCCGCAACCTGCAAGCCTTCGGTTGCCAGTGAAAACTGGCCTCGGAAAATTATCCGGCGGTCCCTTAGGCGTGAAATTGTGGTCCCTGTCTTCGCGACTCGTACCACAAAGCCAGTTCGACCCGGTTCCAGAGTCCAAGCTTGTCGTAGATGACGCGAAGATAATTCTTCACCACGTGTTCAGTGGTACCGATGGCGTGCGCCACGTCGCGGTTCTTCAACCCCTGGGCGACAAGCTCGATGACCTGCTGTTCACGCTCGCTGGGAGTGCGGCTGCCATAGCGTTCGTAGGGGGGGAACATGATTGCCTCCGATATAAAAGTGTCGCGAGTTTCACTCGTTTGATTCCGTCGGTGATTCCGAAACGGAGGAACAGCCGGTTGAAATGAGCCTTCACGGTTCGGCGCGCCATTTTGAGCTCGCTGGCGATTTCGGCGTTGTCACAACCTTGCAAAAGCAATTCGACGATTTGCTCTTCGCGCGGTCCCAGCCGAACGGACTGCTCGATCATCACCTTGCCGTGCTCCCTGGTCTGAATAGCTCCGCCCCTATGTACAACTGGAGTGTTTCCATATTCCTAGCACCTACAATGCCATTTTGAGACAGGGAAAGATGTGATCAAGGAACACTCATTTCCACAGGCGCTTTCAGGATGACGGAGAGACTCGAGGATCCAGACCGTAGAGTCGCCTATCGATCCGGACGACCCTCGCCGCGTGAAGGAAATCCGCACTGAGACTGCGAAAAATGCGCAAAGTGAGCTAAATTGCTCAGAAAGAGCGCGAGCAAGACAGGAACCAAGGCCCATTGGCCGACATAGGCGCCCGCTGCGTATGTAACCGACACCGTCGGTCCGGGCGCAATGGCCTCTGCGCCGTAGCACACTGGTCACCAAAGAGCACTCGGGCAAACACCCTATGTGAAAAGTGCAGGGCCTTACGGATATACCCTGAACAATTTACATCTTGTGGTTGGCTGGCCTGGTTAGGCTGGATTGAAGCACGTGCAAAGCCAAATCATTGCTGAGGCTCAAGGTTACACTGGTTGTTAGGGGAATGCAGGTGATACAGGGGTCACTTCCGCCGGCAAAGACGCTCGAACCGCGGGAGGAAGCGAGAACGCCGAAATGTTCACCAACCTTCAATATCGAATTCTGAAGAGGATATCTCCCGGAGCCCCAGATTGCTGCAGCGGGCGCGCTTATGTAGGCAAGTCGAAGCTAGCGGTTTTAATGGGGGACGAATTCTTCCCCAGGATTGCCGGGAAAGTTGTCATCGACTTCGGCTGTGGCGAAGGAGCGGATGCCGTAGAGATGGCTGGACGAGGAGCCAAGCGGGTGATCGGCATCGATATCCGGGAGGAGGTTCTCCAAGCCGCAAGCCAGCCGGCGAGGTGCTCGTGAGCTTTGGGCCAACCTGGCGTCACCCGCTGGGCGGTCATCTTTTCTCTGTTTTTCCATGGGCACATCTAATGTTCAGCGAGCAGGCCCTCATCCGTTGGCGGTCCACTTTCAAGACGGATGGAGCAACCCGATTCAGCGAGGTGGCCGGAGGCCTGAATCGAATGACGATAGCGAAGTTCGAGCGGTTGATCGCGGACAGCCCCCTCCAGTTCGCCAGCCTTGAACTTGTACCCATCAAGAAGCTACGACCTTTTCACAATCGCGTCACCCGCGAGTTTACAACCGCGGTTGTACGCTGCCGCTTGATTAAACGAACATGATCAAACGAACATGATGGCGAAGATACGCAGAGCGGCGCCGGTCCTCGAGTCCGAAGCTCGCGTGAAACTTCATCCCGCCGGGAATGAGAAATCAGGACAGCGAGCTCGGATTTGCACTACACTACGGGTCGAAGCCCGGGCTAAGAACGATCATGAAGCTTTCCGTCGTCATGCCGGTGTACAACGAGCGTGCCACGCTGCGCCAAGTGGTGAATCGAGTGCTCGCGGTTCCGCTGGGGATCGAATTGATTTGCGTGGACGATGGATCGACCGACGGCTCGCGTGAGATCCTTGAGCAATTGCACGCGGAGTATTCCCAGATTCGAGTTCTGCTTCAGCCCAGGAACATGGGAAAGGGTGCGGCGTTGCACCGCGGCATTCAGGAAGCAACGGGAGACTTCGTCATCATCCAGGACGCCGATCTCGAGTACGACCCGGCGGAATACACGGTGCTGCTGGAGCCGCTGATCGAAGGGCGCGCCGATGTCGTCTATGGCTCGCGTTTTCTTTCCGCCCGTCCTCATCGCGTGCTTTACTTCTGGCATTCCGTAGGCAACTGGATTCTTACTGTGCTCTCCAACGCGCTCACCAACATCAATCTCAGCGATATGGAGACCTGTTACAAGGTGTTCCGGCGCGAGGTCATCCAATCCATTCCTCTGGAAGAAAAGCGTTTCGGGTTCGAACCTGAAATAACCGTGAAGATCGCCAAGCGGAAGTTACGCATCTACGAAGTCGGCATCAGCTACTGGGGCCGTACGTATGAAGAGGGCAAGAAAATCCAATGGAAGGATGGAGTACGCGCCCTCTGGTGCCTGGTGAAGTATTGCATTACCGAACCAGCGGTAGCACGCCGGGAGACGATGTCGGCAACCCCCAATTCGCTTGCGGCAGGCACGGTGCCGGGCAAACAGCCCCCACGACGATCAGTTTAGCCACTGTTTGCTGTAATTCCAGCGTGGTTTCCAGTTTCAGCAGTGGATCGAAAGTCCCAGGGGCCGCGGAGCGATTCTTCCTTCCTCCGATGCGTCCCAGCTCAGAGGCCTGCGATCTGCTCATCCAGGTCGGAAGCCTGTACAAAGCTACCCATCAATTGTAAGGAAGCGGCCGATTACTACGTTAAGGCGTTGCAGGTTGATCCCAAGAATGCTTCAGGTCGGAACTAGATTTGCGGCCCCGACTTGGCTCTGCTATCTTTCGCAGGTATCAATTTCTATCAATAACCAAGAAAACGACCTGATAGTAGAATCTGATACTTCGACGAAACACCTTGCCAGGCTTGGCTTTTGACTAAGGTGAGTCCTATCGGAGGTATCAGAAACCACGAGCATATTTTGTCTCCATCCGGCGCTGCTCCTCGGCGAGCGCATGCCGGATGTTGCCGCCGTAAAAGACTTGCTGCCAGGTTTCGTTCTCGCGCTCTTCCTGCTGGATCTTTGAGAGTTGCAGCATGGCGCGGGTCATGTCGCCGCCCTCTTCCTTGAGGAGTTTGCTCACCCGCTCCTGCACCCTCTCCTGATAAAGCTTTCTCGTCGGCTCGGGATGAGACATCACGATGTACTTGCAGACGTCGAGAGCGTGATTGTCTTTGTCGACGATGGCTTCGCTTAAGTTGCGCGAAAGTAGTTGCTGCGCTGTGAGTTTCACGCGCCGGATGCGCATCAATTCCCACAGAAGGTTGGGGCAGTCCCAGTTGTGTAATCCCGGTTGGGGACGTTCGGAGTATTCGCGGCAGACAATCTTGATGGTCGGTTGGCGGCCTTCTTCTTCGAGGTTGGCCCAGTGCATCTGCAGGCGCTCGGCGAAGCTGATGTCGGAGCGATCCCCCGAGAAGGACGAGAAGATTCCTAAATCCTGATCTTCGTAGAGTTCGTTGATCGATCGGGCGCGCTCATTCTTCGTTCCTTCCGCGCCGCTTTGATTGAAGATGCTGGGATCGGCATGACAAACCTCCATCCGGAAAACGTCCTGCATCCTTTTGAGCCGTGGCGCGTGCTGCCAGATTTCCATCCCGGCCTGGTAGTACTCGCCGCAAAAATAGCCGGTGCCGTCGTGATCGAAGTAGCAGCGCTCAAGCGCGGTGGGATTGGCCTTGCCGTAATCGAATCCGCCTTCGAGGCGCCAGCGGGGATCGGGACGCCACTTTTTATCGGTAATGACGATCTTGTCCCAGTGCGAGACAAGGGTATCGGCGAATACTAGGTCTCCTCCGCCCGCGTCATCGCGAATTTCCTGTTCGCGGTCCCAAGCGGCCTGCGACGTGTACGTCTTGCGTTCGTTTTCTTTCCACCCTGGATTTCGCTCGGGGTCGCGGCTCGGATCGGCGGAGTAGTGATGGCGCGTGACGGGAATGCCGCCCTGCGTGCGGCGCGTCGTAAGCCCGCGCATGATTTCGGCCTGGGTCTGCGCAGGTAACTTTTTGGTTTCCTCCAAGACTTCGAGTGCTCTCTTATTCACGGTTGTTGACCACAATGTCGCGGCGGGCGTCGGCGTACCAGCCAGGGCCAGCGCTTGAGTTAAAGAGAATTTTCCCTTTTACCGCGGAGAGGTACTCGTTGTAGCACTCCCCCGCTTCCGACTGAAAACTGGATTCATCGTTGAGCACACCCCATGGGTGATAGGAGCGCATCTGATCGGCTCCGCCGGGGATGCCAACGACGTAACCCCCACGCGCAAAGTAAAGGCCGAGGTCGGGTTGCGAGTGCAGCGGCTTGGCGAGCGGATAAGCATCCTGCAACCATTGCGGCTGCCGCGAATAAAGGCATTTGGCGTATTTCACCAACTGCAGCGCCTTCTCTTCCTTCTGACACTGGAAAAGCACGCCACGCTCGGGCACTTTCATGGCGTTCAAGGTGAGATAGGCGACGTGACACCACGACTCCATCATGTCGCGGCTTTTTTCGAACCACAGAATGCGCTCATCGGAGTCGAGAAGAGTGAAGATCGCTTCAAGATCCGGGCGCACTTCACGGGAAGGAAAGGGTTCGTAGGGCGAGGAACGGCCTTCCTCAACCCAATGCTGGTTGTAGGTCTCGGTGTATTGCGTCACCCACACGTAGGGGTCGCGAGTGGCTTCTTCTGCCTTCGCGTCGCGCTCGGCGACTTGCACGCTGAGATCCTCGGGCGGCTTGTCTTTCGGGATTTTCGGCAACGCAGTTAAGGCACGAATTCTCTGTGAACTCGGTTCCGTCGGGTTTCGACCTATGTCAGCGAGAAGCTTGCGAATCTCACCATTCTCGATGTCGGCCTCACGGTGCGTCTTCACTGCACTCTTTGCTGCCGCCTCCTCGTTGTTCTTCTTCTTCATTATCGCCAGGAGCTCAGCAATTCGGTCCTTAACACCCAGCTGACGGTAGAGAAAACTCGCGGACCCCGGAGCTCGGCCAGCTAAAATCGCCGCCTCGACGTGGCTATGATCCTCCGCCACAGCCTTTGCGAACTTCTCGAGATGAGCAGCCAACGGAGCCTTATTGGTGGGAGGCTCCTTTGCGGAGGACTTTTTCGCGCGAGCTTTCTTCGCGGTCGCGCGGTTGCCCTGGATCGGCTTCTTGCGCTGACTGCTGGATTTCCTGGTGCGTTCTTGGTTTTGACCCATGGAGCTCTAGCCTCATCGAGCCGCGGCGTCGCGGCCCATAGCCCACTACCCGAAAGTCCTCTTCGCTGCTCGAAAAACAATCTTTTGTGTGGTGCGGCGCGGGTGCTTGGCCGCCTGGAGTTGGTGCTTGTCCAGTTCGTCGCTGGGGTGTGCTTACCCACGGCTCTTTCCGGTCCGCGGTGCTGGTGTCGGTGCGTACCAGCTCTTTTGGTCCGCGGCGCTGGTTGGTGCCTGTCAGCTCTAAGGTTCGAACACCAACCGCCGAAAAGGTCTGTTTCTTCATTAATTAATATCATGCGGAAGCACTAGGAGCGCCATGAAATTGTTGTTACGAGAGTCTTACACCTCTGGAACTCTGGTGCTTCCGCCAGTTCCAGCGGCGCTGAGGAGGTTTGGAATTGTGGGAATGTGGCTATTCCCATGGCGGAAAAAACGAAACAGGTCGCACTAACAATCGGGTAATTTGCGGATTGCCGACGACGCCTCCGGAGCCTGGTCATTGCTCCCAGAAGCCCGTTTGTGGATCGCGTCACGTTTGTTTCCGGGTTGGCGGCCACTCGAAGAACGTGATCCATAACAGCTTAAGGCAGCGGTGTTAGAAAACGTTGCCTTACCGATCTCACTGGTCGCGTTCGTAGGCCGGTTGTGAGCTTCACGCGATACTCCTGTTACACAACCGGAGCCTTCTTGACGTCGGGAAAGAGCCTTCCATTGGTCTCCGCTGCCGAGGTCTGAGCCACCGGAAACGGTTTCCAATCGGCACCGGCGACTGGCAGAGCCCACACATCACGGGCCGGACCAGTTCCCTGACCGACCTGAACTCTGTACAGAGCTATAAGCCTGTGAAGTCGTATGGGAAGACGAAGCTGGCCAACGTGCTGATTGGTCACGAACTGCGACGGCGTGCTGGCGATCGATTGCCTTCGACAATCTGCCATCCATGAGGGTCTTTCAGCACCCAGACTTTGGCACGCACAATGGGATTTATGCAACCGGTACTTAGTTCATTGCTGCACCCAATCGTAATCGTCACGCGTGAACTGAAGTCACAAGCATGAGCAGACCAGGGATTCTTCTGGTGACGCCGCCATGCCGCCGGACATTCACCCCGCGGCGCTCACATCGTCTAGCTAGCTGTTTGGAGCTCTCGGTGATAGCGAATGGCAGAACGCCGGCTATTTGATCCAACGTGCACCCCATCTAGAATGCTCGGACAGCGAGAAAACGTTGGTCAAGCGCCTGGCACGGTGCTAGACAGACTGGAAAGTCAATCGGTTGACGACTTGGTGATGAGTCGAGCAAGCACCCGATTTACAAATCTGCTGCCTTGCTTCTTGTAAGCCTCAGATCCCGCTAGCAAGAATGCCTCACAAATTTGGGCAACACTGTGACCTTCGCGGTTTGCGATTCCTTCGACATCTTTCTTCAGGTCGGATCGGACGCGAAAGGTCAAACGCGCATCTTTTTTCATCTTCGAAATCTTAGCACTCGACTCAAATGCCCAGCTCCTAAAATTTAGATTGACTAAAGAATTACATTATGGCATCCTTATGTCATCCATTTGTCATCCTTTTGGGATGACAATCGATGAGGAATGCGATGAAGACTAAGGAACTGCTGCTGGGGGAAAACTTGAGATTTGCTAGGAAGAAGTGGCCGTCTCAAATGAGCACTCTTCATTTGCGAGCGTTGAGATCCTTGACCGATCATCATGAATTCTCGATCAGCTCGGGTGACTTGATCCTCCTTGAAAACGGTTGGTATGTGACTCACACAGGCCTGATTAGACTGGCTCGTCGCAGCAGATGTGTCGGAATTCACTCCGAGGCAGCCAGCACCCTTTCTGAGCCAGCTAGTTGCCGCTGGGTCTTTAAGGCCACGGTCTTTAGGTCGCCAAGATGCAAGGGTTTTGTTGGCTACGGCGACGCCGACCCTTCCAATGTCTCTTTCCTTGTCCACGGCGCCGAAATGCGCGTGGCAGAAACTCGTGCGGTTAATCGGGCCCTGCGCAAGGCCTACGGAATCGGGATCTGCTCAGTGGAGGAAATCGGATCTTTCACCGAACTCCCGCAATCCAACCGAGAGCCGAAGAAGCTCCCGCCACAACCGACCAACGGAAACGGCCACCGCGGTCCGAAGGTTCGCGACCGCCTCTGCCAAATCATTCGCCAACATCAACTCGATCCCAACCTGGTCAAGTCCTATGCGACCGATTTCTGTGGTGTAAAGACCCTTCGCGATGCGACCCGCGAGCAGGTCGAAAACTTCGTCACGCACCTAGCGGATTGGGCCGAGAAGGACCGCAATGCCCTGCTCTGCCAGCTCAACAGCTATCCCGCCCAGAAGGAAGGTGCCGCATGAAACGCCAGATCACCGGCCTCCACGCCGCCGATCGCTGTGCTGCCGACCAGGTTCCCGATGGGGTTTTCTTCGTTCGCGTACAACGCACCCAGTTTCGTCGGCAGGCACAGAAGCCCTATTACACGCTCACCCTGGTCATTCTTGAGCCTAGTCGATTTTCCGGCCACATCCTTTCGAGCCGCCTCTATTGCAGCCCGAAGGCACTCTGGAAGCTGAACTGGTTTCTTCGCGACTTCGGCTATGACGCTGAGATGCTCGGTCGAGATGAGGTTGACGAAAGACAGCTTGTAGGTTTGAAGGGCGTAGTCAAGATCAGCCACATCGTCTTCAACGGCGCTTCCCTGCTTCGGCTCGACGGCTTTGCACCCGCTGGTCGCTGGGAAGAACTTTCACCCGCAAATCTGGACAATCCACAGGTGGCCTGATATGACCTACAGCTATACCCAAATCAGCCAATACCTCACCTGCCCGCGGCGCTATCGGCATCGCTACCTCGATGGCTGGAAGGAGAGGGACACGCGCGCGGCAATGCTGTTCGGTCGTGCCTTCGAACAAGCGCTGGGCGCCCTATTCCGTCGGGAAGATCCCGGAGCAGCCCTGTTCTCGGAGTGGTCTGCTTGCCAGAGCCAGGACTTGCACTTCTCGAAAAGCGACTCGTGGGATCGCATGCTTCGGCAGGGGCTCATGTTATTGACCCGCTTCTGCCAGGACGATCGTATCCAAATCTCGCAACCTCGAAGGAATCTGCAGATCAAATTCAGTAGGACGGTTGCGGGCCAAAACGATTTCGTCGCCTACATCGATGCCATCGGCAAACTCGACGGCACGCGCTGCCTTCTGGAGTGGAAGACCTCTTCGAGCCGATATCCTGAAGAGCCTGATGGGTTATTGTCTCTGGATCCGCAGCTTGTCTGTTACTCGTGGATGACTGGCATTGCCGATGTTGCTCAGGTCGTGTTTGTCCGCAAACGACTGGTCGAAGTTCAGTATCTGCGCACAATCATCACCGATGCACAGCGCGAGGAGTTCGGGCATCTTGTTGAGGACACCATCCGACGAATTGAGGCGGCGGATTTCCTACCGCACAGCGGTATCCGCTTTCCCCAGAACCCCTGCAGCACTTGTCCCTATGTTGGACTTTGTCTTGGAAAGCAAGCGATGGCTGACACGGCTTTGGTGCGGCGTCCAGGAGCTGAAAACCTTGATTGGCTTGACGAGCTTAGTTACTGACAATCCGCCCATGACACCGAAATTCGATCGCCGCCGTGCCCTCTTCGTACTAGGTAAGATCGACGAGATTTTGGCGTGGGAGCAGCGCAAGGAAACGGAGCGCGACACTAAGTTCGTTGAACTGGGGCGCTACTTATGCGAAGTGCGGGCGGGACAGTATTGGCGGCTGGAGACCCTGAAATCCTTCGACGCGTTTCTGGAGAGGCGATTCCCCGGGTCCCGGCGGAAGGCCTACTACCTGATGTCGATCCACGAACATCTGCCGCCACAGGCTAGAAAGCAGTTGAAGGAAGTGGGCTGGACGAAGGGTCTGGAGTTGGCCAAGCTGGCCAGAAGGGACAAGCAGCACTTCGATTGTGCAACCTGGTTGCACAAAGCGGCTCAAATGCCGAAGGAGGAATTCAAGCAGGAGGTCGAGAAGGAATTAACGGGAAAGGAAACGGAGCCGTGGGAGATCGTCTATTTCAAGCTGTACAAGAGCCAGATGCCAGTCATCGATCGGGCGATCGAAACGGCGGCTCTGATGCTGGGTAGCGATCGGTCCCGCGGTTACTGTCTGGAAATGATCTGTGCGGACTTCCTGGCGGGCGCCAATCTGGATCACGGAGATCCGGAGATGTTGCTGTTTTCGATGAAGAGGTTCTTCAAGTTTTTGCCCGGGGAGCAACAGCAAGCCTTCCTGGGAAGCCTGAGCGAGCAGGCCTCATGACCTCGATTGGCCCAAAACTGACGCCCTTGCGGCTGGACCCGGCGTCGTACGGGAGGTTACGGCAGCAAGTCCTACGCCGTGACGGCTGGCGATGTCAGTCGTGCGGCACTATGTCGAATCTCGAGGTTCACCACAGAGAATTCCGCAGCCGATCGGGCGATGATTCGGAGGAAAATCTGATTACACTCTGCACTGCGTGCCACCATGCGACACACAGCATCTTGATATTGACATAGCAACGTAGAATCTTCCTGGTCGGCAATGTGATGATCGACAGCCTGCTGCGCCATCGCGAACTGGCCGCTTAATCGCCCATTCTGGACCGGCTCGGCGTAGGCCAGAACAGTTCGGTCTACCGGCCGCATGGAGTCATCATTCTCCATCAACCGTCCAATGTGGGCCATCCAAAAACACTGCGGCATTCTCAGCGCGGTAAGCTCTCTGCGATATATGGCGGGTGCCGGAAGTGGAGGCGCGGGAATCGCGCCCCTCGATCCGCTGGGATATCTCGATTTTCTCTTCCTCACCGAGCGGGCGCGCATTGTGCTCACAGACTCTGGAGGAGTACACGAGGAAACCACAGTCCTCGGCGTACCATGTCTAACGACGTGAGAACATGGAGTGGCCCGCGACGGATAGCTCCAGGCCCTCCCACTTGTTTAGTTTCGCTTCAGCAATTCCGATCCATCGATATTATGGATGAGTGGCCATCCCGCGGATGTTGTAACCCGGCCTGACCGAGACAAATGAGCCAGAACATGAACATCACCGACTCACGCTTCCGGATCGAGACAGGTCTCGCGCTACCTGACGACGAAGTGCAACTGTGGCGAGTCGATCTGGAGGCCATCCGTGCAGCCGAATCCCGCTGGCAAGAGGTACTTTCTGCCAATGAAAGGAAACGCGCTGCCAGATTTCATTTTCCGGCCGATCGTCAACGGTTTGTTGCGTCACGCGCCCTCTTGCGGAAAATTCTGGCAGCGTTCTTCCCAGACACCCGCCCAACTGACTTGAATTTTTCCTATTCCAAGAAGGACAAGCCCTCGCTGGCAGGGGCTCACGCCGCCAGCGATATCAAATTCAACGTTTCTCACTCCGGTGGGATTGCACTGTATGCCTTTGCGCGTCGCCGAGACATCGGCGTGGATGTGGAACAAGTTCGCCAGGATTTCGACCTGGAAGCCATTGCCCACCGCTTCTTTTCCGCCGACGAGCAGAAGCAACTCGACACCGCGCCCCCGGAAGAAAAACCCGAAGCCTTCTTCCGCTGCTGGACACGCAAAGAGGCCTACATCAAAGCCACCGGGGACGGATTGTCGCTTCCCCTGAGCCAATTTGACGTGTCCCTGGAGGTCGGAGAAAAGAACGGACTCCTGGCAACCCGGCCCGATGCTTCAGAAGCAGGACGCTGGCTTCTGCAGGAAGTTCCGGGGGGCCCCGGCTATGTCGCCGCTCTCTGCGTTCGCGGTCAAGATTGGAAACTAACCGGCTGGTGGGAAGACCGGCGCACTCTGAGCCAATAACCTGGACGTGTCGGAGGAGACGGGCAAACTCAAGTTGCTCGCTCGAGTCTTAAACTGGTGGAATTTGCTCTACCCATTGTCGCAATTGTTTTCCTATTCAGAGGTCCAGTCCAGGGTTCGCAATCGAAATACTCCCCACAAAGCTATTCCTTTCATTGGTTTACGTGGATAACGGCTGGCGCAGAAGGTCGGCAAATTGCTCCATCTGTTGGTTATTCGCTGGAATCAATCTATTTCTTCTCCCGCAGAGAAAGTGATACTCTGTGGGATAAAGCCGCGGGGTTTGTCCCTTAAGTACCTGCAATCGGTTCCGCCCCCCCCCGATAAAGTCTGGGAAGCGATCCAGGCAAATACAACAAAGGCAATAGACAAGACAAACGCAAGAATCCAGGAGGCCTAGCACTTGACTGCTTCGACTAGCCATCTCATTCCGCCGCACGGCGGAGAACTTGTTCAACTCATCGCCCAACCAGAGAGAATTGCCGAACTGAAGGCCCATTCGAAGGAGTGGCCCTCGTGGGACCTCACCGGCCGCCAGCTTTGTGACCTCGAGTTGCTGCTTGCCGGCGGGTTTTCTCCTCTGCGAGGCTTCATGACGCGCGCCGACTACGAAGGCGTCTGCCACAACATGCGGTTGGCCAACGGAACCCTCTGGCCCATGCCCGTCACTCTCGATGTAACCGAGGAGTTTGCCAAGAAACTCACTCCAGGCACGAGCAAGATCGCCCTGCGCGATCCCGAGGGCGTGATGCTGGCGGTGTTGAGTGTGGAAGAAGTCTGGCAGCCCGATCGTAAGTCCGAGGCGCAGGCAGTTTTCGCCAGCACCAGCGCCGCTCATCCCGGCGCCGATTACGTCATCAACAAAGCGAATCCCTGGTACGTCGGTGGAAGCTTAGAGGGGATCCAGATTCCATCCCATTATGATTTCCGTAACCTGCGTTTGACTCCGGCCGAAGTCCGCGCCGAGTTTGCCCGCGTGGGCTGGCGGCGTGTGGTCGCCTTCCAGACTCGCAATCCTATGCACCGTGCTCACGTCGAGCTTGCCTTCCGCGCCGCCAAGCAAGTAGAAGCCAATCTGCTGATTAACCCAGTCGTGGGTATGACCAAGCCCGGCGATGTGGATTATTTCACCCGCGTGCGCTGCTATCAACTGCTGCTGCCAAAGTTTCCGCAGTCTACCGCCAAGCTTGCCTTGCTGCCGCTCGCCATGCGCATGGGCGGACCGCGCGAGGCCATCTGGCACGCGCTCATCCGCAAGAACCATGGCTGCACCCACTTCATCGTGGGCCGCGATCACGCCGGTCCGGGGTCCGATCCCGCGACGAAGAAGCCCTTCTACGGCCCTTACGAAGCCCAGGAAGTGTTCAAGAAACATGAAGCCGACATCGGCGTCACCATGGTCCCGTTCAACATGATGGTTTACCTCGAGGACCAGGACAAGTACGTTCCTGACGATGAAGTCAAGAACGGGGATCGCGTATTGAATATCTCCGGCACGGAACTTCGCCAGCGCCTGAACGAAGGCCGCGAGATTCCCGCATGGTTCACCTATCCCGAAGTGGTGGCGGAATTGCGCCGCAGCTTCCCGCCCCGTCACAAGCAAGGCGTGACCATCTTCTTCACGGGACTTTCCGGTTCCGGCAAGTCGACCATCGCCAATGTTCTGCTGACAAAATTCCTGGAAACGGGCGGACGTCCGGTCACGCTACTGGACGGCGATCTGGTACGCAAGAATCTGTCTTCCGAACTCGGCTTCTCGAAAGAGCACCGTGACATTAACATCCGGCGTATCGGCTATGTTGCCTCGGAAATCACCAAGAATGGCGGCATTGCCATTTGCGCGCCCATCGCACCATATGACGCCACGCGCAAACATGTGCGGCAACTGATTGAGCCCTACGGAGGGTTCATTCTTGTGCACATTGCCACCACCGTGGAAGTCTGCGAACAACGCGATCGCAAAGGCTTGTATGCCAAAGCGCGCGCAGGAATTCTTAAAGAATTCACGGGAATCTCGGATCCTTACGAAGTTCCGGCCGACGCCGAAGTCACCATCAACACCGGTGACTTATCCGCCGAAGAGGCCGCTCAGGAAATCATTCTGCACCTGGAGCGCGAAGGCTTCATCGGAACGGCTGCGGAGTCGCTTTAAGCCGCGGTAAGTCATGGATCTGCTGATCAAGATCTTGGTGGGTTTTGGAGTCGGGACCCTCATCGGAATGACCGGTGTCGGGGGCGGCGTTCTGCTGCTCCCGATTCTCATTTTCGGTTTGGGCGTGCCTCCCATGCAAGCTGTGGGATCCGACGCGCTGTTTAACTTCGTGACTAAGATCGGCGCCAGTGCTGTCCATCTGCGCAAAGGCACGGTTCGTCGCAAGGTGGTGCTCGCACTCATCATTGGCAGCGCGCCAGGCTCTTATCTGGGCGTAAGTTTCCTACACCATCTGCGCAAATTGCATGGCGATGGCGTGAACCACTTCATTACTGTGGCGGTGGGTGCTTTACTGATATGCATTCCGACTTTCTTGTTTTTCCAGAAGAAGATCGAGGACCGCGCCGCCGACCAGCCCCCAACCGCTAAGTCCTTTGCGTGGATATCTCTTATCGGTTTGGTGGCGGGGTTTCTCGTAGGCATCACCTCGGTCGGATCGGGCAGCATCGTCATGATGCTGCTCTTGCTGTTTTACAGCTTTCAGCCGAAGGTTATGGTGGGCACCGACATTGTCCATGCATTGTTGCTCACAGGTGTAACCAGTTTTCTACACTTCAAGATAAACAATAACATCGATGTCCACCTGGTAGGGGCGCTGTTGATCGGCTCGGTTCCGGGAGGATTGCTCGGCTCTTACTTGAGCACGCGGGTTCCGGTTCCGTGGCTCAGGCGTATTCTTTGTGCGGTATTGCTGGCCACGGGCGCGCGCATGTTGATGGCTTGAGAACAGTTGCCGGTTGCCAGCGCTCAGTTGCCAGTTGGCCTATTTGAAAGAGAATTTAAGAGAGACTATGGAATCGAAGTCTTACTCCCAAATACTGGAACGCATCCATGCCGCGCTGGTGGCTTCTCGCGCGGTCTTTGCCCGCTTCACCCCCGGAGCGATTGAAACGGAATATAAGATCGGGCACGATCCCGTAACCGAAGCCGATCGTGCCCTCGACGCGGTGCTGCGCCAGGAACTTCTGCGCGATGGCGAAGGTTGGCTCTCCGAAGAGAGCGTAGACGACCCCATCCGCCTGCAGCGTTCGCGGGTTTGGGTGGTCGATCCGCTCGATGGCACTCGCGAATTCGTCAAGGGGATCCCGGAGTTTTGTGTTTCAATCGGATTCGTCGAGAACGGCCGACCGGTGGCCGGCGGAATCTATAATCCCGCCACCGACCAAACCTTCCTGGGATCAATCGAATCCGGCGTCACATACAACGGAAAGCCGGCACAACCCAGCCGGCGCCGCACTCTGGATGGCGCGCTAATTCTTGCCAGCCGCAGCGAGGTCAAGCGAGGTGAATGGAAACCGTTTGAGAACGCTGGTTTTGAGATCCGCCCCATGGGTTCGGTGGCCTACAAACTGGCCCTGGTTTCCGCTGGACTGGCAGATGTAACTTTCACGCTGACTCCCAAGAACGAATGGGACGTGGTGGCGGGAGCTGCCCTCGTGCAGAGTGCAGGTGGCTTTGTCAGCACGCTGGAGAAAACCGATTTGACCGCCAATCGTCGCGATCCGCTTCTGTCGGGTCTGCTGGCGAGCGGACCATTCCTGAAAGATCAACTACTTGCACTGGTGGAGCCCCACATCCGGGTGGCCGAACAGGCTCGCTAGCTCTTGAGCCTGGCGTCGCCACTTCCTGGCCGGCGCGGGCCATCTAGCTCCGGCATGCCGCTGAGAACCGCCAGAGTGGCCTTTTGCCCCTGTTGCAGTTGATGCTGCACCTGTGCGAAGGCTTCGTTCAGGATGGCAGCAAGACGCAGCCCTGCAAGCGCGAGTGACCTTCGTCCGTCGTGCCGCCATCGAGCAGGCGGGAAATATTTTCATGCTCAAAGCCGGCCAGAATCCGGCGCTCTGCTGCTCGCGGCTTGTTTCAGGATCTCGATCATGGCGGCGGGAGTAATAATTCGGGTGGAATTGTGCTGTTTCAGGGAGAGGAGTTCCTTGTCGCCGGTCACGAGGAACTCGGCCTGGCTGGCTTCAGCCAGCGCGAGCAGATAATTGTCCTTGGGATCCGGCGCGACGGGGCCGGAGGGCAGGTCCCGGCAAAAAAAGAGAAGTCCCGAAGGCCCGCGGCGAGCAGCTCGGCCGCGCTGGAGCGAAGTCTCGCCCGGAAAAACGGCCGACCGGCGACATCGCGGAATTCCGCTATGAGCACGTCACAGGCGACGAGCGTGAACGTCTTGCGCTCCCAAGCGTCGAGCAGCTTGGCGGGCGCGCCCCGAGGAGACAGAAGCGCGGAGAGCAGGATGTTGGTGTCGAGGATGAGGCGCATCAGGACCGTTTGGCGCGCTCCCGGTAGTGTTTCGCGCGGACTTCTTCGACTGACTCGTCAATCATCTTCTGGAGTTCGTCTGGGGAAACGTCGGCGAAAGCTGCGCGGGCTTCGCGGACGGTCTGATGAAAGATGCGCCAGCGGACAGCCTCCTCGATGAATTTCGAGAGATCACCCTTCTTCATGCCCTGGGAACCCAGAAAGGTGCGCAAGGCATGATCGGCGTCTTTGGACCAGGTAATGGTTAGACGGGTGGTTTCAGGCTCAGACACGGCATTTCTCATGCCGAGAACAGTGGTTTCCTCCTGTACTCCGCCGGAGTCTGTGTGCCTTACGCTGCGTGAGAATACGGAACGGCCTGCGACGGTCGAGCACGGCTCGAATCAAGTAGTCGGAGTGGATTCGGATCGCATTCTCAACGCTGCTCGATCCCTCCTCCGGAGAGCCGTACGCCAGTCTCAGCGTCCTCCACTGTGGGATGGCAAAACGGCTCCGAGGATTGTGACGATCATCCGCGAGCTTGTCCAGCGCAGTGGTCTTTCTTGCATGCCTCTCCTTCGAGCCGGGCCGCAATGCAGCGCGAAGGACGCCAGAGGGCGTCACAAGATTGCCACCCTTAGGCACGACACCGGGCAAGTTACCCCTTTCGGCGGCAAGCCTTTGACGCCCAATTCTAGCTGGTTGAGCTTTTCGAGGCAGGTCATACCTGCAGAATTCAGCCACACGCAGACCGCCCGCCTGAATATCAAGAGGGAAGCAATGGCTGATCACGAGAAGTTTGACGGGAGAACCCAAGTTCACGGCTCCCGACGCGCGTACAAGCCGAGCAGCCAACCAGGGCGCTTGAAAAACGGCGCCCAAAAGCGAGCATTGAGTCCATCACAGACACGGACCAAAAAGGGCCATCGCGGGACAAGTGAACTTGTCCCATGGCACGAATAACAGACAGTCCGTTCTTCCCAGGCAAAACGGCCCGCCAGTCTCTGGCGGACCCATAGCAGGCTTCTATTGTAGGTTTCGCCTTCATCACCAAAAGCAAATGCTCGGACTAATCGAAAATCAGAAAAAAGTCCCTCCAGCCCCGTGATCGAGTATGAGTGCAGATGCCCCCAGACGTGAAATCGGCAACCACACGTGGCACAAGCGGCCAGGTTTTCCGTCAGATTTTCCTGATTCGGGACAGAAATCAAGATGTATTTATTCGTAACCCGCGAGATTTCATTAAGTGCCTGGTGATACACGGGCTCGGGCAAGTGTTCCAGGACTTCTGTGGTGACTACCAGATCAAATGAACGGTTCAGGAAAGGCAACTGGGAAGCTGAGCCGCAGCATCTTGGGCCAAAATATTGACGCAGAGCCACCATACTCAAATCAAAGCCCACAAGAAAACATTCACGCTCCTTGCGTATAACTTGAGAAAGGCGTCCGTCTCCGCATCCGACATCTAGGATGCGATTGCAACCTGCGGGGATGACGGAAGAGGTCAGTTCGATGCGTCCGCGATCGTTCTCAGGCTTGCCATAGTTCTTCCAACGCTCGTCGTAAAAATCTTGCTCACGCTGAAGTTGATCATTTGTCAATCGAAACGTGTTCCCGGAATCCAGATTTGAGACCGTGGAATCAATTACTATCATATTTCCCTTCCGAAACGCGATGCGTGCAACTCAAGATTAGAGAACAAATGAGTATTCTTCAGCTCCATCCGATGGTCCTTAAGACGGGCAGCACGAATCTCTGCGCGTAGATCGGTCGATCCGAAGGATCGAAGCCAAGATACCAGGCAGCAAGAATTAATGTCGGAAGGATCGCGCCGACTTGCAGAAAGTATACGACCAAATTCGGTGCGGGCCATCGCCTTTCGATCCAGTAGCTGAGCAAGCCGAACGGCACCGCAGAAGCAGCGGCCAGCGCATCAACCAGATACTTAGTTGCCCAATTAAGAATTGTGAATTTTCAGTAGTTACCCCAGCAGGAATCTCCCTTGATAGGAGGAACGATGATCAGAGCGCGACACGAGAAAATCAGAAGGTCTGAACTTCCAATCTTGTAGGGCGCCGTTTATTTTGGTCCAGCATTAGCTGCTTTCCGTCGCAAAAATGCGCTTTCTGACATGGCCCGTCGACATAACACGCAACGGATAGGGTCTTTGGTGGTGATTTTGCGCGTGTCCATTCTCGTGCGCGAGGCGAGTGGACTGTGCCGGCTTAGGTGCTCTGTCGCGCAAGATAGCACCCCATCTGGATAACGTTGTCCGCAATTACGCCCAGCCCTACCCATCGTCGCATGCCGTCCAGATCGGGATAGAGGCTACGGCGCAACCCGTGTCTTCGTTTGAGCACGCTGATTCGACCCTCCGACCCAGTCCTCCATTTTGCCCTCTACGAAACCAACGCTGGTGCTGAAGACGTTTTCGTTCGCTAGTGGTGGTTTTCTTATTGGGCACCGACATCCACCGCACCCCCAGCGCTTGCCCCGCTTTCTCGTTCTCGCGCGAATAGAATCCGGCATCGGCAGCCACCGCGCGCGGGGTTCGTCCTAATCGCTGTTGATGCGCCTGTATCGAGGACAGTAACAGAGTCGAGTCCGCAGGGCGCTCGGCAAACACCTCAAAGTGGGTCACGATTTGGTTTCCGCTTCCTGGATCTTGACCAGCTTGCCAAGCTCGTTGGGCTTGATCGCTTTCACCTTGCGTATGATCTCCGTGTACGGTTCGAACACGCTCACAATCTTTCCCGGCGCCTTCGTGTCTCCTGCGAAAATCCGAATCTTGGTCTGTTTCAGCACTTGCCGAACCCGCCCAACCATGGTCTCCAGCCACTGTGCCAGACTTTCCAGCGGAGTACGCCGACGACGTGGCGACTGCTTCACTCCGGCAGTACTCTCTACGCCTGATTCATCACTTTTCGCGTCAACCGGAGGAGTTCCCGATACTACCGCTTTCTCCGCTCTTCTCCGGACGGCTCCAGCAGGCGAGTCGATAAGGCAATCGCCACGACTCGCTTGCGTATGCTGCGCATGCGATCCCGCACTTTGCCTTTCAGACCTCCCGCCTTGCTCTCGATCTGCTTCATGGTGCGCGTCAGCACCCGCGTCCCATCCCCCAACAAACTACTGTCGGTCGGATAATGAATGTCGCTTTCCACCACCGTGGTATCCACCCGTAACTTCCTGCCTGCGTCACCCCTCGCTCCTGCGCCAGTTCCACCACCCGCCGATGCAATTGCTCAATGATTTTCGGCCCCATCAACACCCCAGTCGCGCCAGGGTCTTGGCGTCCGGCACTTTTTCATTCCCAATCCGGCTAAAGGCGCGATACAACCAGATTGGCCAGCATCTCTGGTTCCCGCAGTTCATAGCTCCAGTTCCGGATGTGCTTCAACAACAGCAGGCGCAATAATACTTCCGCGGGCGTTTGCACCCGGCCGCGAACCCGGCTCTGGGGATGGCGTTCCCCCTGCGCTTCGTACACCGTATCCAGAAGTTGCTCATCTTCCAGCAGCTCGTCCACCAGCCACATCCACGGTTCCCACAACCCCTCGATATCCTCGGCTGGACCTCGATGCCACAGCGACGGTTGTTGATGACTTAGTTTGATCATGGCCGCCATCCTAATCACCGCTCCTGTCTAAAACAATATGCCATCAAAATGTTTACCTACTCTTTTGAATACCACCGCACAAACTGAACGTTCTGGCTCCAACCCTCCGCTCCTGACCGCTGTTTACACTCCTCTCACCCCTCATTCTTGCGACGGAAAGTAGCTAGGAAGATAACGCGCAATCTTTTGCAGTACCGGACGAGACGAGCCATTCAGAATGACAGCCAGTTCCGAAAGCACTGGCGGCCTCCATGTCAACACAAGCACTAAATAAAACACAATGCCGACTATTACGGTACTGATCAACTCCACGGGAGCGTTCAGAATTCCGAGCCGGCGCAATCCCTGCAGCCAAGCCTCGGTTACGGCGGCCATCGCGAGGCTCATCCACATGGTGGGCCAGAGGGTCCGAAGGAAATGTTTGCCAGAGAGTTCGACAAGACGAAATGGGATCATGAAAGACGGCACCATCAGCAACAGCCAAACCAGCGCATAACAACTGGCCACACCCTGAATGCCCCAGCGTAATCCCACCGCGAAGGATGCTACATACATTGCGCTGGCAAACATTGCCCAACGAAACTGAAGATCGGATCGCCCCTGCGTGTTGTAAATAAGGCCGACGGTGGTGTAGATCGATTGCGCGGCGCCGAGGGGAGCGAAAACGAGCAGCAATCCAGCCACCGGCATCCATCGTGGTCCGAGAATTACGCGGATGAAAGGCTGTGCGGTCACGGCCAGACCAAGCATCAGCGGGAAGATGAGCAGCCCAATCAGCCGGCAGGTCCGCAGGTACGCAACGCGGAAACGCTCGTGATCGTCCTGCATCTTGGATAAGGCTGGATACACTACCTGAGCGATTACGGCGGC
>Ga0208190_1000038_pt1 | contig 46454 bp, 31 predicted proteins | sample June2015DPH_13_1_FD_184708 | JGI IMG/M metagenome (GOLD analysis project Ga0208190, IMG submission 184708) | Peatland microbial communities from SPRUCE experiment site at the Marcell Experimental Forest, Minnesota, USA - June2015DPH_13_10... | ecosystem: Environmental > Terrestrial > Soil >... | reverse complement strand
TGATCAATGCGATCACCTTCTTTGATGATTTCCTGACCTAGATTGAAGTTTATCCGCTTTGCCTTAGACTCAATTAAAGTCCAATCATTTCGAGTCAACTCTTGTAAGGTACTATGGGGCATTTCTTTTCACTAAATTAGATGCGGCGAAGTTCCGAAGGTTTCACTTTAGGGGGGCGATCAGCGATGATCGTCCCTACCGCGATCTCATCGTGTCTTGTGCGCCTCGTACAGCGCAATCAGCAGCACGAGTCCTACGATCCCGACCGAGATTAGAACGTATGCGAGGTAATCACGAAATTTGATTTTCCAAGGAAGCCTGCCACCACCAGCAATGTAAAGCAGAACGTAGAGCGCAACGACAGCAGCGAATACTAATTGATAGTGATGGGGATACCACCACCTGAAACCGAAGAAGAGTACTGCTAGTCCGGCAAGTGTCGATCTCCCGCGTGTCTGTGGTGACAGTTGTTGCCCTTACGGAGGAGTTGTCCTCCGGTGTGTCGTTCGCCCTTCCAAACACCAAATAGGTTGCGGGATTCTTAACTCGCCATGCCCTGAGCTTTGGAGCCAATACCTTTTTCCAGCGGCACAATCGGAACTTCCCGCTCTTCACCCGAAAGCCCGTCTTCGTGAAAACACTTCACCGTCGCGTTCTGGAAAAATTCCTGCCACCCTCTCCTCGGCAACCGATTGCTTGGCAGTCAAAGCTCACGTCTCTACGATTGTTAAGCCGAATGGACGAAACCGAACTCTTTGTCGTAAAGTGGTCACAACTTTTGGTCACAATTTCCGTCCCAGAGGGCGTATAAATAATGCCAATAATGAAGACAAAATAGATGCCAACTTTTATTAAGTCCCGTAGAATCAGCGTAAGCCCTTTTGTTATCAACCGCTGAACAGTATCGACAATAATCTGCATGATGCTGCAACCTGTGAATTTGGGCGCTGTGGTGCCGTTGTGTCTCGTCACGACTCGTTGAAAACTGATGACAACTTCGACCAACTTGCGTAAGCGCGTGCTCAGCGGCATGCGCTCGACCGGAAAACTTCACCTGGGAAACTACGTGGGCGCGCTTGATAACTGGGTGCGCATGCAGGATGAGTATCAATGCTTCTTCTGCGTGGTGGACTGGCACGCGCTCACGACGGACTACGCCGATACTTCGCGCGTGAAACAGAATTCGGTGGAAGTTGTGCTCGACTGGCTGGCGGCGGGGCTTGATCCGGAGAAGTCCGTGATCTTCATCCAGTCACACGTACCGGCGCACGCCGAACTGCATCTGCTGCTTTCTATGATTACGCCGCTGGGCTGGCTGGAGCGGGTTCCGACCTACAAGGAGCAGCGGGAGAACATCAAGGACAAAGACCTGGGAACGTATGGGTTTCTAGGCTATCCCGTGCTGCAGGCGGCGGACATTTTGATGTACAAGGCAGACGTGGTTCCGGTGGGCGAAGACCAAGTGGCACATGTGGAACTCACGCGGGAGATTGCGCGGCGCTTCAACGGTTTTTACGGACGGCGCGGAGATGTCTTCCCCGAGCCGCAAGTGCTGCTCACACGCGCGCCCAAGCTACCGGGAACCGATGGCCGCAAGATGTCGAAGTCGTACGGCAACGCCATCCTGCTGACCGACCGGGAGCCAGTGGTGCGGCAGAAGCTGAAAACGATGGTTACTGACCCGGCGCGCGTGCGGCGATCGGATCCCGGGAATCCGGATGTGTGCCCGGTGGGCGATCTGCACAAGATTTTCAGCGATCGCGCTACCATGGACAAAGTGTATGAAGGCTGCCGGTCGGCAGGCATTGGGTGCATCGAGTGCAAGAGTTGGGCGGCTGATGCTCTGGTGCAATTGCTGAATCCGATGCAGGAGAGGCGAAAGAAATTCGAGGAGAATCCGCGGCTGGCTTGGGATATTCTTGAGGCTGGCACAGAACGGGCGAGTAAGGCCGGGGCCAAGACCATGAATGACGTGCGCGACGCGATGGGGATGTCGCTCGCCTACGAAGTGCCGGCGGAGAAAGATGGAAAGTAGGATGGAGGATAGAATCGTTGCTTCCAGGGACAGCGTGCCGGAGACTTTGTCGCCCGCACTGGTTACGCATCAATCCGCGCATGCGAAGCCTATTGGGAGATCGGATCCGCAATCAGAGAAAAAAGAAGAGAGCGATTCACCGTTTGCGGTTTCCGTGACTGATGTTTATGAAGGGCCGCTCGACTTACTGCTCGATCTGATTCGCAAACAAGACATCGACATCTACGACATTCCCATTGCGCGGATCACGGCGCAGTATCTGGCTTACGTGGAAAAGATTCGCGAGCTGGATGTGAATGTGGCGGCCGACTTTATCTACATGGCCGCGGTGTTAATTCACATCAAGTCGAAGATGCTGCTGCCGCGCGATCCGTCGGCTAAGGCGGAGGAGTTGGAAGATCCGCGAACGGAGTTGGTGAACCGGCTGCTGGAACACGAGAAGTTCAAGTCAGCGGCGCAGATGCTTTTGCAGAAGCAACAGATTGAAGATGCGGTGCTGACGAATCCGGCGCTGAAGGAATTCATGGACGCCGAAGGCACCGAATCGGAGATGGCCGCGGACGTGATCGATCTGGTAAAGACCTTCCAGCAAATTCTGGAGCGCGTGCGCACCCGGCCGGTGATCAATGTTGACGAAGAAACAGTTACAGTGGGACAGATGATTGACTATCTGCGGCGGCGGCTGGCGCTCGAGTCAAGGCCAATTCGGCTAAAACAGCTTCTGTTGCGGGTGCCGTCGCGACAGGCGCTGGTGTGCATGTTTCTGGCGTTGCTCGAGATGGTGCGACTGCAGGCGATTCAGGTTCGGCAGGATCAACTATTCGGCGAGATTGCGGTGCGCAAGCATACCGGGTTCGACGCGGTGATGGCCGAGCATGCGGCCGTGCGCGATGATTGGAAATGAGCAGTTGCCAGTGCCCAGTACCTAGATGCTAGCCCCGATTGACGAGTTCTTATTGGCAACCAACAACCAGCAACTAACAACTGATTTTATGAGTTTAAAAGCTCAACTCGAAGCCATTATTTATGCGGCGGAGACGCCGATTACCACGGAACAGGTGGTCCAACTCGTGAAAGAGTCGGTGATCGCCGGAGGCGCGGCGGATGAGGCTGAAGTGAAATCGCGAGTCCGGGCGTCATTGGAAGAACTGGTTGCGGATTACAGTACGCCCGACCATGGGATCGAGGTGCGACAGGTCGCCGGCGGGTACCGCATGTCCACCAAGCCGGAGCAGCATGAAATGGTGCGCGGCTTCGCGAAGAGCCTGAAGCCACCCATCCGGCTGTCGCTGCCGGCGCTGGAAACTCTGGCTGTGATTGCATACAAGCAGCCGGCCACGGTGCCGGAGATCAACGAGATTCGCGGAGTGGATTCTGGCGGCGTGATTGCCACGCTGCTGGATCGCAAGCTGATCACAACCGCTGGGCGGAAGCAGGTGATCGGACGGCCGATTCTTTACAAGACGACGAAAGAATTCCTGATGCGCTTTGGCTTGAAGGACGTTAATGAACTGCCCAGCATGGAGGAGTTTGAGAAGCTGGTGGCAGAGTCGTTCCAAGGGGAGTTGATTCCGGCGGAAGACGCGGCGCGAGACGATTCCAATCCCCAGGAGCGGGGCCCCGAAGGAACGGCTGAAACCGAGCCATCCGCAGAAGCGGTTTCCGAACCCGCCGCGCAGAAAGAGTAGCCACCGTCCTTGAAAGCTGGGAAGATTCACATCCATGCCCGCTGAACGCCTGCAAAAAATTATCGCCGCTGCCGGGATTGCTTCCCGACGCAAGGCCGAAGAACTGATCAGTGCTGGCCACGTGAAGGTGAATGGGACCGTGGTGACGGAACTGGGAACGAAGGCGGATCCGGATGTCGATCACATTCGCGTCGATGGAAAGCTGCTCCAGGGCGCGCAACTGCATGTCTACTTGCTACTGAACAAACCCAAAGGCTACGTCACGACAGTGAGCGATCCGGAAAATAGGCCGACGGTGATGCAACTGATTCGCGGTGTGAAGAAGCGCGTGTATCCCGTGGGGCGGTTGGACTATGCCAGCGAGGGCCTGCTGCTTCTGACCAACGACGGCGCACTGGCGAATAAGCTGATGAAAGCGGCGTCGCAGGTTCCGAAGACTTATGTCGTGAAGGTTGCCGGCGTGCCGAGTGCCGAATCGCTGGAAAAGTTGCGCGGTGGAGTTTCGATCGCGACCGAAGATGGGCGGCGGGTGCGGACCGCGCCGGCAGGCATTCGGCTAATTAAGGAAGCAAACAATCCGTGGTATGAAGTCACGTTGATTGAGGGGCGCAACCGCGAGATCCGGCGCATGTTTGAAAAGGTTGGACACCACGTGGAGAAGATCAAGCGCGTACGCTATGGGCCGCTAACGCTCGATGTTCCACCGGGGCAGTTCCGCGCATTGACCGTGCAGGAAGTCGATCGCTTGCGGACGGCCTGCAACAAACCGATAGCGCGAACGAAGCCCTCCGTGGCATGATGAGCGGCAAACATGAGCCGCTTTTTCGATCTAGTCTCCAAGCCAGCCCGTGACATGGGGACGACGAATGCTCCCAGCACAACACTCGCCGCGATAGAGCGCCGGTCGCAGCTTATCAAACTCGATTCCAACGAAAATCCTTTTGGGCCTTCGGCGCGTGCGGTCGAGGCCATGAGGAGCGCCCTGAGCGCGGCGAATTCTTATCCTGACGACGGTTGCGGCGAATTGCGCCGCAAACTGGCCACACATCATGAAGTGCGACCGGAGCAGGTATTAGTGGGCGCGGGCTCGACCGAATTGATCAGCCTGCTTTGCCAGACGCTGCTCGCGCGGGGACTGAATGCGGTGACCAGCGAGCGCTCGTTCATTATCTACTCGATGGCAGTGAGGGCAGCGCGCGGGCAGTTGATTGAAACACCAATGCGCGACGACAGCTTCGATCTGGAAGCAATTCTCTCGGCAATTGACGCGAAGACGCGCATCGTTTTTCTGGCAAACCCCAACAACCCTACCGGCACCATGCTGGAGGCGACCGTGGTGGAACGCTTTCTGGCGCAGATTCCTGGCCATGTGGTCGTGGTGCTGGATGAGGCTTACTACGAATTTGCGCTGCGCTTCGCGGCGCTACGGGGAGTTACCTACTCGAACTCGCTGGAGTATGTTCGCCAAGAGGCGAGTGTGGTGGTGCTGCGAACATTTTCGAAGGCACACGGGCTCGCCGGTCTCCGTGTAGGGTACGGCTTGGGTCCGGCGGAATTGTTGGGGTATTGCGCGCGCATGAGAAACACATTTTCGGTGTCGTCGGTGGGACAAGCGGCGGCGTTGGCTGCGCTCGACGACGACAATCACATTCAACGCGTGGTGGAGAACAATGTGCTGCAGTCGCGGGTACTCAGCCAGGGATTGTCGGGGCTGGGATATCGCGCCGTTCCGACCTCGGCGAATTTTGTGTTCTGCGATCTGGGAGAAGACGCCGCGGCCCACGCTGACCGCTTGCAAAACGAAGGAGTGGCCGTGCGGCCGCTCGGGCCATGGGGAGCGCCGAACTGCATTCGCGTGACAATTGGGACGGCGGAGCAGAACCAGGCGTTTCTTCAAGCGGCGCAGAGAGTGGTGGCGCGTGGTTTCGGGACCGGGACTCAGATGTCAGGATTAGCGCGGGAAGATAGGGAGTATTAGTCCCAGACAATTGTTCCCAGAATCGTCCGTTCCGCTAGAAGCACAGTTTCATCCGAAGAACCGCAGAGATTCGAAACGCCTCTGATTGCGTCCTGCCGCACATAGGCGGCGTAGTAGAACATCCCGTTCAAATCGTATGGAGGATACGCAGGCGTTGGTTCCTCATCGATGGGTGGGCCCTCAATATAGCTTTGCTTGATAATCCACACTTCTGACGGAGCAGTTCCTCCGTACATCCACCTGCCTCTCTTTGTGATTTCCTTGACGTGTCCACTCATTGTGATTGTGTTTCTTTTCTGTTGGGTCCTAGCTCACCATTACTGCCGCGCGCGCGGCTCCATACAGTCCGGCATCGCTTCCCAGCAACGCAAGGGTGATGACGGTTTTTCGTGCGCCGCTTTGGGTTCGCAGCGACGGGCTAGTGGAGCTGCCGGCAGCTGCCGAGCTGCGCTCGGCCCGGACAGCCGAGGGCGGCTGTCCCCACACAGGCTCTTGCGGTGGGGCGGTTGCGGCGTAGACCAGCGATCGCGCGCGCAGTTCTTCGAACATGTTGGGGGCGTAAGCATCCCAGGCGTTCGCAACGCCTCCTCCGAGTACGTACATGTCGAGATTCAAAACATTGATCAGATCGGCGAGCAGGATGCCGAGGTAGCGTCCGAAAGTGCGGAAGATGCGGCGGGCGGGCTCGTCACCCTGGATCGCCAAGTTGTAGATCGACTTGGCGCCGAACTCAGCATCGGACGACGCGGCCTGGGCAAAGGACGGCGCTTCACCGCTGGCGATCGCTTCTTGCGCCATGCGTACGATGGCACTGGCGGAGGCGTATCGTTCCGCGCATCCGCGGTTGCCACAGCCACAGGGAGGGCCTTCCGGTTCGACTGTAACGTGGCCGAACTCGCCTGCCATGCCATTCATGCCGTGCCAGATTTTTCCGCCGATTACGATCCCGCCACCGATTCCGGTACCCAGCGTGACCACTGCCACGTTCGCAATGCCGCGTGCGGCACCGAGCCACTGCTCGCCGAGTGCGGCGACGTTAGCGTCGTTTTCGAGGACGACGCGAGCGCGCAGGCGACGCTCGATTTCCGCGCGCACGGGATAATCTTCAAAGCCTGGGAGGTTGGCGGACTTCCGCAGCATTCCGGTTTGCATGTCGATGATGCCGGGAACGCCGATGCCGGCGCCAAGGAACTTCCCCGTTTCCTCGTATTTCCCGGAGAGACGTTGAATAGCGTCGCACATTTCGGTGATGACGTGGTTGGGGCCGAGAGCGACTTTGGTGCTGAGCGTAATTTTCTCGAGGAGTTGCCCGTCGCTGCTGACGGCGGCGATGCGAAGGTTGGTGCCACCGAGATCGACACCGATGGAAAAATCGGACATGGTGGGAGGTTATCAGAAGTGCGGCGCGGCGGGCTTGGCGAAAAAGCCGCCGAGCTTGGCTCGACCGGACAGCCGAGGGCGGCTGTCCGCACATGAGTATTTCAGCGCACTCGATTCGGTCGTTACTTCTGGCAGTTGGGGCAGTAGTGGCTGCTGCGGCCGGCGATCGCGATGCGTTTGATGGGGGTTTTGCAAACGAGGCAGGGCTCGCTTTCGCGGCCGTAGACGCGGTGCTGCAACTGAAAGAAGCCCTCCTCGCCGTCGGCGTCCACATAGTCTGAGATGGACGAGCCGCCAAGGGCAATCGCCTCACGAAGAACCTCTTTCAGGGACGTGAGCAGTTTGGCGAGTTGGTCGCGTGTGATGGTGGAGGCGCGGCGGCGAGGGCGAATTCCGGCGCGGAACAAAGATTCATCGGCATAAATGTTTCCTACACCGCGCAACAGTTTCTGATTGAGCAGAGCGCTCTTAATCGGAGTCTTGCGGCCGTGAAACAAAGTGATAAAACGGCCGAGATCGGCTTCCAGCGGCTCAATGCCGCCAGCCTCGAAGTCACCGGCCACGGAGACGCTCAGCCGACCGAAGCGACGGGGATCGACAAAGCGCAGGTCCTTGCCCGAGGCCAGTTTCAGAATTGCGTGAGTGTGCTTGAGAATTTCTGATTGCGGTTCGCAGACTTGCAAGCGGCCCGTCATACCAAGGTGGACGATCCACTGCGCTGTGGTTTGTGTAGGCTTGGCGCCCTTGTGCGCCTTTGTGTACGTCGTCGATGACGTCTGTGACGATTGGATTTCAGATCTCCGACGGGCCGGTTTAGACTTCTGGCCTTTTGCGGGCGAGGGCGCCCGCGCCATACGGTCTAGGTCGAAGACGATATGTTTGCCGATGCGCCGGACGTCGACGATGCGGCTGCACTCAAGGACGGCGGCGATTTCCTGCGCGGGAGATTTCAGTGGCTCCGGCTTCTGGCCCAGCCAGACGGATGCAATCACATCGCCGGAGACACGCTGCGCCAGGCCGCGGGCGATGGTTTCCACTTCAGGCAGTTCGGGCATGCCTTCTCAGTTTACAAGGTGACTCACGGGAAACGAGCGCTCGCGGTGGGAAACCTGCTAGTCCTTCAAGGGCACGACGGCTCTGCCGTCGCGGCAGAATGTGGCCACCTTTTGAATGTCACCGTTGGCTTGGGGTAGGGTCATTACCGGTCCGTAGCAGTAAACGGCGTGGCCGCTGGCGGCGAAGTACCAGCGTCCGCCCTTGGAGTGTTGCTCCATTTGGCCGGACGGGCGCCGGTCTGGCTGCGCTGGTTTCGCAACCGTCATACTGAACAACAAGGCTAGGGTCAGGGCCTTCATTGCTTTCGAGCTTTCTGAAACTTTGGTGAAACACTTTACGGCTTAAATCTATTACCTAAACCTGGTCCTAAAGCGTAATCACAGCTCGACGTTGATCTCCCAAATCCGAAGCAGGCATGGGCGGAACCTGGGTGTCGGGTTTTGCAACTTTGCCTGCCCGGCTTTGGGAATGGTGCTGTGGTGCCTGGGTCGACGGGATCTGGGTTGACGGGGTCTGAATCGATGGAGATTGCCCGTGGGTCGACGGGACTTGGGTAGAAGGCTTCTGCGCCCGGCTTTGAGCTCGGGCTAACTTGTCAGTCAAGGCTTTGCCCTTCATGGCCCAAAGTTCCTTGCTGTCACCGAGCAAAATCTGAATCAGACTTTGCTGAGATTGGATGGCCTCGTTTTGCTCAACGATGAGCACGGTCATCAGACCGTACGAAATCAGGAATACCACCGTGAGCAGGGGAAGCAGGCTCCCTTTCTTCTTTGGAGCCACAACCGGCATCACCGATGTGTTAGCGAACAAATCCGTCAAGTGCCACCCCGGTCTCGCCCCGCAACGGCAGGCACAGAGAGAGATTGCAGCTTGTCCTCCAATAGCAGGAGCGCCCGGAAGACATTGAATTTGTTTGGGTTAGCGGGCGCGCAGAGGGCCTCGCGGCGGGCTCCAAGTGCAACTCAATGCACATTATGAGCAATGGGGCTTGCGGAACGCATCTCGGGGAATCCGTCGGAGTGCCCGCCAGACGCGGCTTTCAGAAGGGGATGATCCCCGCCGCCGGAGCAGGATCGAGTTTCACTTCCCGCCGAGGACGAGCTTGGCAATAGTGGCCAACTGCATGTTGGACGTGCCTTCGTAGATCTTTCCGATCTTGGCATCGCGCCAGTATTTCTCCACGGGATAGTCTTTGGTGAAGCCATAACCGCCATAGATTTCGATGGCCAGCGAGGTTACGCGTTCCGCGACCTGCGAGGCGAAAAGCTTGGTCATGGCAGCTTCTTTCACGAAGTTCACGCCCGCGTCTTTCATGCGGGCGGCGTTGTAGACCATCAGGCGGGCGGCTTCGATCTCGGTGGCCATTTGCGCAATCTGGAACTGGATTCCCTGAAAGTCCGCGAGGGCCTTGCCGAACTGCTTGCGCTCCTGCGCGTATTTCGCGGCGAACTCCCAGGCTCCGCGGGCTACACCAATCATCTGCGCGCCAATGCCGATGCGGCCCTCGTTGAGAGTCTCGATCGCAATCTTGTAACCTTTGCCGGGCTCGCCCAGCACGTTCTCTTTGGGTACGCGGCAGTCTTCAAGAATGAGCTCGCACGTGGAAGAAGCGCGGATGCCGAGCTTGTCTTCCTTCTTGCCTACGCTGAATCCTGGGAAATCTTTTTCTACCAGGAACGCGGTGATGCCCTTATATCCCGCAGCGGGATCGAGCGTGGCGAAGAGTATGAATAGTCCAGCCTCTTTGCCGTTCGTGATCCAGAGCTTGCGTCCGTTGATCACGTAGTCGGTGCCTTTGAGCTCGGCTCGGGTTTGCAGGGCGAAGGCGTCGGAGCCGGATCCAGCCTCGCTCAGCGCGTAGGCGCCGACGGTGTCAGCCGCCATCTTGGGCAGATAGCGCTTCTTCTGTTCGGCATTGCCATATCGCAAAAGGGCGTTATTGACCAGCGTATTTTGGACGTCTACAACGACGCCGGCCGACGCATCCACGCGCGACAACTCCTCCACCGCAAGGATTGCCTCGAAAAACTTGGCTCCACCGCCACCGTATTGCTCGGGAATTTCGATCCCCATCAGCCCGAGCTGAAAGAATCCATGGATAAGATCTTTTTCGAAGACTCCTTTCTCGTCCATCTCCTTCACCAGCGGGCGAATCTTGTCGTCGGCAAACTGGCGAATGTTGTCGCGGAAAAGAATCTCGTCTTCGGTGAGCGTGGTTAGTGGTGTGGGAACGCCGGATTGCAGTGTGGTCTCAGGCATGCGAATACCTTCAAGCAGAGGAATGGGAGACTGGTAATTCTAGCACCGTCGAAGACGCTCGGAGGAAAGCAGTTCGAGGAGATAATCTGGAGGAGGCATCAAGCGTTAGCTACGGCTGACATGCACCAGCTTAAGCGTGTCGGCCTGCAGAATCCTCTGGATCTGATTGCGGGCATGCATCGACCAGGGGCCCAGCGTGTCAAGCCTGATATAGGCCTGCCAGTGTCTCAGCGCCTTGCGCGGCTCGCGAATTTTTTCGTAGGCGAGCGCAAGATTGTAGTGTGCATCAGCGTAGGTGGGAGCGAGTTGGACCGCCATCTTGTAGGTCTGAATGCCCTCTTGCACGCGGCCTGTCTCATCGAGAACGTTGCCCAGATCGAAATAGGCGAGGGCATAACGAGGATCGGCTTGCAAGGCGGCGCGATAGTGCTTTTCCGCCAATGCGAAGTCCTGGCGATTGTAGTAAAGCGTTCCCAGGTTGATGTGCGCGGCGGCGTGGCCGGGCTGAAACTCGAGAACTTTCTGGTATGCGGCGAGCGCCTCGGTCTGCGTGGCCGGATCCTCTTCGAGTGTGATGCCACGGGCGAACCAGACGGCGGCTTCATCCTCACGCGGAGTCGGCTCAGAATCAGGAATGGGTGTGGTGGTTACAACCTTTTCTCGCGTCGAGAAATCCATCACAAACTGTCCGGCGATGGGTTCCAGCAGTTTGCCCTGGTGACGAAAGGCTATGCGATGCTTGTTTGTGGACGAAGCGCCCGCTTCCAGCAACGGGTTTCCCATGCCCGCGGCCTGCTTCTGCATGGCCTCGAGTGATTCGCGGATCACCGCCGGGCGCACTCTCATCGCGCACAGGTCGCGGACTTTCTTGATCTTCAGCAGGTCGGAGAAAGAATACGATGGGGAGGCAACGATCAGCCCCGCACGCTCCCAGTTCGCCAACTGGCGCGGAGTAAGGTGAAGAATTCTGAGTAAATCAGCTCGACTGTACACGACTCTCACAACCTCTCGCGCCATCATACCTAACACTGCCGGCGCAAGAATGTATCGCCGCCATTATCCGCAACTAGTGGCTCTAAACGCAACAGCAAACGCTTGTGGAAATCTGTGGAGAACCTGGATGATTTACATGCAACGAAAATGGTGCAGTCATCTTTCTCAGAGCGAAACTCTCGGTTGCGCCTATACAGCCAGTAACGCAGCCTGATATTCCTCGTAGGTGCCCTTGAAATCGGTAATCTTGTGGTTGCTTTCGAAATGCCAGATGCGGGTTGCGACTTCGTCGATCAAGTCATGATCGTGAGTTACCAGGAGCACCGTTCCCTGATACCGCTGCAGAGAAATGTTCAGAGCGTTGATCGCCTCCAGATCTAAATGGTTCGTGGGCTCGTCGAGTATGAGCACGTTCGGCTTCTGCAGCATCAGCTTGCAGAACAGCAGCCGGGCCGCTTCGCCGCCGGAAAGAACGCTGGTGGACTTCGTAGCTTCTTCACGAGCGAACAGCATCTGGCCCAGCAGGCCACGGATTTCTTCGCTGACGGCCGCTGGATTCCACTGATGCAACCACTCCAGCACCGTCATCCCGCCTTCGATCAAGCTGCGATGGTCCTGGGCAAAATATCCGATTGATGCTTCGTGACCCCAGATCACTTTGCCTGAATCGACGAACGGACCGTCGTAGCCGCTGGTTTTGCGTAACTCGGCTTCCGGCGTGGTCGGCGAATTCGCCAGCAACGCATTCACCAGGGTTGTCTTTCCTGCTCCGTTACGTCCCATGAGCGCGATTCTTTCCCCGCGTGTGATGCTCGCCGTGAAATCGCGAATGACCGGCGAGTCGCCATAAGCCTTGCTCAGGTGCTCGACTTCGAGGATGTGTTTTCCCGAGGGCCGCTTCTGTTCGAACTTGATGTAAGGCCGCTGGATGTTCGACTTGGCCAGTTCCGTGACCTGTAGCCGCTCCACTTCCTTGCGCCGCGACTGCACCTGGCTTGAGCGAGTGCCGGCGGCGAATCGCGCGATGAATTCGTTCAACTGCGAGATCTTCTTTTCGCGCTGCGCGTTTTGCGATTCAATTTGCGACCGAACTTGAGTCTTCGCCAATACCATCTCGTCGTACGAGCCGGTGTAAGTGATGATGGTCTCGTAATCGATGTCGGCGATGTGCGTGCAAATACTGTTCAGGAAATGCCGGTCGTGCGAAATCGCAATCACCACGCCGTCGTAGGCATTCAGAAATCCCTGCAGCCAGTGGATCGAATCCAAATCAAGGTTGTTGGTGGGCTCATCCAGCAGCAACGCTTGCGGATGGCCGAACAGCGCCTGCGCCAGCAGCACGCGGACTTTCTGTCCACCCTGCAACTCGCTCATCTTGCGGGCATGGGCCTCATCGGGGATGTCCAGGCCTTGCAGCAAGATCGCCGCATCGCTCTCGGCAGTGTATCCATCTTCTTCGCCGACGATGCCTTCCAACTCGCCCAACTTCATGCCGTCTTCATCGGTCATGTCGTGCTTTTCGTAGATCGCGTCGCGCTCCTGCATTGCCGCCCACAGACGCTTGTTGCCCATGATGACTGTATCGATCGCCGTGTAGGCGTCGAAGGCGAACTGGTCCTGGCTTAAAACGCCGAGCTTCCGAGGACGCACAACTGTGCCTTTTTGCGGCTCCAGTTCCCCGCTGAGCAGCTTCATGAACGTGGACTTGCCTGCGCCGTTGGGCCCGGTCAGGCCATAACGCTTGCCCGGCGTAAATGCCGTGGAGACTTCATCGAACAGAATTTTGGCGCCGTAGCGCATGGAAACATTACTGACTGAAAGCATGATTTCTAGTTTCTCTTCTTCTGGGCTTCTACTGGGAAGCTTCTTCAGGACCTGCGGGGAATTTCCGCCAAAAACGGTACGCAGCTGGAGTTAATAGAATATCATGCCCAGCTTACGAGCTTGTCATTCTGAGCGGAGCAAGATCGTTCGCGAAGCAAACGATCTTGCGAGTAGAAGGATCCCTGCACAGTCGGCACCTCCTTGAAAAGCCTCATCAGTCGTCAAGTTGCAAGGGGTCCTTCGATTCCTTGAACCGATTCGCGATGCGAATCGGTTCACTCCGCTCAGGATGACAAAACTGGATTGCAAAAGCGCGTGTGCAGGCTAGTGTCCCCCGCTCAGCTCCCGCACGATCGCTCCAACAAACTGTTTGGCATCACCGAAGAGCATGAGGGTGTTGTCGAGGTAGTAGAGAGGATTGTCGATGCCGGCGAAGCCTGGGCTCATGCTGCGCTTGATCACCATGACGGTGTGAGCTTTATCGACATCGAGGATGGGCATGCCGTAGATGGGGCTGGAGGCGTCGCTGCGCGCGGCGGGATTGGTGACGTCGTTGGCGCCGATCACCAGGGCGACGTCGGTTTGCGGGAAGTCGCCGTTGATTTCGTCCATCTCGACGAGGCGGTCGTAGGGGATGTCGGCTTCGGCCAGCAGCACGTTCATGTGGCCGGGCATGCGTCCGGCGACCGGATGGATAGCGAAGCGAACTTCGACTCCCTTTTTGGTCAGGATGTCATAGAGTTCGCGGACTTTGTGTTGCGCCTGCGCCACCGCCATACCGTAACCGGGGACGATGACTACTTTGTTGGCGGCAGCGAGAATCGCAGCGGCCTCCTCGGCTGTAGCGCTGTGCACAGGCCTGGCTTCCTGTCCGCCCGCGGCTGCGGGCTGCATCTGGCCGAAGGCACCGAACAGGACGTTGGTGAACGAACGGTTCATCGCCTTCGACATAATGACCGAAAGAATGAGTCCCGAAGAACCGTCCAGCGCGCCGGCGATGATCAAGAGCTTGTTCTGAAGCACGAATCCCATGGCCGCAGCGGACAACCCGGCATAGGAGTTCAACAGCGAGATCACGGTCGGCATGTCAGCGCCGCCGATCGGGATCACCATGAACACGCCGAACACCAGTGGAATGGCCACCATGATCGGAAAGAGCTGCCTGGCTTCCGGATGCAGGACCAAGTAAACGGCTGCGGCGACCGCGATGCCCAGCAACCCCAAGTTGACAAGGTTTTGCCCCTTGTAAGTGATGGGACGCTGGGGAAGGATCTCTTGTAGTTTTCCCGCAGCCATCAAACTTCCGGTGAAGGTCAGCGAGCCCAGGATCACTTCCATGGAGAGCACCGACATCATGAACTTCGGAACGTTCGGGGTGCGCAGATAAAACTCTGCCGTGCCGACTAACGTGACGCAGAGTGCGCCGAAGGCGTGGCTGAGCGCGGTCCGCTGTGGGACGGCCGTCATCTGCACCATGCCGAGTGGAATGCCGATGCCGCTGCCGAGCACCAGCGCGATGATGATCCACTTCCAATCGACAATGCCGTGGTGAAGCAGAGTGCCGGCTATGGCCAGCACCATGCCGATTTCACCAGCCCAAATCCCGTGGCGGGCGGTGGCGGGCGAACTCATCCACTTCAGCGACAGGATAAACAGGGCGCTGGCGATGAGGTAGATGACTTCGATCAGGTATTGGCTTCCGGCGAGTTCGTTCATTTTTGTGCCAATCTGGTTTATCGCAACTTCGACCGTGCGAAAGGGGCTACGGCTTGGTCGGACGGCTGCTCTTAAACATCTTGAGCATGCGGTCGGTAATAAAGAATCCGCCGACCACGTTGCTGGTGGCAGCGACGATGGCGATCACGCCCAGCACAGTCGCGAACCAGCTCTTGCGCTCGCCTACCAGCACAATCGCGCCGACGACGGCAATGGCATCGAGGGCGTTGGTCAGCGACATTAGCGGTGTGTGCAGCAAGGGCGAAACGTGGCGGATGACCTCAAAACCAATGAAGCAGGCCAGCATGAAGATGAACAGCGCGTCGATCAGGTTAGAACCCATGCAACCCCCAGTTCTCGGTTCTCAGTTCTTAGTCGCCGCCAGCTGGAGCCAACGCTGGCAGTTTGAAAAATTCACGCACTCTGGCATTTACGATTTCACCGCCGCGGGTGACCATGGTTTCGCGGATGATTTCGTCCTGCAGGTTGAGTTGCAGCTTGCCCTCTTTCACGATGTACGCAAGAAACGTGGTGACATTGCGAGCGTACATCTGGCTGGCATGGTAGGGGACGCTGCTGGCCAGATTGATGGCGCCGATGATCGTGACGCCATGCTCTTTTACGGTTTCTCCAGTGCGGGTGAGTTCGCAGTTGCCACCGCGTTCGGAGGCCAGATCGACGATCACCGAGCCCGGGGCCATCCCTTTCACCATGTCGGCCGTGATCAAGACGGGCGATTTCTTGCCGGGAATCACGGCGGCGGTGATGAGGACATCGCTTTCCGCAACCACTCTGGTGAGGAGTTCGCGCTGCCGTGCGTAGAAGGTTTCGTCCTGGGCGGTGCCGTAGCCGCGGGCGTCCTGCGCATCCTTTGCTTCAATCGGCAATTCGACGAAGCGGCCGCCGAGGCTTTGCACTTGCTCTTTCGAGGCGGCGCGCATGTCGTACGCGGAAGCTACAGCACCCAGCCTGCGGGCGGTCGAAATGGCTTGCAGGCCCGCAACTCCGGCACCGATCACCAAGACGCGTGCCGGCGTGATAGTGCCTGCGGCCGTCGTCATCATGGGAAAGATCCTGATGGAAGTTTCAGCGGCGAGCAGCACCGCTTTGTATCCGCAGATGGTTCCCATAGAGGAAAGCGCGTCCATGCTCTGTGCGCGCGTGGTGCGGGGAACAAGTTCGACAGAAAATGAGTTGACGCCAGCGGCGGCAATCTGCTGGATCACTTCGGCAGAACCAAACGGACGCAGAAAGCCTACGAGCAACTGATCGCGACGCAGCAGGGGAAGATCAGCCTTGCCGGTGAGGTCATTGGACCCGTAGCAAAGCACCTGCACGACAACGTCAGCGGCAGCAAATACAGCAGCGCGATCCGGAAGAATCTTTCCGCCCTTCTCGACGTAGGCCGAGTCAGCATAGCCAGCCTGTGCGCCCGCACCCGATTCGACCACCACTTCGAGTCCGGCCTTGGCGAGGGTGGGGATTACCGCGGGAACCAGAGCGACCCTACGCTCTCCCGGATAGCTTTCCTTCGGAACTCCAACGATCACGCGGTTGTCCTTTCCCCAGTAAGAATCGGCATCCGACTCGCTCAAATGCGAATACTATTAGGTAGCAGCACCGACCGACTGTGACGCTCCTCACACACGCGTAGCAGAAAAAGCGTCGAGGAATTTTGGAACACAGATTTAACCAACCAATCCGGAGCAGATTTTGACGGACTAAGAACACTATCAGAAAGAGGTACCAGAGAAAAGCGACGTTAAATGGCTTGCTCCATCCGGTCCACGACAGGCATCTTCAGTAAGAAATGTATTGACCCTCGCCACTTAAGGCTGAGTAATAGATTGGCAGCTTTGTGCAAGTTATTTCTCAAGGAAGCGCGAAGAAGTACCACCGATGGAAACCGATCGGCGTAATAGCTTGCATCGTTCTGGCCAGCGCGGGGGTAATCGCTCGTTTGGTCATTGATCGCGCGCAACCGATTTTGCGGATGAGGGTTATTGAAACTCTATCGAATCGTTTCAAGGGCAAGGTAGAGCTGGCGACGCTAAGTGTTTCCCTGGTCAAAGGGCTCGAGGTTTCCGGCAGCGGCCTGAAGATCTATGGCCCCACCGACCCGAATCCTTACGCCCCCGGGGTCCAGGCGCTGATCAGTTTGCAGGAATTCCACTTTCACGCCGGAGTTCGAAACCTGTTTCGTTCCAACGTACACGTCGACACCGTCTACGTGAAAGGCATGGAGCTGAACATCCCTCCTAAAGAAAATCGCCAGGAATTTACGAGCATGAGTTCGCAGACGAGAAAGATGTCGATTATTGTCGACAAGTTCGTTTGCGAAGATACAAAACTGCTGATCAATACTTTGAAGCCGGGCAAGCCGCCACTGGAATTTGCTATCGGTGATCTACGAATGAAGGACATTGGTGCCGGCCAGCCGATGCGCTTTGACGCGACCCTGGTCAACCCGAAGCCGGTGGGAAACATTCACTCAACCGGCCTGTTTGGGCCGTGGGATGAAAGCAGTCCTCGGGATACGCCGGTGCATGGGGAATATTCCTTTAGCAATGCCGATCTAAGCACGATTAAGGGTATCGGAGGAATACTCTCATCGACCGGGGAGTATGCCGGAACTCTCAGCGATATCGTGGTGGATGGAAAAACCGACACGCCCGATTTCCGAATAGCGACAGGCGGGCGCTCCGCGCCGCTGCACACGGAGTTTCATGCCACTGTCGACGGCACGAGCGGAGACACTTATCTCAAGCCGGTCAAAGCAACGCTGCTTCATTCGTCATTTACGGCAAGCGGCTCGGTGACCCGCGTGCACGATCCGAACGGGCACGACGTAGAACTCGATGTGGTCCTTGATCACGCACAGATCGAGGACCTGCTCGAGCTCGGCGTGCGCACCGATCCGCCTGTTATGAGCGGTCCGGTAGAAATGAAGACGAAGTTAAGCCTGCGCCCCGGGGGTGCGGATGTGGCTAATCGATTGCAGTTAGCCGGTAATTTTCACGTGTTCGGCGCGCACTTCACCAATGAGAAGGTGCAATCCCGGCTGGATTCATTGAGTCTTCGCACCCAGGGCAAACCCAAGGAAGCGCAAGACGGCGTGGAAGAAAATGTTCCTGTGGACTTGCGCGGGGTGTTTACGTTAGGGGATGGATCTTTGTCCTTTTCGCTGCTTCATTTCTTGATCCCGGGGACGCGTGTCGATATGACGGGGGAATACAGTCTGGACGGACGGACCTTCGATTTTCGAGGCAAGGCGCGGTTGGATGCGAAATTGTCGCAAATGACAACCGGTTGGAAGTCCATTCTTCTGAGACCGGTCGATCGATTTTTCAGCAAGGACGGTGCGGGCACGGAGATTCCCGTCAGGATCACGGGAACGGAATCGGCGCCGCATTTTGGTCTGGATTTTCACCATAAAGACGAGGGCCGGGCCGGAGAGACGAACTACGATTCTGCTGCCAAGCGCTGAGAATGATCCTTCTGAATTGGCTCCATCTTCTTAAGGAAATCCCGCTAAGCGAGCTAAGGACCTACACTACGGTCTACCCGGTAATTACAGCTAACACCCCATAGATACGCAACGGCGCGCCCTTTTATGCTCCGATCTGGTCGACGTGATTGCCGCGGCTCAGGCTCAGCGTCAAAAGAAGAATGTTCCTGATGCGGAAAGGCGGATTCTTCTTTACCGTTTGCAGGGCCTCTCTCCCGGTTCGAGCTTCATCGCAGACCTGCCAACTACTCTGTTGCTCGAGGAGAGCGCGGAGATAATTCCTGACCGCCGTGTTATCGTCTACTACCAAAATACGAACCAAGCAGGCCGTCCTTCCATGTTAAGCATACGTATGGCTTCGACATTCGCCAGATTCGGGCAGGGACTGGTTCCTGGCTACTTGATATCCTTGCGGTAATCTTCGCTTCACCCTCGTGCTGTTTCACGATAGGTGGGTTGGAATGCAATCGCAATACGGGGAACTCCCTACAGTCGGGCTAAGTCACCAAATTCCCTTGCCGCTGCCCGTAAGCTTTAATTCGAGTGCCGGCGGCCGCAGCCAAACCAGGCAGTCACCCCACGTCCGCTCGTCGAGGCACACCTGTAAGCGCTCTACCATAGCCGCTACGACGTCGGAACCATCCGCACTTGAGTAAAGACTTCGGGAAAAGCAGGTCGCGCATCTTCATCTTGGCTTTGTGCAGTTGTGACTTTGAGTTTCCGATCGAGCACTGGAGCTGTCGCGCGATTTCGTGGTGCTCGAATCCCTGAACTTCGTGCAAATCAAGAATCTGACGGCATCCTTCCGGAAGCTCTTCGATGGCGCGGCGCAGTGCAAGTCGGTCGATTGCTCCAGAGAGGTTCAGGTCGGCTGTGCCAACATCGCGCCTGAGCGACGGAGACTCGGCCGATAACGGCTCATCCAGCGAGAGCACAGGGGACGACTTACGGCTGCCGCAACTTCATCAGCACGGTGTTCACCGCAATCCTCTAGAGCCAAGTGGAAAAGGCGGAGTCGCCGCGGAACGACTTGATATTGCGAAACACCTGGAGGAAGGCTTCCTGAGTCAGGTCTTCGGCGTCGGCCACATCCTTGGTCATCTGCAAGCATGCAGAGTAAACCCGCTTCTTATGCAATTGGAAGAGCGTGGCGAAAGCTTCCTGATCGCCCCGCTGCGCGTGTTGAACGAGGCTGCGTTTGGAATGATCTCGCTGAGTTCCAATTCTCGCTGGATTAGATCTGCTGCTGTCGCGGAAATCACGCACGTGGCCAGTGTCGAGAAAGAGAGAAGCGGACCCCTGCCGCGGGTCCCATCAGGGCGCTCCTGTAATTGAATGTGAGATTTGCTGTACTGTTCTTAATGCGAGCCTGCCGCAAGTAGCACTCCAGAAAGCGTTGAATTTCGATTGGTAAAGGCGGAATCCAACCGTGGCCAACGCCACCTCCCGAACCGGAGCCAATGCCGGCGCACAGACCTGTTCCATTCGAAGGGAGGAGTGGAACGTGCGCACCGCTGAAGGAATCCCCAGGCTTGGCATGGCTTTGAGCAGGCACAGCAGAAGGCTTAGGAGGTTTCAGCCTGCCATCGATTCTTCTGCTGTCGAATAATCTCATAGCAGTCACAAGCGGCATCTTCCAGCTTGGATTTGTTCAGAATGGTTACGTTGCCGCGCGTGTAAGAAATCAGTCCTGCTTTCTGCAAAACGCTGGCGGCCACGCTGACGGTGGACCGGCGGGTTCCGAGCATCTGCGCCAGGAATTCCTGAGTTAAGAGAAGAGTCTTGCCGCCAATTCGATCGTGACTCATGAGCAACCATCTCGCCAATCTCTCCTCAACGTCATGCAAGCGGTTGCAAGCGGCAAGCTGGGTTGACTGGATACCCAGGATCATGGAATAACGCTGCAGCTGACGCTCGAGTGTGGGGCAATGCGGCAGAAGATTTCGAAGGGTCCCAACATCCACGCGGTAAGCCGTACCATCGCCCTGGGTGATGATTCTCAAGGCACTGGTCTTAAAACCAAAGATTGCCGGCAGGCCGACGAAGCCCTCTCTACCGATGAGTCCCACCTCAACACTCTCTCCATCGGGCTGAACCGTCAGCACAGAACTCATTCCCTCGTTCAGAAAATATCCTGATTTGATTGCTTCGTCCGCTTCGTGCAGCACCTGATGAAATTTCAGCCGTACAAACTCGAGCGAGGCAAAGATTTGAGTCCATTCCGCTGCCGGAAGTCCGCGCAGAATGATATTGCCGATCCCGCTCCGGTCGTTGTCTCGTTTACCAAATCGGTTAGCCGCGCCCCGGACAGTTCGGCTAGTCATAGATTGGCTCCTTTCGTATCACACAGCGGAAAACGCCATCTGATTTCGCAGGAACCGTTAAGCCAATAAGGCCTCGGCGGAATGTGCTAGAAGAGACAAGTTAAGGCTATGCCCTTTTGGTGCCGTCCGTATGTGCTATACCGCACACATTTGAAAAGCATCGGAAGCCCACACTATCCGGTGGCATTTCGGCAATGTTCTCGCCAATTCCTCCGTCGTCGTCTTTTACCGAGACCGTTATCATTCCGTTGCTCTGACTCAGAGTAATCGAGACTTTGTGTGCTTCTGAATGGCGGAAGACGCTGGTCAAAGCCTCCTGAACGATTCGGAAGACAGCAGTCTCTACTTCAATGGAAAGTCTTGGAAAATCAGGAGGCTGGACGTCCAGAGAGGCCCAACGCGCTTCAATTCCTGCGCCATCTGTTGGTTGGCGGCAACGATGGAATTGAAAGTATCGGCAATCTTGCCGGGCAATCCGATCCAGGAACCGGGAAGGCGCACGGAAAATCCCCATCCCGCATGGTTTGCAGGACGGAGAGAATTACGCTGCGGTCACCCGAAGCGGGCTCAACGAGTGAAGTCCCATTGTGCTGATTGTTCTCGCCGTCTTCAAATGCGCCATTGGCGACGGCAGTGGCCGCTTCTCGGCTGTTTCTCTTCATATGATTATGCTCTCCACGAGATCCATGGTGGTTGCAACAGGCGAAGATGCCAGCGACATATGGCAGCCTGAAACATGTCTCTTGAATACGACCTAGGGGGATGTACTTATCCGATGTTGATTCGTATCACGACAAACTGTAGTGTGGCTCTAGGGTTTTTACTGTAGTCAGGTTTTTGCTGGAGTCGGGGAGTGCTCGGCGCAGCGGCGTGCGAGCAATCCTAAATCGCCATGATTCCACAGAATTTGAGACTTGCCGAATTGCGCTTTTTTCCTAAGACCTACGGCGATTTCTGTATATCAGTATGGCGTTCTGATTATTACGATGGGTGGGGGATGGGAAAACACACAGCCGACGAGACGGGATCGAAACCACCTGAAGTGTGCGTCCAGTCTTGTCGAGGCTTTCTGGCTAGCCGGCGGATCCCCTTTTTCCCGTGGCTCGGCAACAGGGACCTTTCAGATTCGTGGCAGGAGGACCCAACATGCGGCTGCTGAGTGTGCGACTCATTCTCTCTCTCATTGTCGGCATAACCTTGGTCTCTTTAGCTTTTTCTTACTACGAAGTTCTGCGAGAGAAACGCGCGCTTCGGAGTCAGCTGGAACGAAGTTCCGGAGAGCTCGGTGAGAGCTTTGCACTCAACGTAGAAAAATCCTGGGAATCCGTACGAGGATTACAGCGAACAGTACAGCACTTCGGCAACCGTGAACACATGCTTGGGGTCGCTGTTTATGACCGGCAGGGCAAACTGGTGGCGATCACCTCCGATTTGCAGCCGATACTGGGAACAGCTCCGACTGACGTAACCCGGGCCATGGCCGAAAACCACGCAGAGAGCTCATTTGGCCGGCTGGACAAGTATCGAGTACACATCTTTGCATTGCCCCTCCACCGGGACGATGAGGTGCTGGGCGGACTCGCAGTGGTGCACGACGTTGATTACATTCGTGTCCAAAATCTTCACACCTGGCGCGAAGCATTCCTCAGAATCCTTGCCCAAGTTTTTCTCATCGTTTTCATCACGGTGCTGATTGTGCGGTGGAGCATAGCCGGGCCAATCGCGCGAGCCGCGCAATGGATGCGCGCTCTTCGCATGGGCAGAATTTCATCTCGTCAGCAGATGCCGGATTTGGATCTATTCAAGCCGCTGGCTTGGGAAGTGGCTACGCTGGCGGAAAGCCTTAGTCAGGCCCGGACGGCCGCGGAAAATGAAGCTCGCTTGCGGGAGGCCGGAGAATCCATGTGGACGGCGGACCGGCTGGCAGTGCAGATTCAGACTCGTCTCGAGGGCGGTCGGCTGTTTATCGTGTCGAATCGCGAGCCCTACATCCATCAGAGAAATGGCAAAGAAATTGAGGCGGTTGTTCCGCCCAGCGGATTGGTCACGGCGCTGGAGCCAGTGCTCGAGGCCTGCGACGGCACCTGGATTGCTCATGGCAGCGGAGACGCGGATACCGAGGTAGTAGACGCGCATGATCGGCTTCGCGTACCTCCGGACGAACCTCGCTACACACTGCGCCGGGTGTGGTTGAGCAAGGAGGAAGAGGAGGGATACTATTACGGGTTTTCCAACGAAGGGCTTTGGCCGCTTTGCCATATTGCTCACACCCGGCCAATCTTTCGCGCGCTGGACTGGCAATTCTATCAAGAGGTCAATCGCAAGTTTGCTGCTGCGGTGCTCGAGGAGATCGCCGATACACAACACCCCGTAGTGCTGGTCCAGGATTATCACTTCGCATTGTTGCCCCGATTCATCAAGGAAAAAAGGCCGGATGCGCGCGTGGCTATCTTCTGGCACATCCCGTGGCCCAATCCCGAAGCTTTTGGTATCTGCCCATGGCAGCGGCAACTCGTGGATGGACTGCTGGGAGCAGATCTGATCGGATTTCACATTCAGTCGCACTGCAATAATTTCTTGCAGACAGTGGACCGCGTAGTGGAATCACGTGTGGACTGGGAACACTTTGCGGTATCGCGACAGAACCACCGGACAATCGTTCGCCCTTTCCCCATCAGTGTGGACTTGACGGACGATGAATCCGTCGAGCCCGATCAGTACGGAATCAACTATCTTGATCGCTCCGTCTTGATGCGCAGCTTGGGCGTTGAAGCGGCATTCGTGGGAGTCGGAGTCGATCGGGTGGATTACACCAAAGGAATCCATGAGCGTTTCCGTGCGATTGAGAGATTCCTCGAGAAGTACCCCAAATATCAGGGCCAATTCACCTTCGTACAAATCGGCGCGCCCAGCCGTACTCACATCAAGCGCTACCACGATTTGATGGCGGAGTTGGAAGCGGAAGCGGAACGAATCAACTGGCGATTTCAGTCGGGCAAGTGGAAGCCCATTTTATTTCTTAAGCGGCACCATAGCCATAAGGAAATCGAAGGCTACTATCGCGCTGCCGATCTTTGCCTGGTGACGTCGTTGCATGACGGCATGAATCTGGTAGCGAAGGAATTTCTCGCCGCACGCCGCGACGAGCGTGGCGTGCTGATTTTGAGCCAGTTCACCGGAGCCGCTCGCGAACTGAGGGACGCGCTACTGGTGAATCCTTACGACATCGACCAGACAGCCGAAGCCATCCGCGCCGCGTTGGAGATGGAGCCGGAGGAAAGACAAATGCGAGTGCGTCGGATGCGCAAAATCATAAGAGAACGCAACATCTACCGCTGGGCCGGAAGTCTGGTAACGGAACTGTGCGAACTCAGGCTGGATGGGAGCGATCGAACTCAAGGGAAGTCTCGGGGAGGTGTGACGGCCGCGTGACGCACCCCAGCGACAGAATTGATACAGAGTTGGATTCCAGGGCAAAGCCTCAGCTTGAATCGTTTTTAAGGCTGGTGGCGCGAGCACCTCGATCGCTGCTCATGCTCGATTTCGACGGAACCCTCGCCCCGTTCCGGAAGGATCGCAAGAAGGCTGTTCCGTATCCCGGTGTTGTCTCAACTTTGCAGAACATCCTCGGTATCGGAAAGACGCGAGTTGTAATCATTTCCGGGAGGGATGTTAGAGAGACTGTTCCACTTCTGTCGATCAAGCCGCATCCGGAGGTGTGGGGTCTTCATGGATTGCAGCGTCTGAAGGCCGACGGGAGCATCGAACTTTGGGAATTGGACGACTCCACGGTGGAAGGCCTAGCGGCGGCAGAAGATTGGCTGCGCTCGCAGAACCTGCTGCACGCGGTCGAACTCAAATCGGGAAGCATTGCGGTGCACTGGCGTGGTCTGGCTGAGTCTGAAGCGCAAGCAATGCGGGACCGCGTGATGCTAGGCTGGACGGACATTGCGCAGCGCTTCGGCTTGGGTCTGATGGATTTCGACGGCGGGGTCGAGATTCGCAGCCCGAAGGCCAACAAAGGAACAGCCGTGCGCACCATTCTCAGTGAGATGGATCCGGAGGTGCCGTCTGCCTACTTGGGAGACGACAACACCGATGAGGATGCGTTCCAGGCGATTAATGGTCGAGGGCTGAGCATATTGGCGCGTCCGGAATGGAGGCCGACGGCTGCACAGATTTGGCTTAGACCGCCTGAGGAACTCCTCGAACTACTGGCTGGGTGGCTTCGGGCGTGTCGAGAGCGCGATGATTCGAGTGCCGGCCTGAACCTATCCGAGCGGTAGGTCGGCGGTGACCAGCGTGCCACGGCCGTTCGAGTGAATACTAAAGAGCTCCGCCGAGTTGACGTAGCCTTTCACGGATCCCTTTGATGCCCAATCCGTCCGAGGATTTCGATGATATTCCCTTCCCGAGATCACTCACTAACTCCGCGAGCGGTTACTACAGGTTTTCGACGAATTTTATCCGCACATTTGAAGAGCATCCATGCAGCTTGCGTCGGACACGAGTGCATTTGCGCTTCGAAGGGCCTCTGTGGTTGTAGGCCTAAGGAGTTGAATGGCTAACCTACCCCAGCCCATCATCTGGCCTGGCTGTCCCTACCCGTTGGGCGCAACCTGGGACGGCGAAGGTGTGAACTTTGCGCTTTATTCGGAGCATGCCGAGAAGGTCGAGCTTTGCCTCTTTGACATATTGGGCAGACGCGAAACTGTCCGCCTGCCTCTTCCCGAGCAAACTGACATGGTCTGGCATGGTTACCTGCCGGAAGTGCGTCCCGGACAACTTTATGGCTACCGCGCATATGGTCCCTACGCTCCGGCGCAAGGCCTTAGGTTTAATCCCCACAAACTTCTTCTCGACCCTTACGGCAAGCAAATCCAAGGAACCATTCAGTGGAATGACTCACACTTTGGATATCGGGTCGGACACAAGCAAGAAGACCTGTCTTTTGACCGACGTGACAATGCCGCCGGAATGCCGAAGAACCGCGTCATCGACTCCGCTTTTACCTGGGGGACCGACGCGCCCCCGAATATTCCGTGGCACAAAACCCTGATTTACGAAATGCATGTAAGAGGGTTCACCAAGTGTCATCCGGATGTTCCGGCCCATTTGCGCGGGACATACGCGGGTCTGTCAACAGCGCCGGTAATCGAATATCTGACACGGCTGGGGGTGACGTCGATCGAACTCATGCCCGTGCACAGTTTCGTGGACGACCGCCAACTTATGGAACGCGGTCTGCGCAACTATTGGGGCTATAACTCCATCGGCTTCTTTGCGCTCGAGCCTCGTTATCTGGCGACGAACTCGATCCGCGAATTCAAGACCATGGTTAAGACCCTGCACTCAGCCGGGCTGGAAGTAATTCTCGATGTTGTCTACAACCACACGGCGGAGGGCAATCATATGGGGCCTACCCTCTCGCTCAAGGGCATCGACAACAGCTCCTACTACCGGCTCGTAGCCGACAATCCACGCTATTACATGGACTACACAGGAACGGGAAATACGCTGAACATGCGGCATCCTCGAGTCCTGCAGCTAATCATGGACAGCCTGCGCTACTGGGTTCTGGAGATGCATGTGGACGGCTTCCGCTTCGACCTAGCCGCCACACTTGCCCGTGAACTACATGAAGTCGATCGACTCGGCGCATTTCTCGACATCATCCATCAGGATCCGGTGCTCTCCCAGGTCAAACTCATTGCCGAGCCTTGGGACTTGGGAGAAGGCGGCTATCAGGTCGGGAACTTCCCGGTGGGTTGGGCGGAATGGAACGATCGCTACCGCGACACGGTGCGATCTTTTTGGAAGGGTGACGGAGGAGTTTTTGGTGACCTGGCGTACCGCATCACAGGTTCCAGCGATCTTTATGCGCACAGCGGACGCCGTCCTTACGCCAGCGTGAACTTCGTCACCGCACACGACGGCTTCACGCTGCAGGATCTGGTTAGCTACAACGACAAGCATAACCAAGCCAATGGCGAAAACAATCGGGACGGCAATAACGATAACCGGAGTTGGAACTGTGGGGTCGAGGGTCCAACGGGCGATCCTGGCATTCAGGCTTTGCGTGCCAAACAGAAGCGGAACCTGCTAGCAACGTTGCTTCTGTCTCAGGGAGTACCCATGATGTCGGGGGGAGATGAGATCGGTCATACGCAGATGGGGAATAACAACGCCTACTGCCAGGATAATGAGACGAGTTGGCTGAACTGGAATTTGCAGCCCCAGGATCGTGAACTTCTGACGTTTGTGCAGCGCATGATCAACCTTCGCAAGAGGCATCCCGTGTTTCGCCGCCGGCGATTCTTCCAAGGCCGTCCCATTAAAGGCGCTGATGTGAAGGATGTCTTATGGCTGAGCCCTGGCGGCAATGAGATGACGGAAGACGAGTGGCGTAATTCTTCCGTTCACAGCCTTGGAATGTTTCTATCTGGCCAAGGGCTTGACGAAACCGATGAACGCGGACGGAAACTTAGTGACACGGACTTCCTCGTGCTTCTGAACCCACACCACGAGGATGTGGCATTCATCTTGCCGGCATTCCGCCCGGCCTATCGGTGGATGGCATGGATGGACACCTCCCGCGAAGATGGCTTACGTGCGGCCGACACACATGATTCTGGTACAGCGTATCCCTTGCAGGCACGCTCCTTAGTCGTGCTGATGGAACGTCGAGGAAACGGCAAAAAGGAAGAGTTGAACGAAGAGTCGAATGAAGCGCCGTCATAGCATGCCGTTTGGCACAGAATATCGTCAGGAAGGAAGCCCAGGAGGGCATTCTTGACCTTTCGAAGCTTCGAATTACTTGAATGCTGCACGTCTATTGGTTGATGATGGTGGCCCAGAGGTTGGCAGAGGGGGAGATCGGTCACAACCCCGGCGCGAATTCGTCCCCTGACAAACCTTGCCCTCAGTTTCGGCATCGTGTGTGAGGCCGTTGCATTCATAAGGGCGGGACTGTCATACTTCTAGACACTCTTTTCGGGGCTTCGTCCGTCCGGCAACAGAATCCGCTTGGAGACGGTAGAAATCAGGCATGACGGAACGGCAAAACTTCTGGTCCGGATGGAAGGAACGCATCTCAGCGCTCCGCAATGTCCCAGCCGTGCTCAAGATCGTATGGGACTCTGGCCCCGGCGTCGTGGTCTTTGGATTGGTCGCGCGGGTATTCGCATCCCTCATGCCGGTTGGGCTTCTCTGGATTACGAAGCTGATAATTGATGGCATCAATAATGCCGTCCATGCTCACCAGGCGGTGAGACCCGGGTTTTGGTGGTTGGTCGTGGCGGAATTTTCGCTGGCCGTCCTGAACAGTATTCTCCTCCGCACGATCGACTACTCCGACTCGCTGCTGGGCGATAAGTACACCCGGCACGTCAGCATTCGAGTCATGAGTCACGCGGCAGGGCTGGATCTGATCGCCTATGAAGATCCGGTCTTCTATGACCGTCTCGAGCGGGCCCGAGTGCAGGCAACGGATCGTCTGGTGATGATCCAGCAGATTGGACGGCTAGTGCAGCAGGCTATCACAACGATTACCCTCTCAGTTTCGATCATGTTGTTCTCTCCGTGGCTGATGCTGCTGCTGATCGCCGGTGTGGTTCCCGCATTCCTCGGCGAGAGCCATTTCGCCTTCCTGGGATACGCCAAGAATTTCCGGCAGACGCCGATGCGGCGGCAATTGGATTACCTGCGAATTCTCGGTGGAAGCAAAGAAGCCGCGAAGGAACTAAAGCTCTTCGGACTAAAGGATTTCCTGCGGGAGCGATTTACGCGTTTGTCCGATGAGATCTATGGAGAGAACGTCGCCTTATCTCGACGCAAGCTGATCGCGGGTGCACTGCTTTCGATGATCGGCACCGCCGGCTACTACTCGGCATATGTATTCGTGATCTGGCGCACCCTCGCTGGCGCGCTTACCATTGGCTCATTGACCTTTCTGGCGGGAGCAATTCAGCAGGCCAGCAGCAACATCGAGCAAATCTTCTCCACCTTCGCTGGCATCGGCGACCAGGCATTGTTCCTCACCGATCTGCTGGCATTCTTTGAAATGAAGCCCACGATTCAGTCCAAGCCCAATGCCCTGCCGGCCCCCAGGCCGATTGTGCGGGGAGTCGAATTCAGGAACGTTTCCTTTTGTTACCCAGGGAATTCACGCCGGGTCCTTGATCACATTAATTTTCAGCTGCATACAAACGAGCGGCTGGCTCTGATTGGCGAAAACGGGCAGGGCAAGACGACCATCGTAAAATTAATTACCCGTCTGTACGACCCTACGGAAGGACAAATCCTGCTGGATGGGGTCGACCTTCGCGAGTATGACCTCGAGGATTTCCATCGCGAAATAGGCGTCATCTTTCAGGACTTTATGCGTTATGAAATGACTGCCCGGGAAAACATTGCCATTGGCCGCATCGAGGAAATCGACAATCTGGAGCTTCTGAAGAGCGCGGCAGAGAAAAGCATGGCGGATGATACGATCGGACGACTGTCCGGGGGTTACGACCAAATGCTGGGACGGCGGTTTGATCGAGGAGTGGATCTTTCCGGCGGCGAGTGGCAAAAAGTCGCATTGGCGCGAGCTTATCTGCGCGATGCGCAACTCCTGATTCTCGACGAGCCCACTGCCGCGCTCGACGCGCGCAGCGAGTTCGAAGTATTTCACCGCTTTGCCGAACTCACCGCTGGAAAAATGGCGCTTTTTATTTCGCACCGGTTCTCAACCGTCCGTTCGGCTGACCGCATCCTAGTTCTGGAAAACGGCAGGATTGCCGAGGAAGGGACTCACGACCAACTGGCAAGCCTTGGTGGTCGTTATGCGGAGATGTTCGAGATGCAGGCCTCGAGCTATCGCTAGGAGACGTACAGAATGACACCACAGAGCGGTCATCTGGAACTCGTCAATGCGGAACCGAAAGGCCTGCGTACACTTCCGGATATGGGACCTGACCTCGACACGTTATCCTCGAGCGCTGCAGAGCTCGCTCGATCTCTGGCATGGATGCCGGGACAACAAGAATCGCGCCATTTCCGCGATCGTTGCGAAGCTCTCACCCGTGCGTTTCAACCGTTGTTGATATCACTGGAATCTGGCGCCGCAAATACTGTTTCTGATGATTTTCGACGCCTGCAGGAGAACATTTTCCTGCTCGGAGGGGAGCTACAAGAGACCTGCGGAACCTTTAACGCCGCTCACAAACTTCCCCAGGTTCGCACTCCAGACGGGACCATCATTCCAAGAATAGCCGCTTTGGCCGACGGTTTTCTCGCGGCGAGTTCTTTCCAGTTCAGCGAAGTGAGCTTCACTTCTTACATTCAAGCGTTCCAGCGGGTCACAGTTCTCAAACTGGCAGAGTTGTGGATGCTGATTCCTGTCATGAAGGTTGTGCTGCTTGAGCACATTGCGCAGCGTGGCTGTCGGTTGCTTGAGGATCCCTCGCGATCGTATGGCATCCAGGAACTGGTCCGCAGCCTCCAGGATATAAAACAAACCTCTTGGAAAGTGATCATCGAGCCGCTGATCCTGTTTGAACAAGCACTGCGGCAAGACCCCGCGGGAGCTTATTCCCGGATGGACTATGAGACGCGTGAGCTCTACCGCAAGCGGCTGGTAAGGATTGCCGATCGCTGCGACTGTTCGGAGACGAGGGTTGCAACCGAAGTGCTCGCGTTGGCTCGTGCGGCGCTGGCACATCGGAATGAGGATCCGCGTGTGACTCTGCGGCATTCGCACGTTGGATCCTATTTGCTGGCCGAGGGGACCGCTGTTCTGCAGCAGAGGGTGCGTTTCCATCCTCCGATTGTCCAGCGCTTGCGCACTTTTCTGCTTCACCATCCGGATGAGTTTTACCTACCCGGCATTGCCGCCCTCACCTTCGCGATCGTCTCGGCGGTCGTATTTCAAGTGACGCCGCCAAGCACCTCTCTGGGTTTGGTCTTGCTCTCGATTTTGGCTGTGTTATTGCCAAGCTCGCAGAGTGCTGTCCAGATCATGAACTACTTGGCCACTCTGTTGCTTCCGGCTCAGACTTTGCCCAAGCTCGATTTTTCCGAGGGCGTTCCCAGTGATTGCATAACCATGGTGGCGATCCCCGCCGTGTTCATGAATGAGAAACAAGTCCGCAAACTTGCAGACGACCTCGAAGTTCGCTATCTCGGCAATCAGGATCCCAACATCCATTTCGCGCTGCTTTCGGACCTTCCCGATTCTCCATCGGAACCACGGGAAGATAACACCTTAGTGAACTTAGCTTCCGATCTTATCCGCAAGCTTAACGATAAATATGGCGGACAGGGAATGGGGTCGTTCTTTCTATTCCATCGCCATCGCATCTACAATCCGCGCGAACGCCTCTGGATGGGCTGGGAGCGCAAGCGCGGCAAACTGATGGATCTGAATAACCTGCTGCGCGGCAAATCTGACGGCTTTCCCGTTAAGGTCGGCAATCTGTCCCTGCTCTCTGGCGTTCGCTTCGTCATCACCCTTGATTCCGACACTGAGCTGCCTCGAGGCTCGGCCAGTCGCATGGCGGGAACCTTGGCGCATCCTCTGAATCAGGCGATCATTGATCCGGAGAAAGGCATCGTCGTCGCGGGTTACGGGATCTTGCAACCCCGGGTCGGCGTAAGTGTTCAGAGTTCTACACGGTCCAGGCTTGCCAGCATCTACTCAGGACAGACTGGGTTCGACATCTACACTCACGCTACCTCCGATGTTTACCAGGACCTCTACGGCGAAGGCATTTTTGTAGGAAAAGGGATCTACGAGGTGGAAACATTGCACCGCGTTCTCGATCGCCGATTTCCACGCAACGCCTTGCTGAGTCATGACCTGGTAGAAGGCGCTTACGCCCGAGCTGGGCTGGTCAGCGATATCGAAGTAATCGAGGACTACCCTTCTCACTACAGCGCTCACAACCGGCGTAAGCATCGTTGGATGAGGGGCGACTGGCAGATCGCGGGATGGCTGCTTCCGTTGGTCCCCGAGGAGTCAGGGCAGCGAGTTCCCAATCCTCTTTCTGTGGTTTCGAGATGGAAGATCCTCGATAACCTGCGGCGCAGCCTGGTGGAACCTGCCATTTTTCTTTTGTTCATGCTGGGATGGCTGTGCCTGCCCGGAGGACCGGGGGCCTGGACTCTCGCAACCGTTGCCATTCTCTTCCTGCCTGCACTTTGCCAGTTGGGATTCGATCTAGTGCACTCCACGACATCAGGGAAACGGTTAGTCGTCCTCGACGCATTCAATGCTTTTCTCAACGCCAGCATTGCAAATTGGTTGACCGTTACATTCCTCGCGCACCAGGCGCTGTTGTCTATCGATGCCGTGGTGAGAACCATGGTCCGTCGCATGATTACGCGCCAGAGACTCTTGCAATGGGAAACCGCCGCGGAAGCGGAACTCGCGGGCGACAAGCGCAGCACCCTCGACATTTACCTCAACTGGACCCCTGCTCTCGCGATCGGATTATTTCTCTTGATATGGCTGGTACGTCCCGGCGCTCTGGTGGCGGCGCTGCCTGTTCTTCTGCTGTGGGCATGCAGCCAACCGGTTTCACTTTGGCTGAACCGCCCCCCTCGAAGTCCGCGCAAGGAAGCTTCGGAGCGCGATCGATGGTTGCTTCGCGTATCTGCGCTTCGCACTTGGCGGTATTTTGCTGAGTTCAGCACGGAAGAACACCACTGGCTGATTCCCGACAACGTACAGGAAGAGAACACGAAGGTTGCGCCTCGGGTTTCTCCGACGAATCTTGGCTTGCTTCTCAACGCACGCCAGGTCGCTTGCCAATTCGGCTATCTTACGGTGCCAGAATTTTCTCAGCAGACCCTGCGCACTCTGGCAACTACCTCGCTGCTAAAAAAACACCGGGGCCATCTTCTCAACTGGTATGACACTCGAACCTTAACTGTGTCTACTCCGGCCATCGTTTCAAGCGTCGACAGCGGCAACCTGGTTGCGTCACTTTGGACTTTGCAGCAAGGCTCTTTAGATCTCCTCAAGCAACCTCTTTTCTCCCGCGAGTTGGCCGATGGCCTCCTTGATCATCTCTCCTTGCTTTCCAGCCTGGGCGCAATCCCACGCCGGAAGTGTTCTCTGATCGAAAAAGCGCTGCGGCGACAAGATTGGTTACAGTACGTTCTCGATATTCCTGACTCGGTCCTCAAAGACATTCACCAACCGTCTCCCTCTTCCAATGAAGCCGACAGCAGTTGGTTCCTCCAGCAAGCCGAGGATCGGATTCGGCAGATCGGCCGCGCCGCGCAACTTTACTCACCCTGGCTGCTGCCAGAGTATGCCAATGTGAGAAGTTATCTGCCGACCCCCCTAGGCGGCCTGCCCATGGAAGGTCCGCTGCTCGAGCACCTGCCAAAATTTATCGATAGTCTTGCCATCCAATTGCGCGCAGAACTTGATTCGACGGCGTCGGAAGAGTCGGCCAAGCTTTGTCTTGAATTGCTCGACCTGCTGCCTGATGCGCATTCCCGGGCCGTACGTCTCATAGAAGATCTCAAGAAAATTGCGGACCTGTCATTCGCGCTGGCGGACGAAATGGATTTTGGATTTTTGCTCAACCGTGGCAGGAGCCTGCTCTCCGTCGCCTTTGAGCTCGAAAAACAGCAGAACCACCCCGCGTGTTACGACCTTCTGGCGAGTGAAGCGCGCATCGCCTACTTTGTTGCCATCGCCAAAGACGATATCCCGCAGGAAAGCTGGTTTCAGCTTGGCCGTCCGCCTATGCAAGAACAGGGGATGACGGGTCTGCTTTCCTGGACCGGCACAATGTTCGAATACTTGATGCCGGCACTCTGGATGCGCCTGTATCCAAACACTCTGCTCCAGCGTGCGGCGGAAACGGCGGTTCGTGCCCAACGAGCCTACGCTGCCTCCAAAAGGGCTCCTTGCTGGGGCATTTCCGAATCATCTTCCAGCAAATTGGACGCCTCCGGCAACTACCACTACTTCGCTTTTGGCGTCCCTCAGTTGGCGATTCACAAGCCGGAGCAGGACGGCCTCGTGATTTCTCCCTATTCAACCTTTCTGGCACTGGATATTGATCCCGTCGCTGCTACGCGCAATTTGCGCAAGATGCAACGTAAACGGTGGTTAGGAGCCTACGGATTTTACGAAGCTTTGGACTTTAGTCGCGCCCAGTCTCGCTCTTTCGAAGTCGTCCGTTGCTGGATGGCTCATCACCAGGGTATGAGCCTGCTCTCAACTGCAAATTTCCTTGACGATGAGATCGTGCAACGCTGGTTTCACCGCAATCCACAAGTGCAGGCCACAGCGCTGTTGTTGCAGGAGAAGCCGGCTGGGCGCATGAGTTCGAACGGATCGCACGCGAAAGTGGCGTGAAGTTCCTCTGACTCCGAGGGAACTGCGGAAGTACTCAACAAGAGTTTCATTTGACACGGATACCCTAATGCGACGTCTGCACAGTCTTGCTCTCGCGGTTCTCTTAGCGCTTTCGTCGAGCGTCGCCTTAGTCAGTGCTCAGCCGGATTCCAAGTCAGAAATAATCGTCGTCGATGCCAAGGCGGCTTCGCATCCCTTTCCCCACTTCTGGGAACAAATGTTCGGCTCGGGACGCGCAATCCTGAGCCTGCGTGAAAGTTATCGCAGCGACTTGCGCGCGGTAAAGCAGATCACTGACTTCAACTACGTACGCTTTCATGGCATTCTTGACGACGAAGTCGGCATCTACACCGAAGATAGTCAAGGGCGTCCGGTTTACAACTTTTCCTACATTGATCAAATCTACGACGGATTGCTCGCCACGGGAGTGCGCCCTTTCGTGGAAATCGGTTTCATGCCCAATCAACTGGCGGCCAGCCACACTCTTCATCCGTTCTGGTACCGGCCGAATGTTGCCCCTCCGAAGGATTGGAGGCGCTGGGATGACCTTGTGGCTGCCTTCGCTCAACACCTTATCGATCGGTACGGTGCGGATGAAGTAGCGCAATGGTATTTCGAAGTGTGGAATGAGCCCAATCTTGATTTTTGGGCGGGACAGCCGAAGCAGGAGACCTATTGGGAGCTGTACGATCACACCGCTCGGGCACTGAAGAAAGTGAACCCGAGACTGCGCGTCGGTGGACCTGCGACCGCACAGGCTGCGTGGGTCGATGCCTTCATCCGCCACTGCGCGCAGAAACAGATCCCAGTGGATTATGTTTCAACCCACGTCTACGCCAACGACACCGCACAAGACGTTTTCGGCACGCAAGAAGACATTCCCCGTGATCGAATGGTCTGCCGCGCGGTGGATAAAGTGCACAGCCAGATAAAGTCGTCGCCCATGCCGAACCTGCCTCTGATCTGGAGCGAGTTCAATGCCAGCTACAAGAACGAGCCTGACGTCACCGACGCGATTTATATGGGCCCGTGGCTTGCCGATACCATCCGCCGGTGCGATGGCTTGGTCGACTCGATGTCCTACTGGAGTTTCTCCGATGTTTTCGAAGAACAAGGCGTGGTGAAAACACCCTTCTATGGTGGCTACGGACTGATCGCCGAGGATGACATTCCCAAGCCAGCTTTCAACGCCTTCAAACTCCTGCACAAGCTGGGAGACGAACGGATACAGCTCGATTCTGAGTCGGCCCTGCTTACCCGCAGGAAAGATGGCGCGTTAGTGCTGGTAGTATGGAACTACGTTTCACCTGAAGACTCCGGCTCTCCGAAGCAAATCACCTTGCAACTCAAGGGTACGAACGCAAAGCACGTTTTAATCTCGCGAGTCGACGTCAGTCACGGAGATATCCACGCTGCCTACGAAAAGATGGGTGGCCCCCGCTATCCCACCCAGACACAAATTCAGCAACTTCAACAAGCCGCGGATCTTCCCGCACCGGAAGCCCGTCATCTAGAAAGTGAACAGTTCACGTTAACCTTGCCCAGTCATGGACTGGCAGTAATCGAAATAAAGTAAAAGCCCCCGACACCCGCCAGCGTTCCAAAGCCAGCATTTATTTCGATCCTACGGTTGATATCTCTTGAAGCCAGCACGATCCATCCCACGCTGCGCCTCCTGGTTCTTCATGAAAGTATTCCAAACAAAACCAGTCCGGACATTCTCCGCCATCAACATCGTGATTCCAACATCAATGCCAATTGTGTCGGTGTCGTACCAATCCTTCAGCGGGTTAAACGCGTTTACAAATCCATACCTGCACCACGCCCGTCCGTAACGATCTTTTATATTCCTGAGCACGCGCATCACGGGCTGCGTTATAAATGGCAAGGAACCGGCCGATGCACTGGGAACCACAGTCCCATCGATGGGCCCCATCATCGGCGGACCACCCCAAATCACATAACCCTTCTGCGAATCTGAGGCCGAAATGCCCCACAGATCATCACTGTAATTAGGAAATTGCTTGCCCAGTTCCAAACAAAAAAGCCGGTGTGCGTCCGTCGCCAAAATCGAATTTCTAAAGTAATCGGCATACTGATCACGTTTGCCTCGGAAGTCAAACCAGGCCTGCGAGTATTGATGCACAAACAAAGGGGCGAACGAACCGATATAGCGAATGCCGTCATACTCAAACTTCGTACGTTTCCAGGCATTCCACGCATCCGCTGGCAAGGGATGCGGGAGTGATCCCAAGCCCAGCAGATAGATCATCATCATCTCGCTGTAGTAGTCCCATCGATAAGGTAGGAAACCAACTTCCGGAGTCCAGCCGTGCGGCAAAAGCGAGGTATCCTCGGACAGCCAGCTCCAATCGACTCGGTTGAATATCTCGAAAGCCAGCAGACTGATTTCAGAATGTCCTTCAAAGTGTCGTCGGCAAGTGAGAAGTCCGCAGAGCAGGATGGCCGTGTCAACGGAAGAGACTTCAGAATCCCAAACTCGCTCGCCGGAGTTAATGTCGGCGAAATGGTAGAAGAACCCACGATGCGTGGGCATCTTTTTCCATAGGAATCGCAGCGTGGCCAGAACCCGGTCTCGAGCGTCGGCCGCAGGAATGAAATTGCGTTTGTCTGCGATGCAAAGAGCTGTCAGCCCGAAACCGGTTGCCGCAATGCTTGCCACCACGGAATTGTCGTTCTTCAACACATTGCATCGATCTCTTACCAACCCAGTTTGCGGAGTTGCCTGCTCCCAAAAGTATTGGAAATTTCGCTTCTCCAGCTCGTCCAGAAATGCATCGTCATCTGGCGACAGAACGCCCGGAGCTGCCGAGGGCTGCGGAGCTGTCGATAGCCCTCCTGCATCAGCCAGGGAAAATATCTTTCCTTGACCAAGCACTCCACACAGGCTTAACCCGCCTATTTGAAAAAGGAGATCTCTCCGCGTCAGATGGTCTGTGAAGGAGTTTTTTTTTCTCATGCGCGTCAACTAGACTTAGATGCTTCACATCCATCGCGGACAGCCATCAAAATCGCGGATCACTACCGGGCAAACTTGCCATCCGCAAAATGCGTCCTAGAATGTTAAACATAAGGGGTCGCAATGACTAAAGGCAAGACCATCGCAACCTGGACAATCCTGAGCGTTGCCCTATTGGCAGCAATATCGGCAATTGCCTACCTGAAGCGCCGGCAGCCCGTGACGCTGAGAGGCGCAGTCTTACGTCAAGACTACGATCCAAACCGGCAATTGCCGCTGGCCGATGTCCAGATCACCGCGATCAATGCTTTGGGAAGTGGAACCTCCAAATCCGATTCTTCGGGCTTCTTCACTTTAACGCTGCCCAAAGGATTGCGGCGGCGACAGTCCGTCCTCCTCAAATTTCGCCACCAAGATTATCAACCATTGGATGCGAACGATTTCATCGGCGACAAAATTTATGTGGTTCGCATGATTCCCATTCACCAGGACACGAACGCCGAATCCCACACCGGATCCGCAGTCTCGAATACGCGAATAAGATATTCCGTCAAGGCCACCACCGAGGCGAACATCGGCAGCGCCGTACGGACTTTCCAGGTCGTCAACACGGGAAACACGCCGTGTAACAACCACCTTCCGTGCGCCCCAGGTGGCAAGTGGAAAGCAACGCTTGGCTCTCTTTCTCTGGATGCAGGGGAGGGGAATGAGTTTCGCAATGCCAGAGTTTCTTGTATTGCGGGGCCGTGCCCTTTCACCAAAATCGAATCGGAAAACCTTCCGCAGGACCGGCGTCGCTTCAACGTTTCGGTTCTCAATTGGTCAGATACAGTTACGTTCCTGCTTGAGGCTGAGGTGGTTCATCCCATGACCAGCGACATGGTACGTGAGACCTACCCTGTAATTTTCGGCCGTGCCTTGAACTTCAGCCTGCCCGCCTCTGCGGAAGGCCCTAGCATTGAAGCAGAAGTAGCCGGCGATCCCATCGTCTTTCCTCTCGGGCCCGACCTCTTGTTGCGCTGGGCGGACTGTCACATGGTGGTCGATCGCGATCAATCCAAGAACTATCGCTGTGAACTCAAACCCGGCTATCAGTTCCGGTAAGAGCGAAGCTCCGCTAAACTGGGGCGCATGGTGCCCGCCGGCCCTGATGTCCTGTATCGGTAATTTCGATTGGACGCCCTGTGCGCGCGCCCCTAAAGTAACCTCGAGGGGATAGTGCGACGCGCAAACACCATGATTCAATAGTAAGCGAGTGCTCTTACTAGCGCCTGTGGGAATTGTGAGAATGCTGTCTGAGATAATGAACACGCCAGAGGACGGTTCCAAGCTGGCCTGGGTGACAGCTAGCTAGATGCTCCACCGAATAGGACTGAACAGGATCCGAATCTAAAATGGAACCAGAGAGCCTGGAATTGGAAGAAAATCTCAACCGAGTTCAAGAATTGGATCTGACAGGTCACGCGCGCGCGGTCCCAGACGTCCTCACCTTGGAGGAAATTGCCAACCTTGCGGCGGAGGAGGGTCAGCCTGCTGAGACGTTGATGAATGTCGTGGCATTGATTGCCAAGCGATTCGATACTGATGTTTGTTCGGCTTACTTGCTGGAGCCCGATCGAGCCAATCTGGTGTTGGCCGCGACAGTCGGCCTTCGGCGAGAGTGCATCGGCCAGCTGCGCATGGCAATCCATGAAGGACTCGCTGGCCTAGTGGCGGAACAAGTGCGGCCAGTGGCTGTGGAGCAAGCACACACTCACCCGCGCTTTAAATACTTCCAGGAAGCCGGCGAAGACGATTACCAGTCGTTCCTCGGAGTTCCACTCATCGACCGGGGAGTTCTGCAAGGGGTTCTGGTAGTTCAAACGATGGAGCCTCGGCTTTTCCGCGAAGCGGAGATTCAAATGCTGACCGAGGCGGCGGCCCAGGTTGCGCCGGTCGTGAGCGAAGCGCGCACGCTCGATCGATTCATCGCACCCGCGCAAGAGCGCCTTTGGTCACTGGCTCGTAACCTGTGGTGGAGTTGGGATCACGATACCGCCAGCTTGTTCCGCGATCTCGATCCGGTGCGTTGGCGGCAGCTGAACCAGAATCCAGTTTCGCTTCTGGCGGAACTTCCGCTGGCGAAGCTCGAACGACGCGCTGCGGAACTGGTGCTGCATAGTCGCATCAACTACGCCTATCGTCGCCTGCGGGAATATCTACATGCGGACCGCACTTGGGGAACAAGGCACGCCGGTGTCTTGCGGCCTCGTCCAGTTGCATATTTTTCCGCAGAGTTCGGGATACACGAATCGCTTCCGGTCTATTCCGGTGGGCTGGGAGTGCTGGCGGGAGACCACATCAAGAGCGCGTCCGATCTCGCCATTCCGCTCGTCGGCGTCGGACTGTTTTATGGGCAAGGATATTTTCGCCAGCGCCTGGACCGTGACGGTTGGCAGCAAGAAGAATATCTGGAGACAGACGTCAATCAATTGCCTCTGGAGCTCGCGATCGGCAAGAACGGCCGGCCAGTCGCGGTGCAAATCGGGACCCGAAACGGTTCGATTCATGCCAAAGTCTGGCGAGTGGCCGTTGGACGCTGCGACCTGTTTCTTCTCGATTCGGATGTAGAAGGCAATGCTCCGGACGATCGAAAATTGACCTCCCGCCTTTATGGCGGAGACGCTCGGACTCGCATCCGGCAAGAGTTGCTGCTTGGCGTCGGAGGTTTCCGCGCGCTCAAAGCCATGGGCATCACACCCGGTGTTCTTCACCTGAATGAAGGACACAGCGGATTCGCAGTGCTGGAGGCGATCCACACGCGGATGCAGGAGGAAGGCATCGCATTCGACAGCGCGGTTCCTCGTGTATCGCGGGAAGTCGTCTTCACCACTCATACGCCAGTGCCTGCCGGCCACGACCGCTTTGATGCGGACCTGATCGAAGAGCATCTGGGGCCGCTGCGTGAAGGGCTTGGCCTTTCGCAGGACAGCCTGATGGGACTAGGCCGCGAAAAGCCAAGTAATCAGCAGGAAACATTTTGCATGACCGTGCTGGGCCTTCGCTTTTCGCGCCGCGCCAATGCTGTTTCCGCGCTCCACGGTGAGGTCTCTCGTGCGATGTGGACCGGACTTTGTCCGGGCAAGCCGGAAGACGAAGTTCCAATCGGGCACATCACCAATGGAGTTCACGTTCCCTCCTGGCTCGCACCGCAGATGTTTCGCCTCTACGACCGCCATCTCGGCACAAATTGGCATGAACACAGCAGCGAAGCACGCATCTGGGAAGGCATTGAGAACGTGGATGACGGCGAACTCTGGGAGACACACCTTAGCCTGAAATCGCAGCTTCTCGAGTTTGTGCGCCACCGCGCGGTGGAACAGGCCGAGCGCCGCGTCGAAGCCCGAGAAATTTTACAGAGACTCGGCAAAATACTGACTCCAGACGCGCTGACCATCGGATTTGCCCGCCGCTTTGCGACCTACAAGCGCGCCAACCTGATTCTGAGGGACATCGAGAACCTGGCCTCCATGGTGAACGATCCCAAACGGCCGGTGCAGTTTGTTTTCGCCGGCAAAGCGCATCCGAACGATGAGCCCGGCAAGCGGGTTCTACAGCAGATTGCCGAATTGATGCGCAATCCGCGGTTCGCCGACAAGTTCGTCTTTGTCGAAGACTATGACATCAACGTCGGACGTTATCTCGTGCAGGGGGTTGATGTGTGGCTGAATAACCCGCGGCGTCCGCTAGAGGCATCGGGTACGAGTGGCCAAAAAGTGGTACTGAACGGTGGACTGAACCTTTCTGTTCTCGATGGCTGGTGGGCCGAGGCATACGACGGCATGAATGGATTCGCCATCGGAACGGGCAGAACTCACTCCGACATGAACGTCCACGACACTCGCGACGGCGAGGATTTGCACCGGGCGCTTCGAGAAGAAGTGATTCCGCTGTACTACCAGCGTGATCGTGACGGTCTGCCGCGCGGCTGGATCAAACGCATGAAGCGAACCATCCGGACGCTCGGCTGGCGGTTCAATGCCGATCGCATGGTGATGGACTACACGACGAAATGCTACATCCCCGCCGCCGGAGGCACATCGAGCGATATGAGATCCGCCTGGTGACGCCGCAGGCCATAGCTTGAGGCGCAACGCATCAAGCAACCTAGAGAAGACCACGTCCTTACGAGTTGAAGGTGCAGTGAAAGTGGATAGCAAACGATTGAAGGAATGGAGCCGACGAGCGGACTTGAACCGCTGACCTGCCGATTACGAATCGGCTGCTCTACCAACTGAGCTACGTCGGCGTCTGGTTGGACGTTTTCAGTTTACCAAATCGCCGCCGAAGCAAACCACCGGCCGAGTCAGGCTATCATCACAGGAGAAATCGGCGTCGCGCTATTCTATGCCGCGCGGGAAGCGACCAAAGCGTCGTATTCCTGTTGCGACTGGGCGGGCAGCAGAACCCATAGAGTGTAGACACCTACAGCTGTACCGAATGGGATATTGAACAATGAGATGAATCCCAGAACCAGCGCGATGACCCGAGCCCAAGGTTCGCGCTGCAATAAACCCCATCCGGCGATGAATCCGCAGGCAGCTTTGGCCAGGATGAAGATGGCGACGACGCTCAGTAACGAACGCAGGAATCCGGTGGGAGTCTCCGGTGGGGCACCCATTTCGTGCAAGTGAGCAAACAACGTGTTGGCAACGATATACAGGATCACGCCGCCGATTGTATTGAAAGCCGAGATAGCCAGCCAGAGGATGCCCAGCAAATGCACGTGCCCCTGCACGCGCCCGGGACGAAGTTGCATCGCAGTTACGGGCCCGACAACTTGCTTACCACACCGGCTGCAAAATGCCTGGCCAGGGTCCACCGCAGCGCCGCATCCATCGCAGAACATGATTTCCTCCGCTCCCATTGAGGCCGACTTTGAACTGCTCAACAGATGATACGGAATTCTCGACTGGGAGTTCCGTTTGAGGTGATGAGTTGGTGCTGGCCGAACTTGAAGTAAGGGTCGTGAAGACGCCGAATCAGTCCAACCGCAAAACGAAAAGGCCACCCGGCAACAGGGCGACCTTTTCTTTTCAAGGGAGAATAGTTCCAACGGAGGCTTAGATTCCGTCAAAACTTTCTGTACGAAATCTTATGAGCCGAAAAAGGGAGGTGTCAAGCAATTTTTGGGAAATAAATGTCTTTCTTTTCAATAACTTGCGTAACCAGGCAATAGTTTGGCTCGTTGTTCCAATTTGAGACAGAAACCAATCAGAAACGCTCTAAGCCGATACTTCTGAGTCACTTAAGACCTGTTTGAGCTCTCTGTAGGGGACGAATGTCCGGCCGGAGATCCAGGGCCCGCCGGCTCGGATAGGTCAAGCGAAATGAACTCGGTTTGGTCGGCACTACCGAAGAGTGGTCCGGGAAAATAGCGCCGCAGAAGAACACGGGCGCCGCCGAAAGCGACTCCCGCCGCCAGAGATATCGCACCCACAATGATGCACAAAAGAATGATGTTGACTAGCAAATTGGCGATATTGTTCTTCTTGTCGAAATACGTGTTCTCATTCCAGGTGACGCTGGCCTCGTAGTTCACCGCACCTAAAAGTGTCTGTGCGTCGCTCTGCGAAAGCGGACCCGCGGCGATTGCGACTATCGGTCCGGTGCGCTTATCAAAAAATGGACCAATATTTTCGACGGATTCTACACCGGCCTGCGGTTGCGCTCCGTGGTTCGCGGCATCGATGCGGCGCAAGTGTTCGGCAGCCAACGCCGGCGTCGGATACTCGATCAGCATCAGCTTGGCTTCACCCTCGGAAGTGGCGTAGCGTCCCAGCACGACTTCAGGGTTCGCGCCAAAATCCACTAGAGCGGCGGTAAGCGGAGATGAGATTGCCCCCAGACCGAGCGGTCCCTCCGCATATTTTTCGGTGTTCGACTGATAGCCGTGATGCGGCATGAAAGCGAGAATCGGCGGTAAGTTGCCGGCGTTTCCGCTGGGCCGCGGCAGCACTCCAGCTAGTTCACGCAGTCCGGCCGCTGACATCACCGACATCTGGCTGAACAAGGCATCCACTAGGATGTGGCCGCGATAAAATAGCACGCGCCGATCGAGCGATGCGCCCTGATCGCCGATTTCTTCCCGCGCCATTTCGGGCTGCAGGTAGAACGTGTATGCCCCGAAAGCGCCGCTGGCATCGGCGAACCTTGCGGCTCGGATCTTCAGCGTGCGGCCGTCGTCACTCTTGTACGTAGCCGCCTCGAAGTCGCTGAATCCGTATTCCTTAAGCAGTGCCGCATTGGTGGGGTCCGCGGCACTCGCATCTCTGCTCGCCTGAGGCGGGCCCTCGGTCTGCCACCCGGCAAATTGTTTTGGCAGGATCTGCGGCGCAGGCGTGTCTACGCCCGAGCCCGCAGCAAAAACCACGAGAAAAACAACGACGGCAAGAATCAGTAAAGACCTGGAAAAAAGCATGAATTCACCGCTCGGCGCAGAGCCCCTTCAGTAATTAGACCACAGAGGATGAGAAAAGGTTTCAGGAGCGAATTTACCGGCTGGGCTGATCGCAAAGGATGGCCATCGCAAATGAGGCTTGAGATGTTGGGAGAACCTATTGGCCGGCGGCTTTGTCCATCTTGCTGGCGACCTTAACCCCGCTCAGCCCGTTCACATACTTGGCGATGCCGCGATAGAGCGACTCGGCAATGCGCTCGCGATATTCGCTGGTGGCGAGCCGATGTTCGTCAGTAGGATTGCTGACAAACGAAATCTCGGCAAGAATCGACGGCATGTTCGCGCCGATCAGCACTATAAACGGAGCCTTCTTCACACCTCGATCGCGAATGGCCGGGCTCTTGACCGCGAGTCCGCTGTGCAAGGACGCCTGTACGTCTCCGGCAAACTCTCGCGACTCCTCGATTTTCTCTTTGAGCGCGATCTTCTTCACCAGATCCTGCAGTTCGTAGATGGATTTTTCCGAAACCGCGTTCTCCCGCGCCGCGACGTCCAGCGCTTCCGGCGAAGAAGTGAAGTTCAAGTAGTAAGTCTCCACTCCCCGGGCATCAGGGTCGTGGCTCGAATTGGCATGAATCGAAACGAACAGATCGGCACGAGCCTGGTTGGCGATTGCCGTGCGCGTTTCCAGCGGGATGAACGTGTCATTCTTGCGCGTGTAAACCACTTCCGCGCCCAGCCGCGTCTCCAGCAATTTTCCCAGACGCCGGCCCACTTCGAGCACGAGATCCTTTTCTTCGAGGCCGTTCGGACCGATCGTGCCGGTATCGTGACCGCCGTGTCCAGGATCGATCACGATCTTACCGATTTTCAGTCCCAGCGCGCGAATCAAGGAACGATCGCCTCTGGCCGTGGGCTTCGCCTCGCGAACGTCGAGATCCGAAGCACTGCCCGGCCTGCCAGAAGCAATAGTGCGCGAATTGGATCTTTGGCGCGACCCGGATAAGTCGCTTCGGCCAGCCTCAGAGACTCTGGAGTCCGAAGTCTCGGATTCGCCATCAACATCGCTATCCGTCAGCTTCCTCGCTGCGACGGTATTTCGCGACGTCACTTCTTTCTTCGCCTCTCGCACACTCCGCTTTGCGATTGCAGTTCCCGGGACGCTGGCATTTTCGTTGTCGTCATCATCGGCATCGACAACCTTTTTCACAACCGCGGTCTGCGGCTTCTTAGCGATAGCCGAACCCTCTGACGCGGATGCCATCGCAGGAGCGCTTACCTGAGAGTCCATCGACACGACGTTCCCTGTTTCTGGTAAAGCGGTGGGAGAAACCGCAGCCTTCGTCTCCGATGAGGCCGGATCAAGTTCAGAATTCGTTTGCGGCGGGACCGCACCTTCCACCTCTGTCAAAGATGAATCGGCACCTTCTTTGCGCCGCTTCGGCCCATTCTTGCCGTGAATGTCGATGATCAGACGGTAGGGATTGGGCAGCAGGAAGGCGTCGTAATCGGACAGATTGTCGACCTCGAGCACGATGCGCGTGCGGCCAGGGGCGAATTGAGCGACGCGAACCTTCTTCAGGAATCCATCGTCCACGTCGAAGCTTTTGCCAACCAGCGTGGAAGCCAGCTTGGTGTCCCGGAGATCGAAAAAGATGCGCGCCGGACTGGCAATCCGCTGCGACGAAAACTTCACGTCGCTTTCCACGTCAATGGCCACGCGCGTGTAGTCGGGCGTGGACCAGTGCCGGATGCCGGTCACTCGTGGCAGTCGCCCCGAGCGCACCTCCGACGACTCATTTTTTTCGGAAGCGGCGCCAGCACCATGAATATCCTCTGCGATCACTCCATCCTTATTATTTTTGGCATCCTTCGCCGACGGTGCTTTTTCTGTCGGCTTTTGCGCGTCCGATGCCTTCGCGGCCTCTGCCTCCTGGTTCAGTTCAACAATGGCCTGACGGGCACCGTCGGCCAGGCGATTGTGGGGATAGTGCCGCAGAAAATCCTGGAAGGTCGCGCGCGCCGCCTCAGGGTCGTTGAGATCGTCTTTATAGATCTCGCCGATCGTGAACAGGCCGTCAAAGCGATACTTGCTGCCAGGATATTCCCGGCGCAGAAACTTGTACTGCTCGATGGCCTCGTTAAGGATTTTGTTGTCGTCGAAACGCCGCCCCATTTCCACCAGCGTCTCGGCCACCGCAACCACACTGGGATCAGCCTTGGTTGAAGCGGGCGCACTCAGATAAACCGAGCGGTAGGCGTTCACCACGCGCTGATAATCATGACGTGTCCTGTCGGCGAGAGGCCGCCCGTTCAGCGCCTCGCGCATCCGCTCGGCCGTGGCGAAGTGCTCCCGCGCCCAGGCGTCGGAGTGGTGCGCACGCGCGTCCGCCGGCGGCGTGGCCAATAAGGCCAGCACAAGCAACGCTCCCCACAGACCGCGCTCCCGCGATGAGCTCTTCAAAATAGCCAGCCCGTGCCTTCGTTCCTAGTTGGTTGAACCAATACCCTGCGTGCCTGAGAAACAGATGCCGCAAAATTAATCTGTGTTGCTGATGTAGAGCACGCCCCGCGCATCCCGCTGAATTCTAACGGGATCGTGAGCCACCGTGCCGGCGTCAAAAGTGGCTCCTCCATAGTAAAGATTGGTGATCCGCCGGACATAGTTTTGGGTTTCGGCGTAGCGCGGCACACCTGAACTGCGTGCCACGGCTCCCGCACCCGCGTTGTAGGCGGCCAGGGTCAGTTTGATGTCACCGCCATAGCTTTCCAAAAGTTGCTTCAAATGGCGCACTCCGGCGTCCACATTCTGTTCCGGATCAAACGGATTCTTCACGTTCAATTGACGCGCCGTCGAAGGCATCAACTGCATTAGTCCCATTGCACCTTTGCGCGACACCGCGTTGGGATT
>Ga0208190_1000037_pt1 | contig 46825 bp, 47 predicted proteins | sample June2015DPH_13_1_FD_184708 | JGI IMG/M metagenome (GOLD analysis project Ga0208190, IMG submission 184708) | Peatland microbial communities from SPRUCE experiment site at the Marcell Experimental Forest, Minnesota, USA - June2015DPH_13_10... | ecosystem: Environmental > Terrestrial > Soil >... | reverse complement strand
CCACCGGCACCTGAGTCAACTGGTGAAACTCAGATTGCCGCTGCTGGTTGTGCCTGCGGGCAGCGGAAACGACTTTGCCCGAGCCCTGGGGCTGCGTCGGGTGCGCGATTCGCTCGCAGCGTGGCGAGGCTTCTGCGCGGGACAAAGCAATATCCGCGACATCGATCTAGGCGTAATTTCTGCATTGGGCGCAGACGCGGGCGGGGCGCCTGCGCCACACGGGCCTGCTCTGCACTCGACAATGGGTAGTCAGCACTATTTCTGCAGTGTGGCGGGCGTCGGGCTTGACGCCGAAGTGTCCCGCCGTGCCAATGCCCTGCCGCGCTGGCTGCGGGGGCATGGCGGCTATGCGTTGACCCTGGCCCCCACGATCTTTCGCTTTGCCCCGTTCCCCATGAAGATATTCACACCAGGCGAGAACGATGGCTGGGCAATCCGCAGCGAGCGGCCGACAATTCTTGCGGCTTTTGGCAATACTCCGATCTACGGCGGCGGAATGAAGATTGCTCCCCACGCGCAAATGGACGACGGCCAGCTCGATGTCTGCGTAATCGGCGGCGTCGATCCTTTCAAACTGGCATGTATGTTCCCCACGGTTTACTTTGGACGCCATCTACGCATCCGCGAAGTTGAGTACTTCCAGACAAGGCGCGTGCGCGTGGAAACCGAGAGGCCACTCGATGTTTATGCCGACGGGGAGTTCGTTTGCCGCACGCCGGTTGAAGTCGCGGTGCAGCCCGGTGCGCTGCGGGTGGTGGTTTCTGCGCCGGGACGTTTCTAGAAGCATCTGCCGAGCGGCCGTTCGGAGTAGTTGGCGAGATCGCGGTTTACGTCAACTACAATTACGAAAGCAGAATTACTCATTCCCCAAGATCGACACCGGAGGGTCTATGCAACGGTATGTCTTCGGGGCAATAGCGGTGACCGTAATGGCCGGGGCAGTCGTCTGCGGCCAATCCGTGACTCCTCCCGATGCCCCGAGTGCGCTTGCGCTGCTGGAGCGGGTAGCGCAGCATTACGCCTACGCAAAGTCCTACCACATCGAGTCAGTCGAAGAGAACACCATTAGCAATGATCTCGCGCGCGAGTGGCGAAAGACGATTTTGTCTGCGGCGGAGTCTTCGGGCAATCGCTATCGCTACGAGGGACACACTGGATTGCAGGGAGGCGCGCTGAGGCTCTCCGATGGAAAGACGGTTTGGACCTATCACTTTGAGGAAAAAGCGTACACGGTGAAACCCATTGCTGCGGAAGAGCCCAGGTCCAACTCCTACGAGGAGTACGCAATGGGTCAGGCCCGTACCCTCCGCAGATCATTGGCCAATCTGCCTCGACGCTACAAGTCGGCAACTCAACTTCCCGACGAGACTCTGAGAAGCGACGGGCGAGAAGTTTCTTGCTACGTTATCCGCGTTCGGACTGCTGACTTGAAAACTGCACAGCCCGACGGGGCACGCTCTGATGAGCATGAGAAGACGATCTGGATCGACAAGGCCCACGAGACGATTGTCAAACTGGTAGACCGCGCCCACGTTTACGTGGATGGGCTGGTCCCTGTCGAGGAAGAGTCGACGACTACCTACAAGCTCACGGAACTTGACGGCGAAGTAAAAGAAGGTCTGTTTGCTTTTGTGCCTCCGTCGGAAGCGAAGCTGATTGAGGACTTCAGCAATCCGATGAAAAGAAGAGAAGGCCCTGACATGACTGGGAAGACAGCGCCATCTCTAAAATTCGGCGCTGCCGACGGCAAAGTAGTTTCTTTGGACTCGTTCCGGGGCAAACCGGTCCTGCTGAACGTTTGGGCCACGTGGTGCGCTCCCTGCGTGAAAGAGTTGCCGCAGCTCGCGCAGCTCCGGAAGGATGCTGGGGATCGGAGTCTGGTCTTCATCTCGGTGGATGAGGATGAGGACGCGAAAACGGCTGCGGACTTCCTGGCAAAAAGAGGGTACGACTGGGCAAACTTCCACGACGCTGACCGGGAGGTCGACAAAGGCCTCGGATTGAGCGGCATCATTCCGCGGACAACCCTTATCGACGTAGCGGGAAAGATTGTGTTCGACAGCCGGAACCACACCACGGACGAAATCCGCGGCGCAGTAGCCAGGCTCGGCCCAGAATACGCTACACTCGCACCCGCGCCAGAGCCGAGTCCCTGTCTAGCGCCTAAGTAATCGGTTCTGAGCGAGACTTGAAAAAAGAGCGGAATATCTCCTTTGCACTGCACTCGTGTCATGAAGCGGCGTGACCCTCTGGCAGCCGGAAAATGAAACCTTCCTCGCCCACCGGTGCTAAACTTTCCCTATGCCTGAACGACGTTCCCGCACCCTGCTCTGGATTCTGATTGGAGGAGGAGCATTCTTCCTCTTTGTGCTGGCCGTGTTTTCGCTGGTATACCTGACGCTGCATGCGGGCAGCAGCGAGTCCTCCTTCGGCGGCTTCGGCGACCGCATCGGCGTGGTCGATCTGGACGGCGTGATTCTTTCGCCGCAGCCGGTGGTGGGCCAACTGAAGAAGTTCGCCGACGATTCTTCCATCAAGGCCATCATCCTGCACGTAAACTCACCCGGCGGAGGCGTGGCTGCGTCGGAAGAAATCTATCGCGAGGTCAAACGCATCCGCGAAGAGAAGAAGAAGCGCGTGGTTGTGTCCATTGAAACTGTGGGTGCCAGCGGCGCCTACTATATCGCGTCCGCTTCGAACCAGATTTACGCCGACAAGGGCAGCATCGTAGGCTCGATCGGCGTCATCGCAGAGTGGGTGAATTATGGGGACCTGCTGAAGTGGGCCAAGCTGAAGAGTGTCGTGTTCAAGACGGGCGAGTTTAAGGATACGGGCAATCCCACGCGCGACCTCACTCCCGCCGAGCAGGCCTACATGCAGTCGCTGATCGATAACATGTTCGGGCAGTTCGTGCAGGCGGTGGCCGATGGACGTGGTATGAAGTTCGACGACGTGAAAGCGATCGCCAACGGCAAAGTGTGGACGGGAGCGCAGGCCCTCGACATGAAGCTGATCGATAACGTTGGCGACTTCGAAGCCGTGGTGAAAGACACGGCGAAGTCGGTGGGAATCTCGGGCGAGCCGACGCTGGTGCATCCGGAAAAAGATCGCAAGACGCTGCTCGATCTCATGCTGGGAGATGTTTCGCAGTATCTTCCCGACACGACGAAAATGCTGGAGCAGCATGTTGGATTTTATTATTTGTGGAAGTAGGGTGGGGAGGCCGAGAGTTGGATTTTGGACCTTGGTCAGATTCCTGTACCTAGGGCCTAAGAACTGGCGCCCTAAGACCGCAAGACCTGACTCTCTCCCGCGACTTGCGTACAACCCCTGAAATTTGAGAAGGTTATGGAGATCTCGGGGGCAAAGAGGACCATGACGAAAGCCGATCTGATCGATGAAGTCTCGCGTTTAGCGGAACTTACGCGCAAAGATAGCGAAGTGATCGTGGAAACGATCTTTGACAGCGTGGTGCGATCTCTGCGCGCGGGGGATAAAATCGAGATCCGCGGCTTTGGCAGCTTCCGTACCCGCCAGCGCAAGCCCCGCATGGGACGCAATCCGAAGACTGGCGAAAAAGTCGAGGTGCCCGCCAAGAAGATTCCTTTCTTCAAGCCCAGCAAAGAGTTGAAGGACCTGGTGAACGACGGGGTCGCGGACGTGGTGGCGCCTCCGCCACCTCCGGCAACACCCCCCGCTCCGTCCACACCGGCATAGTAACGGGCCAACTAGAGAAGAAATGGGCTAACGGATTCCCGCCACGCCCATCATCCGTCCTGTTTTGCCTTTCTCGGCGCGATAGGAAAATAACAAGTCGGTGCGGCAGTTCGTGCACAACGGCGAGACGTCGATGCTCTTGACCGGAACGCCCACAGCCAACAACTGTTGCCGGTTGGCCTCGACCAGGTCGAGGAAAATCTTCTTGGGCAGCTCACTGTGGCCGGGCGCTCGCGCCGTAAGGAACAGCATAGGATATTTTTCACGCACCGGATCGGACTCTTCGACTTCACGGAACAACTTCGCCGCATACCCGAACTGCGACTCGAACTGGGCACGGACTTCTTCACCCACTTCATAGCAGCAGCCGTGAACGCCCGGACCGATCGCAGCCTTGAGATCACGAGCCCGGCTCCCGAAGTGCCGTCGCATCTCACCCACGCCCTTCTCGACGATGCGTTTCACCGTGCCCCGCCAACCCGCATGAAATACCCCGACCGCACGGCGCTTGGGGTCGACAAGAATGATGGGCAGGCAATCGGCGGTCTGAATGCCGAGCAATAAGCCAGGAGTCGCCGTGATCAAGCCATCGCCGACAAGTTGCGACTCAACCGGCGAGTCGACGAACCGGATGACATCGGAGTGAACCTGGCGCAGCGTGACCAGCGGCCAAAGCTCGGCGCCCGCTTTCCGCTGGGCTTTCTGCGGTCCGTCTCCTCGCTCACTCACGGCGCCGAGTTCACGCAGGAACGCGGCGCGGTTGCGCTCGACTGCCGCTTTGGAGTCGTCTTTGGTGAATCCGAGATTGAGCGCGTTCTTGCCATAAGCGTGCGAGAATCCTCCCACGCGCGTGGAAAATCCATGGACGAGCCAGGGCAACTTACTGAGAAGGCTGGAGCGAAGAATGTTGAGTTTAGTTTGCTTAGGAACGCGATTCGGCACTCCCACATGTTACCCGAGGCGAGTTCGGAACGATAACCAGTCAGGGACGGGCTGAGTGGCGGTCAGTCCAACGCTGCCGAACCCCCGCGAGGAATTTCTTCTTGTCCTCCTGCATCAGGCGGACAAGCGCTTGATTGCCGGTATCTTCGTGCGCGGCCGCCCAGAGCACCATCTCGGTGAGCACTGGCGCCAGATCGATTCCTTTCGCGGTCAAGGAATAGATCACCTTGCGCCCGTCGATGGGATCCGGCTCGGTGGCAATGATTCCGTAAGCGACTAGCTTGCGCAGGCGATCCGCCAGGATGTTGGTCGCAATGCCTTCGTAGCACTCCAGAAATTCCTTGTAGCTCCGAAAGCCCCGCAGCATCATGTCCCGAATGATCAATAAGGACCAGCGGTCGCCCAGCATCTCGACCGAAGCATTCAGCGGGCAGCCCGACCGTCGCTTTGGAGAAGTCTTGTTTCGCAGCATCTTCACTTATCATAAATTATTACTTGCAATTAGCAAGTGATATGTGGATACTGCTCCAACATGGCCGTCCGGCATCGACGAACCGTGGAATCGGTAATGCACTGCTGGGTGTATGAGAGGGGAAGACCAATGACGTGCAAGATAATCAGGACGATCACATTGACAACCTTCGCGCTGATTGTCATGTCGGGCGCGTGGGAACAAGCACAGGCGGCGGACGCCAAAACACCCTATCCCAGCATGGCTCCGATTGAGCAGTATCTGATGGAGCGAAGTGCCGAAGTAGCTTTGGCACGGAGCGCTGCCCCGGAATCCATCTCACGGGATGCCGAGGTCATGGTGCTCGGACAGCATGGTTACGAGACCGCGGTCAAAGGCAAGAACGGTTTTGTATGTCTCGTGGAACGATCATGGACGACTAGAAGCGACGATCCGGAATTTTGGAATCCCAAGCTGCGGGGTCCGATCTGCTTTAACCCGGCAGCCGCACGATCCTACGTTCCATTCACTATCAAAAAGACCGAGTTGCTACTGGCTGGACAATCCAAAGCTCAAATGTTCGAAAGCATAAAGTCAGGCCTGGACAAGGGGGAATTGCCGGCGCCGGAACCTGGCGCAATGTGTTACATGCTTTCAAAACAAGGGTACTTGAACGATCACGACGGGCATTGGCATCCCCACCTGATGTTTTTCGCTCCACGAACGGAGGCCGCAACGTGGGGCGCAAATCTGCCGGGCTCTCCGATTTTGTTCACTGACGACCCTGATGATCGAATGACGGTATTTCTGATTCCGGTCGCCAAATGGTCGGATGGGACGGATGCTCCCACCGATATGCACTAAGTGGCCGGTGAGCTGAGCTTGAACCTCGGCTCACACAAATTTCTGCTTCACTTTTCTACTTCTGAAAGGAGAAATGTATGCAAATGAATCCTTACCTGTATTTCGATGGCGACTGCGAGGCTGCGTTTAAGTTTTACGAGAAGGTCCTCGGCGCCAAAATCGTCGTACTGATGACCCACGAAGGCACGCCGATGGCGAAGCATGTGCCTGCGGAATGGCAAACAAAAGTGCTTCATGGCCGTTTGACCATCGGCGACCAGGTACTGATGGCATCGGATGCCCCTCCGGGAAGTTACCAGAAGCAAGGAGGATTCTCTCTGAGCCTGGGGTTCACAGATGCGGCAGAGGCGGAACGCGTGTTTCATGCGCTGGCGGAAAACGGAACCGAGACGATGCCGATCGCGGAGACATTTTGGGCGGTGCGATTTGGTATGCTCGTTGACCGGTTCGGTATTCCGTGGATGATCAACTGCGAAAAGGCGGCGCAGAAAGCGGCTTAGCGCAGCACGACAACATTTGGAGGGCGAGATCATGCAACCAACGATTCAAAATGCTCCGGCCTCGGGGACAGGCCTTTGGGCCGGACGCATTCTCAGTGGGCTGGCGGTGGCGTTATTTATTTTCACCGGGAGCTTTGCGTTGCTGAAGCCGGCCATGGCTACCCAGGGGTTCGCGCATTATGCCTACCCGGACGGCGTCCTGCGGAGAATTATCGCCACGGAACTGTTATGTGCCTTGATCTACGCCGTTCCCCGTACATCGGTTCTGGGCGCGATTCTATTGACTGGCTACCTGGGTGGCGCCACCGCTACGCACGTTCGTGTAGGTGAGCCGTTCTACCTGCCGATTATTGTCGGCATCGTGGTCTGGCTAGGACTATACCTACGCGATGAGCGGCTGCGAGCGCTGATCCCGCTGCGAGATTAGGTTTCGTAGCGGACCAGGCTTTCTCGCGATTTATCAGGGAGGTCTGCAATCATCGAATCGAGAAAGAATAATGCGCAAAGTGATCGTTTCGAATCTGGTATCGCTCGATGGCTTCTTCGAGGGACCCAACAAAGAATTGGATTGGCATGTCGTGGGGGAAGAATTTCACGAATATGCCAAAGACATGCTGCGCAACGCCGACACCTTGGTTTTCGGCCGAGCCACTTACGAACTGATGGCGGCTTATTGGCCCGCGGCTCCGCACGATGAAATCGCCGACAAAATGAACGGTCTGCCCAAAATTGTTTTTTCCAAGACGCTGCAAAGAGTGGACTGGAACAATTCGAGGCTGATCAGAAACAACATCGAGGAAGAAATCTTGAAATTGAAACAGCAGTCGGGCAAGGACATTGTGATCCTGGGCAGCGCCAAGCTCGCGTCGTCCTTTTTGCGGTGCGGGCTGATCGACGAATACCGGGTCATTCTCAACCCGGTCCTTCTTGGCGGCGGTAAGCCTCTGTTCAGCGGCATAACCGAAAGGATTCGCATGAAGCTCCTATCTGCCAAGGCCCTTGCTTCAGGAGTCGTTCTGCTTAGTTACCAGAGAGCGTGACGAAGAACGTATATCGGGAGAGGAACAATGAGCACGGTACGAGTTCTGGTGGGTACGCGCAAAGGCGCATTCATACTGAGCGCGGACGGCAAGCGCGAACAATGGGAGGTTAGCGGCCCGCACTTCGCGGGCTGGGAGATGTATCACGTGAAGGGATCGCCGGCTGATCCGAATCGGCTGTACGCGTCGCAGTCCAGCGGCTGGTTCGGGCAATTGATCCAGCGCTCAAACGACGGCGGCAAGACCTGGGAGCCGGTGGGGAACAAGTTTGCGTATGACGGCGTACCCGGCACTCACCAGTGGTACGACGGCACGCCGCATCCCTGGGAGTTCAAGCGAGTTTGGCATCTCGAACCATCGCTCACCGATCCAGATACGGTCTATGCGGGAATTGAAGATGCCGCCTTGTTCCGCTCGACCGATGGCGGACAGAACTGGCAGGAACTTCCGGGACTGCGCGGCCACGGCTCCGGTCCGCACTGGCAGCCGGGCGCCGGCGGCATGTGCCTGCACACGATTATTCTCGACCCCAGCAATCCCGAGCGAATTTTCATCGCCATCTCGGCTGCGGGTGCGTTTCGTACCGACGACGCCGGCAAGACCTGGCGGCCGATTAACCGCGGGCTGTATTCCAAGTACATTCCGGACCCTACGGCGGAGGTTGGCCACTGCGTTCACCACGTCGCCATGCACCCGTCGCGTCCCGGCGTGCTGTTCATGCAAAAGCACTGGGACGTAATGCGCAGCGACAATGCCGGCGATTCCTGGGAAAAAATTAGCGGAAACCTGCCCAGCGATTTCGGCTTCGTCATCGACGTTCACGCCCACGATCCGGAAACCATCTACGTCGTGCCCATCAAGAGCGACTCGGAGCATTTCGTTCCCGATGGCAAGTTGCGGGTGTTCCGCAGCCGAACCGGGGGGAACGAGTGGGAGCCGCTGACCAAAGGCTTGCCGCAGAACGACTGCTACGTTAACGTGCTGCGCGATGCCATGGCCGTCGACTCACTCGACCAGTGCGGAGTGTATTTCGGCACCAGCGGCGGGCAGGTTTACGCCTCGGCAGACGCCGGTGAGAGCTGGGCCCCGATTGTTCGCGATCTTCCGGCGGTGCTTTCGGTGGAGGTTCAGACGCTGGCGTGATTTATACGCTTTGTGGAAGAGCCACAGTGACAACATCGCGACCGCGCGCTTTGGATTCGTAGAGGCATTGGTCCGCGACCTTGAGCAACTCATCGGAGGTTGAGCCATGCTCCGGAAACGCTGCGATTCCTATCGAGACCGTGAGCGATCCCAGAGTCTGCTTCTTGTACTGCAGCCGTAAGCTCTTTACTTCAGCGCGCAGCATATCCGCACGGATAGCCGCGTCCTGGGAAGATGACTCCGGCAGGACGATGGCGAATTCCTCGCCTCCGTAGCGGCAGCAAATGTCGGTGGCGCGAAAGAAACTTTGAAACAGATCGGCCAGGGACTGCAGCACCATGTCTCCTGCAGCATGGCCAAAAGTGTCGTTGAATCTCTTGAAGTGGTCGAGATCGAGGAAGAGAACGGAGATAGACTGTTTCTTGCGAGCTGCCATTTGCAGCTCTCTGGCCAACGACTCCTCCAGGAACCGCCGGTTGAACAGGTGAGTCAAGGGATCGCGAATGGACTGCTCGCGAAGGGTTTCACGTAGTTGAAGGCTGGCCAGCGAGAGGGCGATCTGTGAGGCCGCGCTGATCGCAAGTCGCTGACGAGAGTCCCGAAAACTCTCCGAGCCGGAATCGCGTCGGAGTCCCGCACTCTGGAATTCAAGATGCAAGACGCCCACTGTGTTTCCCTGCGCTACCATCGGCACGCATAGACAATCCGTAGTCGAGCTCTTGATCAAATGTTGGCAGGCGATGCCAAGTCCGGAAGCCTCACTCCAGTGCGGCTGGCCACGGCGAAGAGACCAGCACGCTTCAGCGGGGAATGTTGGCGCGGAGACGTCCCTTTGCCCCCACCGAACCGCTGCTTCGATGAGATCTCGCGATGACCGGAACAAGTAAAGCGCTCCGGAAGGAGCGTCGGGAAACAGCTTCTGCACCGAGTTAGCGACGACAGCGCACGCTTCCTGAACCGTCCCGCTACAGGCTAGTAGAGACCCCATTTCATTCAGGGACGTCATCTCCTCGGTGCGGCGCCCTAGCTCCTTCACCAGCCGGTCTAACAATTCTGCATGTTGCCGCTGCGCTTCGCTCGCCCTGATCTGCTCTGAAACGTCTTCATAGATCAAGTAGGCGCCCCGAACCTCTCCGTTCACCAGCAGGGGGACACCATGGAGAGCCAGGTCAAGAATGTGCCCGTCCTTGCGCCGCTGTCGCACCGTCTTATGAATGGCATTTCCGGCGAAGACCTGCGGAATCACATGCATGGAATCTGTACCCTCATCGCCAGGCATTCCAATGTTTCCAATATCGACCGAGGCTAGTTCGTGTCGGTTGTACTGAAAGAGTTTCTCGAAAGCGGCATTCGCCAACTCGACGGAACCTTGCCGGTCAAGAACGACGATCCCCAGCGGGCTATTTTGTATCAATGAATCTAAATATGAGGTTTGTTCATTCAGATCAATGGCCAGGCGCTGCCGCTCGCTGACCTCGGATCCCACAATCAGTCCTACCGCGGACACCACCAGCATAAGCAGAGCGACTTTGGTGAATACGATCGCGGTGGGGGGGAACACATGCATCGCGACTACGATTCCAAAATTCAGAGCCAACAGGCCAACCACAACTCGCCGGATTCCCTGTCGCATGGCGATCCAGATGACCGGAACGAAACAGGTGTAAAAAGGTCCGTAACGCCCGTCGTTGGTACGGAACATCGCCCAGCAGACGGCCGCTATCGTCAAAGCCTGGGCAGTGGCTTCTGCCAGCGCAGCAAAAGTAAACTTCGTTCCAGCTGAATCCGACTCGGCTGGGCCAAGGTGAAAGGGGGTCGGCACCAGCCACCTGCGAACATGCGGAAATACGTGGACGAGAAGAAATGGTGCAATTCCCACCAGACCGATGGCGTCACCCAGGTACCATCCTAGTGCGGACGATTTGTATTCGCTCCAGGTAATGCTGTGATCCGCGATCAGACATGTGACACCAATGATCGTGGCCCCAGCTGCAGCCGTCGCGCTCACCAGAAGGTAGCGGACTACATCTCGGCGCCGCCGCAGTTCAAGATCGATTTTCAGAGGAGCGCGCAACAAATATGCTGCCGCGGCGTAACAAGCGACAATTCCCGCCGCCGCGACGGTGTTGCCGAAGGACAGGAGGGGCTGGGAGTAAATGAGCCAACCGGCTAAACCACCTGCGAGACAAACAAGCGGCCCGTACCATGGGCTGACCCCCAACAGGAGTGCCATCATCAGACCGATGGCGGGATACCAGGTAACGAATCCAATGCGAGAGAGGAAAATGACTTCGGGCCGGTTCAGCAAAAGGTATACCAGCACGAATGCGATGCAAACAATAGCGTGACGAACGATCAGGCGTCGCGACGGCATGAACGGCATCTCAGTGCCGGAAAGGCTATTTGTTACTGAGACGGATGGTTCAGGCGGAGGACGCCCGACGGTCCGCTCATGAATGTCAGGTAGCTCTATACTACTCCAAGATGAACTACCAGCTGTGATTTGGGTCACAATGCCAACTTCTTGCGAGTACCGAGGTAATCCCACGGTGGTCGAGGTCGAGCTCCCGGATGCTGCACCGGATCAACCCGACCACTTTTGAAACCATCGGCGGAGTAAAATCTGGGCTTCACCACGACCGTAGCACAGGGCGTTCATGAGGTGTTTCCAGTATGATCCGCGTCGTTCTCCCGCCACACCTGCGAACGCTGTCGCACACCGGCAGTGAGGTGATGCTCGAAGTCGCGGGCCCGGTCACGCAGCGCTCGGTGCTCGACGCGCTCGAGGCCCGCTATCCCATGCTGCGCGGCACGATTCGAGATCAGGTCACGCAACAGCGGCGGCCGTTCTTGCGCTTCTTCGCCTGCGAACAGGATTTGTCCCACGAGCTGCCGGACGCCGTTCTGCCCGACGCGGTCACCTCCGGAGCCGAGCCGCTGATTGTCCTGGGGGCGATTGCGGGAGGGTAGTAGCACAGGGTGCCGGCTTCAACGAAAGGGCTGTCGAGCTCGCCCGACTAGACAGCCGAGGGCGGCTGTCCCCACACGAACACCTCCACCGCCAGCTTTATTTGCCGGGACCGCATCTCGTCCGCTATAGTTTTGTTAGCGTGTTCGAAGATTTCACTGCCACCGATCGTTGGACGAAGAAGCAGGTCCACTGCGTCTATCAAGCGCTGATCGTGGCCATTGCCACGCGGCACGCCGATGCCGTCGACGTGAAGTTTCTGGTGGAAGGAAGAACCGTCTGGGTAGCGTTGCCGCATCCGGCGTGGGTGGAATACAAGAAACGCACCGGCAAGGCCATCACAGACTCGCTAGCCGTGGAAATTGCCGGCCATTACTTGCAAACTGCGCTGGCGGCCGGTGAAGGCCTGGGCCGAGACATGTACTCGCTCACGGTCGAGGAAACCCTGGCTCACCTGGAAGCTGTCGTCACCGCCATGCAGGCGCCCGTCACGGTATAGCGACACACGCTGATCCTGATCTGTCTGGCATGGCTCCCTTGCTTCATGCCTGTCGCCGCGCCCGTGGTTCAATCAAGTCATGTTTGCCCGGAAAATTCGCGTCGAGTACCAGGACCTGGACAAAGACCAGAGACATCCCTGTCCGCTGAAGTGGCTGGACAGCTTCTCCATGCGCAACTTTACCAACGCCAGCGTGTTCGACAACACGTTGCCGGTCTCCGATGGAGAGATGGAGATCGGCACCGGCGTTCCTTTGGAGCAACTGCGGGAAGCGATGGAAGATTGGTTTCGGCGGAAGAGCTATCTGGCTAAGGATTCCAAGCTGTTGCTGGAAGAGGTCTGACATCGGGCGGACGCTAACCAAATTTGGATTTCCTGGCGAGTTCTCCGAGGGAGCCTAAGGGAATCTTGAGGAAAGGCTTGGGCGAGTCCAAATCGGGAAGTACTGAGTGCTACCGCGCAGATTTGGGACTTTTTCAACCTATGGGCGGTCTGAAAGCAACCTCTTAAGGCCCGAAGTTGTCCTAGTTCTATGCAGTTACGGCACTGTTAGGACATGGCATTCGATTTGCAAGGACAGGTTCTTGGAGGTGCGGATATTATGAGCTACAAATCTCAGCTCTACCCCCTGTCCAGCACTTGCGAAACGCCATTGCACTTGCCGATCCGGGGTTCATGGGGCGCTCCGCCCGCGGATTCGCAAGACCTGAAGTTCCTGCGCTCCTGGCTCGTCTACGACTCCGAAATCCAGACTGGCCCGGCGCCAAGCCGCGTCAACCCGAACCGGCTTCTGGGACTGGCGCTGTTAGTCAGCATCAGCGCGAGCTTCTGGACTGGGATAGGGCTGATGATCGCGCGAGCGTGGAAGTAAGGCGCTGTCGCCCAGTGGTTTTGCGCGCGCCTACTTCTATTTACTTCTAATAGTGCAGCAGGGACGTGACTTCGTAGCCTTTGAGCTTGTCCCGCCCGTGCAGGAAGTCCAATTCCACCACAAAGCCGAGCCCTGCAATCTCCGCGCCCAATAAAGTCGCCAGCTTGGCCGTGGCCTCAGCTGTGCCTCCGGTAGCCAGCAGATCGTCCACGATTAGCACGCGCTGGCCTTTCTGGATGGCGTCCTTGTGCATCTCGAGGGAGTTGGTGCCGTATTCGAGGGCGTAATCGAACTTCACGGTTTCGGCGGGGAGCTTCCCGGCCTTGCGCACCGGGACAAATCCCGCGTTCAGGCGGTACGCGAGCGCAGGAGCGAAGATAAACCCCCGGGCCTCCATGCCGAGGACGAGATCGATCTTGTCGGCGACGTAGCTCTCGGAGAGTCGGTCAACGAGCGTGGCGAAGCCGGTTTTGTCTTTCAGCAGCGTGGTGATGTCGTAGAAAAGAATCCCCTTTTTGGGGAAGTCGGGGACTTCGCGGATGAGATGTTTGAGTTGGTCGGCATTCAGACTTGAGTTGGAGGGCAATCTACCAGGCTCCTTCAATGCGAAATGAATTGAGTTCGGAAGTCAGGCGGGCTTCTAACTCTTCGACGGCATCGACCCGGGCGGCGCGTGGTCCCTCGCGCAAACGCGAGCGCAATCCAGAGATCTGATCGCGAGTTCCCTGGACATGCACCTCGACGCTGCCATCGGCGTTGTTGCGCACCCAGCCGGCTATGCCTACGATGTGCGCCTCGCGCTCGACGAACCAGCGGAAGCCAACCCCCTGCACTCGTCCGCGAACCACAAACCGGCGGGCCTCGATCGCTTTTTCAGTAGAGGTCATGCTCTGAAAATAAAATGCAGAAGTAAGAAGTCAGAATGCAGAAGTAAGAACCTTGCTGGGTTAACTTCCGCATTCTGACTTCTTACTTGTGACTTGCTTTTACGCCCGCGACAGATACACGCCCTCGGCCGTATCCACCTTGATCTTCTCGCCTTCGTTGATGAAGGGCGGCACATGCACGACCAGCCCGGTTTCTGTCCTGGCGGCTTTGGTGACGCTGGATGCGGTCGCGCTCTTCAGTCCGGGCTCGGTCTCGACCACGGTGAGGATTACGGTCTGCGGTAGTTCAATACCCACGGCCTTGCCATCGAAGAATTCGACCTTGATTTCCAGGTTCTCAATCAAGTAATCCACGGCGCCGCCCAGAACATCCTTGGAAAGGTGGGTCTGCTCGTAGTTCGCCGTGTCCATGAAGTAGTAGTTATCGCCATCCGCGTAGAGGAACTGCATATCGACCTCGTCGACGTTGACCTTCTCGATGGGGTCGGGCGAGCGGAAGCGGTGCTCGAACATGGCGCCGGTACGAAGGTTGCGCAGCTTGGCCTGGATGAAGGCGCGCAGGTTGCCGGGGGTGCGGTGTTCGACGGCGAATACGGAGTGCAGATCATTGTTGTGCTTGATGATCATGCCGGGGCGAAGTTGCGTGGCAGGGATCGACATTGCTTGAAACCATCTCCTTCAAATCAGTGCGGTTTGCTGAGCTGACGGAAGAGCCTGCCCTGAGCACGCGTAAGCACGCCGAAGGGCGGGCAGGCCACATTTTCCGCCGCACAAGAGGACCGAAAACCTGATTCTACACTCGCGTCGCCAGAAAGAAAACCTTCCCCCAGTTCGATTCATCCCATAGGCCGCCCAGTGTGAGGCAAGTTCGCGGTGCCTCGCCGGGAGGACTAGAATCAACAGGTGGCGAGATATCGCGGGCGAGGAGCAATCCCGCTAGTTTTCCGCCAAGGAAATGAGGTCAACATCATGCGCTTTGGACGTTATGAATCTTCCGACAAAAACAACGTAGGGACTGCGGTCACTTTCTTTCTCATTGGAATTGGGGCGGGAGCCCTGGCGGCACTGGTGCTCGCTCCCAAGACGGGGAAGCAGTTCCGTCGCGATCTGAAGCGCGGCTACGAAGACGCCAAGGAAACGCTGCAGGATTGGACGGAGGAAGCCAAAGACCGCGTCCGCGACGCGAAAGAACGGGTAAAAGACGTGGCTGATCGCGGTGTCGATCTGGCGGAAGACCTGCGCGACACGGCACGCGAGAAGGTGGAACCGCTAAGGCGGGTTATCAATCGCGGCTGATGTTTCTGGATTCAGGCGGGCCCGTCCCGGCTGCCGCCTCAGTGCCTGGGCTCAGCGAAAGATATCGGCGAAGAACCTTCCGATCCGCCGCAACAGGCCACGGTGCTCCGCTTTCGCCTGAGTGCTTGCCGTTGGGGCAGACGGCGGTTGGATCTGTATCTCGAGCTGGGCTGGCCGGGCTGACCGTTCCATCACAGGCAGCGCCGCAACCTCGTCTGTGGACACGGGTGGCGCCGCGGCACGTTTCCGGGCGCGGAAAACAAATGGCGCATCCACTTGGACGTGGGTTTCGCCGGCCTCAGAAGGTGGTAGGGGCTGGGTTTCGGGCCCGCTCGAGAGCGTCTGGGGTGTGTCGGCCTTCTTTGGGATAATCGTGCTGGCTGCACTCGCGGTCACAGCGGGTTCCGACGACGCATCTCCTGTCGTGAGTCTGGCATTCGCTGGCAACTCGGCCTCCGGAGCTGTCCCCCCATCGGCTCGCATCACGGGAACTGGCGGCGGGCAGCCACACTCCAGCGGAACGTTGGTGTCCACCTTATCGATCCGCCCGGAATGGAATACTGCCTGCTCGGTCGGTTTCACCTGATAGACGCGGTCTCCCATCAGTTCCGACACAATCGCCGAAGAAGTGTTCCCCATCAGGCCGCGCACGCAAGTATTGCCGTGCGAGTCCGTGCTGATGGCGTAGTGAAACTCGCCCGGTCCCGCGAACAAGATGCGGAAGTCCGGCGTGAGCACGGTGTCGGCCGATGCATCGAGTGCGTAATGTGTCTCCAGTGCCCCCGTGCTCATACCCAGCATCAAGTCTTTCGAATTCTTAGAAGGGGTAACCGAGACTGAAGTTCCAGGACAGACATGGACCTCGCCTCCTCTCGAAAGATGCAGCACTGCGGTATCGGTTCCGGCGGTCAGAGACGATCCGGCGGCGACGCGGCTCCCTGCAAGCATGACGTAGCCAGCACCGCCGGTCACGGGTATTACCCCCGGGGACGTGGTCGGGACCAGGGAAAGCACCGCCGGTGGCTGGAACGGCGATTTCTTGCCGGCAGCCTTCGAGTCTTCGGTTGAGTTCGAATCTCCAGGGGGCTTCAGGCGCACCATCAGGCGGTTGCCTGCTTCATCCCAGGCGTAGCCGTAGGGAGCTAGGAGGTCCAACACGATCCTCATGATGGGAGGGTCTTTTTGAAATTGCTCGGCGCGGATGGCCAGAATGTTTTCCTGCTGCACCGCGATTCGCTTGCGCCGCAGCCCGGTGCGAGCGTTGGTCAGGTCGATGACCAGACGCGGCGGCGAGCCCAGCACCTGGATCGTCGGCACCACGGGATGGGTGGAGACAACTTCGAGCGCCGGAACTCCTCGCTCATGCACCACGCGAACGCTGGTAACGACGGCGGCCTCGGGCCGGGCAGTGCTGGCTTGCCGGTGAGCCGCATCCGGCGCGGTGTTCTGCGCTACGACCCTCGGGACCACCAGCCACGCCAGCAGCACAGCGCCAACCATTTGAATGCGAGGTCGCGGCAAAGAAATCCCCTGAGAATTGTTCTAAAAGGAACCTTATCACTTGTGGGAAAGGCGGAGAAGTGCGTGCAGGCGAACACAGACTGCTCGCACGGCTGAATTCTCGGCTTCAGCTTGCGGGAAGAAATTCGTACTCTTCAATCACCGCGGCCACGGCCATCTTGCCATCGGCAGCGCCGTCCTCGACCCGCACAATGCGCCCTTTGCACTGCACGCGAATGCTCTCGGTGAGCGTGATTTCCGGTGGGAGCGTGAGCGTAAAGCCGATCGGCGACCCCTGCTCGATGGGCGCGTCCAAATAAAAGCTGACGCCGCGGGCGCTCACGTCGCGGATCTGTGCCGGTTCGTTGTGGTTTGAGTTTTCACCCCGGGCAATGGCGACGGGAATCCGGAGCGCGAAACGTCGTGCAGCCCTTTTCTCCTGCTGGGCTTCGGCCATGCGTTACTCCAAACTGCTACGGAAGTGGCGTAATCTGTGCTGCCAATCTTTGGTTATGTTAAAGAATGACGTTTCAGGGCATATTTCGTCAATACCACTCTTGGGGAGTGAAGGGTAGCATGGTCCGGTGGGTAGACCAGTTGTCCAGAAACAGTCCGAGCTTCCCGCCTCCGGTTCGTTAATTAGGACTTCAACCTGCGTGTAAACTGAAAGCCGGATGGTCCCCGTGGTCTTCGTTCTCGACAACTACGATTCCTTCACCTATAACCTGGTTCAGTATCTTGGGGAACTCGGCGCGAAGGTCGAGGTTCGCCGCAATGACCAGGTCACGGTTGCTGATGTCGAAGCGATGCAGCCGGAACGAATCGTCATCTCACCTGGTCCGTGCACGCCGCAGGATGCGGGCATCAGCATCGATCTGATCCGGCACTTCGCCGGGAAAGTGCCGGTGCTTGGCGTCTGCCTGGGACATCAGGCCATCGGCGCGGCTTTTGGTGCACGCGTGGTGCGCGCGCCTCACCTGATGCACGGCAAGACCAGCGCCGTCACGCACGACAACAAAACCATCTTCCACGGCCTGCCCACGCCGATGACGGCCACCCGCTATCATTCGCTCATCGTGGAAGAGAAAGACTTGCCGGCAGAACTGGAAGTAAGCGCCTGGACTACGGAAAAAGACGGCTCCCGCACTATCATGGGCCTGCGCCACCGGCAGTTTGCTGTCGAGGGAGTGCAGTTTCACCCGGAGAGCGTGCTGACCGATGCGGGGAAAAACCTGATTGAGAATTTTCTGAAGACCTGAGGAGTGCTACGACGCTGCCACGCACCTTTCTGGGTACTTTCGCGCGTAGGCCAGCCAGTACTGTAGAAGACCGCGATCGCCGCACTCCTTGCATATTGCCCACATTCTATCGTTCAGTGGGTCCACCATCGACTGAATGGTCCGGTCAAAGTAGTCGTGAGGATCTTCACTCTCCCAGTCCTTGATCCTGATTTCAGGCAGGTAAGGCGCTGCAATATCCCACGCGGACTGAAAGAGATCAGCGGCTTCGACAGCTTCAAGTTCGCGCAAGGCGAGGACGGTCTCCTGAAGAAAACGCTCATCGTTGTGATTCCCGAAATGCCAAGCGAGATCGTCGAGGGCCATGCTGACGTCGAGGTCAAAGATTCCGGCCATCGCCCTCAGACCTCGAGGAAACGCAGTTAGGAACCGTTCTCGGTCTTCTTGCAGTTCCGGTGGAAACACCTTTTTAAGGGTCTCCGAGAGTTGCTCAAAAAGCTCCTCATCGTTCTTCGCACTTTGAATGCTTGCGAGGCTTAAGCTCATGACGTGCCTCCTCTAGCCATTTCCACCGCCCTTAACAGCGCCTGCGCCTTGTTCATCGACTCCTCTAGGGCCCCGGTTGTTGCAGCTATTTCACCATCGTCAGGTGCTTGAGCAGAAAATCGTAGTCCGTTCGGTACTTCGAGATCTGAGACTCGTCGTCAGCGGATAAGACCACATTCAGTAGTAAGCCGCCAATAGAAATCTTCGTGACGAGGTCCGCATAAGGACCCTTTCGCCTGTGACACGAGAACATCTGCGTTTTGCTCTCACAGCCTTGTTCGAGCAATCCAACCTTAGGGAGGTCCTGTATGTCAACCGAATCACAACCTTTTCCAAAAGACTGCGCATCCCTTTGAACCGCACTCTCGAATGATGCTTCCAGCCTCTCAACGTGGATATACATCAGCGTGCTTGCATTATCGTAATTCTCGCCCCGCCTTATGAAGTAAAACGGATTCGTCTTCGACTTATCCAGAACCCAACCATTCGGTGGCTCGACGACGACGATTCCCTCGCTAGTGGTCAAGTACTGTGGATTCGAGAGTTGGACCTTCGCCTTCCCGCACGCAGGCACGTCATGAGTCGCGACTTTCTGCGCCCACAGTATTGGTATCGGCATGAAAGACAGGATTACAAACTCCCACAGGAAGGACCGCCAGTTCATTCCGACATCTCTCATTCGTACCCCTTTTCGACCGTCTATGCCTTAGCCCTCGCCATTTCCACCGCCCTTAACAGCGCCTGCGCCTTGTTCATCGACTCCTCGAATTCGCTGGCCGGGTCCGAATCGGCCACGATCCCTGCTCCCGCCTGCAAATAAGCGTGTTTGCCTTGCATGAGCATGGTTCGAATACCGATGCAGGAATCGAGATTCCCGGCAAAATCGGCATAGAGCACCGATCCGCCGTAGATGCCGCGGCGCACCGGCTCCAACTCTTCGATGATCTGCATAGCGCGAACCTTCGGGGCGCCGCTTAGAGTGCCAGCGGGAAAACATGCAGCGAAGGCGTCGAGCGCACCGAGATCCTTACGCAGCGTGCCTTCGAGAGCCGAGACCAGGTGCATCACGTGGGAGTATCGCTCCACATACATCAGGTCTTTCACCTTGACCGAGCCGTACTCGCTGACGCGCCCGAGATCGTTGCGGCCAAGGTCGACCAGCATGACGTGCTCGGCGCGTTCCTTTTCGTCGTTGCGCATCTGCTGCTCGAGGAGCAGGTCTTCGGCCTCGTCACGGCCTCGCGGATGCGTGCCTGCGATAGGACGGTACTCCAGCTTGCGTCCGGTCACGCGTACCAGCATCTCTGGGGAAGATCCAAGAACTTGCGTCTCTCCCATCCGCAGAAAATAGAGATACGGGGAAGGATTCACCTGGCGCAGGGCGCGGTAAAGATCGAATGGCTCAATCCCGGGGATGAAGTCGAGCCGCTGCGAAAGCACTACCTGGAAAATGTCGCCCGCGGCAATGTATTCCTTGCAACGCTCCACGCTGCGCAGAAATTTCGCTCGCGTGGTTCCGGCGTGGATCTTGAGCTTTCCCGGTCTGCTCTTCGCGGACTTGCGCCACATCGCTGGACGCAATCCCGCGGCCAGCTTTCTTTCCAGCGCGGCAATATCGCGCACCGCTCGGTCGTAGGCGCGGCGGGGACTCTCCCGCGAAACGTCCGCCGCAGCCACGATATGAATCTGGTGGCGCAGATGATCGAAGGCCAGCAACCGGTCAAAGAACATCAGCTCGCAATCCGGCAGCGACAGGTCGTCTTTCGCATGTGCGCCAATGTCTTCCAGTTGCCGCACCACGTCATAGGAAAAATATCCGACCGCCCCGGCGGTGAACGGAGGCAACCCGGGGATCGCGGCCGGCTGATGCTCGCTCAATAACAGCTTGACGAAGTCAAACACGCTGCCTTGGTGCCGTTCGCGCCGCCGTCCCCGTTCAATCTCGATGGCCGAACCCCGGGCCCGCAGCCGCATGTAAGGCCGCGCGCCCAGAAACGTGTAGCGGCCAATCTGCTCGCCGCGCTCCGCCGACTCCAGCAGAAACGCGTGCGGCTCTTTCTCTGCGATCGCGAGGAAAGCAGAGACCGGCGTGAGCAGATCGGCGCTCACCGATTTCACCACCGGCACCAGCGTCGCCGACCGCGCCAAGCGTAAGAATTCCTTGTAGCCGGGATAAGGCATGGGATTTGCGATGAGGCTCGCCCGACCGCAGCACCGCCTCGCGGTTCATTATAGGGGAGGCGGTATCGGCGAGCCGTTCCCGGCGCTTGTTCCTGCCAAAGTGGCGTAGTACCTTTTTCGTTATCTTCGAGTAGCCTGCGAAATAGTAGCCTGTGAACCAATCCGGCAATTGACTCGCGCCGCCCGTCGTCGGAAGATACCAAGCAGGAAGAGACCAGGCAACCGGGCCCTCGTGCGGTTCACGAACCTATGCGGATCAAGTTCTGGGGCGTGCGCGGTTCCACGCCAACGCCACAACCCGAGAACATGCGTTATGGAGGCAACACCTCCTGCGTCGAAGTGCGCCTCGGCGACAGCATTTATGTCTTCGATTGCGGCACCGGATTCCGCGTACTCGGCCAGCAACTGCAAAGTGAATTCGGCGACCGGCCTTTTTCCGCCCACGTCTTCGTTTCCCACTTTCATTGGGATCACATCCAGGGCATGCCGTTCTTCCGTCCTTTGTACGCCAACGCGGAGAACCGGTTCCTCTTTCAATGTTCCAGCCGGATGCGCAGCCTCAAGCAGGTTTTGGCCGATCAAATGGCCGCGCCGTACTTTCCCGTGGACATTGGTCAGATGAAGGCGCAGCGCGATTTCTCCGACATCGAGGCTGGACGTGTCACGGTGGAAGACGGCGTTCAACTGCAGACCGCCTGGCTCAACCATCCCCAGGGCTGCATGGGCTTCCGCCTCGAAACCAAAGATGGAATTCTCGTCTACGCTACCGACAACGAGCCCGGCGACGCTCAGTTCGACAAAGCCGTGCGCAAGCTCGCCGAAGGCGCGGACGTGCTCATCTACGATGCACAATATCTTCCCGAGGAATACGAAGCGCGCCGCCGGGGCTGGGGACACAGTCACTGGCGCGAGGCCGTCAACATCGTCATGGAGAGCGGCGCCAAGGAACTCATACTTTTTCACCACGATCCCGAGCACACCGACGCCGTGATCGACAAAGTTGTGAAGGACGCGCGCAACTACTATCCCAAAGTGCGGGCTGCTGCCGAGGGGATGGAGATTAATTTGGGCGGCGCGAAACGCTGATTTGAGTCAGGTCCAACCCTTTTGCGCGTTTGACTCGCCTCCACACCGTCCTTAAGATTAGATCGCCCTTTGAGCGCCCGTCTGTGATCGGTCAAACCATGATCGGCCAAACCATTTCGCACTACCGCATCGTCGAGAAGCTAGGCGGCGGCGGCATGGGCGTTGTTTACAAGGCCGAGGACACGAAACTCGATCGCTTTGTCGCGTTGAAGTTTCTGCCCGAAGATGTTGCCAAAGATCCGCAAGCCCTTGCCCGCTTTCGGCGCGAGGCGAAGGCCGCTTCCGCCCTCAATCATCCCAATATCTGCACGATTCACGAGATTGACGAGCAGGACGGCCACACCTTCATTGTCATGGAGTATCTGGATGGCGTAACGCTGAGGCACCGCATCGGCGGCCGTCCGCTGGAAACTGAAACCCTGCTTTCGTTGGCGATCGAGGTCGCCGACGCGCTGGATGCAGCGCACGCCGGGGGCATTGTGCATCGTGACATCAAGCCCGCGAACATTTTTGTGACCAAGCGCGGGCACGCGAAAATCCTCGATTTCGGATTGGCCAAGGTTGCGCCCCTGACCAAGGAATTTTCCAGCGGCCCGACCGCAGCTACCATCTCTGACAGCCACGAATTTCTTACCAGCCCCGGTACGGCGGTGGGCACCGTCGCGTATATGTCGCCGGAACAGGCGAAGGGCAAAGATCTCGACTCCCGCACGGATCTGTTTTCCTTCGGCACGGTGCTCTACGAAATGGCGACTGGGACCTTGCCGTTTGCCGGCGACACAGCCGCTACGGTCTTCGACGGCATACTGAATCGAGCGCCGGTGCCGCCCCTGCGCTTGAATCCGGCCCTCCCACCCAAGCTGGAAGACATCATCGGCAAGCTGCAGGAGAAAGACCGCGACCTGCGTTATCAATCGGCGACGGAGCTGGTCAGCGATCTGAAGCGGTTGCGGCGCGATACGGAATCGGGCCGGGAACCGGCACACACGTCTGGCTTCATCCAAGTTTCCAGCGCCGGTGTGCCCGCGGCGCGCAGCGACCACGCTTCCAGCAGTTCCGTGCTGGCGGCGGCACGGCAGCATAAAACTGGAATCGGAGTGATCGTGCTGGTGGTATTGCTGCTGGTGGCCGCGGCCTCGTTCGGCGTTTACAGTTTATTTTTCGCCGCGCGGCGGCAGCCCTTTCAGAGCATCAGGATCACCAAAGTCAGCGGCACCCACAATGCCCGTCTCGGCGCCATGTCACCCGATGGAAATTATCTTGCCTACGTGTTGAACAATGAGGGCAATGAATCGCTGTGGCTGCGCCACCTCTCCAGCGAAAGCAACGTGCAAGTTCTTCCGCCGCAGCGTGTGGCCTACTCCGCCATGCGATTTTCGCCGGATGGCAGTCATATTTATTATTCACATACCTTGCTGGCCAGCGGTCAGGCCTCGCAGGAGTATGATCTCTACCGCATCCCCGTGCTGGGCGGAACTCCTCAATTGCTGGTCAAGGATGTCGACTCGAATCCTAGCTTTTCTCACGACGGGCAACGCTTTGTTTTCCTGCGCGCCAACGATCCGGATCCTGGCAAATACCATCTCATCATCGCGAATGCTGACGGCGGCGACGAGAAAAGCATTTTCAGCGCACCCATGGCTAATGTGGGGATCGATGCGTCCTGGTCACCGGATGGGAAGGTGGTTGCCGACGCGATCATGGATCAGACTGGCAATAGCCTGACCTCCGTGATTGCGATCGATCCGGAGACTGGTAAGCAAACGACAATCTCAGAGCCTCCGTTCACTTTTATCAATAAAGTGGCCTGGCTGCCCGACGAGAGCGGGCTGGCAGTCATCATGCAAAGTGCAGAAACCGATTTCAACCGGCAACAGGTTGGATTGGTCAGTTATCCCGAGGGCAAGCTTCGCCCCATTACCGCCGACACCAATGACTATGCGACGTTGAGCGTGTCGTCCGACGGAAAAACCATTGCGACAGTGATGCAGCAATCGTTGCGCGACGTTTATGTGAGTTCCGGTCAGAAGGCCGACTACTCTGACGTCAGACAGGTTCCTTCCGGAGATCCCGTACCCGCGATCTCGTGGGCGAGCGACGGGCGACTGCTGGCCGAGGAGTACCCGTCGATTCGCGTGATGGACGCGAACGGAGAAGTCAAGGCCGAAATCGCCAGCGAGAAAGACTCCGGGGCGATGCAGCCGTTCGGGTGCAGCGACGGCCACGTGGTTTTCGCGCGGGGAATGATGAAAACCCTGGGGATCAGCATCTGGCGGAGCGAAGCCGACGGCACCGGCTTGCGCCGCATCTCAGAAGGCAAGCGGGATCTACTTCCCATGTGCTCGCCGGATGGAAAGACGGTCTTCTACATCGACACGGCCGCTCAGGTCTACATGAAGGTTCCCATCGACGGCGGCAAGGCAGAGCGCGTTTCGACCTTGTATGCGGCAAATGCTGAGGGCTACGACATCGCGCACGACGGGAAGACGGCGGTACTGGGCACCTACGACTTTAAAACCCAGAAACCAAGCATCTCCCTGGTATCTCTCGAGTCAGGCAAGGAGTTGCGCACTTTCGAGTATGATCCGCGCCATCGTGGGTTGTTGCGCTTCAGCCCGGATGGCAAGGGAATTGTCTATCCGATTCGCGAGAAGGGCGTGGACAATCTGTGGGTGCAGCCGCTCGACGGCGCTCCCGGCCGGCAGTTGACGAACTTCACGACGCTGAAGATCTACTGGTACCAATGGTCGCTGGATGGCAAGAGCCTGGCTTTAGTACGGGGAGATTCGCCGTCCGATCTGGTACTGATTCAGGATTCGCAGAAGAAGTAGTGGTGGGAGTTTGGTTCCCGCAGTTACACCCCTCCGCCTTGCTTCCCGACCGCCCCGCTCATATACTTTGAAGGTTTGCCCGTTCAACCTGGGAACTCGTTCCGGCGCCGGCCAAAAACTCGAATCGCAATCATTCCGGAGACCACTTTTATGACCACGATGACCACCGACGCGCACGTCGACAAAGAAAGCAATCCTTGGGAATCGCAGCGGGCGCGCTTCGACCTGGCTGCGCAGAAGCTCAACCTCGATGACGGCCTATGGCGGGTTTTGCGCTATCCCAACCGCGAACTCACGGTCTACATTCCGGTGCAGATGGATGACGGCCACCTTGAAGTCTTCACCGGATTCCGGGTGCAGCACTCGATCGCGCGCGGTCCGGCCAAAGGCGGCATCCGCTACGCGCCCGATGTTACGCTCGACGAAGTGCGCGCGCTCGCCAGTTGGATGACCTGGAAATGCGCCGTGGTGAACATTCCTTTCGGCGGCGCCAAGGGCGGCGTAATCTGCGATCCGCACAAGATGTCGATGGGCGAGATCGAGCGCATGACCCGGCGCTACACCTCGGAGCTGATCGAATTCATCGGGCCGGAAAAAGACGTCCCCGCTCCCGATGTCAACACCAACGAACAAATCATGGCCTGGATGATGGACACCTACTCCATGCACATGCGCCAGACCGTGACCGCGTGTGTGACCGGGAAGCCCATCAACATTGGTGGCTCCCGCGGACGCCGCGAAGCTACCGGGCGCGGTGTGATGGTGGTATGCGACGAGGCCATTAAGAAGCTCGGCTTGTCGCGCGAGAGCAGCCGGGTGATTGTGCAGGGATTCGGCAACGTCGGCTCGAACGCCGCCCAGCTCATGTTTCAGGGCGGATACAAAGTCGTGGGCATCGCCGAAGTCGGCGGAGGCCTCTACAACAAGAACGGCATCGACCTGAATGGCCTGGTCGAATTCCGCCAGAAGAATGGTACGGTGCATGGCTTCCCCGGAGCGGAAGCATACGATGCCGCCGAATTGCTCACCACGGAATGCGAAATCCTCATCCCCGCGGCCACGGAGAACGTCATCACATCGCGCAACGTCGATCGCGTGAAGTGCCGCATCCTGGCCGAAGGGGCAAATGGTCCCACCACCTCCGCCGCCGACGATGTCTTAACCGACAAGGGAGTCTTCGTCATCCCCGACATTCTCGCCAACGCCGGTGGCGTCACCACTTCCTACTTCGAGTGGGTGCAGGACCGCCAGGGCTACTTCTGGAAAGAGTCCGTGGTCAACGAGCAACTGGAAGAAATCATGATCTCGTCCTTCGGCGACGTGGTCCGCTATGCCGAGACCCACAAGGTGAACAATCGCATTGCGGCCTATATGCTGGCCATCGACCGCGTCGCCTATACCATCCGCCAGCGCGGAATTTATGCGTAAAATCAGTTGCCAGTACCCAGTTGCCAGTGAAGATCGAAGGATTCGCGCAACGGGGTGAAACCTTCGAGAGTTGTGGAGGAGAGTTATGAGTTTACGCACTAAGAAATTATTCGCGCGGATATTTCCTTTATTGCTGGCATGCCTGATGTTGCCCACTGCTACGCCAGCGGTGTTTGGCGCGGTCGCTGCGCCCCAAGCCTCCGCCGCCGCCGACAAGCTCGACCTCAACACCGCCACCGCCGACCAACTGAAGGCTTTGCCCGGCATCGGCGACGCCTACTCGCAGAAAATCATCGCCGGCCGTCCCTATCGCACCAAGCTCGACTTGGTACACAAGAAGATTATTCCCCAGGCCACCTACGACAAGATCAAAGATCAGATCATCGCCAAGCAACCCAAGCCGGGCGCCATGGCTCCCGCGCCAAAATAGTCGGATGCCTTCCAAATGCTCCGACCCGAAGACGGCCAGTCGGGGTGCTATTTCCTTCGGCTGGGGTCTTCGTCCGGATTGACGTAGTTGAACTGCACTGGCGATGTGCCGTGAATCTGCACCACCACCTCCCCGCTGGTCATCGCGTAGTGGTGCATGTCGGGATCGAGATAGGCAAAGCTGCCCGCCGGAAAGCTCATCATGCTGTTCTCGTCAAAGCGGTCTCCCATCCCAACTTTGAACGTCCCCGAAATCACCGTGACGTTCTCGCGTTTGGGATGCCAGTGTGGCGCGATTCGGTATCCGTCGGGCATCTTCAGGCGCACGGTGTAGTCACCGCTGGGTGCCATAGGATTGCCCTCCAGCACCGCAAGTTGCGCTCCCGGTGCCATAAATGATGGGGCGGGACCGTATTGGATCGTGTCCGGGGTAAACGCATTTTTTTCCGCAGAAGCCGCCATCGCGCGCGAGCTGCCGCCCTGCTTCATCCACCACATTCCCCCAAGCAACATCAGAATCAGGCAAAACCACAAATTCCGCTTCATAAGCGTTCCCTCCTGTTTTGGTGTTCACTCTACGGTAAGACACTATCGTTCGCTTCGTTTAACTTGGCAATGAGGCGGAAATAACTTTTGTGTATTGTTCGTGTATCCTCTTAGGTCACTGGTGCTTATGCCTTTACCTCCAAAGGCCGTTTCGAGAACTCGTTCAAAGTTAGTCGAGGTCGAATTGGATCTGGGCCGCTATGAGCTTCGCCTCGATGGCCGCAAGGTGCGGCTCGAGAAAAAGCCCATGGAACTTCTGATCTTCCTGGTTCGCCGCCGCGGCCAGCTCGTTTCCCGGCAGGAGATCGTTCCCAGGCTGTGGCACTCCGATCTCTTCGTCGATACGGAACGGAACATCAACAACATAATTCGAAAAATTCGCGCGGCCCTGCGCGACCACGCGGTCAAACCACGCTTTCTCGAAACCGTGGTAGGCAAAGGCTATCGCTTCGTGGGACCGATTCGCCTCATCAGCCCTCTCAACCCACGTTCCGATGTGCCGGAAGCCTCCGGCGGCAAAACGCCTGCGCAGGACGATGCCGGCTGGCGCGTGGATCGTTCCTCGCTCGCCGTGCTCCCGCTTCATTGGCTTGGTCATCACCAGGATGACAAGGGTGTCTGCTTGGGTTTTGTTGACGCCCTGGTCGCCCGCCTGGCAAACCTGGATGGGGTAGATGTTCTCCCGGCATCTTCGATGATGAACATCCCTTCGACTGCGAAGCTGCCGGACATCGCTCCGCTGCTTGGCGTTCGCTTCGTTGTGCATGGCGCGATTCAAAATTCGAAGACAGAATCGCGTTTGTCCGTGGAACTTTTCGATTCCCATTCCCAAAACAGCCGCTTCCTGAGGAAATTCATTCTCGACGTCAATCGCCCGTTCGAGCACGTCGATGACGTTGCCGCCCACATTGCCCGGGCGCTGAACCGTCCTTTTCACGCTCCGGAACGGCAGAGCCGTGCTCGCTACAGCCCCGATCCCTTGGCTTATGCCGAGTTCATTCAGGGCTACCGCCGCACTTCGACGGGCGATCCCAAGCTTTTGGAGGAAGCTACGCAGCCGCTCATGAATGCCGTCGCTCGAGATCCCGGCTTTGCGCTGGCGCATGCGGTCCTCTCTTTTGTCTGCGCCAAACGCCACTTCGAATTTGACCCCAGCCGGGAGTGGCTGGAAAAGGCGGAGTTTCACTGCCAGCGTGCATTGGAACTAAACGCGGATCTGCCCGAAGCACATGTCGCCAAGGCGTTTCTTCTCTGGGGACCGTCGAAAAATTTTCAGCACATCGAGGCCATTGCAGAATTGAAGCGCGCACTCGCCCTGCAGAAGAATCTGCCTCACGCGTACAGCCGCTTGGGAACCATTCTGGCGCATATCGGCCTGCTCGATCATTCTCGCGCCATGTATGAAAGGGGTGCGTCCTTCGATCCGCGAAAAACCATTAGTCACAGTATTGCTCAAGCCTATCTGTGGAACGGAGAGTACGATCTCGCCCGGGAAGAATTGCACCAATGGCGCGCCGAGAGTCCGGAAAATAAGTACGCCATCCATTTTGCCCTTGAACTCGCTATATTGACCGGCGAGTGGACGGAGGCCAGGGTCTTACTTGACGAAGCGGGCAGCCTTGTGCAGGAAGAGCCCATGATCACTGCTCTGCAGGGCGTGATGCATGCCTCGCTGGGAAAAGTGGAGCAGGCATTGCAGTGCATGAACCAGGCGTGCACGAACTCCAAATCGTTCGGTCACGCGCACCACACCTATTATCAGATTGCCTGCATTCTCTCTCTGCTGAATCGGCCTGAAGTCGCGTTTGGGTGGCTGGAACGCAGCATCGATACGGGCTTCGCGTGCTGGCCGTTCTTTATGAAGGATCCCTGCCTGATGAACCTGCGCGGCCACGCCCGCTTCGATCTCCTGGTAAGTTCCTTACAAGCCAAATATCCAGACTATCTTGGTTTGCTGTACCACTGATGATTGCGTTCCCTCTCACCGTGGAGGATAATCAAGCTGTCTTCCGGCCCTTCCGGAAACCTTGCTGAGCCGCGGTGAACCTGCCCAACTCCATCACGCTGATCCGCATCTGCAGCATTCCTCTGCTGATCTGGATCCTGTCGTCCAATCATTTCAGCAGCCAGCACGGCGCCAAAGAGTTGCTCGCTTCCGCCATATTCATCGCCGCCTCCATGACCGACGGCATTGACGGCTACCTGGCCCGCAAGCGCGGCCAGATCACCACCATGGGAATTCTGCTCGACCCTATGGCCGACAAACTTCTCATCGCCGCCGCTTTCGTGGTGCTGGTGCAGTTCAATCCCAGCCTGGTTCCGGCCTGGATCGCCGTCATCATCATTGGCCGTGAATTCCTGGTGAGCGGCCTGCGTTCCATCGCCGCGTCCGAGGGTTTCACCATCGAAGCCAGCGAACTGGGCAAGTTCAAGATGGTGGTGCAGATCGTTTCCGTGGTCGCGGTGATTCTCGATCATCGCTGGAAGGAATGGCCGGTCTACGGAAACTTCGTCTTCCCGGTGCACTGGATCGCCTACGCCGCCATCTGGTTCGTGGTCTGCGTCTCGCTGGTTTCCGCCATCGATTACTTCGCCGCCTTCTGGTCGAAGATTGACCGGAGGGTTTCCAAGCGCCGCCGCCGCGCTTTCATCCTTAGCCGTCGCCGCAAGGCGCAACCCGCCCCCCGAGCGGCCGATGCCGATGTCGCCCCTACAGCATAATTCGTCGCCCGTTCTGGCTTCCTCGGAAGTCTCCCCCCAGGAATTTTCTCCGGAAGAGCGCACCCTCTTGCTTCGCCTGGCGCACGATTCCATTTCCTCCGCGCTGCAGCGCCGCGAGATTTCTCTCGATCCCCCGACTCCTCACTTCGCCGAACCGCGCGGCGCTTTCACTTCGCTCTATTTGCTTGGAGAGCTGCGCGGATGCGTTGGCTATGTGCTTCCCACCTGTCCGGTCTATCGTGCTGTCGCGGAAACCGCGCGTGCCGCCGCTTTCGACGACAACCGCTTTCCGCCCGTAACCCCGGACGAAGCTCCTCATCTCGAAATCGAGCTCAGCATTCTCTCGCCCCCGCAACCGATTCACCCCGAAGAAATCGAAGTCGGACGCCACGGTCTCTTCGTCACTCAGCACGGCCGCCGCGGCCTGCTCCTGCCCCAGGTCCCCATCGAACACAAATGGGATCGCACCACTTTCCTCGAGCAAACCTGCCGCAAGGCCGGGCTGCCCCTCGACGCATGGCAGAAAGGCGCAACCATCCAAGCCTTTGTCGCGGAAGTATTCGGCGATAAGACCGTCTAATCTCAACAGTTCCGCCCTTGGTTACTCCCGTCACCTGGAACGACGGGCTGATCCCTCCAGTGTTCTCCCGTTCCTGCCGATGAAACCTATGAGCCGCATCTCGCCTCGGAGGCTGAATGTCCTATCCCCTTGCAACGTTCATGCGCAGTCGCGCGATTACATTCCTGGTCGTAACAACTCTCTTTGTCTTTGCGTTTCTTGCTCTGGACCCACCCGCCCGCGCTCAGCTTGCGCCCAACCCACCGGCCCCATTTTTCACCCAGCTCCCATTCGCGGAACCTCAAGACCGCATCACCAGCTTCGTTGACGACGAGCAAACCGTTACCTTGCGTGGCAACCGCCATCCCCTGGCCCTTCCCCAGTACGACGCCGGAGCCGTCTCGCCCGACTATCCCATGGATCGGATGCTGCTCACCTTGTTGCCCGACGACGCCCAGCAATCCGCTATCGCCCAGTTGCTGGACGCGCAACACAATCCCGAGTCGCCTTATTACCATCAGTGGCTTACGCCGGAACAATATGGCGACCGCTTCGGCGTCTCCGAAGACGACGCAGCACAGGTCACCGCTTGGTTGCAAGCGCACGGCATGACAGTGGAAGAAGTCACGGCTGGACGCGGGTCCATCGTGTTCAGCGGAACCGCCGCTCAAGTCGAGTCAGCCTTCCATACTCAGATTCACACTTACAAGATCGGCAATGAAGTCCACCACGCCAATGCCAGCGATCCCGCGATCCCCGCGGCTTTCGCGCAGGTTGTAGGCGGCGTGGTCTCCCTGCACGATTTCCGCAGCGCGACCATGCACACCGGGGCCCGCTTACCAGCACCCAACTACACCAGCGGCGGTTCCTACTACCTCGCCCCGGCAGACTTCGCCACCATTTACGATCTCGCGCCGCTTTATCAGCAATCAATCAATGGCAGCGGCCAGTCGGTCGCCATCGTCGCACGCTCGAACATCAATATCGCCGACGTGCGCCAGTTCCGCACCTCGTTCGACTTGCCCGCCAACGATCCCCAGATCATCGTGAACGGGACCGACCCCGGCATTTTCAGTTCTGGGGAAGAAACGGAAGCTGATCTCGACGTGGAATGGTCCGGCGCGGTGGCCCGAAGCGCCTCGATCAAGTTTGTGGTTTCGAAATCCACCAATTCCAGCGACGGCAGCTATCTCTCCGCACAGTACATCGTCGGCCACAATCTGGCGCCGGTCATGAGCATGAGCTTCGGCCTGTGCGAGGCCGCGCTCGGCTCTTCGGGAAACAGTTTCATCAATAGCTTGTGGCAGCAGGCGGCAACGCAAGGCATCACGGTGTTCGTATCGTCGGGAGATAGCGGCGCCGCCGGCTGCGACTCCGCCTCCGCCTCACGAGCCACCCATGCACGCGGCGTCAACGGTCTGTGCTCCTCGCCCTACAGCGTCTGTGTCGGCGGCACGATGTTCAACGACAGCTCCAATCCCTCTCTCTATTGGTCGCCCTCGAACACCTCGGGCACGCAATCCTCAGCTCTCAGCTATATCCCGGAAGTGGTCTGGAACGAAAGCAGTGCAGGCGGCCTGTGGGCGAGCGGCGGCGGCATGAGCACTCTTTACGCGAAGCCTTCCTGGCAAACTGGCACGGGCGTTCCCGCAGACGGCAAACGCGATGTCCCAGACGTCTCCCTCAGCGCTGCCGGCCACGACGGCTACCTCATGTACCAGAACGGCGGACTCTACGTGGTCGGCGGCACATCGGCTTCTTCCCCGTCGTTTGCCGGAGCGATGACGCTCGTGGTCCAGCACACCGGAGCTCGCCAAGGAAACGCCAACACCGCTTTCTATTCCCTGGCGAGCAAGCAGCGAGCGGGCGGAGCATCCGTCTTTCATGACGTCACCAGCGGAAACAACAGCGTCCCCGGACTGACTGGCTTCAGCGCCACCACGGGATATGACCAAGCCACCGGCCTCGGTTCCATCGACGCTTCGGTCCTGGTCAGCCACTGGAGCGATGCCACGGCCACGCCCGCATTTCACGCTACGGCTTCCTCGACTTCTATCTCAGTGACCGCCGGATCGAACGGCAGCCTCAGCCTGAATGTCGCAGTCAGCGGAGGCTTCAATGCCGCCGTCGCTTTTTCCGTGACCGGATTGCCCAGCGGAATCTCGGCCACTTTCACACCGGCCACTCTGCCCGCGCCGGGATCCGGCGCCAGCACCCTCAAACTCACCGCAACCAGCCTTGCCAAGGCTGGCACCTATTCCGTCACCGTATCGGCAACCAGCGGCACGACGAAACAGCAAATAGGGCTCTCTATCACGTGCGTCAGCCACAAGGCACTCATTCGTCCCTGATGTAACTAAAACCCTCCCAGACGCAAAACCGGGGACGGTTGCCCGTCCCCGGTTCGAGGGTACTTGTGCTGCTTGCGAAAGTTATTGGTTCTGTTCGTCCAGTTCCACGCCGTCACCGGCGTGAATATCTTCCATGGCGAATACGATCATTCCCGTGGCCGTAGTGGGCGTGGTTCCGATAACCACGATCTCGCCGACCGCGCGCCGCGGCAGGTCGCGAACGTGAATCACTGGACCGTTGGCCTTCTCCCACAAGCCGGGATCGACCGACGCCTGCTTGGCCTGCGTGTCTTCACTCAGGGCCGCCTTGAACGAAAGCGAATCCACCGGATCTTTCAGGTCCGCCTCATACGTGCGCACGGCCCGGAAATAGTCGCCGACCTTCACTCCCTGGTTCGCTCCCACGTTGATGTAAATCTTCTGGCCCGTACCCAGCTCGGCGTCAAAGTCTCTTCCCATCACGATGCGGCCAGAGACCTTGCTGCCTGTGGGCAGGAAGCGGTCAAAACGCACCGGCGGATGAAATGCCACCATGGCTTTCTCGGCGAAGGGAATCGCCGTGTCTCCCGGATTGATGGGATCACACGCGTATTCGATGTGGCCGATCGCGGTCTTGCTGCGCGTATCGATAATGCGCACGCGTCCGACTTCCTCGTAGGGATGTCCGGTTTCCTTGAGCAGCTTCTTCTGCCCCGGGAACATTTCGTACTCGTTGATGTCACGCAGAGCGCGGATAATCTCATACTCCGCGCCGACCGTGTAGCCCCGGCCCTCCAGGAAGACAATGTCATCCTTAACGAACTTGGTGTCGGTCGGAGTCTCCAGGCCCCCGGCCACGAAGTTGGCATCGGGCAGAACCTGCCGGTTGATGAAACCAGCGCAGTAAACATCTGCGTAAGTGGGCATCTGCACCCGTTGCACCGGGAAACTCGCCGTTGTGGCAATCGTTCCCTCAGGGGTCGGCGCGTCAGTGGGTTTCGCGTCCGCCGCCGATTGGGCCCAGGTCGCCGTCGCGGCCAACAACACTAAAAGTCCTATTTTCTTCATGTTACCTCCGAGAACAGGCACACTTGGCGCCCTTCCCTAGTCAAATGCCATGGAAGCAAGGCTTCAGATGGAAGGTAACAAGGGGGTAAGAGGGGGTCAAGGTTACGAGGGTGTCAGTCCCGGCGTGGAAACAGTTTTTTCGTGTAAATTGTGAATACCATGTTGCATCTGGAATTCGACCCCTGTAAGATTCGCAGCCGAACCTTTGCCGAACCTTTGCCGAACCTATTGATTTGATTCAAGATGATTTCTGCTCCTAAAACCTACCCGCCCCGCCTGCTGCCCCTGCGGTTGCCGCGGGTCTGCGTCGCCGTGGCCGCTGCCGACCCCGCCGAACTGGTCGAAAAGGCCGAGGCCCTAATCCGCGATAACTCCTTCCTGGAGTTTAGGTTGGACTACATCTCGAAACCCGCGCTGGCGCTGCCCAAGATCAAGCATTTCCTCGAAACCCACCCCGGCACCGTGGTCATCGCCACCTGCCGCCGGGCCGCCAGCGGAGGCAAGTTCCGCGGCTCCATTGCCTCCCAACTCGACATTCTCTCCAAAGCATCGGCCACCGGCTGCCAGCTCGTAGACGTCGAACTCCAGACCGCACTGAAGTGCAAGCCAGCGCAGTTACAAAAGTTGCGTAGTCGGTCCGCCCTGATTCTCTCATTCCACGACTTCCGCGGAACCAAGAAGCTCGACGAGACTCTGGAAAAGATGCGCGCTTTCCCCGCCGACTTCTATAAAGTGGTCAGTACCGCGACCACTCTCTTCGACAATGTTTCCATGATCCAGTTTCTGGGCCGCGAAGCTGACAATCATTCCATCGTCGGCCTGTGCATGGGCGAACAAGGAATCATCAGCCGCGTGCTCGGAGTCCGCGCCGGCAGCGTCTTCACTTTCGCCGCCGTCGGAGTTGGAGAAGAGACTGCCCCCGGCCAGGCCACCGCTCAGGATCTGCGCAGCGTCTACCGCATCGACACCGTCGACGCCGCCACCCGCGTCTACGGCGTTGCCGGAGACCCGGTCTCCCACTCGCTCTCGCCCGCGATCATGAATGCGGCCTTCCGCCGCGAGAACGTCAACGCCGTCTACCTCGCGCTCCATGCCAAGACTCTCAAAGACCTGCTCAACTGCGTGCGCGAGATTCCCATCCACGGCCTCAGCATCACCATGCCTTACAAGGAAGCCATCCTTCCTTATCTCGACAACACCGACTCGCACACCACCAAGATCGGCGCTTGCAACACCGTCGTCCGCGCCCAGGACGGCAAGCTCTACGGCTTCAATACCGACACTTCCGGAGTGGTTCGCCCGCTTGAGCGCCGCCTCAGCACTTTGCAGGACGCGAAAATCCTCGTGCTCGGCGCCGGAGGCGCAGCCCGCGCCGCAGTGTTTGGTCTCAAGGAACGCGGAGCGGAAGTCTATATCCTGAACCGCAGCCTCGCCGCCGCGCAAAAGCTTGCCCGGCGCGCCCACGCCCGGTCCATCAAGCGCGCCGACCTCAAGAAGCTCGTCTTCGACGTGATCATCAACGCCACCCCGGTCGGCATGGGCAACTCTCGCGAGACTCCGTTGCAGGAAAAGGAAATCAACGCCCGCTACGTTTTCGACATGATCTACGATCCCGCCGAAACCCAGCTACTGAAGCTGGCGAAACAGCGTGGCGCCCAGATCATCCCGGGCATCGAAATGTTCGTCCATCAAGCCGCCCGCCAGTTCGAAATCTGGACCGGCAAGCCCGCCCCCCAGGACGACATGCTCCAGGTGGTATTGCTAGCGATGCAGGAACGCGCCGCGAGAGCCGCGGCGGCAGCGGCAGCGAAGAAAAAGTGAAGGGCCAGACCCCTCCACGTCCAATCGTATGGCCTATTCGCTTTGTATTCGCCGTAGCAACGTGCAACAATCGTTGCGACAGAAGTGTTCCGGTTCACGAAAGCCGATGTGGACCCGGCGGCGTACCTTATAAAGTACGCGCCGCGCCCGTCAAGTCTACTTTCGTAGTCATTTGACCCCCTCGAAAGTAGAAATTCCTTCCACAGCCTAACCCCTTGATTCCATTGCTCCGCCCAAAAGCCCGCACCAAGAATCAATGACTTACGCCGAAAGTTTTCTGCAAAGTGAAATGTTCCGGTTGGAACATTAGGCCGATTTGCCAAGCGCCCAGACGCCACAAAGCCGGGCTGGTTGGCCCGGCTTCTCCTTGCGTGGAACTGGTTCGGTCAACCTTGGTTCGATTGACCGACCCAGAATGTCAAAATCCGGGAAGCTCTTCCCCCCACGACTTCTGGCTCACTCCCCCGTCATCTCTTGCGCCGTTTCGCTCACGAAGGCTCTGTGCTCCGCGCCCACGCGTAAGTCCTACATCACTAGCGCAAGGTTCTCCAGTTCAAACTGCAGCACGGGCAACGCGCACCCGGCCATCTCGACCCGGCCCGCCGCATCCAGAGCCGCCTTGGGCGACACTCCGTAGCCCCGCCCCATCAGGAAAACCTGCAGCAGTTCGGCGGCCTCGTAAGAATCGATCATGCCCCCCTGCAGTAAGTCGGAGCGCAAGGCCGCCAGTTCCGTCACCGTGAACCTGTCTTTGTCGTTACCCACTCTGTCGTTCGTCTCTTTTTCAAACATGGCCGTCATCACCTCCGACTCCGACCTTTACCCACTGGTAGTTATTAGACTCATCGGCAGCCACTCAAGTTGCATGCAATTTAGCTGCCGCGGCTGCCCCCCAGTTCCATATACGGAAAACAGGCCGCTTTAGATTCATAAACCCCTCTGGATTTCAGAAGTTGCAGGCCTCCTACTCTGGCCTGCCTCCTTCCGGAAGGTCCTCATCGGTACCCCCCGCAGTCTCAAAACTGACACAGAGTGTCACTTCGGGCGGGAATCTGCCCGTAGTCGTCAGCCCCCGGCACCCAAGCAACAACGCTTGGACACACTAGAGATAATAGTGAAGATACCCAGCGGAATGTTTCAGAGGCGTCAAATCGATGTAAAAATTCAAACCGGAATGGCGCGCTAGAGTTCAGGCGCCCTCGATCGCAGCCTCATCCACCAGCATGATAGGGATGTCGTCCTTCACTGCATATACGCGGTGGCACTGGGTACATTTCAAGCTCTCCGGATTCTCCCGGTACTGAAGCGCCTGCTTGCACGCCGGACACACCAGGATTTCCAGCAAATCTTTGGCAATCATGCCCAGCATTGTACGCCACAATTCCCCGGCGCCTGCGTATCTCTGTGACGAATGATTTCCGCGGAGGCCCGGCCGGTGTAAGATTTTCTAGCCGAAGCGCGAAAGCCGAAGCCCGGAGCCTGAATGCCCGCCAGAATCCTCGACGGCACAATGATCGCAAGCGACATCCGCAGCGAAGTGGCTGCGGAAGTGAAGACCCTGGCGGCCGCCGCAGTCCGCCCCGGCCTCGCCGTCATCCTCGTTGGCCACAACCCGGCCTCGGAGGTTTATGTGCGCGGCAAGGTCAAAGCCTGCGAAGAAGTTGGGATCTACAGCGAGCAACACACGCCCCCTGAGACCGCGACCACTGCTGAACTGTTGGCTTTGGTAGAAAGCCTGAACCGCCGCGATGAGATTGACGGCATCCTGGTGCAGTTGCCGCTGCCGCCGCAGGTGGATTCGAAGCAGGTGCTGATGGCGGTCGACCCCGCCAAAGATGTCGACGGCTTCCATCCTGTCAACGTCGGCTTTCTGTCGACCCAGCGTCCCGGCCTGGTCCCATGCACGCCAGCCGGGGTCATCGAGATCCTCAAGCGCAGCCAGATTCCCATCGCCGGGCAGGAAGCTGTCGTCGTAGGACGCAGCGACATCGTGGGCAAGCCCGCCGCCATGCTCCTGATCAACGCCAATGCGACGGTCACCGTGTGCCACTCGAAAACCCGCGATCTGCCGGGTGTCTGCCGCCGCGCGGATATTCTGGTAGCGGCGATCGGCCGCGCTGGCATGATCACGCGCGATTTCGTGAAGCCGGGGGCAACTGTGATCGATGTCGGGATGAACAAGGTTAGCGGCCCTGTGGAATTCCAGCGGTTGTTCGGAAGTGGGTTAGCGAAGAACGCCCAGCGTGAAGCAACGTTCCAGAAGAAAGGATCTACGCTGGCGGGCGATGTGCACCCGGAAGTCGCCGAGGTGGCGGGAGCGCTGACCCCGGTCCCCGGCGGCGTCGGTCCATTGACCATCGCGATGCTGATGTATAACACCGTGAAAGCGGCGAAGATGCGGAGGGGCAGCCGCATGCCGGAACTAACCAGCAAATGAAAGGCTTTTCACCACAGAGTCACAGAGACACAGAGAAAAACTCAAAAAGGGTTTCTCTGTGTCTCTGTGCCTCTGTGGTGAACGTTCTTCGGCTGGAGGCACATTGCTGAAAGTCGGCCTCACCGGCGGAATCGCGTCGGGTAAATCTGTCGTGGGAGACATGTTGGTCGCGCTGGGGGCACGTCTCGTCCAGGCGGACCGCATCGCCCACGAACTGATGCGGCCCGGCCAGCCCGTCTACAACGAAGTGGTGCGCCACTTCGGCGGCGGCATTCTCAATCCTGACCTCAGCGTGAACCGGGGGAAGCTGGCGGAAGCTGCGTTCGGGTCAGACAAGTCTGCCCCATCTCAAGTCCCATCCCGCATTCAGGAGTTGAACCGCATCGTGCATCCCGCAGTGATTCGCAGCCAGGAAGAGTGGATGGAGGAAATGGGAGGGCAGGATCCGCACGCCGTCGCCATCGTGGAAGCTGCGCTCATCATCGAGGCGGGCGCGGCAGAACGCTTCGACTGCCTGATCGTGGTCACCTGCAGCGATGAGCAACGAATCGCCCGCTTCGCCGCCCGACAAAAATTAGATCTTGAAGCGGCGCGTAAGGAAGTGGTCCGCCGCATGGCCGCGCAACTGGCCGAAGCAGAAAAAATCAAAGCCGCCGACTATGTGATCGACAACTCCGGTTCGCTCGACCACACGCGGGAGCAGGTGCGTCAGGTGTGGAATGAGTTACTTCGGGCAACCGGCGCGCGCTGAAACTCTGTCTTGCGTCGGCTAAGCTAAGTTTGCGTGAAGCCCAAAACCCTGGGCGACTTTTCGCAGCCGCTTATCTCTTGTCCAAAGAAGTGTCGAGGGATTGATGAGGACAGAAGCTATCAGATCTGCGTCGATCAGGCCGATGCCGAGGTTGTAAAGACGGCGAGCCTCAATCGTCAGCCTCAGTTCGTTCCTCTGCGCCACTTGCACCTGCGGCAAAAGATCCAGCAAGGCAAGCGTTTTGGTACGCTCCCGCAGTGATCCCAGGGCAAGCTCCGCAATCACGTACGGATGGATCACAATCTGGCCTTGCTCGAGAAGCCGTTGCAGTTCTTTGTTGCCGGAACGGAGATGGTCGATCCAAACTGAAGTATCCGCGAGAATCAATGCGGCCGCACCCGCCGGCGCGGAATACTCTTCAGACTGGGCATGGTACCGCCGAGAGACGCCAATCTTCGAGCGCTTTCCCGCTCGATCAGCGCTTTGAGAGCTTCTCGAATCAATGCCGTTTTCTCAGCGACGCCGGTGAACTCCTGGGCGATGCGGACGAGATCGTCATCCAGTGCGAGGGTGGTTCTCATAGGCACTGATTATAACATCAAACGATGTCGAATATCGTGCTTCGCGACAGGCTGAGTAGGGTTTGAAGGGGTGGCCGCGTAGACAAGGGAGATCCCTCGTCCCGCTGGTGAAAACGCGGGACTTCGGGATGACGCCGGAGGTCGCAATCGTTCGAGATTTCGATTGAGCCACTACTGACAGCAGGCAAGCGAGTGGAGCGGCCTCACTTCTTCAGAAACTTCCCCTGCTCGAGTTCCCGAAACGCCTGCTGGAGCTGCTCCTGCGTGTTCATGACAATAGGGCCATACCACGCTACCGGCTCTTCCAGAGGCTTTCCCGAAACCAGCAGGAATCGGATCCCGTCTTCTCCGGCTTGCACTGTGACCTCGTCCCCGCGATCGAAAAGTATGAGGGAACGGTTGTCGGCTTCCACGGGAGGTGTAGTGTCCAACCACTTGATGGCCTCCGTAGGCACGGTCAGCGGACCGGACGCGTTGCAGAACTTTCCGCCTCCCCCAAAGACATAGGCGAAGGCATGCCGAGTTGTCTCCACCGGCAGCGTCTTTCTCTTGCCCGCGGAGACCGATACGTCGAGGTAGATGGGATCGGCTGCGATACCATCGACCGGTCCCTTCTTTCCCCAGAAACTTCCGCACACCACGCGCACATGAGTGCCGTCGTCATCTTTGACCTCAGGGATATCGAGCGTCTTCACTTCCTGGTAGCGCGGCGGGGTCATCTTGAGCGAGGCCGGAAGGTTCGCCCACAACTGAAAGCCATGCATCCGCCCCGCTGGATCGCCCTTGGGCATCTCCTGATGGATAATGCCGCTGCCCGCGGTCATCCACTGCACGTCTCCGGCGGCGATGGCGCCGCGGTTTCCCATGCTGTCGCCGTGCTCCACGGTTCCAGCCAGCACGTAGGTGATGGTTTCGATTCCACGGTGAGGATGCCAGGGGAAGCCGGCGAGATAGTCTTCGGGAACATCGTTGCGGAAGTCATCGAGTAGAAGGAAAGGGTCGAAGTCTTTCGTGTTTCCGAAGCCGAAGGCGCGGCGCAGGTGTACTCCGGCACCTTCCAGAGTTGGCTTGGATTCAATCACTCGCTTAACCGGTCGAATGGACATAAGAACCTCGAAAATGTCGCGCCGAAAAGCTTTTGGATGTCGAACCGAGGCCAGGGGATTCTGGGAGGCCTGACCGAGGGGAGGACAACCGATTTCGCCGCGTTAGGCATCAGGTCACTTGTACGAGTCGCTTAGACGAGGGGCTGGATCACGGTTTAGTATCTGCCAAGAGGAAGATTCGGGTTCAGACTGGGAGAAGCTTATGGAAATCCACATTCACCCGCGGTGGAGCGTCGTGCTGATGTCGTTGTTGTCATTCTTTGCCCTGGCCACTCAGGCGGTTGCGGCGCCATCCCCGACGACCACTACCCTGACCGTGACTTCGGACGGCGCGCGGGCGACGTCGGTCGGTTCGGGCAGTGTGGTCACGCTGACCGCAACGGTGACGGCGGGAAGCGTGGCGGTGACAGTGGGGCAAGTAAGCTTTTGCGATGCCTTGGCAAAGTACTGTACAGATATTCATCTGCTGGGTACGGCGCAGTTGACGAGCGCGGGGACGGCAGTTCTGAAGTTTGTTCCCGGCATTGGCAGTCACAGCTACAAAGCGGTGTTCTTGGGAACGCCGAATGGGGTCTCGGAATACGCGGGCAGCGCCTCCACCGATGAGGAGCTGTCAGTGACCGGCGCCTACGTGACCAGCACGACCATCGCCGCGAGAGGCAGCGCCGGCGACTATACCCTGAGGGCAACCGTGACCGGTCTGGTAAACGCGCCGGGGCTGGCCGGGCCCACCGGGATCGTATCTTTCCTGGACACCACAGACGGCAACCACCTGCTGCGAAAGGCTGCGCTGGGTCCGGCAACGCGGGGGCTAAGCTTCCTGAATACAAGCAGGCCGACGACCAACCCTTATCCACAGTCCGTTGGGGTTGCCGACTTCAACGGAGACGGAAAACTGGACCTGGCTGTGCCGGTCTATAGCATTGGCACTCCGCTGAGCGCGATCACCATCCTGCTGGGCAACGGTGACGGAACGTTCACAGAGGGGCCGGAGGTGCCGCTCACGGGCCTCAACGTCAATAACATTGCAGTCGGGGATTACAACGGCGACGGCAAAGCGGATCTTGCGATCTCGCTGCCGGACACGAACCAAACCCAGGTGCTGCTGGGTAACGGCGATGGGACTTTCACACCGCTGCCGGCTGTATCGATACCGCAGGGCGTTTTTTTCATTACCACCGGCGACTTCAACAGAGACGGTAACGCTGACTTGGTGGTGACGAACAACGCCGTGTTTGCCCTCACGATCCTGCTGGGAAACGGCGATGGGACATTTAAGATGGTTGCGGCAACCCCAGCGACTGACGGATTTCCCGTATCAGTTGGAGTGGGAGACTTCAACCGGGATGGCATTCCCGACATTGCTGTGGCGAACGACGCCATCGGCACGGGCGTGCCGGGATCGGTGACAATTCTTCTGGGGAACGGGGACGGAACCTTCAGGTCAGAACCGGAGAGCCCCGTGACGGGCGACACGCCCGCCTCCATTACGGTTGCGGACTTCAACGGGGACGGCATCCTTGACCTGGCTGTAGCCAATCTTTACGTCGATACGAACCAGCCGGGCACGGTGACGGTGTTGCTGGGGAACGGCGACGGGACCTTTACGCCAACCGCGGTGAGTCCGGCAACGGGGTTCCTTCCGTATTCCGTGGCCGTGGGGGACTTCAACGGCGACGGCAAGGCGGATCTGGTCACAGCGAACGCCGGCAGTAATACGGCGACTGTGCTACTAGGTAACGGCGATGGAACCTTCGCCGCGGCGCTGAGTCCTACAGCGGGCAAAGATCCTCTTTTCGCTGCAGTGGGAGACTTCAACGGCGATGGTTTGACGGATCTGGCTGCGGCAAATAATAGCGCCAGTTCATTAACCGTTCTGCTTACCCGGGAGACCGAGACCGCGACTGCCACGGCAACCGGCATCTCGCCGGTGGGCTCCGGGCAGCATCTGGTAGATGCCAGCTACGGAGGGAATGCAATCTACCTCGGCAGTGTCTCGCCGACCGTATCCCTTACTGGGAGTGGAACGACGACTCCCAGCTCTAAAGTCAAGCTGCGGTAGTCCACAAGTGAAGCAGATATCAGACCGGTTGTTCTAGTGGAATTCCCTGCCGCTGGACTACCTTTCTGTCGCCCGCGGGCCTCGTCGCGGAACATTGTTTAGAATCGAACGTAGAATAGATGGAGGCTTCTTCACAGGACCGGCCCCAAGATTCCGTTCGCGGCCCCGAAGGTTTGGACTTATGAGACTGATACGACCTGCAATCTTTGCGCTGTTGATCGCCGGCGCATTTTTCTACTTCACGACCTGGCGTTCGAATGCGAAATTTGCCGGTTCGAATCCAGTGGGCTGGTTGAGTCATCCCGCGCAAGTGGAAATCACCGAGGCTGCGCCGGGCGGCGAAGGGCTGGACAGCGAAGAGCAGAACAACATCAGCGTATATCGCAAGAATATTCCGTCGGTGGTGAACGTCACGTCGCGCGCGATGTCCTTCGACTTCTTCTATGGGATGGTGCCGCAGGAAGGACAGGGATCGGGATTTGTGATCGACAAAGAGGGTCACATCCTCACCAATTATCACGTGATTGCGGACGCGCGGCAGGTGGAAGTGACCATGCACAACCGCAAGAAGTACAAGGCGACGGTAGTGGGCACCGATCCGGCGCACGATCTGGCGGTGATTTTGATCAAGGCGCCTGACTTGGTTCCCGCGGTGCTGGGCGACTCGCGCAACCTGCAGGTAGGGCAGAAGGTTTACGCCATCGGCAACCCGTTTGGGCTGGCGGGGACGATGACGCGCGGCATTGTAAGCTCGATTCGACCGGTGCGCGAGCCCAACGGCGCGACCATTGACGATGCCATTCAGACCGATGCCGCTATCAACCCCGGCAACTCGGGCGGTCCGCTGATGAACTGGCATGGCGAAGTGATTGGCATCAACACCATGATTCTATCGAGCGTGGGACAGAACGCAGGCATCGGCTTCGCCATCCCGATCAATACGGCGAAGGCCGTGCTCAACGATCTGATGACGCTGGGCCGGGTGCGGCGTCCCGCTCTGGGCGTGCGGACCATTCCGATCAGTGCGGAGCTGGCCGAAGAGATGGGCTTGCCCGTGGACTTCGGCTTGCTGATCGTACAAGTCACTCCCGGCGGTTCGGCGGATCTGGCCGGACTGCGGGGAGGGACGGAGCGGGCTTATCTGGGCAACATCCCGATCATGCTGGGCGGAGACCTGATCGTGGCCATCGACGGCGAGAAAGTCGAAGACGAGCAGGATCTGGCGCAGATGATGAACAACCATCGCGCCGGAGACACGGTGAAGGTGACCATCTACCGCAACAAGAAAAAGCTGGATGTGACGGTGGCGCTGGGTGAAGCGAGGGAACAAGTTTGAAGAGCAGCTAACAGCTATCAGCTTTCGATTCTGCCAGGGGAAGCATGGCGGCCGGGAAGTGATCGCTGATTGTTCTTCTTGAAATCCCGCCGCGGGCAAAGTAATCTGTGTTCCTGCCTATGACTGCCGTTCTCTAGTCCGCAAACTGCGACTTTTAGCGAACATGCGCCGAGGTTTGTGCGTGTTTCGCTCCGTCTGTCTATTGCTTTCTCAATCCAGAAAGGATTCTTGACATGCTATTCGTGGACAAGGCATTGGCGCGCCGTTTTGAGGCGTGTGAGGAGATGCCTCAGGTGTTGTATGCGCGGGCGTTTCAAAATACGCGGCCTGAGATCGGGGCCGCGGAGGAAGAAATCTGTGGCGGGCACATGGTGTTTGCCGGCCTGGGATCGCCTATCGGACGGGCAACGGGCGTGGGCCTTGACCGGCCATTTACGGCGGAGGATTTAGATCGCATCGAGGAGTTCTACCGTTCGCACAAGGCTCCGGCGCAGGTGGATTTGTGTCCTCTGCACGATGTGGCTGTGTTTGAAATGTTCAAGGAGCGCGGCTACGGCATCGCCGAGCTGAATAACGTGCTGTACCGGAGACTGGATCCGAAGGAGGAATTTCCGGCGGCTCCTGTCGGTTGCGAGATTCGACGTGGCCGGCGGGAAGAAGCGGCGGAGTCAGGCGCGATTGTGGAACGCGCCTTCTTTCCGGAGGGCGCGCCCGAGGCATTTCGCGGATTGCTCGAACCTCTGTATCAGATGGAAGGAGCGCTCGCGTTTGTCGCATCCGTCGATGGGACGATGGCGGCGTGCGGCACGGGACTGAACATTCCAGAGCATCGCATCTTCGCACTGGGCGGAGCGGGAACAACGCTCAGGTATCGCGGCCGCGGACTGCAGACGGCGCTGCTTTGTGCCCGCATGGGGGCCGCGGTGGAGGCTGGGTGCGAGTACGCAGTGGTGGTCACCAACGGCGGATCGACTTCGCAGCGGAATTGCGAGCGGTTGGGATTTCGCGTGGCTTACAGCAAGGTGACGGTGATTAAGAATTTTGCGATTGAGTGATCGGGTGATTGAGTGATTTAGTAAACTCTTTAGCGTTCCTATTGTGACTGCCGATTGGCGAATTTGAACTTATGAACGCGACTGATTCCATCCGCGAGTATTGCCTGTCTCTCCCGCAGGCGGCCGAGAAGCTGCAATGGGGCGACGCTCTCTGCTTCAAGGTCAGCGGGAAAATGTTTGCCGTTCTAGGGTTGGACAATCCACGGTTGTCCTTTAAGTGCGCACCGGAGACGTTCGCCGAACTGATTGAACGCGAGCACGTTCAGCCCTCCCCGTACCTCGGGCGCTACAAGTGGGTAATGCTCGACAGGTTGGACGCGGTGCGATGGAATGAGTTGCAGGGGTTGATCAGGCAATCGTATGAGATGGTGGCGGCGAAGGCTCCGAAGAAGGCTCCGAAGAGGAGGTCTGGAAAAAAGCAAAAGCCGCCGAAGTCTGGGACTCGGAAGAAGACGAAGAAGGTTTGAAGGTTGGCCGGCAACGGGGATAGAGTTGGGGGCAAAGTCTGTCCTGAGCTTGTCGAAGGGAGTGCGTGCCCCGCACGAGCGATCCCGCACCAGCCATCCTGATTTGACTCTGCTTGCCGCGGTCGGCTAGCCTCAAGAGTCCGCCCATTCCTGGACGCCCTCGACCTTGATGCGATTCCGACACAAAGCATTGATTTTGCTGCTGATGGCGGCTGCGGCGGTGTGCGGAGCGCCAAGGGCTCTCGGGTCCACGGAACCCGTGCATGCGCAGCACGGAATGGTAGTTAGCAGTCATGAATTGGCTTCGCAGGCTGGAGTCGAGATGATGCAGGCTGGCGGCAACGCGGTGGATGCCGCTGTGGCTGCCGGATTCGCGCTGGCGGTGGTGCATCCGGCGGCGGGAAATCTGGGCGGTGGCGGGTTTATGCTGATCCGCATGGCCGATGGCCAGACGCACTTTCTGGATTACCGCGAGAAGGCTCCGGCGGCGGCCACGCGAGATATGTATCTGGACGCGCAAGGCAACGTGATTGAAGGCGCCAGTGAGTACGGGTACAAGGCGATTGGCGTGCCGGGATCGGTTGCGGGCATGGTTTACGCCGAGCGGAAATACGGGAAGCTGACGCTCCAAAAGGTAATGGGTCCGGCGATTCGGCTAGCGCGCGAGGGATACGCACTAAGTTGGGGAGAGGCGCGAGACTTTCAGCAGGACAAATATCTGGGTGAGTTTGCCGAGTCGCGCCGCATCTTCCAGCGCGGCGGAAAGTACTATCAGCCGGGGGAACTTTTCCGGCAGCCCGAATTGGCGCGGACTCTGGAGCGGATCGCCGCGAAGCCCGACGATTTCTATCACGGAGCTCTGGCGCGTGAACTGGCGGCAGCGATGCAGAAAGGCGGCGGCCTGATCACCGCGGACGATCTCGCGCACTATGAAGTGAAAGAGCGCGAGCCGGTTCACGGGACATATCGCGGATACGAGATCATCAGCGCGCCGCCGCCGTCTTCCGGTGGGACAGTTCTGATTGAATCGCTGAACATTCTGGAAGGATACGATCTGGCCAGGATGGGGGATCGGTCGGCGCAGGCGATTCATTACACGACGGAAGCGTTCCGTCGGGCGTTTTTCGATCGGGCGGAATTCCTGGGAGATCCGGACTTCTCGAGGATTCCGGTGGCGCAGCTCATCGATAAGAAATACGCGGCCGCCTGGCGGAGTTCGATTGATGCGAACCAGGCCAGCGCCAGCCAAGAATTGAAGCGTCCGGCGATTTTCAGCGAGCTTGAGCAATATGCTGCCGCCCATCCGCAGCCGATGGGAAATCATGAGTCGCCGCACACTACGCACTATTCTGTGGTGGATGCTGAAGGGAATGCGGTCGCGGTCACGACCACCATCAACGACTGGTTCGGATCGCGGGTGACGGCGGAGGGTTTGGGCTTCCTGATGAACGACGAGATGGATGATTTCTCGGCCAAGCCGGGCGTGGCGAATTCCGACGGATTGATTCAGGGCGCGGCGAATGCCATTGGGCCGGGGAAGCGTCCGCTGTCGTCGATGACGCCGACTA
>Ga0208190_1000035_pt1 | contig 47855 bp, 50 predicted proteins | sample June2015DPH_13_1_FD_184708 | JGI IMG/M metagenome (GOLD analysis project Ga0208190, IMG submission 184708) | Peatland microbial communities from SPRUCE experiment site at the Marcell Experimental Forest, Minnesota, USA - June2015DPH_13_10... | ecosystem: Environmental > Terrestrial > Soil >... | reverse complement strand
AGGGAGATTTTGCGGATTAAGCTCTGCTGTTCGCGCCTCATTGAGCCGCGCTCGCCATGTCAAGGAGAGTTCGCAGCAACCCACCCGTGAAACTGCCACGGGTGGGGCATCCCGTGCCGCGTTAGAGTGCGGCTGGGCCAGCCCCCTCCTAACGGGCGAGTAGACCCGGAAGCCGGCCCAATGGTCGCCAATCCCAAGTTCGACATATCTGTCCTGTCTGAGTATCGAACGCCACGTCGGATGAAAACTTGCTTAACGTGAACCTGTGAACCGGGGCATGATTTTCTTTCGTCTTCGGAGCCGGTGGCGCAGGTTTATTGGATTGCAACTGGTCGCAGCCGGACATTAGGAGAAAAACGAACACAGCCGACGATATGTGGATACATCTCACGGCTGCGAATTATATCCCAAGAGGCGTTTTGGAAGGCTCGGCTGAATTTTTTTCCGGCGTGCCAGATTTCGGGGTCTTCGCTGCTGGCGAGTTGCCGCCAGCCCATTTCTTGATTTTGTCCGCGAAGTCTTTCCGCTCCTTTGTCTCGGCTCGAAGACGAGTGAAGGTGAATTCAAATACACTCTGAGTTTCATCGGCAATCTCAATGCACTCTTCTTCCGTGAGATCGTGCAGCCCAGCGCTGACCAACCCATAGAGCGCATCAAGCGGATTCACACCGTCTATAACCAAGGAGTCGGGCATTACTGTTGCCGCGAGTTTCAGTTTTTTATCGTACGTCGTTTTTTCGTCCTTGGCGCTCCTGATCTGCTTAATGACTTCTGGGTCAATGTTATGGGACTGTGCGAGTTGCGCAACTACCTCGATAAGTTCCTCCGTCTTGTCTTCAACTACGCGGCGAATATAGCTGACCGCGCCAAGTCCATAACCCTCATTCCGATTCGCCAGTGCTTTCTTGTAAAGAGCCGCGTGATGCTCCCCTAAATTCTTCTCCAATGCCTTGGAAAGTTTGATTGACAATGCAGGGTACTGTCCGATCTTTAATGCTTGCGAGTAGAAATGTCGAGGCTCCTGACCTGTGGGGCCAATGATCTGCCTTGTCTTGTACCCCACTCTCAAGTAGCACACAACGAGATTGAAGCTCTGGCACAAGGTGCACTGATAATGAACATGATAAAAGTTAGGCGCTACGGTGAGAAAATTGGCCTTATTGCTTAACGCCCACGTGGTTTCCTTACTGCAATCATGATTCGGGCAGTGAAAACTAATGCGGGCAGGAGGGCTATACTCCTCGAAGTTAAACGGAGTGTACAAGGGCCACTTCGTAATGAAATCTTCGGCTGTGAGCGCCTTCTTTTTTTTCGCTTCAGTTTCTTCGGCCATGCGCGGGAATTGTAGCATCGGGGGGATAAAATCCCTCTTGAAATTCACAGGGCAAAGGGAGTCAAATAGGGGGCTAAGAATGTTCCCGCACATCTCAGCTAACGGGATTGATCTTGCGAAGAGCGTGCTCTCCTTCGCCACGGCTATCATTACCTTTCTTGCGCTTTTCAAAAAAAAACGTAATTTTCGCACGCGTCCGTTTTTCAAAAACTCTTAAATCCTCGTACGGTTGTCAAGAGAGTTAACGGTTCACAGCGCCTGTTACGCCTTTAGCGCTGGGAAGTGTGTGACCGCCAGCGTCATCGCATCGCGTGCCGCGCTGGTCTGAAGTCGCGCATAGACCTTTGTGGCTGCAAGCGACTTGTGCCCCAGAGCTTCGCCGATGATTGGAAGCGAGACTCCCGACATCGCCATCCATGACCCCAGCGTCCGACGCAGATCGTGGACAGTGAGATTCGCCAGCTTCGCGTTCTTCTTTAGTTTCTTCCAGCCGCGCTTGATGTCACGAATGTGACCCGACTTCCCGCGAGAGGGAAATACAAACGGACTGGAAATCTTCTTGTCTTCCTCTTTCTTTTTCGCCGCTTCCTGCCGTTCGGCTAGAACTGCAACCGCCTGTGGCAGCAGCGGAACGACATGCGTCTCCCCGTTTTTCGGATTCGATATCGTCCATTGATGCTGCCCTGTTGCCGTGAGCGATAGCTCGTCCCATCGCATTGCGCTCACATCGCCACGACGTTGCCCCGTAAAGAGCGCCAGACGAATGAAGTCGCGCACATCGACATTTTTCTCCACAGCTAGTGAGGCAAATAGACGCCCCAATTCGTCGGTCTGGTGGCCTCTGTACTGTGGGTACTGGTCTTCCTTCAGTACCGCCAAAGCTTTAAGGGCATCTTCAGCGCGAAGCCTGCGACGCAGCCATGAATTGCGTCGCGGTAATCGGCGGGTGAGATAACCGTGTCGGCTCCTAACGGGCGAGTAGACCCGGAAGCCGGGTGCCCCACTTCTCGCAAAGAACGCGAGAAATGGGGCACCCAGCCTATTTAAGGGATCCTTTACGAATGGGGGATTTGGGACACCCGCCAGCTGTCGATTTTCGGTCTCCCGAACGACTATCTGATAACGGAACGACGAGCTGCGGCACTCTGAGCCAAGATGGCGTCATCCAGAGCGGAGCCGTTCTTCAGGCGGAGCGAAGGATCTCCGCTACGACACTGTGTGCCACGGGAGATCCCTCGGCCCGCTGGTAAAAACGCGGGCTCTTCGGGATGACGCCTTGTGAGATTCAGAGTTCAAGCTGCACCGCCAAAGGAAACAAGGAGGGATGGATGAAATACGTCTGTTTGGGATATCTCGAGCCCGGCAGGTTCGAAAATATGTCTGAGAGCGAACGCAACACCGTGCTGGACGAGTGTTTCAGCTACAACGACGAACTGCGGAAGAACGGACATCTGGTCGCTGAGGAACCTCTTCAGCCCGCCAACACGGCAGTGACCGTGGGTTGGAAGGACGGAAAGGTTGCAGTGACCGACGGTCCGTACGCGGAAACGAAGGAGCAATTGGGTGGAATTCAGGTGCTGGAAGCGCGAGATCTGAATCACGCCATTCAGCTCATTTCCCAATGTCCGGGAGTCAAGTTGAGGTGTGGAAGAATCGAGATACGTCCAGCGGCGGATATCAACGAAATCATAAAGGAGAGCGAGCGGCGGCGGCGAAAGGATACCTCGCGATGAGGGCGGCCCACGACGGGAAGAATGAAAGCATTGCCCTATTGACAATAAAAGTTGTCAAGGATAGCATCTCCTCGTGCTCGACCTCCAAGTCATCGACGATCCGGCAGCGGCGACGGCGGCTTTGGAGCCCATGCGGGGTCGACTGCTCTCCGAGCTCGTCGTGCCCGCCTCGGCGGCGACGTTGGCCTCGCGGGTTGGCCTGACTCGGCAGAAAGTCAACTACTACCTGCATGGGCTGGAGGCGCACGGGCTGGTGCGGCTGGCCGAGGAACGCAAGTGGGGCGGGCTGACGGAACGGCTGCTGGTGGCGACGGCCGCTTCCTACGTGGTTTCGCCGAGCGCCCTGGGTCCGGTCGCCGCAGATCCCAATCGAGAAATCGATAGGCTGTCCGCGAGCTATCTTATTGCCCTGGGTGCACGGGTCGTCCGCGAAGTGGGCGATCTGGTTCGTCGTGCGAAAGAGACGGGCAAACGCCTGGCGACCCTGGCGGTGGATACCGAGGTTCGCTTCCGCTCGCCGGCGGACCGGGCGGCTTTCAGCAACGAACTCGCCGAGGCCATCACGAAACTGGTTTCGAAGTACCACGATGAATCCGCGCCCGGCGGCCGCGCGCATCGCCTGGTGGTCGTGGCTCACCCTCTGCCGCAGAAATCCCATCCCAAGTCTGATCCCAAGGAGCCATCATCATTATGAGCGTAAAGAAAGAAGCATCCGGTCGCCGTTTCGTCCAGGTCGAAGTCGAGGTTCCCGGCACGCCGGAAGAAGTCTGGCAGGCCATCGCCACCGGGCCGGGTATTTCGTCCTGGTTCGTGCCCACGGAGTTCGAGGAGCGCGACGGGAAGCCGGTTGCGGTGAAGTTGAACTTCGGCCCGGGCATGGAGTCCAGTTCCGCCGTGACGGCCTGGGATCCGCCGCGCAGGTTTGCCGCCGAGGCCCCCGGCTGGATGCCTGGCTCGCCTCTCATCGCGGACGAGTGGAGCGTCGAGGCGCGCGGGGGAGGGATCTGCGTCGTCCGCGTGGTGCATAGCCTGTTCGCCAGCACGGACGACTGGGACAACCAGCTGGAAGGCACCGAATCCGGCTGGCCTGGCTACTTCCGCATCCTCCGGATCTATCTCACGCACTTCCGCGGCCAACGCTCCGCGATGATGCAGTGGATGGCCCCCGCCGCGGGAACCGAAGCCGAGGCCTGGGAGACGCTGACCGCGGCATTGGGGCTGAAAGGCGTGAGCGCCGGGCAGAGTTGGACTGCGCCGGCGGGCGTCCCGGTGCTGGGCGGCGTGGTGGAGCACGTCAGCCAGAGTCCGTACAACGCGCTGCTGCGGCTCGACAAGCCGGGGCCGGGTGCAGCCGCGCTTGGCGCCGTCAACTTCGGCGGCCAGAGCATGGTCACGCTAAGCTTCTACTTCTACGGTGATCAGGCAGCCGCGGCCGTCGCCCGCGAGACCCCGCTCTGGCAAGCGTGGATTGAAGGACGCTTCCCGGCGCCGTCGGAGACGAGCAAGAGTGAATGATCTCGCGGTCATGGGAGTGTACCTGTCGGCGACGTTGGAAGATTGAATGGCTGTTGGCGTGGCTACAAAATTTCCGCAGATTGGTTGTTCGTTACGAACGCTACGCTGAAGACTTTCTTGGAATGCTCCACTTAGGCTGGTGTCTAATCCTGCTGAGGCATTTATGAGACGGGTAGTAGCCTTGATAAGGTTTGAGTGGACCTGTCGGCGAGTCCGTGCACAGAGCGGCACCGGGGGAGGATTCGGAGCTCCCCAGCTCAGGTTTCTCAGGTTTGACGAAGCAGTTTTGCCCTCTCCCCCGTAACCCTCTGAGATCAGAAGCTGGAAAGCCGTGAATCCTCCCCGGGCGACCCTGCTTGCCGCTCCGGCCGGAGGTTCTCGGCCGTAAAATGAGCGGCAAACCCAGACGAGTGGTGCTTGCGAAGCACATGAAGCACGCAGGATGCCTAGGAGAAAGGTGGCCCCCACCACCACGTTCGTGCCCTACCGAGCTTTCGCAAGACTCGGCTAAACTTCTGGCCGAACGGACTTCAAGGCTTCCAAGTGAAGTGGCGCGGTTTGTACTGTGAGGCAGGCCGGGCCGGGAAGTCCTTAGCGGACCTCATTTTTTTGTGAAGATTTTCTCAGGACGGCTATGAATAAGGCAGTCAGGCACTTATACGAGTTCGGTCCGTTCGTACTGGATCCGGGCGAGCGGCTGCTGCGCCATGGTGCGGCGCGGATGGAGCTTCCTCCCAGGGCGTTCGACACTCTGCTCGTGTTGGTGGAAAACAACGGCCGCCTGCTGGAAAAAGACGCGCTGATGCGAACCGTGTGGCGGGATACCGTGGTCGAGGAAAACAACCTGAGCCAGGTGATCTACCTGCTGCGCAAGGCACTGCGGGATGGCGAGGACGGTAGCCGCTACATTGAGACGGTGCCCAAGCGCGGCTACCGGTTCGTGGCCGGGGTGCGGGAAATCGAGACCAACGAGGGGAATGGCACGGGGCTCGGCGGGGGTGCCAGCTTGAGCGTGGCCGCATCTGCTTCCTCTTATGCTTCCTCTACTTCGAGCAATCCCAGCGGCTCGGTAGCCTCGATGGCGCAAGCGACAAGTTCGGCTGAGGGCGAGTTCCATCCGGCTTCTGGGGGGAACGGAAACGGGCTTAGGAAAACTCCGGAGTCGACCGCAGGTAGCGGTTGGATGCAGTGGCTGGTGGGTGGGTTGGGAATCTTAGCTGTAATGGCTTTGCTCCAAGGGGCGAGCTGGAGGCAGAGGATATTCGGGGATGCGGACCTGGGGCCGATTCGCTCCGTGGCCGTGCTGCCGCTGCAAAATCTCTCCAACGATCCCAATCAGGAATATTTTGTGGACGGGATGACGGACGAGCTCATCACCGATCTGGCGCAAATTCGTAAGCTCAAGGTGGTTTCCAAGACTTCGATTATGCAATACAAAGGGACGCGGATACCGCTGCCGCAGATCGGGCGGGAGTTGGGAGTGGACGCGGTGGTGGAAGGGTCGGTGCTGCGGTCGGGCGATCGGGTGAGGATTACGGCGCAGTTGATTCGTACGGCAACCGATCGACACATCTGGGCAAAAGCCTATGACGGCGACTTGAAAGATGTGCTTTCACTGCAGGCACGCGTGGCCGAAGCGATTACCAACGAAGTGAATCTGAACTTGACCACCGAGGAGAGCGGCCGTCTGCGGCGGGGACGCTCCGTGAACCCGGAGGCCTTCGACCTTTATTTGCGCGGGCGCTATGCCTGGAACCAGAGAAATGTGGAAGGATTTCGCAAGGCGATCGAATACTTCAACCAGGCAATCGAAAAAGATCCTGACTTCGCGCTGGCTTATTCTGGCCTGGCCGATTGCTATACGCTGCTTGTGCTCTTCGGAGAAAGTCCCACGGCCATGACCGAGGCCAAGGCGGCAGCCGAAAAAGCTTTGCAACTCGATAGCACGCTGGCCGAGGCGCACACGTCCCTGGCGGCGGTTCGAATTCTGCATGATTGGGACTGGGTAGGCGCAGAGCGGGAGTTCCAGCGGGCGCTTGCATTGAATCCAAATTTCTCGCAGGCGCACCACTGGTATGGCAATCTGTTGCTGGGGCCTGAAGGACGCCACGACGAAGCCATCTCGGAACTGCAACGCGCCCAGGAACTGGATCCGCTTTCTCTGATCATCAATGCCGACACCGGGTTCGCCTATTACCTCGCCGGCCGCTACGACCTGGCGCTGCAGGCGTATCAAAAAGTTCTGGCCGCGAACCCCAACTTCCTGCCGGTGCACTTTTACCTGTTGCAGTATTACAAGCAGACGGGCGAGTACGACCTGTGGCTCAAGGAAAGCCTGGAAGACGCCCGCCTCGCCGGTGTTTCCAGCCAAACCCAGACTCTGCAGCAGCTCTATGCTCAGGGCGGGTTCCGGGCCGTGATGGAGGATGCGGCGAAAACCGGAGGGTCGGGCAAGCTGGCGCACTCCAAGGCCCCCCGCGTGGATGTGTGTTCCTCGGCGGAGGCGAATGTCGTGCTCGGGAGGAATGCGGCGGCTCTCAACGCACTCGAGAACTGCTATCAAGGGGCCGGCCCTGGTTTGCTCTATCTGAAAGTCGATCCGGTCTGGACGAATCTTCGCGCGGAGCCACGGTTTCAGGAGTTGCTGCGGCGGCTGCGATTGCAATAAACCATTCGTCGCAGACAAGCCGTCTCTTCAGGATGGCTTGGGTGGATTTTGCTCTCTCCGCTCTCTGCCTCGATATCCGTCAGCGGCGAAGCCGGACGACGGAGCACGCCGCGTTGCGCGTCCCGGCTGCCGTGGTATACCGTAAACAGTCCGCTCTCTTCATTCAGATTCATACTCATGGCTGATCGCAGCGAAACTCCAGCGGTTTCTTCGTCGCAGGCGTCGAACGTCCTGACCACGAAGCTCGACCCCACCTCGGCACGATTCGAGGCCAACATGCGCTTTCTGGCGGATCTGATGTCCCAGGTGCGCAATGAAAGCGAGAAGATCAGCGAGGGCGGCGGCCCCAAGGCCATCGAGAGCCAGCATGCCAAGGGACGCCTCACCGCGCGGGAACGCATTGAACTGCTGGTGGATCCTAAAACGTTCTTCGAGCTGGGAATTTACGCAGCCCACGGCATGTACGAAGAGTGGGGCGGAGCGCCGGCCGCGGGCGTGATCACGGGCCTGGCGCGGGTGCATACCCGCATGGTGATGATCATCGCGAATGACGCCACGGTGAAGGCGGGCGCGTTTTTTCCCATGACTTCGAAGAAAGTGATTCGCGCGCAGAACATCGCTATCGAGAATCGCATCCCAACGATCTATCTGGTGGATTCGGCAGGCGTGTTCCTTCCGCTGCAGGAGGATGTGTTTCCGGACACGGACGATTTCGGCCGCGTCTTCCGCAACAACGCCGTCATGTCAGCTCTGGGCATTCCGCAGACCGCGGCCATCATGGGGATGTGCGTGGCGGGAGGCGGATACCTGCCGGTAATGTGCGATCACGTTTTAATGACCGACGGCAGCGGATTATTTCTGGCGGGGCCGGCGCTGGTGCAGGCAGCGATCGGGCAAAAAGTTTCCGCGGAAGATCTGGGCGGAGCGGCCATGCACGCGGGTATCAGCGGCACGGTGGATTTCCGCGAGCCGGACGATCCAGCATGCCTGGCGCGCATTCGCTCGATCGTCGAGAAGTGGGGATACCGCCGCCAGTCTCCCTGGGATCGCAAGAAGCCGGTTGAGCCGGCGTTGGCCGCGGAGGAGATTTACGGCATTTACGATTCTTCGCCGGCGCGTCCTTATGACATGAAAGAGATTCTGGCACGCGTGCTCGATGGCAGCCAGTTTGACGAGTACAAGCCGGAATACGGCAAGACGTTAATCTGCGGCTACGGCCGCATCGGTGGCTTCGCCGTGGGAATTGTTGCCAACCAGAAACTGCACGCTCACCAGACCGACCATGAGGGCCACAAGCGGATCGAGTTTGGCGGCGTGATCTATACGGAATCGGCGGAGAAGGCCGCTCGCTTCATCATGGACTGCAACCAGAATCTGATTCCGCTGATTTTCTTCCACGACGTGAACGGCTTCATGGTGGGCCGCGACGCCGAATGGAGCGGCATCATCAAGGCGGGCGCGAAGATGGTGAATGCGGTATCGAACTCGGTGGTGCCGAAGATCACCGTGATCGTGGGAGGATCGTTCGGTGCGGGACATTACGCCATGTGCGGCAAGGCGTTTGATCCCCGCTTTGTGTTTGCCTGGCCGACGGCTCGGTACGCTGTGATGGGTGGGGATTCCGCGGCCGGAACTTTGGTGGAGATTAAGGTGAAGCAACTGGAACGCGGCGGCACGAAGCTGGGCGAGGAAGAAAAGAAAGAGCTGTACGAATCGACGAAGCGCACTTACGACGAGCAGACCGATCCCCGCTACGGCGCCGCCCGGCTGTGGATCGACAAGATCATCGATCCCATCGAAACGCGTGACGCCATCACGCAGGCTCTGGAAGCCGCGGCACTGAACCCGGACGTGCCGGAGTTCAAGGTGGGAGTGCTGCAAACATGATTCACCACGGAGACACGGAGGCACGGAGCAAACTCCTTCATGAACACCTCACCGAACAGGTCATCGGCGCTGCGATTGAAGTACATCGCGAACTTGGCCCCGGCCTGATGGAATCTGTTTATGAAGAGTGCCTCTGCCATGAACTGCATCTCCAGAAATTGAAATTCGAGCGGCAGATGGCGTTGCCAGTGCGATACAAGGGCGTCAGCCTCGATTGCGGATATCGGATCGATCTTGTAGTTGAAGATTCGCTCATCTTGGAACTCAAGTGCGTGGAACACATCTTGCCAGTTCACGAAGCACAACTTCTGACATATTTGAAGCTAACTGGCAAGCGGGTTGGGCTCATTCTGAATTTCAATGTCTCGGTTCTAACAAGGGGCAGAATAGTTCGGAAAGTTCTTTGATTTCTTAATCTCCGTGCCTCCGTGTCTCCGTGGTGAATGAATTGTCTAAGATCGTGAAGCTTATCGAATGTCCGCGGGACGCCTGGCAGGGCCTCAAAGGCCAGATTCCGTCCGACATCAAGCGGGCCTACTTGCAGGCATTGATCAGCGCGGGGTTCAAGCATATCGATGCCGTCTCGTTCGTGTCGCCCAAAGCCGTGCCGCAGATGGCGGATTCGGAAGAAGTGTTGAAGGAACTCGATCCTCCCGACGACGTGGAGATCATCGGCATCGTTGTCAACGAAAGGGGCGCGCAGCGTGCCATCGAGACACATGCGGTACACACTCTGGGATTTCCGTATTCGATTTCCGAGACATTCTTGCGCAAGAATCAGAATCAGTCGGCGGAAGATGCGCTCGACGAACTGGAGAAGGTCCAGAAAAAAGCCGACGATGCCTCCCTCGATGTGGTGGTCTACATCTCGATGGCGTTCGGCAATCCCTACGGCGATCTGTGGAACGTGGACGAAGTGATTGAAGCCATCTCGCTGATGGAGGTCGACAACCTGCGCATGATTTCGCTCGCCGACACGGTGGGCATGGCCACTCCGGAGCAGATAAGCGAACTCGCAGGCGCGGTGATGGCGAAGTACGATTACCTGGAGATCGGAGTTCATCTGCACAGCCGTCCCGAGCAGGCAGCGGCAAAAATTCTTGCAGCGTACGATGCGGGCTGCCGCCGCTTTGATTCCGCAATCGGCGGACTGGGCGGATGTCCCTTCGCGCAAGATGCGCTGGTCGGCAACATTGCAACCGAGAAAGTGATTGAGGTGTTGCAGCACCGGGGAGCGGAGTTGCCGCCTCTGAAGCCGCTGGATACTCTGCTTCGGGCATCGACCGAGATGGGTGCAAGGTACACCAACTCGGTGATTGATGATTAGCGGTTCCTGGATTCTTAGAGTTTCACCTAGGAAGATATGAACTACTCGACGATCCAACTCGCATACGATTCGCGCATCGCGACCATCACGCTGAACCGTCCCGACAAGCGCAACGCCATCAGCTTCGAGTTGATTGACGATCTGCTGCGCGCGTTCAAGGAAGTGGAGACATCGAACGCGATCGTGCTCATCCTCACCGGAGCAGGCAAGGCTTTCTCCTCCGGCATGGACCTGGACAATTTGAAAGCGCTGGTTGGCCGCTCCGCGGAGCAGAACCTGAAAGATTCGGAGACGATGGTCCGCCTGTTCCGCACGCTCTACGAATTTCCTAAAGTCACGATTGCGGCGGTGAACGGCGCGGCCATCGCTGGCGGTACCGGATTAGCTTTGCTGTGCGACTTCACGCTGGCTGTGCCAGAAGCCAAGTTCGGCTACACCGAGGTTCGCATCGGTTTTGTGCCCGCTATTGTTTCCACCTTCTTGCTGCGTCAGGTTGGAGAGAAACAGGCACGCGATCTGTTGCTTACTGGGAGAATTATCGGCGCCGACGACGCGGCGCGCATGGGATTGCTCAACGAAATTGTTGCGCCGGAAAAACTGCTGGCTCGCGCGCGCGAATTGGCCTCGCTGCTGATGGAGAATAGTCCAGCTTCGCTGCGCGCCACCAAAAAACTGCTCAGCGATCATGGACGTGCCGAACTCGACAGTCAGATAGAAGCGGCGGTGCGGGAGAATGCCGCGATCCGCACCACGGCCGACTTCCGCGAAGGCATCGCGTCATTCCTCGAAAAACGCAAACCGGTGTGGACGGGCGAATGAACTCGAATCACCCACAGGCGGTCAATGAAACCCGGCTGCGCGTGCGTTACGCCGAGACCGATCAGATGGGAGTGGTTTATCACTCCAACCACTTCATCTGGTTCGAGGTGGGACGCGTCGAATTGCTGCGGCAACTGGGCTTTTCCTATCGTGACATGGAAAGCCAGGATGGACGCTTCATCGCCGTGGCCGAGGCGAAATGCCGCTACCGCGCCCCGGCGCACTATGACGAAGAGATTTTGGTGCGGACGGAGTTGTTGAATGTACGCGACTCGGTGGTCCACTTTGGTTATGAATTGCGCCGCGCGGAAGACGGCACGTTGCTGGCGGAAGGCGAGACCACGCACATCGTTACCGACGCAGCCATGAAGATTGCCGTGCTGCCGGAGAAGTATTTGAAAGTATTTCGCGCGGCGGTAGGGAAACAGGACGGGAAGGTCTCTTGAACGCACTTCACATTAGCGGCAACGATCTCACTCTGGAAGCAGTACGCGAAGTCGGAGCCGAACGTCGTCCCGTGCTCTTGTCGGCCGACGCGCGCGAGGCCGTGGGCCGGGCACGCGCGGTGGTCGACGAGATTGTCGCCACCAACAAGCTGGCCTACGCGATCACTACCGGCGTGGGCAAGCTCAGCGATGTGCGCATTGCCGGCGACCAGATTCGCGAGCTGCAGGTCAACCTGGTTCGTTCGCACGCGGTCGGAGTTGGCGAACCGCTCTCGGCGGCGGAAACGCGTGCCATGATGCTGTTGCGCGCCAATTCTCTGGCCAAGGGATTCTCGGGCGTACGTGCGGCCGTCATCGACACGCTTTGCGAAATGCTGAATCGCGGCGTCACTCCCTACGTGCCGTCGCAAGGCAGCGTGGGCGCGAGCGGCGATCTGGCTCCCCTGGCTCATCTCGCGCTGGCGTTGATCGGCGAGGGCGGATGCTTCGACGCAGCGGGCGCGCGTGTTCCCAGCGCCGACGCGCTGAAAAAGGCTCAGATCAAACCGTTGGTGCTGGAGGCCAAAGAAACCATTTCGCTCATCAACGGGACACAAGCCATGCTGGCCGTGGGCACGCTGGCGCTGCTGGCTGCGGAGACTCTGGTCGATTCCGCCGACGTCTTGGGCGGGCTCTGCTGTGACGCGCTGAAAGGCACCGACGCGGCCTTCGACGAACGCATTCACAAAGCGCGTCCGCACCGCGGACAAATGAAAACGGCGGCGAACCTCCGCAAGATGCTCGAAGGCAGCCAGATTCGCGAATCGCACCGCGAGTGCGGGCGCGTGCAGGATGCCTACTCGCTACGCTGCATTCCGCAGGTGCACGGCGCGGTCCGCGATACGCTGGCGCACTGCCGCGAAGTCTTTGAGATCGAGGCGAATTCCGCAGTGGACAATCCTCTGGTCTTCATCACAGACGCCAAGAATTTCAAAGGCGATGTGATCTCGGGAGGAAACTTTCACGGTGAGCCGCTAGCGTTTGCCTTGGATTTTCTAGGCATCGCGCTCAGTGCGCTCGCCGGCATCAGCGAGCGCAGGATCGAGCGTTTGGTAAATCCCGCGCTCAGCGAGGGTTTGCCCCCGTTCCTGGCTCACGGCGCAGGCTTGAATTCCGGTTTTATGATGGCGCAGGTCACGGCCGCCGCGCTGGTCAGCGAAAACAAAGTGCTGGCGCATCCCGCGTCGGTCGATTCGATTACCACCTCGGGCAATAAAGAAGATTACGTTTCCATGGGCATGACGGCCGCCAACAAGCTAAGACGCATCGTCGAGAACACGCGCAACGTGCTGGCGATTGAAGCCATGGCCGTCGCGCAGGCCATCGACTTCCTGGCTCCGCTGAAAACCTCGAAGCGCGGGCAGGCGGCGCACTCGGCGATCCGGTCGGTGTGCCCTACTGTCGACAAAGATCGCGTCATGTACAAAGACTTTGCAAAGCTCGCGGAGTTGATCGCCAGCGGGAGGGTGGCGGAGGTCTTGAGGTAGGCGGCAGAAATCCAGTCGCCCCCCGAACAGCCGAGGGCGGCTGTTCTCACATAAGGTCTCTTCTACGCCGTCTTTGCGGCGCTCCCGTCCAATCCCAGCTTATCCGCGATGCCTTGCAGAGCCTGAATGCAAAAAGCAATATGCCCATCCAAATCCACGCCCAGCGCGGCGGCGCCGTTGACGATGTCTTCGCGGTTCACTTTGCGGGCGAAGGCTTTGTCCTTCATTCTTTTTCGCACTGACTTTGCATCCACTTCAGCTAACGACTTTCCGGGCTTGATCAAAGCCACGGCGGTGATGAATCCGGCGAGTTCATCACAGGCGAAAAGAGCTTTTTCCATGGGTGAATCGCGCGTGACCCCGCTATATTCGGCGTGCGACATAACGGCTCGGCGGATTACCTCCGGCCATCCCCGCTCTTTCAGAATCTCATTGCCTTTGTAGGGATGGTCTTCCAGGCTGGGATACTTCTCGTAGTCGAAGTCGTGAATGAGTCCGACAATCCCCCACAGGTCTTCCTCGGACAACCCAAGCTCTGAGGCGTTCGAGTTTCCAGCGCCGAATTTGCGAGAACAAGAACGCATGCAAGCCTCCACCGCCAGCGCGTGCTTGCGCAAACTTTCTGACTGCGTGAACTCAGTTAGTAAACACCACGCGGCTTCGCGATCAATCATGCTTTTCTGCCCTGTTTTTGCGGGATTTCACCGCATAGTTCCGGTTTTCGCCGGCAAGATCCACGGCCTCATCCATTTTAACCTTGACATGCACAGGCCTTGTACCGCAGATTGAGGGCTGCAGTCGGAACCTCTCCCCCAAATGTTAGGTTCCGTTGTTCAGAAGTAAGGAGTAGCCCGCTCTGGCACTCCCACAACCCGATGGCCACGACCCTTGCCCCGGTAGATTCACGGGAAGTCGTCCGTTGCGATCACTGCCTGTTGGTTCAATTCCGTACGGTTAACAACAATTGCCGCCGCTGCCACTCGTCCCTGGACGAGGAGCCCGAGCCCGAGCCAGTGGTGATGGCGCCGCCGGTGATGATGCCGATGCCCGGGATGGGCCGCGGACATCTGAACCTGGCCGCGTCGATCCGTTCGCTGCGTTTGCGCAGCGGGCTGAGCCAGCGTCAACTGGCGGGGCGCATGTCCGTACCGCGGACCTACGTTTCCAAGATCGAGAACGAAAAAGCCACGCCGACGCTGTCGTCCCTGGAACGGCTGGCGCGAGCCCTGGAGGTGACCGTGCCGGAACTGCTCAGTGGCGGAGAAAAGAACCGCCAGGACGAAATCAGCGAGCTGATGAAAGATCAGTTTATCGCCGAGATTCTGCCGTTCGTATCGCAACTGAACGGGATGCAGATGTCGAGCGTCCTGACTCAGTTGCGGGATCTAACGGTGCGGCCGAGACGGACCGCGTAAGAATTAAGGGTTCATGTGGGGACAGCCGCTCACGGCTGTCCGCCGGACGAAGTCCGGCTGCTGTATTACACGATTTTCTCCGGGCAACCAGCCAACTCAACGCCGGGACCAGACCTTGGTCCCGGCTTTTTTCTGGCCTCGCCAGTATTGATTACTCCTGATCCTTCGGCGCCGCAATGCCCAGAAAAACCAGAATGGACTGATTCAGCCGCACCATATCCTCGTCGGCAAGGCGCCCTACACGCGTACCGAGCCTCGTCTTGGGAACGGTAGTGATCTTATCCACCATCAACCGGCAAGGAGCGCGCAACCCGTTGCTTTCCGTTGGCGCAACTAGAAGGCGAAACAGCGGGGCGTCGGTTGGGTCGGTTGTGAATGCGCAGATGGTCACCGAATCCGTCTTTTCGAAACGGTGGTCCTGAAGAATGACGGCTGGACGAGGCTTTCCAGCGTAATCTTTGCCGCCCGCAACGGTCCAAATTTCTCCACGCTTCATTTAGACGAATCTGACGCACCACCCCAGTCAGAAACCGCATCGATGAAAGCCCGGTCCTCCCCCGCGTAGGGGCTATTTGCCACGGCCAGGGCTTGCCGGCGCGCTTCCTTGACGAAAGCGGACGAGCGCATATCGGGAACCCAAATTTGGATCGGGCGAAGTCCCTGTTTGCGCAGCCGCTCGCGATGTGCTCTGACCTTGTCTCGCGATGGGGACTGAGTGCGTGCTGGCATTTATTCTCCTCGGTTACATGTAACCTAACACAGTATCTGCGAGAAAGAAAGTCGTGGAGGTCGGAAGATATATCTATCCGAAAATCCAACAAGGTGGATATTGTTGCCATCACCGGCCGGGCTGAATCTTCCAGAATCTCAACCACATCTATCCAGCATGCATCTGGAAAATATTGGACAGTCACTTTCTGAGTTGTCTCCCGCGGGAAGGGCTGCTTCCCCAATTCCCGACTCTGATACCGACATCCTCGACGCCTACTCCCGCGCGGTAACCGGCGCTGTCGAGCGCATTAGCCCATCGGTGGTGAACATTGAAGTGCATCAATCCGCGGGCCGGACGCGCTCGGGCGAGCCGCGTGAACGGCGCGGCGGAGGCTCGGGATTCGTATTCACTCCCGATGGCCTGATTCTCACCAACAGCCACGTTGTGCACGAAGCGCGGCGCATGGAAGTCACGCTGGCCGATGGCCGCCGCATGCCGGCAAGCGCGATCGGAGACGATCCGGCGAGCGACTTGGCAGTCGTCAGAGTGGATGAGCCTGGCTTGACTGCCGCTGCTCTCGGCGATTCGCAACAGCTTCGCGTGGGACAACTGGTGGTTGCGATCGGCAACCCGTATGGCTTTCAGTCGACCGTGACGGCGGGCGTGGTGAGCGCGCTGGGACGTTCGTTGCGGTCGTATTCCGGGCGGCTGATCGATGATGTGATCCAGACCGATGCCGCGCTCAACCCGGGCAACTCCGGAGGACCGCTGGTAGATTCCGCGGGGCGTGTTGTCGGGGTGAATACGGCGACCATTTTGCCGGCGCAGGGAATATGTTTCGCCATCGGCATCAATACGGCGAAGTTCGTGGCCAGCCGCCTGCTACGCGACGGACGCATCCGCCGCAGCTACATCGGCGTCTCGGCACAGACCGTGCCGATCCATCGCCGCGTGGTGCGCTTCTACGATTTGCCCAAGGAAACGGGCGTGGTCGCGTTGTCGGTGGAGGAGAAGAGTCCGGCGCAGCGCGCGGGCGTGCGCGAAGGCGACGTGATCGTCGCCCTGGAAGGCCATCCAGTAGCCGGCGTGGACGATCTGCACCGCGTGCTGACCGATGTTCGCGTGGGCGTAAGCTGCTCGCTCACCGTACTGCGGCGGACGGAGAAGCTGGAGTTGAAGATTGTGCCGGAGGAAACGAAGTAGACCGTGTGCCCGCCGCCCTCGCCGCGAACGATCTGGGTAACCAAAAGTCGCATGACTTTGGGAATGTCGAATATCTACGCTTCTTTGGAGCGGTAAACTATACTTAATGGGTCATGGCAAAGTCCACCCCTAAGTCGAAATCCGCGATGGATACTCTGGTCGATTCGTTTAGCGATTTGGTGGAGGACGCGAGAAAGAGCATGCCTCCCGAGGAGTTCCGCCAGGCGGAAAAGGAATTCGACGAGATTGTGGATAAAGCTAAAGCCCGCGCGTCTCGCGCCGGGCGTCGTGAAACCGCGTAATCCAAGCCTTCAGCTCTTCCTTCCCGACGTCTGGCTTGAATTTCTTCACGGTGGCAACAAACTCTTCCTCAGTCCCGTACTCCACGGCAAAGGCTAATTTTTCTGCGAGTTCCTTCTTGCGGCGAATCGCCTCCGCGTCGGTGCGATCTTCCTTCGGTGGTTTCCATCGACGTGGCATACTCTAACCGCTCCTCTAGTTGGCTCCCGATCGCTTTAGGCTCTCCAAGCGTTCGGGCGGAAGGGTAGCCTCGAACATCCTTTCTTTTTCGTTCCAGGTTATCGGCATCGTTTCGCGTTTATGTGCCTTCCAGCCGATATGCCCGAGAAACGACTTGGCTCTGAGGCTTCCTGAATGGCTCGCAGCAACAATCGAAAGTGCGTAGGAATTCTTGTCACCTCTCTGCGTTGCCTTGAGGGCCAGCCTGTGACTGCTTCCGTCCCAAAGCAACAGGACTGACGTTATCCGAGAGTCCCTTGCGATTCTGACTGCCGCCGCATTTATCGTCATTCTGCCATCCGGCGTAATGGAGAGCGTAGGTGTCTCGACTCTCGCCCCGGTCCTCTTGAACACTTCGTAGGCCATATCTTTGCCGCAGACCTATGCTTATATTAAGCCATGTACATAGGCTACGTAAGCGTATAAATAGCCTTCAGCCCAGCCGTCAAGAGACCAATAAGGGAAAGCTTCAGGTCAAAGCTGAGCGAAGGTGTTCATCGGCCGGTACATCGGCGTGCCCTTCGCGTCATTGCGACCCGCTTCCCGGCTATGTTAGCTTCAATGCGAAGGGGATCACGTTGCAGCACAAAGTTCCCGCCGGGCTGGATCGCAAGGAAACGGAAATCTACCGGCAGCTTGATCCAGAGCGGCTCCCAAGACACATCGCGATCATCATGGACGGCAACGGGCGCTGGGCGAAACGGCGCCACATGCCGCGCGTGGCCGGACATCGCGCCGGAGTGGCGGCGGTGCGCTCGACGGTGGAAACGGCGGCGCGCATCGGCATTCATGCGCTTACGCTCTACGCCTTCTCGGAAGAAAACTGGAAGAAGCGCCCGAAAAGCGAAGTCGACTTCCTCATGGGGCTGTTGAGCCGCTATCTGAAGGCGGAAGTTCCCACGCTGAATGAGAACAACATCCGACTGGAATACATTGGGCGGCAGCACGAACTGCCGGAAGATGTGCAGGAGCGCATGGCCTGGGCGCGAGAGAGTACGGCGCGCAATACCGGGACGGTGCTTACGCTGGCGCTGAACTACAGCGCGCGCAGCGAATTGGTGGATGCGTTCCGCTCCATGGTGAACGCCGCTTCGCAGAACGGCGGCTTCGAGCATCTGCGCATCGATGAAGACGCGGTGGCGCGTCATCTTTATACGCGGGATTTGCCGGATCCGGATCTGGTGGTGCGCACTTCGGGTGAGATGCGGCTGAGCAACTTCCTGCTGTGGCAGCTGGCTTATGCCGAGATCTATGTGACTTCAACCTTGTGGCCCGATTTCCGCGGCTCGCATTTGCTGGAAGGCATTGCCGAGTACCAGAAACGCGAGCGGCGCTACGGCGGGTTGAACCATCCCGGCTGAGCGTTCCGATTGAAAGATCCAGATTGAATCATGGCGATGCGAACGCTCACTCCGAAGCAGCGAAGATCACCAAGCAGCCTCCTAGCATGCTAAAGCGCATCGCGACCGCAGCCGTCCTGATTCCGATTGTGATGTTGCTGGTGCTGCGCGCGCCGGTGCCGGTGGTGGCCGTGGTGGCAGCAGCGGTGGCGCTGATCACCGTGCATGAATTCCTGAAGCTCACCGAATCCTATGGGGTGCAGCCGCTGCGTCTGCCCACCTATGTCTTCGTCGCACTGTGTTTTCTGCTGCTGGCGGCGAGTGCGGCCGGCGAAGCTCCGCAACTCTCGGCGCTGAAGTTTGTGCTCGGGGCGGGGTTTGCCGCGGCCATTGCTCCATTCATTTTTCTGACCATCACCATGCGCCGGGCGCAGATGAGCAGCGCGTATCCGGCGGCGGCGGCCTCGGCGTTCGCCTTCGCCTATATCGCCCTGCCCATGGCTATGCTGGTGCAGTTGCGCCAGCAGTGGGCGGGAGCGTTCTGGCTGCTCTACCTGCTGCTGGTGGTGTGGGCAGGAGACATTTTCGCTTACTTCGTGGGCCGGTCGCTGGGACGACACCTCATGGCGTCGCGCATCAGCCCGAAGAAAACCTGGGAGGGCGCGGCGGCTTCGCTGGCGGCAAGCCTGGTGGTGGGAATTCTGCTCTTCAACCATGCCCGGCAGATCAGTTCGTTCTTGTTGAGCCTGAGACTGATCGAGCGCCGCGACGGGTTGTTCGGGGAGAATCTTGAAATGCGGCCGATCATTCTGCTGACGGTCGCGCTGAACGTCGCGGCGCAGCTGGGCGATCTGGTGGAATCGTTGATCAAGCGCGGGGCTGGAGTGAAGGACTCAGGTACGATTCTTCCCGGCCACGGCGGCATGCTGGACCGCATCGACGCGCTGCTCTTTGCCGCTCCGGTACTATGGTTTTATGTAACTTGGCGCGCAATGCAGTAAGGGTTTCGCAATGGTAGAATTGCCTCAGTTCCCTCCCCTCAAATCACTTCACCTGGATAGCCTTCTGAACGCAGCCAAACTTGCGCAGATGGAGCGGCTTTCGACCGAGACCCTGAAGGTCTCACTATTGCCCGGATTACCAGGGTGTCTGAAAACTCGGCCGGATGGAACTATACTGGATGGGCATCATCGCATCCACATACTGCGTCAGCGACGCGTGGACGTTGACGAGCTTCCGAGGGAAGTCGTTGTGAAGGGCTAGCACCGAGAGAATGCGGCGGGAACTTTATTGGATCGAGGGATCGTGGCCGGGGAAGCTGGCAGTGGGCCCTCGTCCGCGCGGCGGGGACTGGCTGAAGCATGATGTTGCCGGCTGGAAGGGAGCCCATGTCGATAGCGTGCTTTCGCTGCTGACGCCGGACGAAGAACACGACCTGGATCTCAGCGGTGAGGCGGACGAGGTGAGAGCGCTGGGAATGAACTTCACTTCGTTTCCCATTCCTGACCGCCAGGTTCCAAAGTCAGAAGCTAGGTTGGCCGAGACTTTGGAAAAGGTTGCTCACGTTCTTTCGGCCGGTAAGAATGTCCTCGTACACTGCCGGCAAGGAATCGGGCGCAGCGGGTTGGTGGCAGCGTGTCTCCTTGTGAAAAAGGGATTGAGCCCGGGGGCAGCAATCGATTCCGTCTCGGCGGCACGCGGAGCATCTGTTCCAGAAACGACGGAGCAACGAGATTGGATTGACCATCACGCCTCTGCATTAACGAAGTGAAGGCATACGCAACTGCTTTGCGAATGACAATGACAATGAAGTGCATCTCCATCCTGGGATCCACCGGCTCGATCGGGCGCAGCACGCTGAGCGTGGCCGAATCCTATCCGGAGCGCTTTCAAATTGTCGCGCTGGCAGCGGGCGCTAACCTGGAGGCGGCTTTCGAGCAGGCGCGGCGGTGGCGTCCGCGACTCATTTCGATGGCGGCGGAATCCGACGCCGATGTGCTGCGCGGGCGTCTGAAGCAGGCTGGCCTGGGCGAAATCGAAGTGGCTTACGGTTCGGCCGGCACGGTGAAGGTGGCCACGCATTCGGAGGCCGACTTCGTGGTAAGCGCCATCGTCGGCGTAGCGGGGCTGGAAGCAACCTACGCAGCGGTGAAGTCAGGAAAGACTGTTGGGGTGGCCAATAAGGAGTGCCTGGTCGCGGCCGGCGAGTTGATCACGGACGAGGCGCGACGCCAAGGCAAGCCGCTGCTGCCCATCGACAGCGAGCACAACGCGGTGCATCAGTGCCTGCGCGGTGGGCGGATGGCGGAAGTGGAGCGCATCTGGTTGACGGCTTCCGGCGGCCCATTTCTAAATACGCCGCGCTCGCAGTTCAGCTCCATTACTGTAGAGCAGGCGCTCAACCATCCCACCTGGAAGATGGGCAAGCGCATCACCATCGACTCGGCGACGCTGATGAATAAAGGCTTCGAGGTGATCGAGGCGTGCAGGCTGTTTCACGTTCCGCCGGCGAAAGTCGAAGTGATTGTCCATCCGCAATCCACCATTCACTCCATGGTCGAGTTTATCGATGGCAGCATACTGGCTCAGTTCTCGGTGACCGACATGCGCTTGCCGATTCTGTACGCGCTAACATATCCCGAGCGGATTCAGTCAGATATGCGCTTTCCGGTGGGTAACTTGCGTCATCTGGACTTCTGTCCTCCAGACATGAATAAATTCCCTTGTCTGCGTTTAGCGTACGAAGCGGCGGAGGCGGGCGGGGCAAAAACGGTCGCGCTGAACGCCGCCGATGAAGTTGCGGTGGCCGCGTTTCTCGAGGGAAGCATCGCTTTCGATGAAATTCCCAGGATCATCGAAGACGCGATTTCAGCATCTAACTCTGGGAAGCTGGAGTCGATTGCAAAGGTGCTTGAAGCCGACGCCGAAGCCCGCCGATATGCTCAAGAGCGGGTGCGCCGGATGGGGAACACAGCCGAGCGGCCGCGAGCAACTTCTTTCATCTAGTGTCGAGTTTGGGGAATCTAACGAAGAGCGCAATGCGTATCTAACTTATGCCTGACTTTCTGATCTCTCTGATCGCGGTCGTCGTCATCCTCGGCCTCATGATCCTGATCCATGAGCTGGGCCACTATGCTGTGGCCAAGTGGCTGGGTGTACGAGTCGAAGTCTTCTCCATTGGGTTCGGCAAGCGGCTGCTCGGCTTCCGCAAAGGGGACACCGACTACCGCATCAGCGCCATTCCACTCGGCGGCTACGTCAAGATGAGTGGCGAGAATCCCATGGACGAGCGCACCGGCGATCCGGCGGAATTCCTGTCGCATTCGCGCTGGCACCGCTTCCTGATCGCCATTGCCGGCCCGTCGATGAACATTCTGCTGGCCATCTTCCTGCTCACCACGGTCTACATGGTGCATTACGAGTACGCAGTTTTCCTCGACAAGCCGGCCGTGATCGAAGGAGTAAAGCACGACTCCGCCGCGGCGCAAGCTGGTTTGCAGCCGGGCGATCGGATCATAAAAGTCGACGGCATTGAGAACCCAACCTGGGAACAACTGCAGCCTAGGGTGTGGCTCAGTCCCAACCAGCCCCTGACCATCACAATCCAGCGCGGAGATCAGATTTTCCAGAAAACCATCGTGCCCCAGAGCGTGACCACGTCTGAGGTGGGCTCCGCTGGATGGTATCCGGAGGACCCTGTGATCGTCGGCCAGATTGAGCCGAACACGCCGGCTGCCAAAGCCGGGCTCAAGCAAGACGATAGAATTGTTGCCGTGGATGGCAAGCCGATGGTTTCCATCGAGGCTATGATTGAGCGCCTTCAACAAAGCAAGGAGAGTCCCGTCGACCTCACCGTGCTTCGCGGCAACCAGACTCTGAACTTCCACCTGAGCCCGGTCCTGGCGAAGACAGAAGATCCGAAGGAGCGGAGATATCGGCTGGGATTCCTCAACAAAAGCGAGACGAAGGTGACCACCTTGCCGTTTACTCAGGCATTGAGTCTCTCGCTTCGGGAAAACAGAAAATACTCGCTGCTTATTCTGGAGTTGGCCAAGAAGATTGTGCAGGGGAAGGTATCGCTCCGCGCGGTTTCCGGCCCCATCGGCATCGCTCAGGACGCTGGCTTCGCGGCCCAGCAAAAGGGCTGGACGCCGCTGCTGGAATTAACTGCAGGGATCAGCCTGAACCTCGGCATCATTAACCTGATGCCTATCCCCATTCTCGATGGCGGGGTGATTTTCTTCCTCTTGATCGAGACTTTGATGGGCCACGACATCAGCCTGCGCATCAAGGAACGCGTTTACCAGGCCGCATTCGTTTTCCTGGTATTGTTCACCGTCGTGGTCATCTACAACGACTTGATGAAGACCATCCCCGGACTGATGGACCGGCTGCCCTAGGCCATCGCGTCTCTTTAGCCCGCCTTGCCAGATCCTCCTCACTGAGATACAATGTATCTCAGTGAGGAATCATGGCCGCTAGTGAAATGGTTCATGTTCGAGTAGAAAAACGCATCAAGGCGCAGGCTGCCAAAACACTGGCTGCGATGGGGTTGTCCGTATCCGATGCCGTGCGCGTCCTGCTGACGCGAGTGGCGGCGGAGAAGGCCCTGCCTTTTGAAGTGAAAGTGCCTAACGCTGCAACCGCAGCGGCCATGCAGGAGGCCCGAAAAGGGGGCCTGACCTCGTTCAACAGCGTCTCCGACCTGATGAGCGACTTGAATGCGGAGGATTGAGCGCACTGGCGCGTTCCGCAGTGACTTCAAGCGCGAAAAACGCGGACAGCACCGTCGTGACATTAATTCCCTCGTCTCCAAACTTGTCTCCCTCCTAGCTGAAGACACGGCCCTGCCGGAGAAGAACCACGATCACGGGCTCTCCGGCGCATGGCGCGACCATCGCGAATGTCACCTGAAGCCCGATCTGCTGATGATCTATCGCAAGCCGGATGCAGAGGTTCTGCAACTTATTCGCCTAGGTTCGCATAGCGAGCTTTTCGGCTAACGGTGGCCCATCTCGTATAGTGATTGCGTATCACCAGTGCCTTCCCGGACGCTGAAGAGGCCAGACCATCTCGCGGACTGCGGGATGGAGCCTACATCACCAGAAATCCAGAAACACCAGGTACGATTATGCACAGGGCAATCGTTGTTCTGCCTCTGCTGCCAGTTCTCTGGAAACTGCTTCGCATGTGTTCCTTGGAACTAAAGGTAACGTTCACTTTCAACAAATGAGCGTGTGTGCCCTGTCATTGCCCATCAGGGATGACAGGGCGCGCATCCTCTACGTGGCCTTTCGCATAACAACCGGAAGGCGCATGTTAAAATAGGGCTTCCATGTCCATCATCCAACGCAGAAAAACCCTCACCGCTGTCGTCGGTGGCGTGCGCGTCGGCTCGGATGCACCGATCGTGGTGCAGTCCATGACCAACACCGATACCGCCGACATCCCTTCGACCGTCCAGCAGTGTGCCGCCCTGGCTCGAGCCGGCTCGGAGTTGGTGCGCATCACCGTCAACAACGAAGAGGCTGCCGCCGCCGTTCCGCGCATTGTCGAGGAGCTCGACAAGCAGGGCGTGCGCGTGCCCATCGTCGGCGACTTCCACTACAACGGTCACGTTCTACTCACCAAGTATCCCGAGTGCGCCCGCGATCTGGCGAAGTACCGCATCAATCCCGGCAACGCCAGCATCGGCAAGACCGGCGACTCGAATTTCCGCACCATGATCGAAGTCGCAGTGAAGTACCAGAAGCCGGTGCGCATCGGCGTGAACTGGGGCTCGCTCGACCAGACCCTGCTGACCAAGATGATGGACGAGAACTCAGCCCTGGCCGAGCCCAAAGAAGCCCGCGACGTCACCATGGAAGCGATGGTGGTGAGCGCGCTGAACTCCGCCGATCTGGCACAGAAATTCGGCCTGCGCGCCGATCAGATTATCTTGAGCGCGAAAGTCAGCGGCGTGCAGGATCTAATCGACGTTTACCGCGCGCTCGCCGCCCGCTGCAACTACCCGCTGCATCTCGGCCTCACCGAAGCCGGCATGGGAGCGAAGGGCGTGGTCGCATCCAGCGCCGCCATGGGCGTCGTGCTGCAGGAAGGCATCGGCGATACCATCCGCGTCTCACTGACTCCGGCTCCCGGAGGCGACCGCACTGAAGAAGTCCGCGTGGCGCAGCAGATTCTGCAATCCATGGGCATTCGCAGCTTTACGCCGCAGGTTACAGCCTGCCCCGGTTGCGGACGCACCACCAGCACCTTCTTCCAGGAAATGGCGCAACAGATTCAGACTTACCTGCGCGAGCAGATGCCCGCATGGAAAGGCCGCTACATCGGCGTCGAAGAGATGAAGCTGGCTGTGATGGGATGCGTGGTCAACGGCCCCGGCGAATCGAAGCATGCCAACATCGGCATCTCGCTGCCCGGAACATTCGAGGAGCCCAAAGCCCCGGTCTACGTAGATGGACGCCTGTTCACCACGCTCAAGGGCGATCGCATCGTGGCCGAGTTCATCGGGATCCTCGACGAATATGTCGACTCCCACTACGCCGCCAGAGATTTGCAAAACGAAGAACTCGCCGCTAAGAACTAGCCCCTCAGAGCCAGACATTCGACAGCGAATCGCACGGCACGCATTCCTCTAAGAGCTTGTGCCTGTGCCTCACTGCCCGTCGAGTAAGAAGATCGGATTCTGCAACGCCGTCCCGCTGCTGGCTGCCGGGGGAGTAAGCAGGTCCGTGACCAGCGAATCGGCGGGAACATTCCCGCCTGAGTTGTTCACATTGCCGCCGTTGGTAATGATGTCGGCAATGGCGCCCGCATCGCACATGCTCACATAGACATGGCTGCTGTCCTCGGCGGCAACGGTAAACATTCGGAAGCGGGTGGTAGTCGGGGAGTACAGCGCACCCGCGACCAGCGGAATCGGCCCGCAGGAGAGCACTGGCGCAGCCGCGAATTGATTCGCCGCCACGGCGCCCAGCAAAGTCAGAATTGGAGTGCCGGGATACTTCAGCGTGAGAGTATTGGCGTCAAACACGGTGAGTTCTGGGATCACGCAGGGCAGTGACGAGCCGACAATCGGGTCAGGACAAGACGAAGCCGTTTGATAGCTGGCCACGTAGAACCGGCTGCCGTCGAGCAATGCGGTCACCGAAACCGGAATCACCGGGCTGCATCCTGCGCACGGCGGGTTGGTAGTTGGACTCAGCCCCGGAATCGCGAGCGGTGGCGCCAGCAGAATTGGTGTATCGTTGGCTCCGCCCGTATCGGAAAAAACAGAGACCGTCCCACTCACCGGATTCGTCACATAAAGCCGGTTCAGGATCGGGTCGTAGAAAATAAAGTTTGCCCCCACGCCAGACACTACCCCGCCGCCTACGGGAAGGCTGCTCGTAACCGTGTCCGTAGCTTCATCAATCGTGACCAGTTGGCCATCGCCCTGGGTCAACACATAGATCTTCTGACTATCCCCGCGCGCCACCACCCACACCGGATTCACTCCAGAGAAGCCGGTAACCGGGTTCTGCGACAGATCGGCCGTAGTATTCAAGCTGGTGACCGTGTTGTCTCCCTGGTTCGCCACGTAGATCTTGAGGCCATTTGGCGTCTCAGCCAGACTAACCGGGTGTGCTCCCACAATTGCACTATTGCTGACGACATTCGACGTCGTGTTAATAGCGGAAACTGAATTGGAGTTGTAGTTCGCCACGTACATGACGTTGTTCTGCGTGCTGTTGAGAAACACCGGCTGCGGAGGAATGGAGGCGATTCCCCCGGCCAATGACGGGAGCGCGAGCCCGCTGGCGGCATTGTCCGTGTACGTGATCGTGTTCCCGTTGATGGTTAAAATCGGGAAAGTGCCGTCGTAGGCAAGGGGGTTGCACGGTGGCGATGCGACAGGGCTGCAATTGGGAATAACTAGTCCGGCGATCGTGATTGCATATCCCGCCACGACATTGCTCAAGGGTGCGCTGAGCGTGACGGTGACGAGATTACCCGACTCACTGATCGCAGAGATGCTCGATGTCTGATTAACCAGACTGGGCACCGGGATCGTGGCCACCGCGCCCAAGCCACTCCCTATCCTTGATTGGAATACCGGAGTGAAGGACGAAACCACGTCGATTCCCCCGGAAACACTGCTCGCACTCGCCACAAACACTCTGGAATCGTTGGGCGAAATGGCAGCGTGGGTGGGATTTTCACCGAGATTGGGCTTCGAAGGATCGTAGTTCGGAGTCTCTCCGACAATGGTGTCTCCCGACACGTCAATCTGCATCGCCCCGCCCGGGTAGTTCAGCGTGTTGGCGGTAATGCCGAAGACAGCGTGGAAGTTGGAAGGAGTTGGAGCCGTTTCCACCGGGCATCCGGGAATCCCACCCCCTGCCGAGCACGGAATCACCACGGGGCGATATACCTGTCCGCACCCCATCCACAACAGAACAGGAACCACCGTCGCCGCCAATCGGCCTATACGTCGAAAACTCATCGCCACCTCAAGGGAGATTTTCTGGTCACACCTGCGAGGAATTTAACATTCTAACGGCTGGCCACTATCTGCGCCAGTGGGCTCGGGCTTCGGCGGACCACGTCTTCTGGGATGCCGGAACTGTGGGGCAAGTTGGATGGGGTAAGTTGGAAGCCCGCGAGATTATACGTTCGTTGTTGGGCCCGCATCGAATGCGCGGAGACGGGGGTGCCGCACGTCGGTAAGATCAAACGGCCGAAAGCCCGAAGCCCGAAGCCCGCCTTTTCATCGCCCGCGTCGGGATCTCCCGCCAGACGCCGCCGCCCGCTCCTCCGAATCAGCCGCGGCTGCGGGTTTCTTCCTGCCTTCCATCTGCGCCAGGCTCTGCTTGAGCGCGGCCATCAGATCCACCACCGGAGCCAGCTTCTTGGGCTTCTCTACCGCCGCCACTTCCCCGCCCTCCAGCTTGGTCTCGATCAGCTGCTTCAGATTTTCCTGAAAGCTGTCTTTATATTTTTCCGGATCCCATTCATCCGCTAGCGCTTCGATGAGCTGGTGCGCCACTTTTACTTCCGCATCTTTCAACTCCACGTCAGGCGCGCCGAAGCCTTCCACCTTCTTCACTTCTTCCGCGTAATACATGGTGTGAAGCATCAATCCGCCTTCGTGCGGACGCAAAAACACCGTGTACTCGCGGTTATGCATGGTGATCTTGGCGATGGCAACGTACTCGCTCTCCTCCAGCGCCTTGGTGAGCAACGCATACGGCCGCCGCCCAGCTTCTTCCGGCATCATGTAATACGAAGACTCGAAATACACGGGATCGACGTCGCCCGCCTTGACGAACTCCAGAATCTCCATGGTCTTCGCCGTTTGCGGCTCGATCTTCTTGATCTCTTCCGGCTCGATGATGATGTATTCGTCCTTGCGGAACTCGTAGCCCTTCACCATGTCAGCGCGATCGACGACGACGCCCTCCGCCTGACAAATATATTGCTGCTTCAGCCGCGACTTGTCCGTGCGGTGCAGCATGTTGAAGGAGATGCCGCTACTGCGCGCGCCCGAAAACAAGCGCACCGGCATGGAGATGAGCCCAAACGTCAAGTGTCCAGACCAAACCGAAGCTGCCATAATCCCCTCTGTCGTTCACCCCCTCCGCACCATTGTCATTCCGACTAAGTCGATGGATTGGCGACAGCCAACCCATCGGCGCGTGGAGGAACCTGCTGTTTCTCGCCGACTACGTTACCACCAACCGTCCAAGCTGCCCCAGAATTGGGAGTTTAGCCTACAAACGAATGTTGGATGCACAAATCTTAGGGCACGGGGAACCCAAATGCGAAGCCGGAGGGGATGGGGTTGAGCGCGCCGACGCCCTAGGGGTTGTAGTTAACTGAGGCGGTTCGGGAACCCGGCCTTGCCTTCGACGGGCAGCTCGCCAAACCATGGGCCAAGTCAGCGCGATGATGTAGTTGCAAAGCCATCTTAGCCCGGCTTACAATAGCTGCGTAAGTGTTTATCTACCTAGCTGCATAGGCGCCCTATGGAAGAAGCCGTTCGCTGGAACATCAAGGTCTCGAGAGAAACCGACCTAACTCTGCGTACCTTTCTGGGTGCCCAGGGTGCAAAGAAAGGCGACCTCTCGAAATTCATCGAGGAGGCCGTCCGCTGGCGCGTGTTTAGTCTCATTGTGCAGGACATCCGAGAGCGCAACGCCGATATGGACCCAGACGAGTTGCAGCGCGTCATAGACGAAACCGTGAATGAGGTCCGCGCCGAACGCTATGCCAAGAAGAAGGCCGAGAAAGCCTGATGCGCGTGGTGCTCGATACCAACATCATGGTGTCCGCCATCATGATCCAAACGGGAAACCCCGCCGTCATCTACCGCGCCTGGCAGCAGGGGCAATTCACCCTTCTGACTTGCGCGGAGCATCTCGACGAACTGCGGGCGACACTACGCAAACCCGCGATCGCCGAACGCATCAGGCCCTACAAAGCCGGAGGCCTGGTGAACGAAATGAAAAAGCTTGCCGAGAGCGTGCTCGAGTTGCCGCGCATCCGCCGCTCTTCCGATCCAACTGATGATTTTCTGCTTGCCTTGTCCGAAGCGGGCAGGGCCGATTATCTAGTGACCGGCGACAAGAGCGGACTGCTCGCGCTCGCACACCACAAAGGCACGAGGATCGTCTCCGCGCGAGCATTCGTCGCGTTGTTGGCATGACCCCTAGAACGTTCGCGGGCGCGGGACAGTCGTTTTCCTGCACCCTTCGTACGCCGCCAATCATCTGAGACGCAACGCTCTCAACGCGAGGACACCATGACCGACCTGCGCTACCCCATCGGCAAGTTCACCTACGACGGTCCGCCCACCCCGGAACAAAGACAAGAACTCCTCCACCAGATCGAACAGGCTCCCGCCAACCTGCGCGCAGCCGTGAAAGGGCTCTCCGCCCAGCAACTGGACACGCCCTACCGTCCCGAAGGCTGGACCGTCCGCCAGGTCGCGCACCACGTCCCGGACAGCCATCTCAATGCGTACATCCGCACCAAGCTGGCCCTCACGGAAGATGATCCGACCATTAAGCCCTACGCCGAAGACCGCTGGGCGAAGCTCGCCGACACGCAGGCCACTCCCGTGGAAGTCTCACTGGCGTTGCTCGATTCTCTGCACGATCGCTGGATTCGCCTGCTGCGCTCGCTTCAACCGGAAGACTGGAAGCGTACCTTCCGCCATCCCGAACTCGGCCCGATGAGCCTGGAAAAGAATCTGGTGCTCTACGCCTGGCACGGACGCCATCACGTTGCTCACGTCACGAGCCTGCGGGAGAGAAACGGCTGGTAGAGAACCGGGCTTCGGGCTTCAGGCTTCGGGCTTCAGGCTTCGGGCGAAACCTCTCGATGCCGCATGCGCAAAGCCCGCCAAACGAAGGACGCCTTGTGGGTTTGCCGAAGCCCGAAAGCTGAAGCCCGAAGCCCGCTAGCTCATGCCCAGCTTCCACAGCAGATAGCTGCTCGCTTCCCGCATCACCGCATACCAGCGCTGCACTACGCTGTGCGGACGCGAGTCGGGGCGCGACGAAACATACACCGGGCCTATCCCCTCGTGCTCCAGCAACTTCTTGATGCGGAACACGTGGTACGCATCACTGACTGCCACACAGCTGTGCAGCCCGTTGGCCCTCATGATCACAGCCACCCGCATCGCCGATTGCGCAGTGTCGGACCCCTGCGTTTCAGCAATCAGGTTTCTCTCGGGAATTCCGCGATGCTCCAGATAATCGCGGCCCACTCCGCCTTCGCTGAAGCTGGGGTCGGCCGCGGCACCGCCGGTCGTGATAACAACCGGAGCCAGGCCCTGCTCAAAAAGAACGAATGCGTGATCGAGTCGCGCCCGCAACACCGGCGAGGGATGCCCGGAATACTCCGCCGCACCGAACACCACGATGGCATCCGCCGCATGCAGTTCCTGCCGCGACCCTTCCCGCACAATGCGGGCCCCGGTCAGCCCGAGAAACGCCGCCAGCGCGACCAGCCCCACAGCCTCCAGCCGCAGCAGCCAGCGGCGTCGCGGATGCCGGTTAACGGAATCGTCGCTCATCCTTTGGCAAAGAAAGTGGAAATCTCTTCGGCAGGGATCGCGCCCTCGCGGATAATGCGCCAGCGCTCCCCTTCATCGCTCAGATCAATGATGGTGGAAGCGACATCCCGAGGGGAAACTCCGCCGTCTACAATAATGCCAATGCGGCCTTCGAGCTGGTCCCGCACCTGCTCCGCGCTGGTGCATTCCGAAGCCCCGCTCAGATTGGCCGATGTGGCCGTGATTGGAATCGCCGCCGCCGCTACCACCGCCAGCGGAATCTTTGCGTTCGGCACACGCAGGGCAACGTTGCCGGTGTTGGCTGTCACCTTCAACGGCAAACGCGATCCCGCCTTCACGATAAGGGTCAGCGGTCCCGGCCAGTATTTCCGCGCCAGCGCATAGAACTCCTCGGGCAACTTCTTGGCCAGTTCTTCCGCCTGATCCACGCTCTCGATCAGCAGCGACAGCGGTTTGTGCCGCGACCGCGTCTTGATGTCATACACGCGGTCCACCGCGCGCAAGTTGAACGGATCGGCGGCCAGCCCGTAGAACGTGTCCGTCGGCATCCCCAACACTTCACCCGCACGTATCTGGTCGGCGGCATACTTCACCAGTGAAATTTCAGGGTTCTCACTATTGATTTTTAGAATTTCGGCGCGCACAGCATCCCTTCCCGCATGCTTCTGCCTGGAGTATTTTGTCCGTGGAACCTACCATAATACGGCAAAGGGCTTCAAGGCGGGGGAGTGGCGTATCATTCAGCCATACCCCTCCATGAAAAAGTCCTCAGAACCCGCTCTCAGCGCACAGCACCGGCTCCGCCGCATCGAAGGCCGCCACAATCCGCTGATCAAACAACTGCGCCAGGCATTCTCTCGTTCCGAACTCACCGAATCCGGAGACTGCGCCATCGAGGGCCTCCGCATCCTGGAAGAAGCGATCCGCAGCGGCCTGCGTTTCAGCGCGGTGTTCTTTCGTGAATCGGCGCAAGACCGCGCCGAGCGCCTGCTCCCGCAGATTGGAGCCCAGGTCGATACTCTTCTGCTCCCCGACAAATTATTCGACAGCCTTGTGCCCAGTGAATCGCCGCAAGGCGTAGCCGCGCTGGTGCGCCTCAAGGAATTCTCGCCCGACGATGTGCTCGAGACGGAACGCCTGCAGGTAGGCCCCATCGTCGTCCTCGCCGGACTGCAGGATCCCGGCAACCTCGGCACCATCCTCCGCTCGTCGGAGGCCTTTGGCAGCGCAGGCGTCATCCTCGGCGAAGGCACGGTCAGCCCCTTCAACTCGAAAGTGGTTCGCGCCTCGGCCGGATCGGTGTTCCGCCTGCCGGTGATTCATGGGCATGGAAAATCGGGTGCGGCAAAGCTGGAGGAAGTGTCAGAGAAGCTGCGCGCAAACGGCGTACGCCTGATCGCAACTTCCTCGCACAAGGGAACGCCGCTCGATCAAGCCGACTTGAAGGGTGCCGTCGCAATCTTCTTCGGCAACGAAGGCTCCGGCCTGCCCCGCGAAGTGATGGCCAAAATGGATGAGTCCATCGCCATCCCGCACACCACCCAAGTAGAATCTCTGAACGCCGGCGTAGCCGCCAGCATCGTACTGTACGAAGCCGCGAGACAAAGAAAATGAAGATCTCACCACGGAGACACGGAGTCACGGAGAAATCCCTTGTTGTTCTCCGTGTCTCCGTGCCTCCGTGGTGAAAAAGTCTTATGGGACTCTTCCAACCCATTCCGAACGTCTCCACCACCGACCGCACCCGCCCGCTCGCCGACCGCATGCGTCCCCGTACGCTCGAGGAATTCGCCGGCCAGGAGCACTTAATCGGTCCCGGCAAACCTCTGCGCACTCAGATCGAGCGCGACGATACCGGTTCGCTCATCTTCTGGGGCCCACCCGGCACCGGCAAAACCACGCTGGCGAAGATCATCGCCAGCATGACGAAAGCGGAGTTCATCGAATTCTCCGCCGTCCTCGCCGGCATCAAAGAGATTAAGCAGGTCATGGCCGATGCCGAACGCGCTCGCCAATACGGTACCCGCACCATCGTCTTCATCGACGAAATTCACCGCTTCAACAAAGCCCAGCAAGACGCATTCCTGCCTCACGTGGAAAAAGGCAACATCCGCCTGATCGGTGCCACCACCGAGAATCCTTCATTCGAGATCAACGGCGCGTTGCTCTCGCGCACCCGCGTCTACGTGTTGCAGCCGCTCACCGAAGACCAGATCGTGCAACTACTGAAGCGCGCTCTCACCGACGAAGATCGCGGCCTCGGCGCCATGAAGTTGCGTGCCTCCGACGATGTGCTCAAGAAAATTGCCAGCTACACCAGCGGAGACGCCCGCAGCGCCTACAACGTTCTGGAAGTCGCAGCTGGCCTCGCTCAACAGGCGGGAACACCCGCGGAAATCACCGGCGACATCGTCCGCGACGCCCTGCAGAAGCGCACGCTGCTTTACGACAAAGCCGGCGAAGAACATTACAACCTGATTTCAGCCCTGCACAAGTCTGTCCGCAACAGCGATCCCGACGCCGCTCTCTACTGGCTCGGCCGCATGATTGAAGCCGGCGAAGATCCGCTCTACATCGCTCGCCGCGTGGTGCGCATGGCGGTGGAAGACATCGGCCTCGCCGATCCCAACGCTCTTTCCCTCTGCATGGCTGCGCGCGATGCCGTCGATTTCATCGGCATGCCCGAGGGCAACCTCGCTCTCGCGCAAGCGGTCGTCTATCTTTCCGTCGCCCCCAAGTCGAATGCGCTATACACCGCCTACGGCGCGGTTCAGCAGGATATCGAACAAACCGCCGCCGAACCAGTGCCGCTGCACCTGCGCAACGCGCCCACCGGACTGATGAAAGGCCTGGGCTACGGCAAAGATTATCAATACGCCCACGACCTCGACAGCAAAGTCGCGAACATGCAATGCCTCCCGGACAACTTGCGCGACCGCGTCTACTACCACCCCACCGGTGAAGGCATCGAGAAGCGTATCCGCGACCGGATGGAAGAGATCAGAAAACTGCGCACGCCGCCCGCCGGGAGTAAGTCCTCGCACCCCAGGGAAGAATCCTAGCAATCCCGCGCGGCATCTTATAGAACACCACAGGTAGTATCTCGCCCCGCCAAAAGCGCCAAGAGTGCAGAGTGCCGAGCAAAGGAGACCTGAGTTCCATGGCCACGTTTCCCGGTGCCACCGATGCCGTTCCCCTTCGCCCCTTGCGCATCGACCAGGTCGATGATCTGCAAAAGCTCCAGAAGGCGGCCCAGAAGATCACCTCCATCCTCGATCTCGATCAACTCATCGACAAGATCGTGAATGACGTCGCCCATTCATTCGGTCTGTTGGAGACCGCTGTCTATCTTCCCGACGAAGCTCGCGGAGAGATGGTGCTGGCTGGCGTTCACGGCTGTTCCATACACAGCAAGGGTTTTCGCCTGAAGATCGGCAAACAGGGTATGGTCGGCTACGTCGCCTCCACTGGACAAATGCGCTATGCCCCCGACGTGCGCAAGGACGAATATTACGTTGGCTGCGAGCCCTCCACACATTCTGAAGTGGCAATTCCACTTCACGTTGGCGAACATCTGGTAGGAGTGTTTACCGCTTCCCATCCTGAGTTGGATGCCTTTCCCCGGCAACAACTCAGAATTCTCCAGGCCCTGTGCGATCACGTGGCCGTCGCGGTGCACAACGCCCGCCGCTTCCAATCCGAACGTGCGGAACGCGAAACCATGAGTCGCGACGCTCAGGAAGCCCGCCTCATGCAGCAGGCATTATTGCCCAAGAGTTCGCCCTTCATACCGGGCTTTGTGATCTCCGGCCTGAGTGTTCCCGTCAGTGCCGTTGGCGGCGATTGGTACGACTTCATCCCATTTTCCGATGGCCGCTGGGGATTGGTGCTCGCCGATGTTTCAGGAAAAGGCACCGCTGCAGCGCTGCTGATGTCGGCTACGCGCGGAATGCTGCGCTCGCTGGCGGAAGCCTGCTGCACTCCGGGCGAGGTTCTGACCAAGCTCAATTCCCTGTTGGTGGAAGACTTTCCCGCCGGCAGGTTCGTCACGTTGGTTTACGCCGTGCTTGATCCCGTAACTCGCACCTTGACCTTCGCCAACGCCGGACATTTGCATCCGCTCTTCATCGATCACAACGGTGCGCAGTTCCTCGACACCGAGCGCGGAGTGCCGCTGGGCTTGGCTTGCGGCGACTATTCCGAGACCACGGTTACTCTATCCCCGGGTTCGCGCCTTGTCCTTTATACCGATGGCATCACCGAAGCTGTAGACGGCGATGAACAGGAGTACGGCCTTGACCGGCTCGTGCAGCACGCGGTCACCGCTGGCGCGTCCGCCGTCAGCATCGTCGACGATGTCCGCGCCTTCGCCAATGGCTTCGGCGTGCGCGACGATGCCACCGTCGTCTTCGTCGGGGTTAAGCGCTAGCAGCCTGCTGAAAAACTCGCCGCCTCACCTGATTTTGGGTGGCGCAGCGCTTCCGCGCTGCGATAACTGACCCCGGCAGAGTTAGACGCTACGCTCCGTCGCTTCGCCGTGCCGCACGCGAGGCAGCGTAAAAAGAATGATCAAGCAGACCAGGGCTAGCGTCGCGAGGACGAAGATGCTGCCTTCCGGACCCGTGGTCCCGCCGCTTAGAATCGCCTTTCCTACCGGATGCGTAGCCAGCAGGTGGTGCTGAATCATCAACCCGCTGTCGGCCACGCCGTAGAGAAACGATTGCGCCCAGTCCCATGAAGTGTGGAAGCCGATCGCCCACCACAGCGATCCCGTGCGCCACAGGCTGAAGCAGAACACCATCCCGGCCAGCCCGGCGGAAAGCAGTCCGATCGGCGATTCACCCGGATTACTACCGTGGCCCAGACCAAACAGAATCGAGAAGACAACAGCTGCAGTCCAGAAACCTAAGATCTCGCTATGCCGCGTCTTGAAAACCCACCGGTAAATGCCCGCCAGGCCGCGGGTGAGCGTGTACTGGAGATAGCCGCGGGTCAGGTACTCCTCGAACAGTCCAACCAGCAGGAAGCCGGCCAGCCAGATGGCTCCGTAGCGCAGAATGTCGCTGCCAAAGAGCACGCGGCTCTCGATCACCAGCAGTCCCATCTTCCATAGCGTCAGCACAAGAAGGGACAGGCACGTGATTCCCCACGCCAGGCCGGCAAGAAAATGCGACACTTTACGCGCGCCGCCGAAACCGTAAACAGAATTCCGCCGTCGCTCGATCTTCGACATGATCCAGGTGACGAGAACCACCACCAGGAGTTGAGACAACTCGCCGATGAGCAGGAAGCTCGGCTTGCCCATTGCGTCCTGGGTCGCCTGCGCGCTCTTTGGAGTGGGCGGGTAAAGCTTGTGCCCGATCTTGTTCACGCTATAACCAATCATCACCAGGATCGCGATGAAGATGAGCAGGCTCCAGCCGGCGCGCAGACCGTCTTTGCCGATAAAGATCTTGCGCAGGGTTGATGTCTGCTTCGGTGGGAGTGGTTCTATGAGAATTACCGCCGCGTCATCGCTCAAGGCTTCCCTCGTGGGACAAACATTTATCCTGCGTCCGTCCTTAAGTTGTACGCAGCCCGGCGCGCTTTTGTTCCGGAGATTAACCCGAAGTTTCCCGGCTCACCGGAATCGCGCTCGATGCTCCTTCAAAATGCACCGGTCCATCACCACAAAGATCCCCACCCGGCGCGCCTTTTCCGCGGCCTTCTCATCAATCACGTCTTCCTGCATCCAGATCGCCGGAACCTTCAGTTGAATGGCTTGGTCGACAACTTCTTCCACAAACTCCGGCCGCCGGAAAATGTTCACGATGTCAACCTTCTCCTGTACCTCGAGCAGCGAAGCATACGCCTTCTCCCCCAGACACGAATCGATCTGCGGATTCACCGGAATGATGCGGTATCCCTGGCTCTGCATGTATGCCGATACGCCGTGGCTCGGACGCAGCGGATCGTTCGAGAGTCCCACCACCGCAATCGTCTTTGCCTGTTTCAGCAATTCAGTAATCGGATCGGTTTTAGAAAGCGTCACCATAAAGGCACAAACAAAGCTTGTCATCCTAAGCGCAAACCTGGGCGAGTCGCGCGAACCCGGAGCGGCAGTGGGCCAGTTTGACCGCTACAGGACGATTGTCATCCTGAGCGGAGCCGCTTTTCAGCCATAGCGAAGAGCCTGCCCTGAGCGAAGCCGAAGGGATCTCCTGCTTAACCATCCCAGCGCGTAAGCCAAACTGCACCACTACCAACGGTGCGTTTGGCTCGCTTCCTTATTACTTCTTGTTCGCCGCATCCAGCTTCTGCTTGTACATCTTCAGCGCCAGCTTGCGCACGGTCTCCGAGATCTCTTTGTTGGCTGAGATGTTCTTCAAATCCTGCGTGAGCAGATGCTTCATCAACCCCAATCCAAGATCCAGCGGCGTGCGCGGGTTCGACACCAGATTCCGCACCACGATGTAATTCTTCATGAAGCGCCGCTTCAGCGGAATCTGCCGCAGCACCGCCTCCAGCACATTCTTCTGCAGGGCAAATCTCTCCACTTCCCCGTCGGAAAGCTTCGGCGCCTCCAGCACCGCCAGCGCCACCACCTTCGTTCCGTCGCGAATCAGCAGCGACCGCTCTTCTTTATTGCCTTTCAACGCCAGCTGGATGCGGCCCTTCACATCCAGGCGGTTGATCTTCTGCATGGCGTTGTCACGGTGGGCGGGTGCGGCATTCACGCCGGCGGCAGGTTTACGCTTTGCCGCCACGGCGGCCGCGCTGGCGGCAGCGGCTGCTTTCTCCGCCGTACCGTCAATCTCCGTCATCGGCTTGTTTTCCAACACCGGAAAATAGTCGGCTCCCAGCAAATCCACAATGCCGCCCACCGGCTGGAACGGCTTGTCCTGCTCCGCTGCAATCTCCGGCGCGTGTTCCGCCAGATAAGCAGTCACCGTCTCTTCTGGAACTTCTCCTGCCTCATCGCCCGCTGCCGCTTCCGCCTCGTGGACGGGTTCTCCCGCCTTGGTAGCCATCGCTTCATCATCGTGAGCGTGTGCAGCCTTGCCGGTCGCAGAGACAGACGCCGGTGTCTTTCCCGCCTTTAGCAGTTCCACGACAACAGTCGCCTGGTCAGCCTTCAGGTATGGGTTCGATCTCAAAGATCCTAGAATTCCTGTCGAAGCTCGCACCCGCGCGCTCTGCAGCAAGGCCGCGATTCCTTCGGGCGATGCCGAGATCGCGAACTTCACTAACTCACCCTCCGACACGGAAGGATTCTCCAACAGCGCCGGCAGCAGCTTGGGACGCAGATTCTCCGGCGACACCAGATAGTCGAGCACCTCGCGTGCGGTCTTCGGATCGGAGGCCGCCGCCAGAGAAGCTTTCTCATCCCACCCCGCCAATGTCATGCGCGCCAGCGGACCAAAAACCGGATTGTGTTTGGCAAGGTAAACCAGGATCTCCAGATTCTCGTCCGGCGGCACCGACAGTGCGCCCTTTGCCGCAAACTGCATCATGTTCGACGGCAGCCTCGAAGCGCGAATGAGGTCGATCGAGCGCGTCATGAATTCACCTCCGAGAATTGCGGGAAACGGAACCTCGCGGACGGCCCGGCTTCGCCCGAGCCTCAAGCTCCCTCACCGCAAGCTCCAACTCCCGAACCAGCCGGTTCGGCTTGCTCCGCAGAAACTCCTGCACCAAAGCCCGATAGTACCAAAGAGTTCCTTCGCGCCCTCCGTTGAACCGCTCCCACACCCATTCTCCGACTTCCCGGTGGTCCGACAAAATCGAGCGCACGTTGTTCAGCTTGTCCGCGGCCGAAACCAGTCTTGTGTCCGCATCTGCGCTTTTCAAATGCCGGATATAACTCTCCTTGCGCTCCCGCCACGGCGGCTTGGGCTCAATGTCCGAGTCCGTGCATCCATCCACCATCTTCGCCACACGGCTCCCGAAGCGCCGCCGCACTTCTTTCAGCGTGGGAGCGCCGCCGCAATCTTCCACTACATCGTGCAGCAGCGCCGCGATCGCCATATCCTCGTCACCACCGAACTCCAGCACCAGTGATGTAACTCCCATCAAGTGCGCAATGTAAGGAATCGTCGAAGACTTGCGCGTCTGCCCGGCATGCTTCTCCGCCGCAAAAGCAAAAGCCCGCAGAAATCGCGGACCAAGCCTTACCCTGTGTGTACCCTTTGGCCCCCGTGTTAGAGGTTTTTCGGTCCGTGCCCCGGTCACGATTTCTTCTCCTGCTTCTCCCCGCGCCGCGCCGACAAATACGCCCGGATAAACGGCTGCAGATCCCCGTCCAGCACCCGGTCCACGTCGCCCACTTCAGTCTTCGTGCGATGGTCCTTGATCATGCGGTAAGGCTGCAGCACGTAGGAACGAATCTGCGAGCCGAAATCGTTGTCGAGTTTCGAATCCTCAATCTTCTTCGAAGCCGCGCGCTTCTTCTCCATCTCGAATTCGTAAAGCTTGGAGCGCAACATGCTCATCGCCCGCTCGCGGTTTTTGTGCTGCGAGCGTTCATTCTGGCAATTCGCCACCAAGCCCGTGGCGATGTGCGTGATTCGCACCGCCGAATCCGTCGTGTTCACGTGCTGCCCACCCTTGCCGCTCGAACGGTAAGTATCCGTACGAATGTCCTCGGGCTTGATCACCACTTCAATGCTATCGTCAATTTCCGGCGAGACGTAAACGCTGGCAAACGAAGTATGCCGCCGTTTCGCCTGATCGAAGGGAGAGATGCGCACCAGCCGGTGCACTCCGATTTCGCTGCTCAGCAACCCAAAAGCATACTCGCCGTTCACCGCAAAGGTTGCCGATTTCAGCCCCGCTTCTTCCCCCGGCTGGTAATCGTAGAGAACGGTTTCGAATCCCTGCCGCTCCGCCCACCGCAAATACATTCGCAACAGCATATCGGCCCAGTCCTGCGATTCCGTCCCGCCCGCTCCCGGATGAATCGTCACAATCGCATTCAGAGCGTCGTTCTCGCCCGAGAGCAGCGTCTCGGTCTCCAACTTGTCCACCAGATCGCGCAGCGCATCGATCTCGCGGCGCAATTCCGCGTCCACATTTTCGCCTTCCTTCGCCAGTTCGAAGTAAGCGGCAATGTCATCGCTTCGGCGCCCCAGGTCGGCATCGGTCGTAAGCAGGTGCTCGAGCCGCTTCTTCTCCCGCATCACCTGTTTCGAACGTTGCGGATCGGACCACAAGTTCGGGTCGGCGGACTGCTTCTCGATTTCGCTTAGCTGCGGACGGAGTTTGTCCGCGTCAAAGATACTCCCGGAGTTCGCGTACTTTCTTGCTCAGTAACCCGTATTCCTGTTCGAACTCTTGATTCATGAGGATACTTCTTCTTTCTTGCCTTTTTTCTTGCGAGGCCCGAAGCGCGTAACCAGCGCCCCTGCTGAAATTATCGCACACAGATACGCGAACCAGTCCCCGTGCCGCGTGTAGAAAGTAGTTGCCGAGGTGAGAGCATACGGCGCCACCAGTGCTCCGCGTTCCTTGCGAGGAAACCGCGCCACCGTTCGCCCGTAAGGATCAATCGAAGCCGTCACCCCGGTGTCCGTCGCGCTCAAAATCCAGCGGTTGTTCTCGATCGCCCGCATGCGCGTCTGATTCAGATGCTGTGCGTAGGCGCCGCTGTCGCCATACCACCCGTCGTTCGATAAATTCACAAACACCTGCGCTCCCTGATCCGCAAACTGCCGCACCTCGTCGGGAAATACCGACTCGTAGCAGATAAAGATTCCCAGCCGTGCGCTTCCCGCATCCAGCGGCGCTCGCGACGTTCCCGCCGTGAACTCGCCCACTTCCTGGGTCAATCCTCCGGCAAATGCAAACAACCGCGGAAATGGCAGATATTCTCCGAACGGCACCAGATGCACTTTGTCGTAGCGCGCCGTCCACTCCCCCGCGGGACTCACCAGCCCACCCGAGTTGAACACCTGTGGCGCTGCCGCAGACGTACCGATCGAAGTCCCGCTCTGCTGTGCCTGCTTGCTCCCGATCGCACCCGTCACCACCCAGCTATGCGCTTCCCGCGCCATCTCGCTCACCGGACCGCGAAATAGCGGATCGTTCGTGAAAAAAGGCGCAGGCGATTCCGGCCACACGATCAACTCCAACTTGCCGCGCGTCGAAACCGGCCCGGCGGGTGACGCGGAAGAGGATGACGAAGAAGACAAAGCAGAAGGTAAAGAAGAAGCAGCAGATGATGATGAAGAAGAACCCGCCGCATTCTTCACGCTCAGAACACTCAGATCCGTGAGTTCCCGCAGTGTCCGCTCAAATGCATCGCGCGTCCAGGTCACATCCACAGGAATGTTTTCCTGCACCAGCAGCGCCTCGTGATCCGCCAGCAGCGCCGGAGCATCCACCAATCTCCCAGCCTGCAGCACCACCGCCGCCACCAACGATGCAATCAGCAGCATGCCCCGCTTTTTTCTGTGCACCAGGAATGCGGCCGCCAGCGCCACATTCACCAGCATGATCTCGAACGAAACTCCGTAAACCCCAGTCAAAGTGGTGATGCGGCTGAGGGAAATGTTGTCCACCTGCGCCGTCCCCAGCAGGTCCCACGGAAAACCGGTGACGCGCGTTCGCGCCAACTCCACCGCGACCCAGAGAAACGGCGCAGCCGCCAGCGCTCGCCGATTATCTCGCCCCGGCCCTGCCGCTAAGCCAATGAGCAAACCGAACAGCCCGTGATAGAGCCCCAGATAAAGACAGAAGAGAAAAAGTGCCAGCAGAGCCGCCGGCACGCTCAGCCCGCCATGCTCGTGCATGGTGTCATAAATCCAGTAACAAGTCCCCGCATACCACAGGATTCCGGAAACATACGCCAGCACGAACCCCTGCAGTGGCCGCGCAGCCTGAAGATTCGCCGATCCATCAATCTCCAGCGCGCCCACCGGCCGCGCCCGCAACAAAGCCACAATCAACGGAGCGAACGCCACCCACGATAAGACATAAAGTCCGGTCAGAGGAAAAATCAGGACCTGCAACAGCGATGAGAGCCCAACCAGCAACCAGGCAGTGTAATGAATTTGTCGCACCGCCAAGAATAACAAAACGCCCTTAAGGCGCGTGCTTAACAATAAAGTTCGTAGTGGTGCGGCACCACTACCTAGAGTCTTGTCATTCCGAGCGGGCTTCAGCCCGCGAGGAACCTGCTGTCCCCGCCGCCACCACGAAACTTCGCACAAACTCCACAATCTCCGCCGTAACATATGCCGGAGCCACAATCCGAAACACCGGCCGCTCCGCCACCGGTTTCAAAGAAACGCCCTGCCACGCCGACCCTCCGCTATCATGCAGAATCACCGCCCCCGCCCGGTCCAGAAACTCTCGCGCCGAATTCTTGAAATCTTCCGTCCTGGGGTCCAGCACCGTCAGATATAAATCCGGCCGCATGAACTTCAACACGCTGTTCGATTCCACCATCACGTTGCGCGACTGCTCCAACCGTTTTCGCAACGCCGGCATGGCCTCCGCGAGTCTCCCCTGTTCGGTCCGCACCCACAACGCCCGCGCCGCGCCCGCGACCAAAAAACGTGACGTATCCGATTCCCCTCCCCGATCTTTCTCCTCCGAAATCGCCCAACTGTGATCGCTGGTCGCGCAGTCGCAAGCCTCTCCATTCGCCGAGCAAACTCCGTGCCCATATTGCGTGATCTTCACCGCCGTCCAATCGTACTCGCGCAGCGCGGCAATCAATCCCGCCACCACGCTTGTCTTTCCCACACTTCGCGAATGCCCGCCAATCACCACGATCGCCATAAGAACGGCTCCCGGCTCCCGCTTTCCGGCGCCCACCTGTTAATCCGGAAGCCGGAAGCCGGAAGCCGATACCCCCACTACTTCTTCTCTCTCTCAGAAAGCCGCGCCAGCGCCGCCAACTGCTTCAAATACTTCCGCACCGGCTGCGCCGGAGTTCCCCAGAACGCCACACCCTTGCCCCGCAAAACTTTATTCGGCAGCACTCCGCCCTGCCCGCCCAGCATCACTCCTTCTTCGATGCGCGCATGTTCCCCAATGCCCACTTGCCCGCCCAGCACCACGTCGTTCTCGATCACAATGCTGCCGGAAAGCCCGGTCTGCGCCGCAATCACCACATTCTGCCCCAGCCGGCAGTTGTGGCCGATGTGTACCAGGTTATCGATCTTCGTTCCCCGTCCGATTCGCGTTTCGTCCAGCGCTCCACGATCAATCGTCGTGTTGGCGCCAATCTCCACATCGTCTTCAATCACCAGCCGCCCCACCTGCGGAAATTGTTCGTATCGCCCGCTCTCCGGATCGCGCACATAGCCAAAGCCGTCGCTCCCCAGCACCGCCCCGGCATGCACCGTCACCCATTCCCCCAGCGTCGTCCCCGCATAAATCGTCACCTGCGGATAAATCAGACAGTACTCTCCAATCTTCACTCCGCGCCCCACCACGCACCCCGCGTCGATCCGTGTTCCCTGTCCAATCTCCGCGTCCGCGGCAATCACTGCGTGTTCTCCGACGATCACCCTCTCGGCCAGGCGAGCAGAAGAATGCACCACTGCAGTGGCATGCACCCCCTCATCCGTCCGGGAGATCCTGTCGACCCGTAGAAACCGCCACGCCCGCGCAAACGTCAGCTTTGGGTGACGGCAAATCAGCAACGGTTTCCCTGACGCACCGGCCGCAAACTCTCCCGCAATCACCGCACCCGCGCCGGATTGCAGCGCCCGCGCCAGATATTTTTCATCCTCCACAAACACCAGATCGCCCGCCGAAGCGGATCCGATGCTCGCCAGGCCGTCGATAAACACATCTCCATCTCCCACCAGCCGCGCATCCACCAGCTCAGCAATCTGTCGCAACCTGCGTTTCATCGCTCCACTCTATCGCACCGCACAGACCATAAGGAAGTGACTCGCAGACTCTAGTTCGCAGAGACACTCATGTGGGGACAGCCGCCCTCGGCTGTCCAGTCGAGCGCAGCTCGACTGCTCCTTCGTCAGCCGGCAAACCGCACCACTGCCCGCGCTAGCCACGCCTTGGCGAAAAACCCATCCCAGACGATAATCGAAAAGGCATACTCGAAGAGACCGCAATCGACAAACCCATGCTTCCCGTAACCCCAACCCAACCGTACTCCCGCATCGTCATCGCCGCTCTCGCCCTGGCCGCGCTCCTCCTCACACTCCCCGCCCACTCCCGCGCCCAGGAACTCGCACGCCGCCTCATTCTCAAGGACGGTTCCTACCAGTCGATCACGAAGTATGAAGTGCACGGCGACCGCGTGCGCTACCTCAGCGCCGAGCGCGACGAATGGGAGGAACTCCCGTCCTCGCTCGTGGATTGGCCCGCTACCGAAAAGTACGAGAAAGAACGCGCCGCCGCTCCCGCCATTCCCGAAGCCGCCCTCCTCGACAAGGAAACCGACGCCGAACGCGCAGCCGCCGAGTCTCGCCTTCCGCAAGTCGCTCCCGGCCTGCGCTTGCCCGATCTTTCCGGCATGTTTCTCCTCGACAATTTCAAAGGCCAGCCGCAGCTAGTCGAGATCGAGCAGAACGAGGGCGACGTCAATCACAGCGCCCGCGGCAACATCCTCCGCGGAGCCCTCAATCCCATCGCGAATGGAAAGCAATCGATCGAGATCGAGGGCGAACACGCCGCCGTATTCGCCCACGTCGCCGTACCCTCCATCTACATCAATGTCGATGACGACTCTTCCTCCGGCGCCTCCGCAAAATCACCCAACCCGCCCGCTGAAAGCTCGTCCTCGTCGCAGCGTCCCCAGCAACCCCAGCAGCCCGAGCAAGCCATCGTTCCTTTTGACCGCTTCCACATCGTTCACGTGAAAGTGAAGAGCGGCAAGCGCATTGTCGCCGACATCAAGCGCACTCCTGCCGGCAAGATGAGTCAGGAAGAAAATTCCGTGAAGACCACCATCGACCGCGTCGGTACCGGCTGGCTCAAGCTAACCCCCACCGAAGACCTTGCACCCGGCGAATACGCCATCATCGAGACGAACGGCAGCGAAAGCATGAACCTCTACGTCTGGCCCTTCGCCGTAAACCCCAACGCCCCCGCCAACGCAAATCCGTGGAAACCAGACAAGAAATGATTTTGTAATTTGGTAATCGGGTAATTTCGTAATTTAAGAAGGAAGGACCGAAGAGGCAGCGGTTTTGATTTTAAAATTACCCAATTACAAAATTACCAAATTTACTTCATCACTCCCCGCTGCGCGATTCCAATATTGTCGCGCGTCGTGTTCTTCACCACATACATCATTTCGTCAGCCTGCCGAATGATCTCGTGCGCGTCCCGCGCATCGTGCGGATAAGTCGCCAGCCCAATGGACGCGCGCACATTCAAGTTCAGATTTTCATCGCGGCAAAAGCTGCTCACCCGCAGCGCATCCCGCAGCCGCTTTGCCACCACCAGCGCCTGATCTTTCCCCGTCTGCGGCAACAGAACCACGAATTCGTCTCCGCCATAACGAAACGCAAAATCGATCAACCGTAGCTGCGCCTTAATCAGATAGCCAATTTCCGCCAGCAGTTTGCTCCCAATCAAATGTCCATGCGTGTCGTTGACCTGTTTGAAGTGGTCCAGATCGATAAACAGCACGCTGAACTCGTAGGCAAACCGCGACGATCGGTAAACCTCCGTCTCCAGCGTCTTATAGAGATGCCGCGCATTATAGAGTCCGGTGCAGTCGTCGGTAATCGTCAGTTCCTGTATCTTTTCCACCCAGCGCGCATTCTCAATGGCAATCGCGGCGTAGTCGCACAGAGCCTGCAGGAAAAACACTTCCGGCTCGTTGAATTGCCCCATGTCCACGTTCACCAGTTGGATCACTCCCAGCACCCGCAGCCTCGACCGCAGCGGCACGCAGATAATCGACCGCGTCTCCCACTGCGTGGCTTCGTCAATCCGCTTGGCAAACCGCGCATCGTTCTCCACATCGTTCGAAATCACCTGCTCGCCGTGCTTCGCCACCCATCCCGCAATGCCCTCGCCCACCTTCAGCCGCACATTTTTCAGAGCTTCCGCCGCATCCCCTACCGCTATCGCAAAGTAAAGTTCGTCCTTCTGCTCGTCCACCATCAGCAACGACCACGTGTCCGGACGGAAATATTCCGCCATCTTTTCCATGATGGTTTGCAGGATCGAGTCGAGGTCCAGCGACGACGTCAGCGCCTTCGCCACGTCGTGAAAGATGTTGAGCTCCTGGCTCTGCCGGGTTAGTTGAGTGCCGGGCGCCTCAGGCATGCTTAATTCCCTGATCTTAGTTCTTCAATCTCCGAACGTCGCGCAGGCACCTTCGCCCGCAACCCTTGGGACTTTGAGCGTAAACTTTACCTGCGAATCGTCGATCTGAACTCGATCTTCGAATCGAACGAATCCTGGCATGGACGGGTGGCAGTCCCAAAAATTATATGAGCACCCCGCCCCCCGGGCAACGAACGTCGGTAACCAGAACCCCTTACGCCAATGGACTGCTCTCCATACCGCCCAAGAATGCTCATGTAGGGACAGCCGCCCAAGCCTGCCCTGAGCGAAGTCGAAGGGGCTGTCCAGCCGAGCAAAGCTCGGCAGCTGCATCCACCGCAGAGACTCTCGCGGATAGCTCGGATCAGGAACAGCACAACCTCAGTCTTAATCCCCAGCCGAACAATCGCAGCGCGCCGAAAGGCGCCCCATCCAGTTGACCCTAGGCGTATCCTTAATACCATATGCCTTCCACTGCGAAACTCAAATCCCCGCTCCTCACCCTCTTCGCCCTGACCATTTTTTCTCTCGCCGCTTTGCAGGCCCATGCCGCCTCGCCCGCAAGCCCGGAAGTCGATCCGAAAGCGGACCCCAAGTCCGTTCCCGTCGTCGACGGCGCCATCGGCCCTTGCTCCGCCGATTTCACCATCACCGACGACGCCGGAGCCCCAGTCTATGCCGCCGACATCCGCGTCCACATCGCCTATCGGTTCCTGAACCTTCACAAACTCGATCTCGAGGTCGGAACCAATGCCGACGGCAAAGCCCGCTTCATCGGCCTTCCCGAAAATCCCAAGCAACCACTCTTCTTCCGCGCCTCCCAGGGCGACCGTGAAGGCTCGGCCTTCGACGATCCCGCCAAAACCTGCAAAGCCGAGTTCACCATCGTCCTGCGCAAAAATCCGACGAACCAGTAGTGTCTCAGTTCGCGGAAATGCCCATGTGGGGACAGCCGCCCTCGACTCCAGCAACCATCATGTGGGGACAGCCGCCCTCGGCTGTCCGGTCGAGCAAAGCTCGACTGCCCCTGCACCACTACCGAATGCCGGCAGCACCGTGGAAGAGCGGCGCTGAAGCGCCGCGAAAAGCATCCCGAATCGTGCGGGCTTCAGCCCCGGTGGTCGCACTTCCTGTCCCGCACCTCAACCCAGGCGCGATCCACCGTCACTGCCCTCCGATTACCCTCGTACTCCACACTCCGGTGGCGTATTCCCCCGCCTTTCGCCTATGATTATCCATCTCGATGCGGACGGAAACTTAACCCCGCCCGCCGGAGTCCGCCGTGGGTGCGTTCGGAGACAAACTTCGCAAACAGCGCGAGCAGCGGGGCATCGCCCTCGACGCTATCTCCAACACCACCAAAATCAGCACCCGCATGCTCCGCGCCATCGAAGAAGAACACTTTGATCAGCTTCCCGGCGGCGTCTTCAACAAGGGTTTTGTCCGCGCCTACGCCCGCCAGGTCGGCCTCGACGAAGAAGAAGCCATCACCGATTATCTCGCCGCCTTGCGCGAGAGCCAGATTCAGGCCCAAACCGTCCCGCCGAATTTCCGCACCCAGCCCGGCAAGCCCGCGCCAGACGTTCCTCAGCTAGATCGCCGCACCCACGATCCTGACCGCGACATTCCTCCTGGCCATAATCTCCCTAAGACCGATCTTCCTAAAGCCGATCTTCACAAGACCGCTCTTCACAAGACCGATCTTCACAAGGCCAATCTTCGCAACAACGATCTTCGCAACAACGATCTTCACAACAACGACCTCGGCAGCAACGGCGATCTCCGCGACGCCCTAGACCACCAGACTGTTCCTCGGCGCTCCGCCGATCGCCGCCGCGAAGACCGTCGCCATGAAGCTCGCAGCACGGAAGCTCGCAGCATCGAAGCCCCGCAAACCGCCGCGGAGTTTCCCCTGCCCAGCGATCCTCTGCAAATCTCGCCCCCGCCAGCCGATGCTTCCACTGCTCGCGTCCCCTGGGGAAAACTCGCCGTCGCCTTGCTGCTGCTCACCCTCATGCTCGCCTTCTGGAGCCTTTTCCGCCGCGGCCAGCCCACCCGGGCCGCGCAACCCGCGCCCTCCTCACAGCCATCTCCCGTTCTACCCTCCC